>Ga0310786_10005986_pt1 | contig 16330 bp, 11 predicted proteins | sample AusTroGonzalo_MG_FD_203881 | JGI IMG/M metagenome (GOLD analysis project Ga0310786, IMG submission 203881) | Bovine rumen microbial communities from tropical cattle in Woodstock, Queensland, Australia - Gonzalo_03 (v2) (version 2) | ecosystem: Host-associated > Mammals > Digestive system >... | reverse complement strand
GTTGTTTTATGTTTGGCGATATGGGGGCTGTGCGCTCCTCTTTTGAAAGGTTTCTGTAAAATAAATCTTTGGTTAAGTGGTTATCTTTTTTAATGACTTTGAGGTTGGCCAATTTATCGGCATCACGCACCAAATGTATAATATCGGTGATGTCTTGTATGAGGGGCGAATTTTTTATGGTTTTGCGGTGAAGCTCTCGCTCAACGGAACTTCTGATTTTGCCGTGATAACGCAGGGCAAATAAGATACGCTCATCATTATAAAGAGGATTTTTTTTCAAAAGGCGATAGCCAATGAGCCCATGGTCATAAGCCAAGGGAGAAGAGGTGAGGTGATTTTGTTCGGCTTTATAGTTTTTAAGGGCTTCCAAAAAACGCCCGACATCGTGAAACAAAAGAGCTTTTTGTGCCCTATCCTTAAATTCGGGACTTTTGTTTTTGAGTTCGGGTGTTTGTTCCATAATCTTTTGCCCGATATGTAACACCTCTACGGAATGTTTGAATTTGTGATTGATGTTTTGGTAAAAAAACGAATCGGCAGGCACTTTTTTGATAGCTTGTTTGTAGTATTGCTTAAATGTCAAAAAATCTTCGTTCATCTTTTTCTCCTGAGGGACGTTTAGCATATCAGTGATAAAAAAATGATTAATATTTGTGTTTTGGGAAGGCATTTAAAAATTTTGTTGCATATAGACAAAAATGGTGATAGCATGGGTGTCAGTAAAAGATTTTTATGTTTAATTTTTATTTTTTTTAGTATGAAGAATATGAAAAAAAATTGGGCAGGAGCGCTATTTGCCCTTGCTGTCCTTAGTGTAATTCTCTTAGTGATGCATCTCTTTGACGGAAGGGTTACAGAGGAAGCAAAAAATTTCATCTACTGGGCGATGGTTGTAACCTGGGTTGTCGGAACCATTGGCTTTTCATTTGATTTTGGAGGGAGAAATGAACTTTCTCTTACTCTGAAATCAATATTGGTCAGCTTTTTCGGGTTTGGCTTATCACTCATCGGTCTTCTGTTCTTAGGGGCAGAATTTTTAACAGAGATGGTGTTTAGCGCCCCGTTTATGTGGGCTTCTGTCGGATATTTTTGTACGGCTGTGTTTATCACGGGGCTTTTGATGGAAATCCAAGTTTTTAGCCACATGGGGCGCAAAGATTGGAGATATCCGAGGCTTTGGGGCACTCTTGCCGGCGGCTTTGTGCTCATGGCTTTGGCGGTTATTCTTATCTCTCAATCCGGGCTTTTGCCTTTAAAAGAGGTGGTGATTATTGCTTCAAGTCTCATAGCCATGTCAGCCGGTGCCATAAGTTTGATTATCATCATCAGCCGACGGATATGGGATAATATCCTTGAGGTGATAGAAAAGATCAGAAGAGAAATTTAGCTCAAAAATGAGGTCTGTGCGTGTTCAACGCATGGGCCTTTTTTTTGTTTTAAAAATTCAATTAAGAGGTGGCAGAAAAGCTAGGTTAAAATATCTTTGGAAATGTGCTAAAATGGGTTGAAAAGTAAAAAATTGACAGTATAATGCGGGGAGAAATTTTGAAATTAACTATAAAACTAGGAGATTAATAATGGATGAAGAGCCTTGTTTGGGTTGCCGTGTGGGCGAAAAATGGCGCAAAAAACGCGGATCTCTAATTATGGCATTGCATGAAATTCAGGGTGCTAAAGGATATGTGGATTGGAAAGATGCCATTGATTTGGCAGAATCAATGAATGTGCCGCTGGCGCGCATTTACGAAGTGTTGACGTTTTATAATTTCTTTAAGTTGGTAGCTCCCGGAAAGGCCGTTATTTCGGTTTGTACCGGTACAGCCTGCTTTTTGAAAGGCAATGACAAGGTTTTGGAAAAGTTTAAATCGGAACTGGGCATTAAAGAAGGCGAAAGTACGGCGGACGGTTTGTTCCATTTGCAAGTTGTTCGTTGCGTCGGTTGTTGCGGTTTGGCGCCGGTTTGCGTGGTTAACGGCAAAACATACGGTCGTATGACCCCGGAGCGTGTGCCCGAAATCTTGAATGAATGGCGCGAAGTGTTTAAGGAGGCTTAAAGATGGTTGATAAGGCAGAAATTTATAAAAGATTTGATATTCACGAAATTGCCAAAAAGAAACTTGCCGAGATAGAGCAATATAAATGCCATATTTATTGTTGTCATTCAACAGGTTGTAAATCTTCGGGCAGTGATGATTTAATTGCTTTGGTTAAAGATATTTTGGAAAAGAATAACCTTTCAGATAAGGTGAGAGTGGTGGCCACGGGCTGTATGGGTTTGTGCGCTCAAGGACCGCTTATCCGCGTTGAATTTGAGGGCAAAAAAGATATGCTCTTTAAGCGCTTGGATATTGACGGCACACGTCTTGTGATGGAAAAATATGTGATACCGGGGCTTGAGGCAAAAGGCGAAGTGAAGGTTTGTAAAGAGTTGGAACCGTATGTGTTGTCGCTTGAATTGCCGTTCTTTAAGAAGCAAGAAAAAGTGGTGCTAAAAAATGCCGGTCATATTGATCCGGAAGATATCAGCGAATATATGGCCAGAGGCGGTTATTTGGCTTTGGAAAAAGCACTTAAAACCATGACACCGGCCGAAGTGGTTGAAGAAATTAAAAAGTCCGGCTTGCGTGGTCGTGGCGGCGGCGGTTTTTCTACCGGTATGAAATGGGAATTGGCTGCCAAGGTGCCCACCGTTGATGAAAAATTTATTATTTGTAACGGTGATGAGGGCGACCCGGGTGCTTATATGGATCGTTCCATTTTGGAAGGTGATCCGCATGCCGTGATTGAAGGTATGATGATTGCCGCCTATGCCATTGGTGCAACATCCGGTTGGTTTTATGTAAGAGCAGAATATCCTTTGGCGGTGGAAAGATTGCAAAAGGCTATTCAAGCTTGTAAGAAGAATTTGTTGCTTGGCAATAACATTATGGGCACGGGTTTTTCATTTAACATAGATATTCGCTTGGGTGCCGGTGCATTTGTTTGCGGTGAGGAAACAGCCCTTATTCACTCTATTGAGGGCGCCAGAGGTACACCGCGTCCAAGACCGCCGTATCCGACAAACAAAGGTTTGTGGGGTAAACCTTCTTGCGTGAACAACGTGGAGACATTGGCTAACGTTTCTAAGATTTTGCTCAAAGGGGCAGATTGGTTTGCCTCCTTTGGTACGGAAACATCTAAGGGAACAAAGGTGTTTGCCTTAACCGGTCAGGTAGAACATTCCGGCTTGATTGAGGTGCCGATGGGAACAACCATTAATGAGATTGTTAATGAAATCGGCGGCGGCGTTACCAAGGGTAAGAAGCTTAAAGCCGTTCAAAGCGGCGGACCTTCAGGTGGCGTTATTCCGGCACAGTATATGGATATGCCGGTGTGCTATGAGGAGTTGAAAAAAATCGGCTCTATTATGGGTTCGGGCGGCTTGATCGTGATTGATGATTCATCTGATATGGTGGCTTTGGCCAAGTTTTATCTGGACTTTACGGTTGATGAATCTTGCGGTAAATGTTCGCCATGCCGTATCGGTGGTAAGCAGATGCTTCTACTTTTGGATAAGATTAACAAAGGTCGTGGCCAAAAGAAAGATTTGGAGCTTTTAAAGAAAATTGCTTTTGCTATGCAGAAGGCCTCTCTTTGCGGCCTTGGGCAGACTGCTCCGAATCCGGTTTTATCCACACTTCGTTTTTATGAAGATGAGTATGTAAACAAATTGCTTGACGGTAAAAAATAAGGAGAAATTCAAATGGTAAAATTGAAAATTGATAATATTGAAGTTGAAGTAGAAGCCGGTACAAGCATTTTGGATGCCGCAAGACAAGCTAATATTAACATTCCGTCACTTTGTAAACATCCGGATGTTGATCCTTCTGCCGGTTGCGGTATGTGTATTGTGAAAGTGGGCGGACGCATTATGCGTTCTTGCTCAACGCCTGTAGCTGAGGGTATGGAAGTGATTACCGCTGATGAGGAATTGCTGACAATCAGAAAAACCGTTTTGAAACTTATTTTGAGTAATCACCCGAATGATTGCTTGAATTGTTCCAGAAGCGGTCAGTGCGAACTTCAGGATATGACTTCCGAGATGGGTATTGACCAAAATGAAATCATTAAGCTTGTTCCACCGGAGCCGAAAGATGATACAACGGGCGCCATTGTTTTGGACCCGACAAAGTGTATTGTTTGCGGCAGATGTGTGAATATTTGCCAAAATGTGCAGAATGTTTGGGCTTTGAGCTATTTGAAGCGCGGTTTTGTGACCAAGATTACCGGTGCTAATGATACAAAGCTTGGTGATTCTCCTTGTGTTCGCTGCGGTCAATGTGCTGCACACTGTCCGACAGGGGCTATTACCGATCATGATAATACGGCAAAAGTATTTTCTATGCTCAATGATAAAGAAAACATTACGGTGGTGCAGATTGCTCCGGCGGTGCGTGTGGCCTTGGGTGAAGAGTTCGGTTTTGATTTCGGTACAAACTTGACCGGAAAGATTTATGCGGCTCTTCGTCGTTTGGGCTTTAGCAAGGTGTTTGATACAAACTTTGGTGCTGACTTGACCATTATTGAAGAAGCAAGTGAATTTGTGAAGCGCTTTACCAATAATGACAATCTGCCGATGTTTACCTCTTGCTGTCCGGCTTGGGTGGATTATTTGGAAAAATATTATCCCGAGAATTTGCCTAACTTATCCAGCTGTAAATCTCCACACCAGATGTTGGGCGCTGTTGCCAAAACCTATTGGGCAGAAAAGGCAGGGGTTGATGCCTCTAAGGTGAAGGTGGTTTCGGTGATGCCTTGTACCGCTAAGAAGTGGGAGCATGTGCGTGATGAAACCATGAAGTCATCAGGCTTTGATGATGTGGATGAGGTGATTACCACCCGCGAATTGGCCAAGATGATTAAGAAAGCCGGTATTAACTTTAAGAACCTTAAGGAAGAAGAAGCTGACAGTCCGTTGGGTGAATATTCCGGTGCCGCCACTATTTTCGGTGTAACCGGCGGTGTGATGACGGCAGCTTTAAGAACGGCTTATTTCTATATTACGGGTCAGGAACTTAAAGAGCTTAACTTTAAGGCCATAGAAGGTCTTGATGCCGTTAAGGTGGCTGAAATTGATATTAAAGGAACAAAAGTTCGTATTGCCGTGGTTAACGGATTGGGTAATGCCGAGCCGGTGTTGGAAGCCATTAATAAGGCCAAGGCAGAAGGAACAGAGTTGCCGTATCACTTTGTGGAAGTGATGGCTTGCCCCGGCGGATGTATTGCCGGTGGCGGACAACCGCGTGTGATGGGAGCAACCTTTGATAAGCCTTGGGGTATTAACAATGATATCCGCAAGCTTCGTTCTAAAGGTTTGAATACGGAAGATGAAGATGCAAAGAATCGTTTGTCTCACAAAAATAAATCTATTGAGAAATTATATAAGGATTATTTGGGTGAGGCCGGCGGAAAGAAAGCACATCATCTGTTACATACTAAATATCAAAAGCGAGACCTTTATAAGAAATAGGGTTGAGCATCATCTCTAAATAGGGCTCTTGGGCTTAATCTTTAGGTCTGAGAGCTTGTTTTTTGAAAAGGTAACGGATTATTTTTAAAATGTATCTGTTTGTTTTTAAAGATTAAATCTTTTTTAAGGGCTATGCGATATAAGAAGATATTAATTGATTGATCAATAAAAATAAGACGAAAGATGAATTAATGAGCAGTGCAGAATTAGAAACAAAACAATTAAAGCGTGAGGTTTTGGTGCGCTTGGTTAAGGCTTTTTTATCGGATGATTTTGCCGAAAAAACGCGTCTTATTCCGTTTGATATGCGCCCGAAATATTCTGAAGTTCCGTTTAGATGTTGTGTGTATAAAGAAAGAGGAATTTTAAGAGCAAGAACTTTGGCAGGGCTCGGTTTTTCTATTGAAGAAGATGATGAAACAACGCTTTTATCAGAATATGCCAAGAAAGCCATTTCTCGTACAAAGTTAGATCCCAATCCTTTAACGGTGGTGGAAAGTGCTTGTCATAGCTGTCAGGCGGCGCGCGTTTATGTGACGGATTTGTGTCAGAATTGCGTGGCGAGACCTTGTATGAATACCTGTAAATTCGGTGCCATTTCACATGTTGACGGCAAGTCGGTTATTGATGCCGATAAATGTAAAAAGTGCGGTCAATGTATAGCGGCGTGTCCGTACGGGGCCATTGTTAAAACGGTTGTGCCGTGTGAAAATGCCTGTCCGGTGGGGGCTATTGCCAAAGATGAAAGAGGTTTTGCAAGGATTGATAAAGAAAAATGCATTTCCTGCGGTAAGTGCGTTACGGCTTGTCCGTTTGGAGCCGTGCATGCCAAATCACAAATTATTGATGTGCTGAAAAACATTAAAGAGGGCAAAGAAGTAATAGCCTTAATTGCGCCGGCTTTAATGGGGCATTTACCGTGTGAACCCGAGCAGATTTATGAGGCTCTTTTAAAGGTCGGATTTGCTCAAGTTTATGAGGTGGCCGAAGGGGCTGATGTGACGGCAACAACAGAGGCTAAAGATTTTCAAGAGCGCTTAGAAAACGGGGCGCCGTTTATGACAACATCTTGCTGTGCGGCCTATAACGAGTTGGTTAAAAAGCATATGCCCGAGATTAAGCCTTATGTATCCGATGCTCATACGCCCCTTTATTATACGGCAGAAATTGTGAAGAAAGAACATCCTAATGCCAAGACGGTGTTTATCAGTCCGTGTTTTGCAAAAAGAAGAGAAGTGCTTGATAACTCTAATGTGAACTATGTGATGAATTTTGAGGAATTGGGGGCTATATTTATTGCTATGGGCATAGAACCGGCGCAATGTGCAAACAAAGAATTTAAATATCAAAGTTCCAAAGAAGCACGGGAATTTGCGCTTTCCGGCGGCGTGGCAAAATCTGTGGAAGCCGCGTGGCGTGGAAAGCCTGGTGCTCTGAAACCGGTTCTTATTAACGGGCTTGATAAAAATGCTATTTGCGACTTGAAACTTTATGCTAAGAATGGTAAATGTGATAAGGGAAATCTGATTGAAGTGATGGCGTGTCCGGGCGGATGTATTGCCGGAAATGCTTGTATGAGAGATTTTAAGGAAGCGTTTAAGAAAGTGGCAGATTATGGAAAAAAGGCTCAATCGCTTGAAAACAGAAAGGATGAAAATGGGTAAAATAAAAACTGTTAAAGACTTGGATGCTTTGATTGAACGCGTGCACAAGGCGCAAACGCTGTTTGCCGATTTTTCGGAAGAAAAGGTGGATGCCATTTTTAAGGCAGCGGCCACAGCGGCCAACAAAATGCGTATTGATTTGGCAGAATTGGCGGTTGAAGAAACCGGTATGGGTGTTTTGGAAGATAAGATTATTAAAAATCACTTCGCCTCTGAATATATCTATAATAAGCACAAAGGGGTGAAAACCTGTGGTATTATTAAAACAGATAAGATTAACGGGGTGAAAATTGTGGCCGCCCCTTTGGGCGTGTTAGCCGGAATTGTGCCGACAACGAACCCTACTTCCACGGCTATTTTTAAGTCCTTAATTTGTTTAAAAACAAGAAACGGTATTATTTTTTCACCGCATCCGAGAGCCAAAAAATCTACCATCGCTGCGGCCAAAGTGGTTTTGGATGCGGCCGTTAAAGCCGGAGCTCCCAAGGATATTATCGGGTGGATTGAAGAACCGACAATAGAGCTTTCCAATGCCTTGATGACTCATGAAAAAATTCAGGGAATTTTGGCCACAGGCGGTCCGGGAATGGTTAAAGCGGCTTATTCCAGCGGCAAGCCTGCTTTGGGTGTGGGCTCGGGTAATGTGCCGGCCATTATTGATGAAACGGCAGATATTCGTTTGGCCGTGTCTTCGGTTTTGATGTCTAAGACTTTTGATAACGGGATGATTTGTGCTTCCGAGCAGTCGGTGATTGTGGTTAAAGATGTGTATGAAAAAGTAAAAAAAGAATTTGTTTATCGCGGGGCCTATCTGCTTAATAAAAAAGAGACCGAGCAACTTAAGAAAATTATTTTAACCGAGAAAGGGGTTAATGCGGCTATTGTGGGTCAACCGGCTTCTAAGATTGCCGAGCTTGCCGGATTTAAAGTGCCGGCAGAGACAAAAATTTTGCTTGCCGAACAGAAAGATTACAGTCCTAAAAATCCGTATGCTCATGAAAAATTGTCGCCGATTTTGACCATGTATCAGGCTCATGATTTTGAAGCCGCAATGGATATGGCGTATGCGCTTGTTAACATCGGGGGGCTTGGTCATACGTCGGTTCTTTATACCGATGAGCGGGTGCAATCTCGTATTGACAGGTATGCCGAAAAAATGCCTACCGGCCGTATTTTGGTTAACAGCCCTTCATCACACGGCGGTATCGGTGATTTATATAACTTCCGTTTGGAGCCTTCACTCACATTAGGCTGCGGTTCTTGGGGCGGCAATTCGGTGAGCGAAAATGTGGGCGTGAAACATTTATTAAACTATAAAACAGTGGCAGAAAGGAGAGAGAATATGTTGTGGTTTAGGGTACCTCCGAAAATTTATTTTAAGCGCGGTTCAACAGATTTGGCTTTACGTGAGTATGCCGATAAAAAGCGTGCCTTTATTATTACAGACAGATTTTTGTTTGACAGCGGAGCAACACGCACCATAACAGATACATTTGAAGAATTGGATATTGACTATCAGATTTTCTTTGATGTTAAACCGGATCCCACCCTTTCTACGGCTAAACAGGCTATGACGATGGTGAATGCTTACGGACCGGATTTGATTGTAGCCGTGGGTGGCGGATCGCCTATGGATGTGGCAAAGATTATTTGGTTGATGTATGAACAACCGGATACAAATTTTGAAGATATTTCCATGCGCTTTATGGATATCAGAAAACGTATCTGCTCTATTCCGGAGTTAGGTAAAAAGGCCGATTTGGTTTGTATTCCGACAACCTCGGGTACGGGTTCTGAAGTAACGCCGTTTTCGGTAATTACCGATGATGAAACACACGTGAAATATGCCATTGCCGATTATGCCCTAACACCAAAGATGGCCATTATTGATGCCAATTTTGTGGACAATATGCCTAAAGGGCTTACTTCTGCAGGTGGTATTGATGCGTTGGTACATGCTTTGGAAGCTTATGTTTCCGTGATGGCAACCAACTATACAAACTCGCTTGCCATAGAAGCGATTAAGCAGATTTTCCGCTATTTGCCGGCGGCCTATGCCGAAGGGGCCGATAACCCGAAAGCACGAGAGAAAATGCACAATGCGGCAACGATTGCCGGTATGGCTTTTGCCAATGCGTTTTTGGGTGTTTGTCATTCTATGGCGCATAAGTTGGGGGCTATGTATAATATTCCGCACGGTATTGCCAATGCCCTTTTAATCTGTCAGGTGATACGCTTTAATGCAACGGATAATCCTAAAAAGCAGGCGGCTTTTCCTCAGTATGAGGCGCCCGAAGCGAAAGAACGTTACGGACAGATTGCGCATGTACTTTATTTAGCCGATGAAAAAGTTTCTGATGATGAAAAGGTGAACAGACTGATTAAAGCTGTGGCCGAATTAAAGAAGAAAATCGGCATACCTTCCTCTATTCGCGAATGGGGTGTTGATGAGAAAACCTTTAAGAAAAACCTTGATAAGTTGGTGCGTTTGGCCTATGATGATCAATGCACCGGCGCTAACCCCGTTTATCCGTTGATGAGCGATATTAAGCAAATTTATTTGGATGCTTATGAGGGAAAATACTAAGAGATATTGAAATTAAAAAGTGCTTCTTTTAGGGAGGCACTTTTTTTTGTTCACTAACCGTCTATTTCTTGTTTATCTTCATACCGATTGTGAGTATGTTGCACCCGTCTTTATGTTGGTAGGTGATGGTATCGGAAAGCTTTTTGGCTAAGAACACACCCAGACCGCCGATTGGTCTGTCTTTGATTTTGGCTTTGATATCCGGCTCTTTGTTTTTGAGCGGATTATATTTCTTTCCCTTATCCGTAAAGCTAACATAATAGGTGTTATCTTTAAGTTCTGTTTTGATGGTTACTTTGGCATCTTTTTTATCAATGTAGGCGTATTGTGCAATGTTGGAAAAGATTTCCTCTGAAGCAATGATAATATCAAACTGGGCTTTGTCTGATATATAGTGTTTTTTCATATCTTGTTTTAAGAAGCGGATGAGCTCACTTAACTGTTTTATATCAGCCAAGAGTTCTTTTGAGTTTTCTTTGTTTCCCAAATAAATAAATTCTAACATGGTAATATCATCTGATTGCGGTGTATCTTTTGTAAATTTTTGAAGGTCTTTTAAGACTAAATTGAGATTATGTTCCGGATTGAGCGTTGCTTTTTGTAAGATCTTTAATAACCTCTTTTCACCATAAAGTTTTGAGGTTTTATTTTCTGCTTCGGTTATGCCATCGGTATATAAAAACAGACGATCACCGGGAGCCAAAGTCAGCTCTTCTTGAACAAATCTCGCCTTGGGGTTTATACCCAAGATAATGTTTCTTTTTGTGGAAAGAAAACGATAGCCGTTTTGATTGCCAATCAGCGGCGGATTATGACCGGCATTTACAAAAATCGTTTTGCCGGTGTTAATGTCTATGATGGCCATAAAGGCCGTTACAAACATACAAGTGTCGTTTCCTTCACACAAAAGCTCATTGATGCATTGCATCATAAAATCCAGATTGAGCTTACTGCGTCTCATATTTTTGATAAGCGTGATGGCTTTCATCATATAAAGCGCGGCAGGAATTCCTTTGCCGGAAACATCGGCGATAACGATGGTAAACAGATTATCACTGATAAACGAAAAGTCATAAAAATCTCCGCCGACTTGTTTGGCCGGTATCATGGTGGTGGCAATCTTAAAAGCGGAATTCACCGGATATACGGTTGATAGGGCAGAGGATTGAATGTGCCTTGCAATGTCTAATTCACTTTGGCTTTTTTGTTCTTCCGAGGCCAGCTTTCTTTCTTTATCAAGATAACTTAAAAGATTGATGCGCATCTTCGTTAAGGCATTGGCCAGCATACCGATATCAGATGAATTTGGGATAAGGGTAAAGCTTTGAGAGAAATTTCCGCTACCGTATTGTTCGGCAATATCACTTAAGGTGATAAGTTGCTTGGTGGAATAGTGGCATATCCAGTTAATTAAAAACATGAGCAAGAGAACGCTGACAAACAGAGAAACGAGAATAATAATCTGAAATCTTTTAATCGGTTTTAAAAATTCTTGTTCTGCGTAAACCAAGAAAAAGCCCCAGCCGAGATGCTTAATGGGCGCATAGAAAAATACCGCATTTTTATTTCTGAAAACGGGAACATTCGGAATAATCACCTGACCGCTGTGTCCGGCCAAAAGTTCTCTGCCGATGTGTTCCAAATTCGGTTCGTGAATTTTATCTGCCAGTTCAAAAATGGTAAATCTTAGGGCAACATTTTTGTCAGGATAGGTGACATATAAACCGGTTCTTGAAAGCAAAATCAATTTTCCCGTTTCATAAAATGAGAAGTTATTGATGCTTTCCTGAATGTCGGTTAAGTCTATGGTGAGGGCTAAAAGACCGTTAAAATCTTCTTGATTGAGAAATTTGAAAGGCAAAAGGCAAGTGAAAACGGTTCTGTCGGTCTTGGTGTCTAAATAGGGCTCAGACCAATATATGTCTTCTTTTTTTGGAACCTCTTTAAACCACGGAAATCTGTCATATAAATTGTCAATATGTTCAACCTTAAGGTCTGTCATATTGTCTTTATCATCGTTCGTGCTGATGTATAAATCACCTGAGGAAACATCTTCAGGATTAAAAATATAAAGCCAGACATTCGTAAAATCCAAATCGGTGTGACTTACCGTTTTCATAGCCGAATTAAGAAGCACCCGTATGGTATTTATATTGTCTTCTTTCATTTGGCTTAGGGAGTTTTTTGTATTTAGTATAACACGTTCGGCGTGTACGGTCAGATGCGTAAAATCTGCCACATAGGCCTGAACGGATTTTTGGGCATTATCTTCAAGCTGAGCCTTTAAGATAGGTGCAGAATATTTTGAGATGAATATTGCCAGGCTTAAAAAAGCTACGCAGACAAAAGTTAAGATGCTCAGATTTAGCTTAAATTTGAGGGAATGTTTACTCATCCAAAATTTATAAGATTCCATCATACTTTTGGTTCTAACATACTTTCCAAACCGGCATATTCAAAAATACTGCGGATATCATTAGAAACATTGATTAACTTGATTTGACCGCCTTTTTCTTCAATCATTTTTTGCAACATTAAGAAAGCACGAATACCTGAAGAAAAGACATATTCAATATTTGTCATATCAAAAATAACTTGCTTGATATCCTTTAGGTTTATCTCTGATATTAAATCGGAAGAAGTGTTCGGATCCAGCCATCCGGTGAGCTTGCAGGTTAAGACATAACCTTTTTTGGTTTGTTCTATGGTAAGGTTTTTATTTTCAGTGTTCATGAGTGCCTCTATACGATTATTAATATTTACAATCCTATTCTAACAGCTAAAATATTAAAATCTATATAATTTTTTTAGCTTGTTTATGTTATTTTTTTTGCTTGCCAAGATTAAATATTGGGATATGGTAAATGTATGTTTTTGGGGAGCCTGAAAATGATTGTTTTTTTAATTGCATTTTTTAGTTTGATTGCCGGATATTTTATTTATGGTAAGGTTGTTGAAAAGATATTTAAGATTGATGAAAAGGCCGTAACGCCCGCTGTTGCCAAATGTGACGGAGTGGATTTTATGGTGTTGCCGACCTGGCGTGTGTTTTTGATACAATTCCTAAATATTGCAGGTCTTGGTCCGGTTTTCGGGGCTATATTGGGCGCGCTTTACGGACCGGTGGCACTTTTGTGGATTGTTTTGGGCTCTATTTTTGCCGGCGGCGTGCATGATTATATGGCCGGTATGATTTCGCTTAAAAACGGCGGAAGCTCTTTGGTGCCTTTGGTTGAAAAATATATGGGATCTAAGATTAAAAATGTGTTTTTGGTGTTTATGGTTTTGTTTTTATTGCTTTTAGGGGCAGTGTTTGCCATGAGCCCGGCGAGGATGCTTTCTAATATGATGGAAGTAAAATTTGTGTGGTGTCTGATGGCCATTTTTACCTATTATTTTTTGGCGACTCTGCTTCCGATTGATAAAATTATCGGGCGTTTTTATCCGCTGTTTGCTCTGCTTTTAATTGGGGTAACGATGGGGCTTTTGGTGATGCTTTTTATCAACGGGCAAGACTTTTATCCGAACCTGACGCTTTCTAATCTGCACCCTAAAGGGCTTCCTATTTTTCCTTTAATGTTTGTTACCATTGCCTGCGGGGCGTTGAGCGGTTTTCATGCCACACAATCACCACTGATGGCCCGATGCGTGCAAAATGAAAAGCAGGGGCGGTTTGTTTTTTACGGGGCAATGATTACCGAAGGGATTGTGGCGCTGATTTGGGCAACGCTCGGGATGGCTTTTTATAGAGGGGGGGACGGGCTTAATGCTATGATTGCAAAAGACGGTCCGGGCGGCGTGGTTTCTGATGTGGCAAACGGCTATTTGGGAGAGATTGGCGGTATGGCTGCCGTGTTGGCTGTGATTATTTTATCCATTACTTCGGGGGATACGGCATTTCGTTCGGCAAGGCTGACGGTTGGCGATTATTGGCAAAAAGAAAATCAGAGCTTAAAGAAGAGGCTTCTTATCAGCATTGTGGTGCTTTCGGGTGGTATTGCCATGAGCTTTTTTGATTTAACGACAATATGGACATATTTCGGCTGGGCTAATCAGTGTTTGGCAACCATTACCTTGTGGATGGCCACATTTTATCTTAAAAAAGAGAAGAAATGTTTTTGGCTGACATTGGTGCCGGCAGGGTTTATGAGTTCCATTTCGGTAACCTATATTCTTTATGATAAAATCGGGTTCAGATTGCCGCTTCATCTGTCGGTTATTATCGGTGTGCTTACGGCTGTGGTTTTGGTTGTGTGGTTTTTGCTGACACTAAAAAAGAAGTAGGATGTTTATGATTTAATGAGGATTATCGGAAGCGCAAGAGCGATGGCAATCAGCGAAAAAGTCAGCTGATTTTTGAGGCTCTGTTCGTGGTAGCGCAGTGAAGAATAAATCATCACAAGCGGTATGGATAAACGTAAAAACAGCGATGCTACGGTTACCGGTAAGATATTGAGCGATGCATACATTAAAAAGAATTCGCACACGGTGTAGAGAATGCCTGCATAGGCAAGCGTTTTGTTTTTGAAAATGTTTTTAAAATCTTTTTTGCTGATGCCGTGCAACAGGCTGGTGATAAATAAAAATAATGAGGTGAATAAAAGATAGGGATACCAGCCGAGTTTTGGGAGAGCCAGATGGTCTGAAACGGTGTATGAGGCCACAACAACGGCTGTGAAAACAAAGGCTATTTTTTGTTTTGATGATAAGCGCTTGGCATCGCCTAAACGTAAAAAGATGAAACCTAATATTCCAAAGCCTAAAATGGCACAAACTTTTAAGCATCCCAGGCCTTCGTTAAAAAACACGTTGTTGGTGAGTGCGGCTAAGGCTAAAGCAATAAAATTTAAGAACACCATGGATGAGGTGCTCTTTTTGTTGATGAATTGTTGTAATTTAATCAGATAAAAAAGAGAACATCCTTTATAGAGGGCTATTAACATAAAAGGCGAAAAGATGATTTCTTTAAAATGGTCGGTTAACAAATGTCCCAAGAGCGGAAACGAAATGAGTATGCCCGTAAGCGACCATGAAGAGGCAAAGGCCGGCGACATTTTGAGCGGAAAATATTTGGCGGCCGGTTTGTATAAAATCGGTCTTCCTGCCCAGAGTAACATCAGCACAATACCGGTTAAAAGTTGGATGAATGTCATCTTTCTGTTTCTCCTTTTCCTATCTCTTATATTTAATGATTATTAAATTGACATTAATTTTTGATCCCTTAAAATGATTTTAGTGCAATATCAGGAGAGAGAGAATGGAACCGACGCAGTCTATGGTTAACGAATATAAACTTAAACAATTTGCCAAGGCTATGTTTAAGGTGATTGATACGAAATATGCGCCCAAGTATGCGCTTAAAATTAAAATTGACCATAATAATATTAATAAAGAGCTGAAGCAGAAATGTATGGCGCACCCGTATAATGTTTTGGGTTGGACGTTAACCACGTTTGAGAAAGCTTTGGTCGGCAAGAAAAATTGGAAAACCGATCCTCTTAATTTTTTATGGATTAAGGTGGCCGAAAAAGACGGTAAATATCAGCACGGTTATGTTGTTTTGGGTGGGACAAATTTTATGTCCGATAAAATTCAGGGAGCTATAGATCGGGTGCGTGAACAGCTTTTGGGAACAATAGAAGTTAATATGATGAAAATTAACAGCATCGCAGATTTGGAAATTGATGCCTCAACGATTACATATATTGATGCAGAGGGGAATCCGAAGCTTCGCAATGTGATTAGCTCTAAGACGATTTTGGGAATTTGATATTTAGATGAAGATAAATTGAATATCGGTTTATCGGGTTTATATTATTTTTAGATTTTTTGTTAAAATTTTGGCAAAAATATCGCTTGCTTTTTATTTTATAGCTTGTATTATTCGCGTATAAAGAAGAAAAATAATTACTATTTGAGGAGTTTTCATATGAAGAAAAAAGTTATGTTTTCAACTCACGGATTGGTTGAAGGAGATTTCGGTTATATCACTGATGAGAAGGGATTTCCTACAAATGTGGTTACCCAAAAAAGTGTTATTACCGGTCAAGATACAGGCGGACAAGTTTATTATGTTAAAGCTTTGGCAACCAGTTCGGCCAGTTATGATGTTGACTTGGTAACGCGCCGTGTGGATCCGCGTATTTGTCCTCAGTTTGGCGGAACATATAAAGACTTGGGTGATGATATTAACTATGAGGTAGAAGTGCAGTGGCATAATGCCGGCAAAATCACAAGCCGGGTTTTGCGTGTGCCGGCCGGCAGAAGTTTTGCCTTTGTACCTAAAGAAGAGATTGTTCCGTTTTTGCCGGAATTGGTAGATAATTTGTTTGAATTTTACAAAAAGGAAGGCAGTCTTCGCGATATAGAAGTGGTGGAAGGACACTATCGTGACGGTATGCTTGCCGCAGATATGTTGTGTAACAAAATTGAAAAAGAGCTCGGTCGTCGTCCGATTATGCTTGTTACCAGCCACTCTTTGGGACATAAAAAATATGAACGTTGTCTGCCGCTTTATCAGGAACAACATCTGATTAGTGAAGAGGAATGGAAATGGCATAACTTTGAAGC
>Ga0310786_10005985_pt1 | contig 16331 bp, 5 predicted proteins | sample AusTroGonzalo_MG_FD_203881 | JGI IMG/M metagenome (GOLD analysis project Ga0310786, IMG submission 203881) | Bovine rumen microbial communities from tropical cattle in Woodstock, Queensland, Australia - Gonzalo_03 (v2) (version 2) | ecosystem: Host-associated > Mammals > Digestive system >... | reverse complement strand
TACCGGCCCTGCAGGGCTATCCCGTCTGCTATATCAACTTCTGGGCCAACCAGCCCCTCTCCTTTGGCGGCGGCAAGGGAAAGGCCCATTGCACCCATCCCGGAGCCATAGATTCCCAAGACTTCCTGAAAGCCCTCACCACCGGCAAACTGGTGATGTGCGATGAGTGAGGGTACAAACAAAAATATTTAAGCTGATTGTTGTCCGTAATTAAGTTAGAAAAGACTAATATGTAACTTAAACAGAAGAGGGTGAAATTGAATTTCGCCCTCTTCTGTTTCTTGTCACATTTACTTAATCATAATCTTCTTAACTGTACCATCGTTCATGAGGATGATATTTATGCCGCGTTGCGGTTTTGCTATAGGCTGGCCGTTGGGTAGATAATATGCCTTAATCTGTTTCTCGTTTGTTATGTCAGATATAGCATCCGTCTGATATGCCTGAATGACAATGTCATGAGCCGGCATCGTTTCGGGAACATCAAGCCACTTATATACACGCCCATGTTCGTCCTTAATATCAGGCAAAGGAATTGGTTCTCCAAATACTACTTTCTCTGTATGCAACACCTCATTCCCGTTCATGAATGAAACAACGTAGCTGTTCACTGTAAACGAACCAGTTACCACAACATCATGTGCCGGCATCGTTTCTGGTATCTCGCTCCATCCTGAGAATGTATAACCTTCCTTCGTGGGTTCTGACTCAGTTGTTATAAGAGCTTCATAGTCATATTTGATAGTTTTGTATGTTTCTCCATCTACTACATAGGTGAGAGTGAACGCACCTTTAGAGAACGCACCTGTTACTGTCACATCATGTGCTGGCATCGTCTTTGGTATGCTACTCCATCCAGAGAAAGTGTACCCTTCCTTCGTGGGTTCAGATTCTGATACGATTGTTGCTCCATACTCAACCTCAATGGTCTTGTACTCAGCATCGTCTACCATGTAGATCAGTTTGTATTTATTGATACAAAACATACCCGTTACTGTCACATCATGTGCTGGCATCGTATTAGGGATCTCGCTCCATCCAGAGAAAGTGTAGCCTTCCTTAGTGGGCTCAGATTCTGATACAATGGTTGCTCCATACTCAACCTCAATGGTCTTGTATTCAATAGCATCTACCTTATAGATTAGCTTGTACTTATTGATACAGAACGTTCCTGTGACTGTCACATCATGTGCTGGCATTGTCTCTGGTATCTCACTCCATCCTGAGAATGTATAACCCTCCCTCGTAGGCTCTGACTCAGCTGTTATAAGAGCTTCATAATCATATTTGATAGTTTTGTATGTTTCGCCATCAACTACATAGATAAGAGTGAACGCGCCTTTCGAGAACGATCCTGTTACTGTCACATCATGTGCTGGCATCGTTTTTGGAATTTCGCCCCATCCGGAGAATGTGTATCCTTCCTTGGTCGGTTCAGATTCGGCTGTGATAGTTGCTCCATATTCAACCTCAATGTTCTTGTACTCAACATCATCTACCATATATATCAGTTTGTACTTATTGATACTGAACGTACCAGTTATCACAACATTCTTTGCAGGCATAGTTGCAGGTATTTCACTCCACCCAGAGAAAGTGTATCCTTCTTTTGTGGGTTCTGCCTCAGGTGTAAGGGTAGTACCATATGGAACGGTTGAGGTCTTGTGCTCCTTGCCATCAACCATGTAGGTCAGCGTATAGCTGTTCACTGTAAACGTACCAGTTACCACAACATCTTTAGCTGGCATCGTCTTTGGAATGCTGCTCCATCCAGAGAATGTATAACCTTCTTTTGTGGGTTCTGTTTCTGGAGTAAGAGTCGTACCATATGGAACGGTTGAGGTCTTGTGCTCCTTGCCATCAACCAAGTAGGTCAATGTATAGCTATTGATGCTAAATGAACCCGTTACCACAACATTCTTTGCTGGCATGGTCTCAGGTATCTCGCTCCATCCAGAGAAAGTATAGCCCTCTTTCGTGGGTTCAGTCTCAGGAGTAAGGGTAGTACCATATGGAACGGTTGAGGTCTTGTGCTCTTTGCCATCAACCATGTAGGTCAATGTATAGCTGTTCACCGTAAACGTACCTGTTATCACAACATCCTTTGCCGGCATAGTTGCAGGTATCTCGCTCCAACCAGAGAAAGTGTAACCTTCCTTCGTGGGTTCAGATTCTGATACGATGGTTGCCCCATACTCAACCTCAACGATCTTGTACTCGGCATCGTCTACCATGTAGATCAGTTTGTATTTATTGATACTGAATGTTCCCGTTATTGTTACATTATGCGCCGGCATTGTCTCAGGTATCTCGCTCCATCCAGAGAAAGTGTAACCTTCCTTGATAGGTTCAGATTCTGATACGATGGCTGCCCCATATTCCACCTCAACGGTCTTGTACTCGGCATCGTCTACCATGTATGTCAACTTGTATTTATTGATACTGAATGTTCCCGTTATTGTTACATTATGCGCCGGCATCGTTTCTGGAATCTCGCTCCATCCTGAGAATGTGTAACCCTCCCTCGTGGGCTCTGACTCAGCTGTTATAAGAGCTTCATAATCATATTTGATAATCTTGTATATTTCTCCATCTACTACATAGGTGAGGGTGAATGCACCTTTCGAGAACGATCCAGTGACTGTCACATCATGTGCCGGCATTGTCTCTGGGATATTGCTCCACCCAGAGAAAGTGTAACCTTCCTTGGTAGGCTCAGATTCGGCTGTGATAGTTGCCCCATATTCCACCTCAATGGTCTTGTACTCGGCATTGTCTACCATATATATCAGCTTGTACTTATTGATAGAGAATGAGCCTGTGACTGTCACATCCTTTGCTGGCATAGTCTTTGGTATTTCACTCCACCCAGAGAAAGTGTAACCTTCCTTCGTGGGTTCTACCTCAGGTGTGAGAGTGGTACCATAGGGAATGACGGTGGTCTTGTACTCCTTTTCATCAACCATGTAAGTCAAGGTATAGCTGTTCACCGTGAACGTGCCAGTTACCACAACATTCTTTGCTGGCATCGTTGCAGGTATCTCACTCCATCCAGAGAATGTGTATCCTTCTTTTGTTGGTTCTGCCTCTGGAGTAAGAGTCGTACCATAGGGAACGGTTGAGGTCTTGTGCTCTTTGCCATCAACTAGGTAGGTCAGCGTATAACTGTTCACTGTAAACGCACCAGTTATCACAACATCTTTAGCTGGCATCGTCTTTGGAATGCTGCTCCATCCAGAAAAAGTGTACCCTTCCTTGATAGGTTCAGATTCTGATACGATGGCTGCCCCATATTCCACCTCAACGGTCTTGTACTCGGCATTGTCTACCATGTAGATCAACTTGTACTTGTTGATAGAGAATGAGCCTGTGACCGTTACATTATGTGCCGGCATCTTCTCAGGTATCTCACTCCAACCGGAGAATGTATAACCCTCCTTAGTAGGTTCAGATTCTGGAGTAAGAGTAGTACCATAGGGAACAGTGGAGGTCTTGTGCTCTTTGCCATCAACCAAGTAGGTCAGTGTATAGCTGTTGATGCTAAACGCACCAGTTACTACGACATCCTTTGATGGCATGGTCGTTGGGATTTCGCTCCATCCGGAGAATGTATAACCTTCTTTTGTTGGTTCAGATTCTGATACGATGGTTGCCCCATACTCAACCTCAAAGGTCTTGTACTCGGCATTATCTACCATATATATCAGTTTGTACTTATTGATACTGAACGTACCCGTTACTGTCACATCCTTTGCTGGCATAGTCTCAGGTATCTCACTCCAACCGGAGAATGTATAACCTTCCTTCGTGGGTTCTACCTCAGGTGTGAGAGTGGTACCATAGGGAATGACGGTGGTCTTGTACTCCTTTTCATCAACCATGTAAGTCAAGGTATAGCTGTTCACCGTGAACGTGCCAGTTACCACAACATTCTTTGCTGGCATCGTTGCAGGTATCTCACTCCATCCAGAGAATGTGTATCCTTCTTTTGTTGGTTCTGCCTCTGGAGTAAGAGTCGTACCATAGGGAACGGTTGAGGTCTTGTGCTCTTTGCCATCAACTAGGTAGGTCAGCGTATAACTGTTCACTGTAAACGCACCAGTTATCACAACATCTTTAGCTGGCATCGTCTTTGGAATGCTGCTCCATCCAGAAAAAGTGTACCCTTCCTTGATAGGTTCAGATTCTGATACGATGGCTGCCCCATATTCCACCTCAACGGTCTTGTACTCGGCATTGTCTACCATGTAGATCAACTTGTACTTGTTGATAGAGAATGAGCCTGTGACCGTTACATTATGTGCCGGCATCTTCTCAGGTATCTCACTCCAACCGGAGAATGTATAACCCTCCTTAGTAGGTTCAGATTCTGGAGTAAGAGTAGTACCATAGGGAACAGTGGAGGTCTTGTGCTCTTTGCCATCAACCAAGTAGGTCAGTGTATAGCTGTTGATGCTAAACGCACCAGTTACTACGACATCCTTTGATGGCATGGTCGTTGGGATTTCGCTCCATCCGGAGAATGTATAACCTTCTTTTGTTGGTTCAGATTCTGATACGATGGTTGCCCCATACTCAACCTCAAAGGTCTTGTACTCGGCATTATCTACCATATATATCAGTTTGTACTTATTGATACTGAACGTACCCGTTACTGTCACATCCTTTGCTGGCATAGTCTCAGGTATCTCACTCCAACCGGAGAATGTATAACCTTCTTTTGAGGGTTCTGTTTCTGGAGTAAGAGTTGTACCATAGGGAACGGTTGAGGTCTTGTACTCTTTGCCGTCAACCATATAGGTCAGTATATAGCTGTTGATGCTAAAATTGCCAGTTATCATGACATCCTTTGCAGGCATCGTTGCAGGTATCTCACTCCACCCGGAGAACGTATAACCTTCCTTGGTAGGCTCTGCCTCAGGTGTAATAGTAGTACCATAGGGAATGGTTGAGGTCTTGTGCTCTTTGCCATCAACTATGTAGGTCAATGTATAGCTGTTCACCGTAAACGTACCAGTTACCACAACATTCTTTGCAGGCATAGTTGCAGGTATTTCACTCCATCCAGAGAAAGTGTATCCTTCTTTTGTGGGTTCTGCCTCAGGTGTAAGAGTAGTGCCATAGGGAACGGTTGAGTTCTTGTGCTCTTTGCCATCAACCATGTAGGTCAATGTATAGCTGTTCACCGTAAACGTACCTGTTATCACAACATCCTTTGCCGGCATAGTTGCAGGTATCTCACTCCAACCAGAGAAAGTGTAACCTTCCTTTGTGGGTGCAGATTCTGCTGTGATAGTTGCTCCATACTCTATTTCATAAGATTTATACTCTACATCATCAACCATATATAATAATGTAAAGAAATCTGTTACCTTAACATTTGACTTTACACCGTTCTCTTTTGTAACATTACCATCTATATCAGAGAATCTAACATTGTCAATCGGTATTTCATAACTACCCAAAGCTTTTGTGTTGCTAACTTGTAGGTTTAAACGTATCAGTTCCCCTTCGTTCAGTTTCTGCAACGTATTGGAATACAGCATAAATCTATATGTGTCACTATCAAGATTGTTAACTGTACATGACAAATCGCTAGGCTGATTAGAAGACAACATATATAAGTTATCGTCACTATAACTTTTTAATACAAAGCCCTCGGGTAGAGTCATGTCAAATTGAACTCCTGACATGTCAATTGCCGATGACGATAAGGAGAATTTTAGTTCTTTTGTCTCACCGGGTTTCAAAGAAATTGGCTCAACAGACAAGTTGCCTGCATACGCCAATGTTAAACAAAATAATGCTGCAAGTATCGTTATAGCTCTATGTCTCATTTTATAAACACTTTTTTACCGTAAATTACAATGGATCCCTTTCTCAGTTCGTTTTCGTTTACACGATTGCCCTTCAAGTCGTAGAACTCTTTAGGCTTCTTACTGTTGATCAATTGGTGAATACTTGTTGTGTTTTCACCATTCTGATAGTAATACGATTCACCAGATGGGGTGACAACTATCATGTTTTGAATATTTACGTCTCCTCCATCAGTCTCAACCGTTACTATGTTACCATCCTCGGGATTCACTAACTGACTTGACAGTGAGAATACCACCACGGAATAGGTGTTTTCATCTTTCTTCTGATACATCAATTGATGAGTTCGCATCATCGAACCAACAAGGCGAATACTCTTAATCGTTGTATTCTTGTCAACCATTAAATCAAATTGAGCAGCGGTATACTGTGTAATGTCCATAATTCCTGAAGCACGTCTCATTGCCACTTGACTTGGCATGCTTCCGCCATTATTCAATATGTTCTTCACAATGAGAATCACGTCACCTACATCTAATTCCGAATCGCCATTTATATCGTAAAAGGCAATGTCGTCTGACGTTGCATTGGCATTCATGATAAAGTTCACAACATTCACCACATGTGCCAATTTAAAATGTCGTGTTAAAGTTCCTGTAATTACTACATCATGCGCTGGCATATTCTCTGGCATTTCGCTCCAACCACTGAATATGTAGCTTTCTCCGCCTGGTTCTTTTATAGGTGTTAATTGAGCCCCAAACTCTACCTCATATGATTCATACACCTCGTTGTTCACCATATATATGAGTTTGTACTTGTTAATGGAGTATGAGCCAAAAACTGTCACGTCATTCGCAGGCATCACTTCTGGAAGTTCTTCCCATTTAAAAGTATAACCTTCCTTAGATGGTATATCTGGTGGAATGATTGTTGTACCCTCTTCAACTTTGTATGACATATAAATATCATTGCCAATCATATAGATTAGAGTGAATATAGGCTCAATCGGGACAATTTTGTTGAAATTTTTCCAAGGTTCTGCTTCCTTGTATTTATCAATAGATTCAGCAGGCACGTGTAATGTCGCAGTGGCGAGACTTGAGAATACGTCTCGACCTTTGGATGGCAACTTGGTAGCATAACAATAAACATCATTCAACTTTTTACAGCCAGCAAAAGCATAACTACCAATTGAACTGATAGTACTCGGCAAGACAATATAGATCAGACTTTCGCAACCGTCGAATGCTCCATTTCCTATTGAACTTGTATTATTTGGTATGTCGATGAATTTTAAACTTTTACAGCCTTCGAATGCGTACTGGCCAATACTCTTCACTTTCCCATGCAATCCTATATATGTCAGACTTACACATCCTTTAAACGCATTATTTCCTATTGATGTTACACTATCTGGAACCTCAATCGATGTTAAACCTGTGCAATTCTCAAAAGCATTGTTTCCTATTTGGGTTAGACCTGTAAAGAACTTCAGTTCTTTGAAAGATGTAATCTCGGTATTATTCTGGAATACTGGACCCAACGAAGCGACTGAAGATGCCTCTTTCAGACTCAACTCTCCATCTCCGTTTGTATCCCATTTTTTTATACAGATTGCTTTAACTGCCGAATCTTCAAATGTCAGAATATCCGGATCATAAATCAACTCGTCTTCATAAAATATGCCACCTTTAAATATCTCATCTGTCCATCCTTTTGCAATATATTTATCTTTTGTTCCTGCAGGAACCACTAATAAACATTTTGCAGAGATACCATCAAAAGCGTTATTGCCAAAAGAATATGGTTCTTCTGTTTTAACAACAATATATGACAAACGCGAGCACCCTTTAAATGCATTGTTTCTTATTTCTGAAACGTTTTTGGGAATCACAATAGAGGCCAAACTTGTACAACCAGAGAAGGCATAACTGTCAATTAGCGATACACTTGTTGGGATTTCTATAGTGGTTAAACTATGGCAACCAGTAAACGTGGATCCTTCAATAGATGTTATATCGGCTTGAATAATTATCTCATTCAAACCTGTACAGTTCTGAAACGCACTTCCTCCAATTGTTTCTACACTACTTGGAATCGTAAATAACACCAAACCTGTACAGCCATTGAATGCTCCTTTTCCTATTGATGTAACGCTCGCAGGAATCTCTAACGACGATAAACCAGAACATCCTTCGAACGCACGATCTCCGATAGCAGTTACACCATCTTTTATCTTGGTGTTCCGACAACCCAAGATAAGTATATTGCCGTTTTTTCTGATGATTGCATTGCAGCTGTCGCGCGAATCGTAATTTGGGTTCTCTGGTGCTACAAAGATTGAGTCCAGACCATAGCAACGCGAAAAAGCCTTATGCCCGATTGAATTCACGCCCTTTGGAATCCTTATGGTATTTAAGCCAGAACAATAACAAAAAGTGCTATCGCCAATTGTTGTTACATCATCATGTAACTCGATCGAAGCCAATCCTAAGCACTTATAGAATGCGCTATTCCCGATGACGGATACACTCTTTGGAATTACAATGCTATCTAATCCTGAACAATAATAAAAAGCACTGTCACCGATTATTGCTACATCATTTGGTATACGAGTAGTCTTGCACCCTACGACGAGCTTATTTTCGCCTGTCTTGATAATTGCATTACTGTTGTTTCGTGAATCGTATGTCTTGTTCTTGCTTGCCACGACAATAGTCTCCAGGTCTGTACAGCCGACGAAAGTGTTACGCCCAATTCTGTTAATATTCTCAGGAATCTCAATAGACTTCAATTTCGAACAACCATTAAAAGCATCATCTATTGAAGTCAAGCCTGTAAAGTATTTAAACTCATTGAAAGAAGTGATTTCTTTGTTTCCTTTAAAGGCTGTTCCTAATACTTGTACAACAGATGCTTCATTCTCGCTCAAATTTCCGTCTCTATTTGTGTCCCACTGGGCAAGACAGATGTCTCTCACTTTTTCTTCAGCAAAATCAATATATTTATTCTCTTTATCTGCCCCCACGATACCACCTTTAAACACTTCTTGTGTCCATCCTTTTGTTCGGTAGTCATCAATATTAGTATGATTAGGGACTGTAAGCACGCAACCTTTAGATATGCCATCAAAAGCTTTACGACCGAATACATACGGTTCTTCAATCAATGATACAACAGAAGACAATTCTGAACAGCCATAGAAAGCACAAGTTCCTATTGATGTCACGTTTTCTGGGATTTCAATTGTGGTAAGGCTCTTACAATACCCAAAAGCACTTCCACCGATTTGGGTAAGTTTTTGGGGCATCGTAACAGTTTTCAATTTCTCGCAGTTGTAGAAAGCGCTATCACCGATTATCGTTACATCATCACCAATAGTAAAAGAGGTCAAACCCTTGCAACCCATAAAAGCAGAGCTCTCAATAGAAGTCACGCCACTTGGTATCTGAAAGGATTCTAACCCCGTGCAGCCATAGAATGCTTTATGTCCGACAGACTTCACACCTGTTGGGATTTTTGAATTCTTGCACCCTATGATGAGTGTTGAACTATTTGATCTAATGATTGCATTACAACTATCACGTGAATCATATATTTGGTTTTCACTTGCCACAAAGATTGATTCCAGACTTGAACATCCCTCCAATATTTGCTGTCCGATTTCAGTTACACTTGCAGGAATAGTTATCGATGTTATACTTGAGCAATTACTAAACGCATTATTTCCAATAGTTATAACACCATTAGGAAGCACAAAATTCTTCAAACTTGTACAACTCCTGAAAGCTTCATTCCCAATTGAAGTAAGATTCTCGCCAAACGTAATAGTTTTCAAACCTGTACAATTTAGAAATGCGTTATTCTTTATTGATGCCACACTATTAGGTACATTTATCGAAGTCAGACCTTTACTGCCCATAAAAGCAGCTTCCTCAATAGATTTAACCGTATTGGGTATCAACGTATTCTTGCACCCCACGATGAGTGTCGAATCCTTTGTCCGAATGATTGCATTACTATTGTTTCGTGAATCGTATGCTTTGTTTCCACTTGCTACAACAATAGCCTCCAAACTCGGACAGTTATTGAATGCCTTTTCTCCAATTACAGACACACTGTCTGGTATCACAATGGATTTCAAACTTGAGCATTCTGCGAATGCAGAATTTCGAATACTTGTCAACGTGGTGAAGTGCTTGAGCTCGTCGAAAGATGTTATCTTTTCGTTACCAGAGAAGACTGTCCCTAAATCTTTTACAACCGCAGCTTCATCTTGACTCAACTCTCCATCATTGTTTGTATCCCACAGAGCAACACAGATGTCCTTAACCTTAGCATCAGCAAATTGTATGTTTTTGGGTGTCGAGTCCACTTCCACTACACCACCACGAAATACATTCTCGGTCCAACCTTTTTCGATATAGTCATCCCTTTTTCCTGAAGCAACTGTAAGTACACAAGCACTGGAGATACCCTCAAATACACCTTTCAACAACTCAAACGGTTGTTCGTTCATAGACACCACAGAAGCCAAGTTATTACAACCCTTAAATGCTGCTGTTTCAATCTCTTTCACACTATCAGGGATTACAATTGCTCTTATGCTTGAACAACCAGAGAAGGCACATTCTTTTATTGACTTTACACTCGTTGGAATAGCAATGGCAGTCAAACCGCGACAACCTTCTAATGCATAATCGCCGATAACAGTTACATCATTTGGTATCTGCGTATTCTTACATCCAACGATGAGTGTGTTATTGTCTTTTCTGATAATTGCATTACAACTATCACGCGAATCATATATAGGGTTCTCACTTGCCACAAAGATAGAGTCCAGACTATTACAGTTTCCGAATACTCTCCGGCCTATTGATATCACACTTTCTGGAATCTCAATTTTTCTTAAGCCTGAACAGTTATAAAAAGCGCTGTCACCGATTGCTGTCACATTGTTTGGTATCTGTGTACTCTTACATCCAACGATGAGTGTGTTATTGTCTTTTCTGATAATCGCATTACAGCTATCGCGCGAATCATAATTGGGGTTCTCAGTTGCTACAAATATATAATCCAAACTCGAACATCCAGAAAAGACATCGTTTTCAATTGTGGCCACATTCTCGGGAATTTCAATATGTTTCAACCCAGAACAGCGCTCAAAAGCGCCTTTAATGGATGTCAGTCCCTTGAAGTACTTGAGCTCCTTAAAATCGCGGATGCTGTTTTTTTCTTTGAATACGGTACCCAATACTCTCACAACCTCAGCTTCTTTCTCACTCAATTCCCCATCCTCATTTGTATCCCACTGAGCTACACAGATAGCCTTCACCGTTGCGTCTTCAATTTCTATGGTATCGGGCTTCAAATCCATTTCCACAACACCACCGCGAAATACATCCTTAGTCCAACCCTTTTGGGAATAGACATCATGAGTTCCTGAGGGAGTTGTAAGTACACAGCCACTGGAAATACCGTTAAAGACGCTATCCAATAACACAAGAGGGTCTTCTTCGCGTTTAGATACCACGGAAGTCATGTTGTTGCAGTCATCAAATGCAAAGTCTCCGATTGTGGTCACGCTTTTGGGAATTCTTATATTTGTTAAACCGGTTTTGGCAAATGAGCTGCTACCAATCTCTTCTACACCCTCAGGGATAACAATAGAAGTCAACCCTTTGCTGCCAAGAAACGCGTCCGCTCCAATTATTGTTACATCATTTGGTATCAGCGTGTTCTTACATCCAACTGTCAAAGTTTTGCTACTATTCTCAATAATTGCGTTGCAATCATCCCTCGATCCAAAAATGGGATTCTCGCTCGAAACTGTTATCGATGCCAAGTTCGAGCAAAAGCTGAATGCATCATCTCCGATGAAAGTCACATTCTTTGGAATCACCAGTTTATTTAAGCCAGAGCCATAGAAAGCCTTTTCTTCTATGTTTGTTATACTATTTGGGATATCAATAGATGTTAACTTTGCACAACCCCGGAATGCATTTTCTTTAATGGAATTTATGCTATTTGATATTTTGACGGATGTCAAATTGGAGCAGTTCTCGAAGAGACTCCGCCCAATATATGACATACCGCTGCCAATGGTAACAGACTTCAATCCAGAGCATGCATAGAATACACTATCTCCGACTTCCGTAACGCTCTCAGGAATCTCAATCGAGGACACCGCTGTGTGTTCAAAGGCATGCTCACTAATAGATTTCAAATTGCTTGAAAGAACTATCTTTCTCAATCCTGTTTGCAGGAAAGCATATTTTCCGATAGCTGTCACGCTATTGGAAACATTTACACTATCTAGGTAAACGCAATCATAGAAAGCATATTGTCCTATTGATGTAACTCCTTCCTCTATGACTACGGTCGACATCTTCGTCCTGTACGTATGCCAAGGATTCATATTTTCGTTACTGGTATCATAGTCGGACATGGCACCAGTACCGGAAATTGTCAAAGTCTTGGTTTTTTCTACGTAAGTCCATGTGAGGTTCTCACCACAAGTACCTTTGTTGTCTGCATTTGCTATCAATGACAGGCATGCCATTAGAATAAGCAAAAGATGTCTTTTAACCTTCATAACTAATACTCTATTTTACAGAAAAAGGAGCCACAGACTTTCACAAATTGTTAAGGTTTTGAGAGAAATCCTAGCGCACCCTTTGAATTGCGACGGCAAAAATATACATTATTTATATAAAAGCAAATATTTTTCTTAGTTTTTTGTAAATTATGCTTATTTACTTGTTTTTTATCAATTCATACAATATCATCTTCGCTTCATCCGGATAATCTCCATGACTCATTCCCCTTATATCCATGACTCATTCTGATAATCCCTTTAGGGGGTAAAGGATTATCTCGATGACTTGTTCCCCCTATCGGAACAACTTGTTCTGATAAAGGGAATGAATCAAAGGTCATTTAGGGTGAGTTTGAAGCCTAAATTCGGGGAGTTTGGAGGCTAAATACTAGGAGGATTCAGGCTTAATTCTCTTAGCACAAAAAACTTGCTATGCCTAGAGCCTGCCATCTACGAGCCTTCTACCTTGCTTCTATCTTGCTACGACCTAGGAACGACGGCGGGATGACGGGAGATGACTGATGTCATAGATGCATTGAAAGTGATGGATTTTTGAAAAAACTGATAACATATACCGCGATGCCCTTTGAGCACCGATGGTTATCGCGCTGAAGGCACGGTATATGTCTGTGCAACATGTACCTATCATGTACCTAACATATACCTGTTATCTCAGTTTGATTCTTGAATCGTGGGGTACATGTTGGGGTATATGTTAGGTATATGTTTAGATAACATGTACCGTCTGATAAGAACGATAACCATCGGAGGCAAAGCCATGCTGAGGTATATGTTGGATATTATTTGACATCGCAGATGTTGGCTTCGTTTTCATCGCAAAGCGATAAGGCGCAAAATTTTTGCTGCCTCACTAGAGCACAAAAAATTCCTAGTGAGGCAGCAAGTTTTTTCTAATAGGGCAACAAAATGTTGTTGCAATGGTCGTTTGGAAAAATATTTACAGAAAGAGGAAAAAGTTCCCAAGGAGTACCTCAGGGTTACCTCAGGGTTACCTCAGGGTTTCCTCTAGGTTGTAAATTGTTCCATTAATACGCCATTTCGTGTACGCCTTTGACGGCACGACCTGAGGGGTCGTTTAGGTTCTTGAAGGCGGCATCCCACTCGAGGGCGATGGCGGTGGAGCAGGCTACAGAGGCTTCGCTGGGCACACTGCGGGCGGCAGAGTCGCTGGGGAAGTGCTCGGCAAAGATGGAGCGGTAGTAGTACTCCTCTTTGTTCTTGGGCGGATTGATGGGGAACCGCTTGGCGGCATGGGCCATCTGCTCGTCGCTGACAGCCTCGGAGGTTATCTGCTTTAGGGTATCAATCCACGAGTAACCTACGCCGTCGCTGAACTGTTCCTTCTGACGCCATGCCACTGCCTCGGGCAGCATATCGGCAAAGGCCTCGCGGACAATACGCTTCTCCATCGTTGTGCCCGGACACATCTTGGCCTCTGGGTTGGTGCGCATGGCGATGTCCAGGAACTCTTTGTCGAGGAACGGCACACGGCCCTCTACACCCCAGGCACTGAGGCTCTTGTTGGCACGCAGGCAGTCGTAGAGGTATAGCTTCGAGAGCTTACGCACCGTCTCCTCGTGGAAGTCCTTGGCCGACGGGGCTTTGTGGAAGTAGAGGTAGCCACCGAAGATCTCGTCGGCTCCCTCGCCGCTGAGTACCATCTTGATGCCCATGGACTTGATGACGCGGGCCAGCAGATACATGGGGGTGGAGGCGCGGACGGTGGTGACATCGTAGGTCTCGATGAAGTAGATGACATCACGGATGGCGTCGAGGCCTTCCTGGATGGTATAGTTGATCTCGTGATGCACGGTGCCGATGTGGTCGGCTACCATCTTGGCCTTGGCAAGGTCGGGCGCGCCCTTCAGTCCGACGGCAAAGGAGTGCAGGCGGGGCCAGTAGGCACGGGTCTGGGAGTTGTCCTCTATTCGGTGCTCGCTGAACTTCTCGGCAATAGCTGAGATGACGCTGGAATCCAAACCGCCGCTGAGCAGCACGCCATAGGGGACGTCGCTCATCAGCTGACGCTTCACAGCAGCTGTAAGACCGTCACGAATGGCATCAACGCTGGCAGGGTTGTTCTTCACCGCATCATACTCCATCCAGTCCCGACGATAATAGCGTTGAAAATTGAGAATTGAGAATTGAGAATTGCTTGTTTGGGGAGAGTTGACGTTGACGTTATCGTTGACGTTATCGTTGACGTTATCGTTGATTAATTCTTCACTCCAAAGATAATGACCGGGCAGGAAGGGTTCGTAACGTTCGCACTGGCCTTCGAGGGCTTTCAGCTCGCTGGCTATGTACACGGTGCCGTCGCTGTCATAACCTATATAGAGTGGTATAACGCCAATGGGGTCGCGGGCTATCAGGAATGCATCGCGCTCCTCGTCGTAGAGGGCAAAGGCGAAGATGCCTGACAAACTCTCTAGCATCCCACAAATCTGTTCGTGAGTTAGAAGGTTCCCCTCGCCCTTTGGAGAGGGGGTAGGGGTGAGGCTGTTATAGAGCGCCAGAATAACCTCGCAGTCGCTGCCTGTCTGGAACTCGTACTGTCCGGCATACCGACGGCGGATTTCCTGATGGTTGTATATCTCGCCGTTCACGGCCAGTACCTGATTGTGGTCGGGCGAGAATAGGGGCTGCCCACCACTCTCGGGATCTACGATGCTGAGTCGCTCGTGTGCCAGGATGGCTGAGCCGCCACAATAGATTCCACTCCAGTCTGGTCCGCGGTGACGGATCTTCTGACTCATACGCAATGCTTTTTCTCGCAGTTCGTGAGACTGCTGCTTGATGTTAAATATGGCTACAATTCCACACATAATGATACGGTTTTACACAATTTTCGTGCAAAGTTATATCATTCTGTAATTATAAGCAAGTTTTTGCAGTACATATTTACATATAAAATGTGTTATTTGCTGACATAAAGCAATAATTATCACATTATCCGTTGTCAGAATGATAAATAATTGCAATAAAAAAGGCGGGTAACAACGTCCTCCGTTGCTATCCGCCCTGATATTGCTGTTATCCTTATTCTTTTATACGTACGACAGATAGAGGTAGTTGGTTTGGGCAGGATACTCTGCCGCCATGGTGTCTATCTGGTTCACGTAGGGCTTGATGCCCAAATCCTTGCGCCACTTGCGGATGATAAGGCCTGCCTTCTCCATGTTCATGTCGCACTCGCCGAGTCCGATGGCACGGGCTATCTGGAAGTCGGAGAAGCCGTAGACCTTGGCCTCGTGGAGCAGGGCGGCAAACTCGGGTTCCTCGATGTACTCCAGCAGTTCGAGGGGCTCCATAAAGGTGTACATATCTGCCAGATGAGAATACTCGCGCAGGCGGTCGTTGATCTGGATGATATGCTTCAGCTTCTGCAGGAACCAGCGGTCGATCTTGGTGAGGTCATGAATCTGATTTACGGTATAACCCATCAGCATGGCCTTGGCAATGACAAAGATACGGGTATCGGTCGGATGACTAAGTGAAGAATGAAGAGTGAAGAGTGAAGAATTTGCTACCGCCATCCCATCCGCAGACGATTCTTCATTCTTAATTCCTAGTTCTTCATTTATATGGTTGTCCACAAAGCCGTGCATGCCCTGACCAATCATACGCAGACCCTTCTGGATGGACTCTTCGAAGGTGCGGCCGATGGCCATGATCTCGCCCACGCTCTTCATGCTGGAACCCAGTTCGTGGTTGACGCCGTGGAACTTGGAGAGGTCCCAACGCGGAATCTTGCAGACGACGTAATCGAGGGCGGGCTCGAAGAAGGCGCTGGTGGTCTTGGTAACGGAGTTCTTGAGCTCGAACAATCCATAACCCAGTCCTAACTTGGCTGCCACGAAGGCCAGGGGATAGCCTGTTGCCTTGCTGGCGA
>Ga0310786_10005984_pt1 | contig 16333 bp, 10 predicted proteins | sample AusTroGonzalo_MG_FD_203881 | JGI IMG/M metagenome (GOLD analysis project Ga0310786, IMG submission 203881) | Bovine rumen microbial communities from tropical cattle in Woodstock, Queensland, Australia - Gonzalo_03 (v2) (version 2) | ecosystem: Host-associated > Mammals > Digestive system >... | reverse complement strand
CCGAGGTTGAGCCCGCAGATCGCGCCGGTGAGCTTCTGGTTGGCGTTCGGGGTGCGGCGGCCGTTGAACCAGTCGAGCGCGAGGACGCCGGTGGTGCCGACCGGGATGGTGGCGGCTTCCTTCTCGATCGTGGCGATCTTCACGTCGCCGGCGTAGGAGAGGAGGCGCTTGAACCAGGCGTAGACATCGCCGAATGCGGACTGGCCGGCTTCGAGGCCGATCATGCCGGGGATCACGGAGCCGTCCACCTGGCCGCAGATGCCGGGGATGCAGGAATTGACCTGGGGCGCCACGAGAATGTCGCAGGTGCTGGTGCCGCAGACCTTCACCAGGTCATAGGCGTGGATCTGAGCGCCGACTGCACCGAAGTGGCAGTCGAACGCACCGGCGGCGACCACGACGTCCGTGGTGAGGCCGAGGCGATCTGCCCACTTCTGGGAGAGTTTGCCCGCGGGCTTGTCGCCGGTCACGGTGTCTTTGAAGAGGCGGTCGCGGAGACCGGCGAGCATGGGATCGAGCCCGGCGAAGAATTCCTCCGGGGGAAGTCCGCCCCAGCTCTCGTGCCACATGGCCTTATGACCGGCGGCGCAACGGCTGCGCGCCATCTTGAGCGGGTCGATGTTGCCGGTGAGCTCGGCGGGGATCCAGTCGCAGTGTTCCACCCAGCTGAACGCCGCCTTGCGGACGGATTCGCTCATGCGGAGGGTATGCAGGATCTTCGCGAAGAACCATTCGCTGGAGTAGATGCCGCCCTCGTACATGGTGTAATCGGTGCCGCCATGGGATTTTGCGTAGGCATTGATCTCGTCAGCCTCGAAAATGGCGGTGTGGTCCTTCCAGAGGATGAACATGGCGTTCGGATCTTCGGCGAATTCCGGCAGCATGGACAGCGGGATGCCTTCCTTATTGACGGCGCACGGGGTGGAGCCGGTGGTGTCGACTCCGATGCCGATCACGCGCTCCTTCTCGATCCCCTGCATGACGCCCTTGACGACGACTTCGAGGCTTTCCAGGTAGTCCAGCGGGTGCTGGCGGAACTGGTTGTTCGGAGCGTCGCAATATTTGCCTTCGCTCCAGCGGGGGTAGTTCTGGACGCAGGAGGCGAGGATCTCGCCGTTTTCCACGTCGACCAGCACGGCTCTTACGCTGTCGGAACCGAAATCAAGTCCGATCGTCAGTTGACTGCTCATGTTTTTCTCCTTCGTGGGATGTTTGATGTATGGTGAATGTTATGTTGGGTTGTCGTTCATTACAGGTTCAGCTTGAACGGACGGGGCACGGAGGGGGAAGACGCATTGCGGGACTCCGCGGCCCGCGGCGCGACAAGGTCCAGGCCATCCGGCTCATATCCGGTAGCGGTATATCCTCCTTCATGCGCCTCGATCCTCCTCGGAGGATCCTGCAAAGACACAACGAGCCCGCCGCCCCCGGCGAAGCGCGCAGCACGCGCATCCATGGGCAGAACTGAGCTCAAAGCAGTGTGTGTGTTTCCGGTCATAAGCCCGTCATTGTCCGTTCACGAAATAAATCATGGGTGAACTATACCACAAAAACAATAGAAAATCAACCGGAAAACACATTTTTTTACCGCTTTTTTCAACAAAAACGCGCAAAAAACGATCCTGTAAACACAAACCTGTCGTTTTCCGGCCTGAACGACCGCGGCACAGAGGTCAGATCCCGGGGATCCGCCGTTCATTCCCGGGCTTTCCTTCCTCGACATCCGCTCCGGATATCCCGCCCGAACACCGAAAAGAAAATCACAAATATGTTTTTTTTCGACATGGCGCTTGACTTTGCGTAACAACTATGATATAGTATTTAAGAAAGCTTAAAATAGAATGCCGTTATGTACCGCTTCCCGGAGGGAAAGAAGGAAAACCGCCATGAGATTCAGAGTCACGCTTTACGTCATTGCCGCTACGCTGGCATTGATCGGTTTCCCTATCGTGCTGGTCCTGTTTTACCTCAACATGATCAATTCCGGCATCGACTCCATGTTCTTCTGGGCAGTAGCTGTCGCCTGCTGCATCCTCAGCATCCTCTTTTTCTCGCTCGCGCGCATTCTGGCGACATGGGAAGAGGAAGACAGCGGGCAGGAATAGTCCATCCCCCTCTTCGCGGCTTATCCGGACGGGACGTCTGAAGAGCTTAAACGGGAAACGGGACTCAGCGGGAGCCTCGAATACAGCGGCCGTTGATCCTCTCTGCCGTGTTGTTTCCCGGCATAACAGCAGGCACATTCCTTCTATTTCTTCGGCGGCACGTTCCGGTCCGCCTCAGGATTCCCTGTTGTCCTGCAAGAAACCCCGACCTGCGCCGTGCTCTTCTTTTTCCTCATGTCGGACAGACTGAAATAACACAGGAAAAAAAGCTCCGCCAGCCATCGCATCGCCGGACGGCGGACAAAAGCGTGCACCCACCATCCCGTTAAACGTTTGTTCCGTCCCGCATACTTCAGCAGCAAGTCAAAATCCTCAAAACCGTCGGAAAAAACGATGTTCAGGGTTTCCAGACGCCGTTCACGGGGGATGGTCCGAATATTCTGCGGCATGAACCAGAAATACAGGAACCGCGTTATCCAATGCCGGGACCAGCATTCCGACACACGCCGGTCGAAATCCGGTTCCCGCGAGACCTTGGCATGAAATGCGAAAAGCGACTTGTTGATGATCGCCCAGTCCTTATGGAAATATCCGGCGCCTTTTGCCGCAGACGACACGGAGTTGGAGCGGAGACGGTACAGATAAAACGGTTCGTGCAGCGGGACCACGCGCTTCGCCAGATAAAGTGCGCGCGGCGAAAACTCGCTGTCCTGCCGGCGCAGGCCGCAGATGCACTTCAAATCGTGTTCCACCAGGAATTCCCGCCGGAACACGGTCAACTGGAGCATGGGACAGAAATGTCCGTTCCAAAGGCGGTCCAGCAGAACGATCGCCTCGGGTCCGGTCAATTCCTCCGGCGAAGACTCCGGCGGATAGTTCTCCCGGATCTCCTTTTTGTCGGAATCCTCCTCATATGCCACAATGGCGCACGGATAAAGGTCCGCTCCGGGGCGGGCATTGATCTTTTCGGCGATCCGGGCAAGCGACCCTTCGGCAATCGAGTCGTCGCCGTCGAGGAAGATCACATACTCTCCCCGTGCCATATCGGTGCCGACATTTCGTGTGGCGGAGCACGACCCGCTGCGAGGGTGATTGAAAACCCGAATGCGCGGATCGGCTGCCGCGATCTCCCGCAGGACTGCCTCGGTGTTGTCCCTGGAGTCCTCGATCCCGCAGATACACTCCCAATCGCCAAAAGACTGCTTCATCACCGAATCCAGCGCTTCCCGGATATAGGGTTCAACGTCGCAGCATGCCATGATGATGGAAAAAAAAGGTTTCATGTCACAAAGCCAGTGATCCGAGTTCGATCTTGTTATTTTGCACCAAATATACCATGATTCTCCGCCGATTGCAAGGTCATATCATGTTTTTTCCGCAAAAACAAGGCTCCGCTGACACCGCCCCCTGCCCCATGGATAACCGCCCTCCGCACGCAAGACACCTCGTCGAAATAACAAATGGGGACAAAGAGCGTCTTTCCTGACTTGTACGGTACGGCGTCGCTTTTTCAGGACAATAGCATAGAGTATTCTTGAAAAAAACATCAAAGGATGGTATAGTATAAAAAAAAGCAAACCGGTCTCTGTCCCTCGAAAATCAGGACGCAAAATGAAGAAAGTTCTGCTCTATTACAGTTTCAGCTTCTCTCTTGGCGGCGGCGATTATCTTCCTCTGTCTCTGATCGCGGCACTTCAAAAGACAAGCGACCTGACCGTGGCGGTAGACCAGGCATGCAATATCGAACGGGCGTCCAGGGCTTTCGGTATCGGCATCGACATGCCAAGACTGAAAGTCGTGCAGGTAACTCCGCCTGACTATAATCCCCGGCAGCATACCATCTTTCTTTCGTTTTACCGGTTCAGGCAGCTGAAACGACTTGCCCGGGATGCGGACGTCTGCCTGTCTACCGCCAGCATTATGGATTTCGGGAAGCCTTCCCACCAGTTCATCAACATGCTCGCGTTTGGCGATGATGACTTCACCGCGTATGTTCAGAATCCCGGCAACCCTGTTCGTGCAGGCCTGCGCACCAGGATGAAGCATTTCCTTTCAGACTCGATCATTCGTCCGCTTCTCGGAATGCGTTCAAAGCGGAGTATCATCTGCAATAAACGCGAGCATATCTACCCGAACTCCTTCTTCGTCGGGAACCTCATGCGCGATTTCTACGGCCCGTTCAACAGCAGTGTGTTCTACCCGCCGACGCTTTGGGAACCGGAATCGAACTCGACCGCAGCCGCACGCGATCAGCAGAAGGTCGTTTATATCGGCCGCGTCATCCCGGAAAAACGCATCGAGTTTCTTATTGATATTGTCGAAAAGGCCCGCAGGATCACGGGGCTTGACATCAAGTTCCATGTCGCAGGCCGCCTGAACCAGACACCATCCTACGGAGAGAAACTCAGTCAGATGGCGAAGGACAGAGACTGGCTGAGATTTGTCGGCGAAATATATGGAGATGAGAAGACCAGATTTCTGCTGTCGGGTTCCTACGCAATCCACTCGGAACGTCTGGAAGCGTTTGGCATATCTGTAGTCGAATACCTGAAGGCGGGCAATATTGCGATCGTGCCGGATGAAGGCGGCACGCCCGAAATCGTAGATTCACCGGCCCTGACTTACCATACGGACGAAGAAGCGGCACAGATACTTGCCCGTCTGCTTGTCGATGCGGAATTCCGCGAACAGCAGCGGGCTCATTGTGCGAGGCGCGCCGATTTCTTTTCCCGCGAGGCATATTTCAAACGTCAGGCCGAACTGCTGGAGAAACTCCTGGAAACGCCTTGACACGACGGTCGCCACCATGCCGACCTGATGCCCGCAAGCACGGCTGGGGCGAATACAGGGAAATTGAACCGCAAGGTTCCAAATGGAACGCTTCACGGACGGGGCAGCAAATCGTATCGGTCCGAGGCTATGCCAGGCATGATCCGGCACCCCCCGAGCTCTTATGCCCCAAACAATCTCCGCTTCAGTTTTATCGTACGCCACACCCAGGGCGCGGCAGGCGCCAGACAACGATAAAACGGCCACCAGTTGCGGCGTAACGGAAGCGGGATTTCGCTTTTTTTCACAAAACCGTTTTCAACAAGCCAGTCGACGGTCAGAAAAGCCTCTTCACGCCAGCGTGACGCATAGGTATTCCACATTTGCCAGGGTTTCGGGTTGTATCCGAAATGTGCGTAATACCGCGTCTTGTCAGTATGCCCGTCAAACTTGTAGGTTTCCGACACATTGGGGGCATCTGTGTCAAAACACAGGAGACTGCTCAAAACACTTTCATCCGTCTGATGATAGGCGGTCCCCTGTTTCATGAGGATTCCCACATCGGCAGGAAGAACATTCTTGATCTGGACAGCCCATCGTTCAAGAAACGGATGCCATTTTTTATGAATGAGAATGACACCGGACTGCACCCTGGTGGCATAGCGGCTTTCCGGAAGCGACCGGCCCCAGAAACGCTCTACGTCATGCTGCCATATGGAAAGATTCTCCGGCGTAAAATCAGCCGGCGGGGGATTGCATCTTTTGATCCTGACCTCGTCAACATCGGTTCCCGTAAGCCATTCGCTGCAATCCCCCACAAAAAGGCCATCGGAATCCACCCAGCACGACCAATCGGTCTTTACCGCGTCGCTTGCCATCATCGTCGGTTTCTGACACGCCAGGCACTGACGAGTCCTGGGGATATCGACTATCGTGACATCGCCCAGGGACAAGGCAAGATTCTTCATCTCATCCGTCCAATCCATGGCCCCGACCACGACCGGATGCGGCATGCCGTTTCTCCTCATGCTTGCTACAAGCAAGACTACACCCCACGAATATGCCTGATCTCCGGCCGTGACTACTGTCGTATTGATCTTGCCTGAACTCTTCATAGGTCTTCCGCGATGTTGTTTGTAAGGGAACTTCTATCAATCGTTTGATGGATTGTTCTATCGTTATAAGGCAAGGACCGCCGAATGCGATTCTTTCCTCCTTATACAATAGTCGCCCGATTGCGTTTTTCAAGTCTCGGAAACCGAAAAAAATGTTTGGATCGAGTTTTTTGCTGTTTTTTCGGCGGCATGCGGCAGGAACGCAATCCAGCGGCTGCTTCAACCGGCGCTGCCCGCCTCATGCCATTCGCATCGTCAGCACGCGGGGGCTTCCGATGCGGTTTCCATGGGCTGTCAGGTTCAGGCGTTTTTCCCGCCGGGCCATCCGATCGTCCCATGGTCCCATCTCCGCCCCCGATCCGGGATCCCACCCTCGCAGCCCCCATTCGTCCGATCATCCGATCCCGGCTTCGAGGACACGGAAGGCAACGTTTTTTCACCTCAACTCAATGCATGGGACAAAAAATCTACCAAAATTATCACCTTTTCGCTTGACTTTTTCGATTTTGGGGTTATATTAGTTCTGTCAACACGGTTCCGGAGGTTGCTCCGGACTTTTTCAAGCATCAAATCACAACTTCTTTAATAGCCTTTCAAAAAAACAAACACAGTCAGGAGTCCGATCAAGTAATCCTCACGCTTCACTCTTCCGGGATCGGAATCGTAACGCGATCCCCTTTCGCAAAGCAACCAGATCGAAATCAAAACAAATCACGAACACTTCCCCATCCGTTCGTATAAGGAGACACTACCATGGCCGACAACAAACAATACCGCATCGAAACCCTCGCCATCCACGCAGGACAGGTCCCCGACCCGACCACACTTTCGCGCGCTGTCCCGGTCTACCGCACGACGGCCTACGCGTTCCGCAACTCCAAGCACGGCGCCGATCTCTTCGGCCTGCGCGAAACCGGCAACATCTACGCCCGCCTCATGAACCCGACCGAAGACGTGCTCGAACAGCGCCTGGCCGCACTCGACGGCGGCAAAGCCGCGCTGGCGGTCTCCTCCGGCACGGCGGCGATCTACTTCACGATCACGAACATCGCGCGTCAGGGCGACGAGATCGTGGCCGCGAACAACCTGTACGGCGGCACCTACACGCAGTTCGACGCCATCCTGCCTCAGAGCGGCATCAAGGTCAACTTCACGCCCGTGAACGATTTCGAGGCCGTCGAAGCCGCGATCAACGAGCGCACCCGCGCCATCTATATTGAAACCGTCGGCAATCCCGGCCTCGACATCGCCGACATCGAAGCCTATGCGAAGATCGCGCAGAAATACCACCTGCCTCTGATCGTCGACTCCACCTTCACCCCGCCCACTCTGCTCCGCCCGATCGAACACGGCGCGAACATCGTGATCCATTCGCTCTCCAAGTGGATCGGCGGACACGGCACGGCCATCGGCGGTGCCGTCGTTGACGCGGGCAATTTCGACTGGACCGACCCGAAGTTCGCGTTGTATAACGAGCCGGACCGCGGCTACCACGGCCTGCGCTTCGCCCACGACCTCGGGCCGAACAATCCGCTGGCGTTCATCCTGCGACTCCGCACGGTCGGCCTCCGCAACCAGGGCCCGACGCTCGCACCGGACGCCGCGTGGATCTTCCTCCAGGGCCTCGAATCCCTCCCGCTCCGCACTGCGCGCCACAGTGAAAACGGTCTCGCGGTCGCAAACTTTCTGAAGAACCATCCGAAGGCCGCCTGGGTCAAGTATCCGGGATTCCAGCCCCTCGCGCAGAAATATCTGCCGAACGGCGCGAACGGCATGGTCGTCTTCGGCGTGAAGGGCGGCGCGGAAGCAGCGCAGAAGCTCGTGGACAATGTCTCCCTCTTCACGATCATCGCGAACGTCGGCGACGCCAAGAGCCTCATCATCCATCCCGCCAGCACGACGCACTCCCAGCTGAGCGAAGAGGACCAGATCAAGGCCGGTCTCCCGCCCGAGCTCATCCGCCTCTCCATCGGCCTCGAAAACGTCGACGACATCATCGGTGCCCTGGACGATGCGTTGAAGCTTATTTAAGGAAGGCAAGCCCTCCACGCCAATTGTGCTCTCAGCTTCGCTTGAGCACGAAAAAAGTTAGGGTTAGGTGAAAAGGAAGCCCCCGGGGCCTTTTGAGAAGGTTCCGGGGGTCATTTTTTGCAAACACACCTTTCCGAACAGCGAAGCTGAAATCATTACGGGACGCAGACTCTTCCCCGTGAATGAAAGGGAATCAAAAAGAAAGCCTCCGGAACGGTGAGAATGCCATCCCGGAGGCAAATTGAACGATCTTAAAGGCGTCTTCCGCTCAGTTCTCCAGTTTCTTCAAAAACTCTTTTGCCAGTTCGAAGCCCTGATCCGCGGCTTTACGCCACCATTCTGCCGCCTTGGCGTCGTCCTGTTCGACGCCTTCGCCGTTGTGATAGCATTGGCCGAGTTTGCATTGCGCCGTGGCATTCCCCTGTTCGGCAGCCTTGCGGAACCATTTCACAGCCTCAGCCTTGTCCTGTTCAAAAACATTGCCTGATGAATAACAGAGACCAATAAGAATTTGCGCCCCGGCATGCCCCTGTTCCGCAGCTTTGTAGTACCATTTCACTGCCTCAGCAAGGTCTCTTTCAACGCCCTTGCCGTCTTCATAGCAGATGCCGAGATTGACTTGCGCCTCGACGTGGCCCTGTTCCGCGGCTTTTCGGAACCATTTCACCGCTTCCGCATGGTCCTGTTTGACGCCATCGCCGTTTTCATAGCAGACACCGAGATTGTATTGCGCCTGCTCATGGCTTTGTTCCGCGGCTTTTCGCCACCATTCTACCGCCTTGGCATCGTCCTGTTCGACGCCTTCGCCGTTGTGATAGTAACGGCCGAGATCGAATTGCGCCCGGGCAAGACCTTGTTCGGCGGCTTTTCGGAACCAGTTCATCGCCTCGGCCTTGTCCTGTTCAACGCCCCCGCCGTCGAAATAGCAGAGGCCGAGATTGAACTGCGCCTCGGCTTTGCCTTGTTCGGCAGCCTTGCGATACCAATTTACCGCCTCGGCCTCGTCCTGTTTGACGCCCCGGCCTTTTTCATAGCAGGTAGCGAGATTGAATTGCGCCTGGGCGTGGCCCTGTTCCGCGGCTTTTCGATTCCATTTCACCGCCTCGGCAAAGTCTTGATCAACACCCTTGCCGTAGTAATAGCAGTTGCCGAGAAAGAGTTGCGCATCGACATTGCCTTGTTCCGCGGCTTTGCGATACCATTTCGCCGCCACGGCATAGTCTTGTTTGACGCCATTGCCTTTTTCATAACTGACACCGAGATTGAGCTGCGCATCGGCATTGCCTTGTTCCGCGGCTTTTTGCCACCATTCTGCCGCCTTGGCATTGTCCTGTTCGACGCCATCGCCGTTGAGATAGTAAAAACCGAGAATGAATTGTGCCTCGGCAAAACCTTGTTCCGCAGCCATGCGATACCATTTCATCGCCTCGGCATTGTCTTGTTCAACGCCCTTGCCGTTTCTATAGCAGACACCGAGTTTGAATTGCGCCTCGGCAAGCCCTTGATCCGCGGCTTTGCGGTACCATTTTACCGCCACGACATAGTTTCGTTCAATGCCCCTGCCGTAGTAATAGCTGTTGCCGAGATTGCATTGCGCCTGGGCATATCCCTGATCCGCAACTTTGCGATACCATTTCACCGCCTCGGCATAATCTTGTTCAACGCCCTTGCCGGTTTCATAGTAGGAGTCGGGAGGGTGTTGTGCGTCGGCAAAACCTTGTTCGGCAGCTTTGGAATGCCATTTCAAGGCTTCAGTCTCGTCCTTTTCGACGCCTTCGCCGTTTTCATAGCAAAAAACGAGATGCCATTGTGCATCGGCATTTCCTTGTTCGGCAGCCTTGCGATACCATTTCACCGCCTCCTCGGCGTTTTTTTCCACTCCATAGCCATTGAAGAAGCAGTTGCCGAGAGTGTTTTGAGACTCGGGAATTCCTTGTTCGGCGGCCTTGCGAAACCATTTCACCGCCTCTTTTTCGTCTTTCTCAACACCATTGCCCTGGAGATAGCAGGCACCGAGATTGTTTTGAGCAAAGGGATTGCCTTGGTCCGCAGCTTTGCGATACCATTTCACCGCCTCGGCATAGTCTTGTTCAGTGCCCGTGCCATTTATACAGCAGACACCGAGTTTGAATTGCGCATCGGAATAACCTTGTTCGGCGGCCTTGCGAAACCATTTCACCGCCTCGGCATAATCTTGTTCAACGCCCCTGCCGTAGTAATAGCAACTGGCGAGATAGCATTGCGCCTTGGCAAGCCCTTGTTCCGCGGTTTTGCGGTACCATTTCACCGCCTCTGCGTAGTTCAGTTCAACGCCCATGCCGGTTTCATAGTAGGAGCCGAGATCGCATTGCGCCTGGACATGGCCTTGTTCGGCGGCTTTGCGGGACCATTTCAACGCCTCGGCATAGTCCTGTTCAACGCCCGTGCCGTGGTAATAGCATGCTGCGAGATTGTTTTGTGCCTGAGCATCGCCCTGTTCCGCGGCTTTTCGGAACCATTGCGCCGCCTTGGCATCGTCCTTTTCAACGCCATCGCCATTGTAATAGCTGCCGGCGAGATTGAATTGCGCCTGGACATGGCCCTGTTCGGCGGCTTTTCGCCACAATTCTATCGCCCTGGCATCGTCCTTTTCGACGCCTTCGCCGTTGTGATAGCAAAAGCCGAGAGCGCATTGCGCATCGGCATTGCCTTGTTCCGCGGCTTTGCGGTTCCATTTCACCGTCTCGGCATAGTTTTGTTCAACGCCCCTGCCGTAGTGGTAGCAGGTGCCGAGTTTGAATTGCGCCCCGGCAAGCCCTTGTTCCGCGGCTTTGCGAAACCATTTCACCGCCTCGGCATAGTCTTGTTCGATGCCAATGCCGCGTTCATAGCATTGGGCGAGATTGAATTGTGCCCCGGCAACCCCCTGTTCCGCAGCTTTGCGAAACCATTTCACCGCCTCTTTTTCGTCTTTCTCGACACCATCGCCTTTGACATAGCAATGGCCGAGATCGTTCTGCGCCTCGGCATCGCCCTGTTCGGCGGCTTTTTGAAGCTTTTTTATATCCCAGCCGGAATCCGATGTGCTGTCGGAACACGCTGAAAACGAGGCGGCAAAAACGATAGAAAACAAAAGAAGCACGCGGCTGAAAGGTTTCATGACAGGTTCCTAATTTGATAGAGGAGCAATCACTTTTTATTGTTGAAATAGAAATATATCACTATTTAATAAAAATGTCAAGAGTAAAATGGTCCTTTTCCACAGAAAAAATGAAGCCTCTTGCTGTAAGGTTCTCTCTGTTTTTTTCTCCGGCTCCGCAGAAATGCTGGCTTTTTTTGCCTCATTTTCCAATACAGAACCGGGAGAAAATCTCGTCGAGGACATCCGGCGTGGCGGTCTCGCCGGTGATGCAGCCGATCAGCTCGGCGACAGTGCGGAGCGAACTGCCCGCGAGCTCCCAGGATTCCGCCTGTACACATTCGCATGCGGCATCCAGATGGACCGCAGCCTGTTCAAGCAGCGCGGCATGCCGTTCGGAGACGACAGCGTCGCCGGACTGCGCGGCGGGCGGCAGGCCTTCCCAGGCGGTTTCCTCCAGACGGCGGAAAAGGGAGTCGAGTCCGTCGCCCGTCCGTGCGGAAATATGCTCGAAAACAAGCTGTTTTCCGGCCGCGTTCTCAGCCAGTTCGTTCTCCGCCGGACATGCCAGGTCGAGCTCATCCGGAGACAGGACCGCGTCGTCCATTTTGTTCCAGCAGGGGATGAACTTGCCGCGGACGTTCTTTTTCGCGCGTTTCATCGCCTCGAACTGATCGGAAAGGGATTCCGCCGGAGCGGAGGCGTCCAGCAGCCACAGCACGATATCCGCGGCACCGAGGGACTGCTGCGAACGCTCCATGCCCATCGCCTCGACCGGATCGGCCTCCCCTGCCTCGCGCAACCCTGCCGTGTCGGTCACACGGAACCGGATGCCGCCGATGGAGACGGATTCCTCCAGCGTGTCGCGCGTGGTGCCGGGGATGGGCGTGACGATCGCACGGTCATAGCCGAGCATACGGTTGAGCAGGCTGGATTTTCCGGCGTTCGGGGGGCCTGCGATGACGAGGGAGACACCGTCGCGGATCAGCGCCCCGGCGCGTGCCGTGAGGGCAAGGTTCGCGGTCTGCTCCCGCAGGGACCGGATCTTGCCGCGCAGCACCTCCGGCGGCATCCAGTCGAGGTCCTCCTCGGAGAAATCAAGGCGGGACTCGCATTCGGAAAGCAGATGGACGATCTCCGTGCGGATTTCGCGGACGAGCGACCCGACGGCGCCATTGAGCTGGCGTTCCGCGAGAAGCCCGGCACGTTCGCTGCCCGCGTTGATGAGGTCCAGGACACCCTCGGCCTGCGTCAGGTCGAGCTTGCCGTTGAGGAACGCCCGCCGCGTGAACTCGCCGTTCTGCGCGAGCCGCGCACCCGCCTGAAGCACCAGCCGGAGCGCACGGCGCGCCGCAAAGCTGCCGCCATGGCAATGGAGTTCCGCCACATCCTCGCCCGTGAAACTGTGCGGGGCGGGCATATAAACCGCAAGCGAAGGTTCGCCCGCACCCGGTTCATCCCCGGACACGATATGACCGTACAGCATCACGCGCGGGCAGTCCGCACCGGGAGTGCGCCGTCCCCGCCAGACCGCGCGGATGGCATCGAGGGCGTGCGGTCCGGAGATCCGGATGATGCCGACCGCGCCGCCCGTGCCGGTGCAGATGGCAGCGATCGTGTCGTTTTCGTGTTCAAACAAAGCGGGAATCCCCAAAAAAATGAAAAAAAGAAGTGTGCGGGACTTGATTTTCCCGCATTTCGGTAGTAGTGTTATATTTATATTATACACCGCGAACATGCATTTTTCAACCCCATGAGGAGGTTTCTTTACTTATGGACATCGTCAAAAAGACCTTGAAGGACGTTCCCGCCGGAACCAAATCCGCCTACACCAAGGCAATGCAGGTCATGAATCAGAACAACCTGGAATACGCGATCACGCTTTTCAAGGAAATCGTGCAGTTTGATCCCGGATTCCTCGACGCACGCGAAAAACTCCGCAAGTGCGAACGTGACTACTTCGCGAAAATGGGCGCCGTAGCCAAGGCGCTTTCCACCGTCAAGGCCGCAAAATTCCTCACGAAGGGCAACATGCTGAAGGCCAAGAAGCCGAAAGAGGCCATGGACCAGGCGGAGGAAGCTCTCGCACTCAACCTCTTCAACCCGGCTGCGCTGAACCTGCTCGCGGAATCCGCCAAGAAGCTCGGTGCGATGTTCATCTGCGTGGAAGCCTATGAGATCCTCGTGGAAAAGGACGACAAGAACGAAGCCAACATCGTCAAGCTCGGCGAATACTACAAGGCCGACGGACAGGGCATCAAATACCTCACCATCTGCCAGAAGCTCGCGGACAAGTATCCCGGCGACCTCGAAAAACTCGCGCTCCTGCGTGAAGCCGCCGCACTCGCCTCCATGGAAAAGGGCAAGTGGGGCCAGGGCGGAGAGTCCGACTTCAAGAAGAACCTCAACAAGAGCAATACGGACCAGGGCGACCGCATCATCCGCGCCGAGGACGATATCCGCGAGATGATCGAAAAGTACTCCAAGGAGATCGCCGAAGGCAACGAATCCATCGATACCCGCCGCCGCCTTGCCGAACTCTATCTCCGTGCAGAGGAATACGAAAAGGCCATCGAGGCGTACAACTGGATCGTCAACAAGATGGGTACGCTCGACCCGGCCATCGACAAGGCCATCGAAAAAGCCAACACCGCCATCTCCAAGCGCAAGGTCGACCAGATGAAAGCCGAAGGCCGTCCGCAGGAAGAGATCGACGCCGAGATCAAGGCCAACTACGATTACCGCATGGAACGCTTCCATGACCGCATCCAAAAGTACCCGAACGATCTCCAGATCCGCTTCGAATACGCCGAACTCCTCTGGGAAGGCGGCATGGTCGAGGACGCCCTGGAACAGTTCCAGATCGCCCAGCGCAACCCGCAGCACCGCCTGATCGCCATCGTCTACCTCGGCCGCTGCTTCGCCGCCAAGAACCAGTTCGACATGGCAATCGAACAGTTCAACCGCGCTCTCGAGGACATGCCCACCATGAACGCCGACAAGATGTTTACCCTGTACCACCTGGGCTGCACCTACGACACCATGGGAAAGAAGAAAGAGGCACTCGACTGCTTCAAGCAGATCTACGCCGTCGACATCAAGTACCTCGACGTCGCCGAGCGCATCAACAAATTCTACGAGGAAAATAAGTAACCGGCCCGGCAACCGGCCCGCGAAAGGAAGGAGCACTACCCATGAACGAAATGAGCAATCTTCTCGACGAACTCGAAGAGCGCATGATGAAGTCGGAAGAATCCATGAAGCACGATTTTTCCGCCATCCGCACCGGCAAGGCGTCGACCGCGCTCGTCGAACCGATCACGATCGACTATTACGGCACGCAGACCAAGCTGCGCGACGTGGCGGGCATCTCCACACCGGATCCCCGAACGATCTCGATCCAGCCCTGGGACAAGTCCGCCCTCGCCAAGATCGAAAAGGCCATCATCGCCTCCAATCTCGGCATTACACCTCTCAACGACGGCAAGGTCATCCGTCTTCCGATCCCGCCGCTCAGCGGGGAACGCCGCCAGCAGCTCACCAAACAGGTGAAGGCGCGCTGCGAGGAAGCGAAGGTCTCCGTCCGCAACATCCGCCGCGACGGCAATGAGACCGCGAAGAAGCTGGAGAAGGACTCTGTCATCAACGAGGATGAACTCAAGGAACTGCTCGAAAAGATCCAGAAGCTCACCGACGAGTACGTCAAGAGCCTTGACGCAGACTGCGCCGACAAGGAAAAGGAGATCATGACCGTCTGACCGGCGGGGAAGGCAAGCCCTCTACGGAAGTTGTGCCTTGCTTCGCAACGGCACGTTTGAGCTAAAAAGAATGCCTCCGGCTTCTCGTGAAGTCGGAGGCTCTTTTATCGTCACCGCTTGCGGTGGCTATTCGGCGGACGGCCTGAAGTCGATCACCTGCAGCTGGCGTTTGCGTTCGCCGTAGTATTCGTTCATCTGAGGCTGTGCGATGACGTCCCAGCGCATCCCCGGTTCGAGGTGCTTGTTGAACGCGATGAAGTCGCATGTACTGCCGTATTCGTCCATGAACACGCCCTTTGTGTGGACAGGCCGGATCGGCAGCAAACGCGCGATCTCGAGGCCGCGGATCAGGTAGAGCGGCTGCGGATTGCCGTGCCCGAAGGGGCCGAGCATGCTGTGGTAGTGGAAGAACTCCTCGTTGAGCTCGTCCAGACGAGCCACGCCGTCGTAATTGATGTAGTTGGTCAAGTCGGACGGCTTGGCCTCCTCGCGCACGCATTTCTCGAACTCCTGCTGGAACTCGGCGATCTTGTCCTTGTTCATGCCGAGGCCGACGGCCATCGGGTGTCCGCCGTATCGGGTCAGCAGATGCGAGCAGCGCGAAAGGATCTTGATGAGGTTAAGCGTACCGACGCTGCGTCCGGACCCGTGCGCCTCGTTGCCAATGATCGTGAGCACGATGGTCGGGCGGTTGTAGTCGCGGGCAAAGCGCGAAGCCACAATGCCGATGACGCCCTGATGCCAGTTTTCGCCGGCGGCGATGATCGACATATTGGAGGCGAATCCGGGCGCGCTTTCCACCTGGGCTTTCGCCTGGAGGAAGATCTCCTGCTCCTTCGCCTGGCGCCGCTGGTTGAACTCGTCGAGCTTGGCGGCGTATTCGTAGGCGTCCACGATGTTGTCGGCAGTCATGAGGGCAAGCGCGGACGAGGCGTTGCCCAGGCGGCCGGCGGCGTTCAGGCGCGGTGCAAGCTTGAACGTGATGTCGGACGGCTGGATGTTGGCATCGACGCGGGCGTGCTGAATCAGCGCGTTCACGCCGGGCCGGAGCTGCTTTTTGAGCATTTCCATGCCATACTTCACCAGGATGCGGTTTTCGCCAAGCAGCGGCACGATGTCAGCCACGGTCCCGAGCGCCACGAAGTCCAGCACCTCCTGCATGTCGGTCGTGTAGCCGCCCTCGTTGTGGGCACGACCGTAGATCACGAATGCATGGGAGAGCTTGAACGCCACGCCGACGCCCGCCAGATGCAGCAGGTCGTCCAGACCGACCGGATCGAGCTTCGGATTGATCGTGGCGAGCGCTTCCGGCAACTCGTCCGCGGGCTCGTGGTGGTCCGTGATGATGACGTCGATGCCGAGCTCGCGGGCCTTCTGCACGGCCTCCGCGCTGTTGATGCCGCAGTCGACCGTCACGAGCACGCCGCATTTCCCGCC
>Ga0310786_10005983_pt1 | contig 16333 bp, 12 predicted proteins | sample AusTroGonzalo_MG_FD_203881 | JGI IMG/M metagenome (GOLD analysis project Ga0310786, IMG submission 203881) | Bovine rumen microbial communities from tropical cattle in Woodstock, Queensland, Australia - Gonzalo_03 (v2) (version 2) | ecosystem: Host-associated > Mammals > Digestive system >... | reverse complement strand
GGTATATCACGCGGTCGGCATGGGCGTAGTTTTTGCGCACCTCATAGCCGGAAGGGGAGAAGAAGGATACCAGCACACGATAGTCGGGGTGTCGCTCGCGGAAGGCTTCCAGTACGGGGCGTGCCTGCTCGAATTCTCCGAGGCTGGCGGCATGAAACCAGGCGGTCTTGATTGCTTGATTGTTTGATTGTTTGGTCAAGCTTTCTTTCCAGCCATGCACCATGAGGCGGGCGTTCTTGTGTCCGCATAGCGCCGCTACGCGGATGCCCAGCGTATAAAGGTAGATGCCTATGGTATAAAAAAATCTCATTTGTCTTATCTCCTTATCTCCTGTCTCCTTATCTCCTAGTAGTAATAGTAATCATACGAGGTGCGTCCCGTCAGCGGGAAGAGCCACGAAAGTTTCACACCCACCATAAGGTCGAAGTAGCGGCTGTCGTCCTTGCCATTGAGACCCATGACGTTGTCGATGATATAGGGACGTGTGGACCAACTCCAGCACTGACTGGCGAACAGTTCCACCTTGAAGTTGATGTAGTTGATATAGTTGCTCATGTAGAGGAATCCGATGCTTTCTGTCAGTATCACGCCGTGGCGCAGATGGTCGTAGAGCCTCCCGTAGGCATCGTTCACCTGCGGCACCAAGCTCTCGTTCATGTCCTGCGAGTGGGCGGTCTTCTGCATGAACCATCCACCACTCAACTTCACGAAAAGACCCGAGTTGGGGTTCTTCGACGTGATGGGGAAGAGCCGAGCTATACCGGGACGGACAGAGAGTCCGCGGTTGTACATCGTCACCACGCCGTCGGTGCCGCCCCAACTCATGAGATAGCCCTGTGAGGTATAGATATCGCCCATGCGTTCGGCGCGTTGCGTCAGGTTGTCGCTGTTGTAGCCGAACCAGAGGTCGCCTTCCAGCGTCACCATCCAATTGTTTTGATATTTGTAGTCGCATTCAAATCCGAAATCCAGATACGGACCTTCGTACAGTTCTTTCATAGACCCCCCGTTGAGTCCCAGGCTGTTGCTGCCAGACAGAGGCGTTTGCGCGCCGAAGGAGAAACCAATGATATGACACTCCAATGTGTCGACCTTCAATTTCACTTGCGCTCTCGTTAGTGTGGGCAACAGTATGGCCGTCAGTGCTATTATCCAAATTTTATTTCTCATGTCAAAAAAAAGTTGTATTTTTGCAACTCGTTTATGAAACGACTAACACCACAAATTATTGTGTAATAAATAAAAAATATATATAAAATGGCAAAAGACTTTTCTAAACGCAGTGAGAACTACTCCGAATGGTATAACGAACTGGTGGTACGTGCCGATTTGGCTGAGCAGAGTGCCGTTAGAGGCTGCATGGTGATAAAACCTTATGGCTATGCCATCTGGGAGAAGATGCAGCATCAGTTGGACAGCATGTTCAAGGCCACGGGTCACGTCAATGCCTACTTCCCCCTGTTCATCCCCAAGAGTTTCCTCAGCCGTGAGGCTGAGCATGTCGAAGGTTTCGCCAAGGAATGTGCCGTGGTGACCCATCACCGCTTGATGAACGACCCCAACGGCAATGGTGTCGTTGTCGATCCCGCCGCCAAACTTGAGGAGGAACTCATCGTGCGTCCCACTTCTGAGACCATCATTTGGAGCACTTATAAGAACTGGATCAAGAGTTATCGCGACCTCCCTATCCTTTGTAACCAGTGGGCAAACGTCGTGCGTTGGGAGATGCGCACCCGCATGTTCCTCCGTACCGCCGAGTTCCTTTGGCAGGAAGGCCACACCGCCCATGCTACCCGTGAGGAGGCCGAAGAGGAGGCACGCAAGATGTTGGATGTCTACGGCGACTTCGTAGAGAACTATATGGCAGTGCCCGTCATCAAGGGCCACAAGAGCCCCAACGAGCGTTTCGCCGGCGCCCTTGACACTCTCTGTATCGAGGCTATGATGCAGGATGGTAAAGCATTGCAGGCTGGTACCTCGCACTTCCTTGGTCAGAATTTTGCCAAGGCTTTTGAGGTGCAGTTCCTCAACAAACAGAACCAGCTGGAGTATGTGTGGGCCACTTCGTGGGGTGTCAGCACTCGTTTGATGGGTGCTCTCATCATGACCCATTCTGACGACAACGGTCTTGTCCTTCCTCCGCGTCTGGCTCCCATCCATGTAGCCATCGTGCCTATCTGCAAGAGCGACGAGCAGCAGCGACAGCTCGACGAGCATATCGCTCCCATCGTCAAAGCCCTTGAGGCCAAAGGATTGGTGGTGAAATACGACAACCGTCCCGAGTACAAGCCGGGTTGGAAGTTCACCGAATATGAATTCAAGGGTGTCCCTGTTCAGTTGGCTATCGGTGCCCGCGATATGGAGAACGGTACCTGTGAGGTGCGCCGTCGCGACACTCTCGAGAAGGTTACACTTCCTCTCGAGGGCATCGCTGACCACGTCTACGAGCTGATGGAGACCATCCAGGCTAACCTCTTCAAGAAGGCTGCCGACTTCCGCGCCTCGATGACTCGCAAGGTTGATACTTGGGAGGACTTCAAAGTGGAGATTGAGAAGAACGGCTTCCTGCTCTGCCATTGGGATGGCACCCCCGAGACCGAGGAACGCATCAAGGAAGAGACCAAGGCCACCATTCGCTGCATTCCTTACGACGCCCCCGAGGAAGAGGGCAAGTGCATCTACAGCGGCAAGCCTTCCCACCGCCGCGTGGTTTTCGCCCGTAGCTACTAATTTCCATTCCTTTGACCAATACCAGTGTCAACCCCGCCCGCTCTCTCAGTCAGGCGCTTTTCAGCAATGTCGACGGTTGGTGCGCCATGGGTCAGCTGTGGCTCTTCATTGTAGCTCCGCTCGTGGGCGCTGGCCTTGCCGGTCTAGCCTACAAGTGTCTGGCTCCGAAGGAGAAGTAACCTCCAGATGCTCCATACAAGCCGCCCCTCTCTCGGGGTGGCTTTTTTATGTCCGATGGATACTTGGGAAGGATGAAAAACGCATCGAAAACATATCAAAAGCGAATCAACTCCTACCATGGTAGGACATGGGTAGGAGTTGGGTAGGAGTTGGGTAGGAGTTGGTAAGGAGATGGTGTTGATTTAGTGTTAGTTGCGTGTGCCGGAAAAATGGCCTTTTTCGGGTGTTTTGCAATTAGAGCGATTCTTTTACTATGTTTCTGGTGCTCAGTGTGATAGGCTCGATGGTGTTGGCAAGGGAGGCGTCGTAGGGACGGGCGACGCGGATGTAGTTGTCGGTCCAGCCTTGGATGAGTTGATGATTGCTTGATTGTTTGATTGTTTGATTGTTTGAGTGGGGGGTGGATTCCCAGAGGACGGGGCGTGTCTTGCCGAGTTGGCTGTCGATGAACTCCTGATGTTTCTTCTCGCTGAGTTCGAGGAGGCGGGCGGTGTGTTCGTGGCGAACGGGGATGGGTATTTTTTCGCCGAGTTTCAAGGCTGCGGTGCCGGGTCGGTCGCTGTAGGTGAAGACGTGAAGATAGGAGATAGGGAGTGAGTCGATGAACGAGAGGACTTTGCGGAATTCCTCCTCATTCTCGCCGTTGAATCCGGCCATCACATCGGCTGCAATACAAGCATCGGGCATTACGGCTTTGATTCGTTCCAACTTACTGCGGTAGAGGGTGGTGTCGTAGCGGCGGTGCATGAGTTGCAGCACATGGTCGCTGCCGGCCTGCAGAGGGATGTGGAAGTGGGGGAGGAAAGTGCGGCTGTGGGCTACGAAGTCGATGATGTCGTCGGTGAGCAGGTTAGGCTCGATGCTCGAGATGCGGTATCTAAGGATACCTTCTAATTTATCTAATTGTTTTAGTAGTTCTAAAAGAGATTCTCCTTGCTGCTGTCCGAAGGTGCCTGTGTTGACACCAGTGAGTACTACCTCCTTGGCACCGCTGTCGGCGATGCGGCGGGCGGCGCAAAGGGTCTCTTCGATGGTGGCTGAACGTGAGCGTCCGCGGGCGTAGGGGATGGCGCAGTAGGTGCAGAAGTAGTCGCATCCGTCCTGAATCTTGAAGAATGTGCGCGTGCGGTCCTCACCGGAATAGGAGAGTAGCCGCTTGCTGTCGTTGCCGAGCACTTGGGTTACGCCCGGCATTTTGCTAATCTCTTCGGTGGCTACCTGGGCGAAACAGCCCATGACGACGATTTGGGCGTTGGGGTTGAGACGGTGAGCCTGACGGATGGCGTTGCGGCATTTCTTCTCGGCCACCGCGGTGACGGTGCATGTGTTGACGATATAGAGGTCGGCCACGCTGCCCCATTCAACAATGGTGTTTCCCTCTTCGCCGAGTTGCCGCAAGAGGTCGGAAGTCTCGGCGTAGTTCAGTTTGCAACCCAGGGTATGCGCAGCAATTTTCATGGATGTTTTTTTTTGTCAGTTTCAGAAAAGGTTGTATCTTTGCACCGTCAATTTGAGAGGAGAATAGTTGTAATTAGTTGACTTTTAAAGATAAAGGTTCCAAAATACCTTCTAAATTTTGGATTTTGTAATAGTGTTTAATGGAGGAAACGCCCTGCTGTCTTGCGGGGCGTTTCTTTTTTTTCTATTTCCCCGGACTCCCATCTGGGGTTATTGAGAGAGCGCTCCCTTTGGGAACTATAGGATGTTGTTTTATTAATTATCAATCAAGGGAGAGTGTTCGTCGTATTGCAGTGCGTGGACCATCTTGAGCGCATCTTCGTCGGGGAAGATGGCAAAGTCGGGCTGTGGCTCAAGGAGGAGAATCTCGCGGCCTTCTTTGTCTTTGCCGATACCTTGTATACATTTGCGGGCCACGGAGATGCGGCTCTTGCGGTTGGCGAGGGCGAAGAGTTCGTCGCCGGCGCGGTTGAAGACCTGTTCGTTGCTCTCGTTGGCCACGAGGCGTGTGTTGTCTTTGAGGAGTACGATGGTTTTACCCTTGCCTTGTGCTGCCATGCAGGCGATGTCGTAGATGGAGACAAACTGGTCGCCGGTGGCGAGGCGGAGGAGAATCTCGCGGTCGTTCATGTTGCCGTGATGCCAGCGTTCCTTGACGGTGAGGGTGTTGTCTTCGAAGTATTTGTAGTCACCGTGCTTGAGGCCGCCCTCGTACCAGCCTTCGCGGACGAGTTGGTTGTCGTTGTTGTATTCGACGAGTCGGCCCTCAAGACCGCCGTTGACATAGTTGCCGGTGATGAAACCATTCTTGCCGATACGTTTCCACCAGCGACCGTGGCGGTGGTTGTTAAGCCAGTGGGACACCTCGGCGGTGTCGCCGTTGCGCTCGTAGATGACATTGATGCCGTCTTTGATGCCCATATTGTAAGAGGTCTCTTTCACAAGTCGGCCGTCTTCGGCGTAGAATTTCCATAGCCCGTGACGGTTGCGTTGGTTGTATTCCCCGCGGGCAAGGAGGTGACCCTGTTCGTCATAGGCCTCGTGGAGACAACGTTTTCCTGGTTCGGTGTAGGTATTGCGGATGCGGACGCTGCCATCGTGGTAGAAGTAGGTGAAGGTGCCGGTCTCGAGGCCGTCAACGAATTCGCCTTCATAGATTTTGGAACCGTCCTTATCGGTACGAATCCAGTGGCCTTGACGGCGTCCTTGGTTGTCGATTTTGTTCTGCGCCACAGCCGACGTGGCGGTCAGCATAAGTGCGGCGGCGAGGAGTAGGATTGTTCTTTTCATGTAGTTGTATCCCTTTTTATATAGTTGAGTAACGTACTTTTATATAATTTATTTTGACAGGTGAAAAAAAAAGTGTATTTTTGCCGTCGAAATAATATATAATAATATGATGAGAAATATCGCAGTGGTTTTGGCAGGAGGGACCGGTAGCCGAATGGGTTCGTCGGTACCTAAACAATTTTTGCCCTTGGCAGGCCGTACTGTGATAGAGCACTCTATCGAGATTTTCAATAATCATCCTGCCATCGACGAGGTGGCAGTGGTGGTACATCCCGACTGGCGCAGCCGCATGGAGGAGATTGCTGCTGCTGCGCAATGGGAAAAGTTGGGGAAGATAATCGACGGTGGATCGGAGCGATATATGTCGAGCCTCAACGCCATCATGGCCTATATCGAAGAGCCGGACGATACGAATCTGCTGTTACATGATGCCGCACGGCCGTGGGTGTCGACAGAGATAGTGGATAGGGTAGTGGCGGCGTTGGAGCACCATGAGGCTGTGGGAGTGGCGGTGCCCAGCACCGATACTGTGTGGGAGGTGCATCCGGATTTGAATGGAGAATGGGGAATGGAGAATGAAGAATTCATAATGCCGCGATTTGTGGCAAGGATACCGGATCGCAAGCTGATGTGGCGGGCGCAGACCCCGCAGGCTTTCCGCCTGCCTTTGATTCGCGACGCCTACCAACGTGCCTTGCAGGACCCCCAGTTCCAAGCCACCGACGACTGTGGCGTCGTGCGCAAATACATGCCCGGCACCAAGATCACTGTCGTCGAAGGGTCGGAAGAAAACAGAAAGATTACCTTCGCAGAAGACATTAAAAACTGACAATCAAAAACTGGGAGATGGCAAACTGGTATTTCTCTGCGGGGATATGGAATATTGATAAATGGATTGTGAAACGAATCAAAAATACAGACTAACGGAAAAGGCGAAGCGGCAATTGGGACAATAATATCATCAATATTGGCGTTAGTGTAATTTGAAAACTGAATATTTCTTTGCGGAGATATGGAATATTGATAAATGGATTTTGTAAGATAATATAATGAATGTTATGTTCTGGGATACCGACGATTGTGGCATGGTTCGAAAGTATATGCCCAGTACCAAAATTGCCGTGGCGGAAGGTAAGGATAGAAAAAAAAACTATGCGGAGGATATGGGTGAATAAAACACTGCCCAAACATGAGAGTGGACTTGCAATGAGGAATGAAGGAAATAATATCAGATTCTGGTTATATCTTTCCCGTGGAAGAAATCTTCAATGATTTGTACGAAAGCTTTCGATGTGCTGTCGTCAATGTATGAATAGTTTTTGCCATCGTGAATGGCTTTGATGAATGATACTAACTCGTAGCGAATACCTTCCCCGTCGAGTTGATAGAAATATCGTCTGTTTTGGGTTGTATCTTCACGTCTTATTTCAAAATAGTCAGTTTTCCACCAGGGAGCAGGTACATACACATAGCCCGTCGTGCCAGATATGATTAATTCACCTTCTGTCTTTACACCTTTTCCCACTTTGATAGAAGCAACAGCGTCGGGATATATGAAATCTATTTTGGTGAATGAATCGTACATTGAAACCTCACTCTCAATGTGCGATACAATTGTCCGTTGCTTGTAGTTTACTCCCAGAAGTTGGAATATGGGTAGCATCGCGTAGGGACCCCATGTGCAGATGCTATTCCATTTGTTTTGCCTTTCGTCGAGACTGATGTCATTATCACGAAGACTGGTGCATGATGCATCTACGGATACAACCTTGCCTATACGGCCACTTTTTACAAGTAGTCGCAACCTGTAGTATGCAGTCGAGTATGCGGTACGAATGGCATCCATCAGAATACATCCTTTGTCTTTTGCCAGTACGTTTAATTCGGTCCAGTCTTTTACAGACAAAGCGATAGGGGCTTCGCACAGAACATGCTTCCTTTTTTCGAGCGCTGCTTTTATGTGTTGATAGTGATCTTGCGGTTTTGAAAGAATATACACGGCATCAACGATAGAAAGTAATTCTTCATAGTTTCTCGTAACACATGGCAGGGTCTTTAATGATTCGCCAAGGTCTTCCGCATTGCTAGATGTAGTGTATAGGCCTACAATGTTGATGCCATTTACATAACGGCTCTCTTTCTCGAATTTATTGAGAAACTGCAGATCTCCCACCAGCCCAAGCTTTATCTCCCGCTCTTCCGACCGTAGTTCCGAACTAGAAACACCTGCTGTCCTTTCCAGATATATTACTTTGCAATACTCGTTCAGATAGTCAAAATATCCTTTCCAATCACTACCAATAGCGAAAATGTCAACACCATAACGCATGATGTCGTCAATCTTTTGTCCCTCATATTCTTCCACAATAACCTCATCGGCAATGCCCGTTGCTCTCACAGCCTCCATCCGTTCTATCAACGATTGTTGCACATTTATCTTCCCACGAGCACGGTCGAAGCCATCGGCAGTAACACCGACAATCAGGTAATCCCCCAATGCCTTGGCACGTTCCAACAGGCGTAGGTGTCCATAGTGAAATAGGTCGTAAGTACCGTATGTTATTACTTTCTTCATTTTAGCTATCAACTTCAAAAAATGCCACGGCAAAAATCTTCATGGCATCAACAGAACCAACAGTAACACGCAACAAATCTTTTAACATAGTGTTGCCATATGGATGAACCAGTATTTTTTTCTCCTCGGCCAAACGTTGCGCCACCAAATGGGCATCGTGTTTAGGCCGTATTAGTACATAATTTCCGTGACAATCCATGTACCAATACCCTCGACTCTTCAGTTCACCAATCAAGAAATCTTTTCCATCCTTCTCTTTTTTTATCAATCCATTGATAATATCAGGTCGATCCAAAATGCGTTCGGCAAAAAGCAATCCTACGCTATTGACCTCATATGCTAACCGTGAATTGCGTACCCAATGAATTAATTCCTTGTCACCGATTACCATTCCCACGCGACAGCCTGCAATAGACATCAGTTTGCTGAAAGTGCGTAATAAAATGACGTTCTCATTCTCCATCACAAAATGCAAAAATGTTTTGTCATAGAAATAGTGATACGCCTCATCCAGAATCACAACCGCTCCAACATCCTTTGATCTATTAATCACCCTCTGAACATCATCGTCCGAATAAAGATTCCCAATTGGGCTATTGGGATTCAGCAGAACAATCACCCGTGTATCGGAAGATATGGCGTCAAGTATTTTTTCCACGGGCATCGAGAAATCCTCGCAGTACTGCACAGGCTTGTGCTTCAGACCCAGCAGACCGCAGCAGACCCAGTAGATTTCAAACGAGGGCGATACCGTCACCACTTCCTTTCCAGGCTCCCCAAACGTCTCCAAGAGTACTCGTATCCCATGGTCTGATCCATTCGTACAGTACACATTCTCCTTGTTGACGCCAATATAATCAGCATATTTTTCAATCAGTCTTTCTGGCTCAGGATACATCGCAAGATACTCCGGCGTTAGATCCCTCAATACTGAATTGACAAAATTAAGGGGTAAACCCTCCGGATTCTCATTTGCGTCGTATCGATGATACTTGCCGCGACCTTGCATCGGGAAAACCCGAGGCGTGTTCTGAATGTTTTTATTAACGTAATACCTCATAGTCAAAAACGAAAGAACCAACGTAAATCATTTTCATCAAACATCACCCCCCCGTTTTTCTCAATGACCCTTCTTGACGAATAATTATACTTTTCCACAGTCAGTATCCTCTCCGTTACTCCCATCTCGTCCGCCTTCAGCAACAATTCCCTCAAAAGCGTACTCCCATAGCCCCGTCCTCTGAATTCGGACGAAACGGCATAGCCGATATTTCCCCCCAAAGCCCGTGAATTCTCAGTAAGTGCGTGGCGAATTTTCCCTATACCCACAGGAATGTTACCGTCCCACAGCCAGAATATCGTTTGACCTACATATCCGGCCGGAAGTTTTTCGCCCCTTGACCAGTCATCCTGTTCCATTAACCATTCCTTGTATTCCACAAACGTCATCCCCTTTACTGGATTCGTAAATGCGTTCTCCTCTTTTTCAATATGCTGCAACATCAAGAAACATGCTTCCCCGTCAGAGGGCGACAGCTGTCTCAGAAAAAGATTGTTGTTTCGCATGATTACATACTATAGTGCTGTTTGTTGTGTGATTATTTAAATGCAAAAATACATGTTTTTTTTTATTTGACATAAATAATTTCTCATCTTTTTTTTGGGGGGGGGATAAGTGTCTGATTCACTATTGAAAAACCACTCTCCTTCTTCCAGGTAATGCAAGTGGGCTCAAACGGACATACGACGTTTCGAGATCCAAAACATAATGATTTAAGTGAAATGTCTCCCCAAAGAAAACACAATACATGATTCAGTTTTAGAGGTGTAAAAGAGAAGTGTAAAAAATCTGTTGCGCGCATGTTAGCGGTATGTAGAGGAAGGTTGTAATTGCGTATGCTGTCTTGGGTGTAAATTTTAGTATTATAATTTTTTTTTATATATTTGCATGTAGAAAATAGAAGTATAATCCGAGTGTTATTGATTGTGTATATGGAAGTAACAATGTTGTTTGCGTTTTTTTTCGAGGATTAATTTAAATGATATAGGAGAACATTGAATGAAATCACCAGATCATTCCTTAAAATATAAGCTACGGCTAGTGTGGGCATATAAGGATGTTATACGGAACCATGTGCCAGTAGTGTCTCGATGGTATGTGCGGAAGTTCAGAATGAGCCAGAAAGCGGCGGCACATCGGTTGTATGGCAAAGAGAGGTTGGAGGTGGCGTTCTTCCTTACGATCCCTGGTATGTGGAAGTGTGACTATCTGTTCCGGGCGATGGAAAAGAGTCCCCGTTTTCACCCATATGTGGTAATCTATCCGTATTCCGTATACAAGGGTTTTAGCAAGAGTGAGATCGATGCGACTTTGGAGCGGACGAGACATTTTGCTGAAAGTAAGGGTTTTGAATATGTGATTCCATATGACAGCAAATGTGATAAATGGCTCGATGTGAAGACTACCTTTAATCCTGACATTGTTTTCTTCTCGTCTCCATACAAGGATCATTTGCCTCGCTATTTTGTTTATCATTTTCGTGATATACTTACGTGTTATGTTCCGTATGGCTTCAGTTCTCTTAAAATGTATCCAGTGACCTATGATTTGATGTTTGATAATCTTGTTGGTCTTCATTTCCTTGAGACGGAGATTCACCGTCAGTTGGCGGCTACCTATGCTCGCAACAAGGCAGAGAATGTTGTGGTGACGGGTTATCCGGGCACCGAGGTCTTTCTGCGTAAGGACTATCAGCCCAAAAACGTGTGGAAACCCCAGGAAAAGATCAAGAAGAAGGTCATCTGGGCACCACATCATACTATCGACAGCTCGTTGGCATTGTCTACATTCTTCCTTCGTTGTGATGATATGGTGGCTTTGGCCGAGAAGTACCGCGACAGCATCCAGTTTGCATTCAAACCCCATCAGCTTCTGAAGTTCAAACTTCAAAAGATATGGGGAGAGGAGCGCACAAAAAACTACTATGAGCGGTGGGCTACGATGGAGAATACTCAACTGGAGGAAACCAATTATGTTGATTTTTTCTTGACATCAGATGCCATGATTCACGACTGCGGTTCATTCACAACTGAATACCTTTTTGTTAACAAACCTGTCATGTATCTTACCCACGACGAGCACGTTGCCGAACGGTTCAACCCATTTGGGTTGAAATCCTTCGAATGCCACTATCGTGGCTCAAGCGTGGAGGAAATAGAGCGTTTCCTGCAGCGAGTGGTGCTTGAAGGCGACGATCCGAAACGGAGCAGCCGTGACGCATTGTTTGAAAAATACCTTAAACCTATCGACGGATTGCTTCCGTCACAGAAGATTATAAAAACAATTGAACAAATGGTAAATCAATGATAAAAGTATCTGTTATATTGCCTGTCTATGGGGTGGCTGAGTATATAGAAGCGTGCACCAAGTCATTGTTGGCCCAGACGCTCGACGAAGTGGAGTTCCTCTTTGTCGACGACCACGGCCCTGATAATAGTATAGCCATCCTGCAGCGCACCATCGAAGGACACCCCAGAGCCCATCAGTTCCGTGTGCTCACCCCTGACCACAACCTGGGTGCCGGTATGGCCCGCAATTTTGGTATCCCCGAAGCCCAGGGCGAGTACATCTCTTTTATTGACCCCGACGACACCGTGGAACCCGACATGCTGGAGGTGCTTTACAACAAGGCTAAATCGATGGATAGCGATATCTGTTGTTGCTACATGCAGAAATGTTTCCCTGATGGCTCCACTGGCGATTTGCTTGTTAACCCCCATGTGGAGGAGGGCGAACTGACGCATGAAAAACGTGCCTATGTGTTGACGCATTATGTATCGCTTTTCGCCTCGATGGTTTATCGCCGCGAGATGGTTTTACAGCACGACATACGCTTTCCAGAAGATCGTGCTGCCGACGATAGTTTCTTTGTCTCGTGCGTATGGATGAAGGCTCGCAGTGTGGCTTACGTCGACCGTCCGCTCTACCATTACCTTATCCGACCGGGATCGGTGACCACCACGATGCAAAGCGATAAATACAAGAAACGCTTGGCGGTATTCAGCAAGTTGATGCAATATTCCAAAGATCATGGTGTATACGGCGATTTTAAGCCCGAACTTGACTACATGTACCTTAAGAAGGGCTATCTCTCCTCGGTGGCCAACTATATTCGCAACAGCTGCCGTCCGCAGGCAGGGACCTACCGTGAGATATATGGAGAATTACTTAAAGAGGTTCCCGACTACAAGAGGAATTCTTACTACCTTAGCAATAAAGTGATGCGTGTACTTTTCCTGCTACTGCGACGTTTCCCGATGTTGGCTACAATTGCCCTTCGCTGGTATATTAAGAAAAACAACATAATCAGTTAAAGAATGGACCTTATCATTGGTGCCGGTATTTCTGGCTTGAGCTATGCTGCTGCCACCGGCAATGACTACCAAATCATAGAGGCAGAAGACCAAATAGGCGGTTACTGTAAGACTATATATAAAGATGGTTTCGTGTGGGATTATTCGGGCCATTTCTTCCACTTCCAGCACCCCGAGTTGCGTGACTATGTTATGCAGCGTATCTCATCTGACGAGATGCTCACCGTGCAGAAGCACACCCAGATATTGTACAAGGACCGTCACGTCGATTTTCCGTTTCAGATGAATATTCATCAGCTGGAGCAGGAGGAATTTATTGACTGTCTCTACGACCTTTTTGCGATTCCAGAAGGAGCGTCGTCGGATACGTTTAAGCAGATGCTTTATGCCAAGTTCGGCCGAAGTATTGCGGAGAAATTTCTCATCCCTTACAATAGCAAGCTTTACGCTACTGACCTTGATCGTCTGGATGTCGATGCTATGGGGCGTTTCTTCCCTTATGCCGACAAGGAGCAGATAGTGCGCAACTTTCGTCATCCCGAGGGGAAGAGTTATAATGCCACTTTCCTTTATCCAAAAGAGGGATGTATCCGCATTGTCAATTCTGTGGCTTCACATGTCGACATGAGTCGTGTCTCGTTAGGAGAGAGACTGATTTCCATCGACCCGGAGAAACATACGGCTGTCACCAATAAGCGCACCGTGCACTATGATAGGCTTGTTTCTTCCATGCCTTTGCCCAGGTTGTTAGCCCTTTGTGGAATAGATTATGACAAGGGAATCTATACCTGGAACAAGGTGTTGGTTTTCAATCTCGGCTTCGACGCCAAGGGTCCAGAAAAACGCAATTGCTGGATGTATATCCCGGAGAGCAAATATGTCTTTTATCGTGTTGGTTTCTATGACAATATTATCGGACAGGACCGTATGTCGTTGTATGTGGAGATAGGTTTCGGCAAAGACCAACTAGTGGGTGAAATAGATGGTCTCTTGCAGCGTACGTTGGACAATCTCCATGCAGCAGGTATTGTTACTGACCAGAAACTTGTTGCCGAACACCATGTATTGATGGATCCCGCCTATGTGCATATCACTAAGCAGTCCGAAGTGGATAAGAAAGAAAAAATGGAAATGTTGGCACAGAAAGACATCTATTCCATTGGTCGCTATGGAGCATGGAAGTATTGCTCGTTAGAGGATAATATGCACGACGCCTTCACCCTTGCGGAGAAGATCAAGTGAAGACGTCGAGAAAAGATTTTGGAAGGAGGTCTTATTTGACCTCCTTTTTCTTTCTATAAACTAATAGCGCTGCTCCCACCATTGTCAGCAGAGTGACGATGGAAATGATTAAGGTGATAGTGTCGAGTTTGTGCATTCTCGGAGCTTCGTTCTTGAATTCAATGACGTGGTCGCCGGCGGGGACCTCGAGGGCACGGAGGATAAAGTTTACACGGATATAATCGGCGGGTTTGCCGTCGATGTAGGCAAACCAGTCGGGAGCATAGTAGATTTCACTGAAGACCGCCAAACGGTTGCTTGTGGCATGGCTGCGGTACTTCAAGTGGTCGGGGTTGTAAGGCTCCATGTGTTCGCGTATGATGATATCGGTACTATCGGTCTTAAATTCAGGATTCTGAATTGTGAATTTTGAAACATCCACCACGGCAGTTGTGGCGGGATTGAAGTCTTTGAGTGCCAAAATCTCCTCATTGGGATTGTTGACAGAAAGTATGCTGTCGACAAACCAGCAGTTGCCCAATGCGTTGGGGTTGCGAACCACCCCCACGCCTTGTTTGAAGGGCAATACCAAATAGCGGGCATTCAACATGTTCAACACAGGCATACTCACATTGGCTTGCTCCATACTTACAAGGTCATTATTCGGATTGTAGCGGCCGAGGTAGAAGTCGATGATGTTTTGATAGCGGCTTAGTTTGACAGGGCTGTATCCACCGATTTGGTGGTGGAAGGCGCTGGGTTCCGAGTCGTTGAAGGTGTTGACCGCCAAATTGAACACCCTATAGTCTTTGTCGCCATACTGAGCAGCCTTTGTGTCGATGTCTGTGTCGTAGGGCTGCTGTCTAAGTTCTACTTCGTCTTTGTCGATAAAGTTCTCGCTGTTGAGATAGCGACGGTCTACGCTCCAGAGGTCTACTACGATTAATACACCAATGATAGCTAAAGCAATGCCTGACTTCTTGATTTTCTTATTCAGGTAGAGCCAGAGGGTGGCGGCAGCGAGGAGGATGAAGATGATGGAACGCCAGGAGTCGCTCATGAACAGGCTCTCGCGGTCGGCTCTCAAGGCAGAGGAAAGGTGCTCGGGCCATTGCTCCTCAACTTGGCTGCTAAAGTTCATGCTACCGAACAGCATCACTCCGAGGATGATGGCTACGAGGCTTCCGGTGGAAATATAGAGACCTTTTATCATACGTTTCCGGTCTTCGTTGGTGTTATCGGGGCAGAAGATATGTTTCAGGGTCAGTGCTGCCATCAACGCCATGCAGGCATTCGCCAACACCAGCGCCATACTAGGGGTGCGGAACTTGTTATAGAGCGGCAAGTGTTCGAAGAGCCATCCGTTCAGCGCCATAAAGTTGCCTCCCCACGAGAGCAGGATGGCGATCACCGAGGCTGCCAACAACCACCAGCGTTCAGGTCCTTTCACCACAATCATGCCCAGCAGGAAGAGCATCATCACGATGGCACCGAAGTAGACGGGTCCGCTGGTCATCGGTTGCCCTCCCCAGTAGAGAGGCTCTTTCTCTCCCCACGGATATTGATAACCATTTTCTGCGAAAGCATTGTATAGTTTGGAATCATCAAGATTGACGGATTCCATCGAACCTCCGCCCATGGCTCCAGGAACCAGCAGGGTATAGGTTTCGCCCACACCGTAGCTCCAGCTGAAGGCGTAGTTGATATCCAATCCGTTGGTAGTATTTTCAGGGGTTTTTGCTGAACTTTCACCGTAGAGGTCTGCAGGTGTCACAGTGATTTCGCTTCCACCACGCATGGTATATTTGGAGTACTCCTCGTTGAATAACAGCAGACGGGCATTACAGCCAAAGGCCATCGCGGCGCCAACAAGGAGTATGCTTACCTTGAGAAGAAAGCTCTTTAATGCTTTATGTATGATGGCATAAATGAGGTATGAAATTCCGAGTATCACACAGCCGATGGCTGTATAGAAGGTAATCTGAATATGGTTAAATGAAATCTGGAGTATCAGTGCCAAAGTGAACAACAGGGTGCCCCATAACACTTTGCAGTTACGCATTTTATTATCCCAATTTTTTTGTACAGCGCTTCTAAGAACAAGGAACATGCCTGCTAGTACAGGAGCTATCATGCTGATAGCCCAAGCTTTGGTGATATGGCCTGCTTCAATAATAATGATGTTATAACTGCCTAGTCCAAAGGATAGTGCCCCAACAGCTGCAATCCATGGATTGACTCCGAAGGCCAGCAGGGCTAAATAAAAACCTATTAGATAGAGGAAGATCACAGCGACATTGCGCTCTAATCCCAATGGTCTCAATATGAGTGTGTTTCTTACGGGTTGAAAGACGGATTGCTGCGGATTGGAGATCATCGGTTGCCCGGGTAAGCCACTAAACATACTCTCTGCCCAATGGGGAATACTTCCCAGCTTTTCGCCTACCATGCGCTGTTCATACGACATTGCGTCGGCTTTTTGAATATCCCATTGCCTGACGATTT
>Ga0310786_10005982_pt1 | contig 16335 bp, 12 predicted proteins | sample AusTroGonzalo_MG_FD_203881 | JGI IMG/M metagenome (GOLD analysis project Ga0310786, IMG submission 203881) | Bovine rumen microbial communities from tropical cattle in Woodstock, Queensland, Australia - Gonzalo_03 (v2) (version 2) | ecosystem: Host-associated > Mammals > Digestive system >... | reverse complement strand
AACTACACCGCTTCCCTTCTTAACCTTCTCGATAATCTCCTCGAATGGATCGATATCAGTCTTGTTAACGGGCTTCATCTCGAGCACAACGTCACCGTACATCTGTACGAAACGACGATAAGAGTCGTAAACGAAGTGAGGATTATTGGTCTTAGCAGCCATACCCTCAGCCACCTCATCATTCAGACCCAGGTTCAAGATGGTATCCATCATACCAGGCATAGAAGCACGAGCACCTGAACGTACAGAAACCAGCAAGGGATTCTTGGCATCACCAAACTTGCAGTTCATCAAATTTTCGATATGCTTTACTGCTGCCATTACATCGTCATTCAGCAGTTCCATAATCTTCTCCTGACCAACTTTATAATATTCATTACAACAGTCAGTAGTGATCGTGAAACCAGGAGGAACAGGCACGCCAATGTGGTTCATCTCAGCAAGGTTTGCGCCCTTGCCACCGAGTTCCTCACGCATCTTTGCATTACCTTCGGCCTTACCATTACCGAAGAGGTAAACTCTTTTTTGACTCATCAGTTAAATTATTTAAGATTAATATTATATAAGTATTGTCCAATTTTTCGGTTATTGTTCGATTTTTCTTTTGGAATTTTGCAAAGTTATAAAAAAGTTTGCACTCAGCCAAAGAAAACGCGCAAAAAGTGCAAAAAAAAATAATAATGACACGCGAATCGATAATTTTTTGTAACTTTGCAAACCAATTACACATATCTTTTATATAATATGGTAAAACACATCATTCTTTGGACGCTCAATCCCGAACTTACGGAAGAGCAGAAACAACAAGTCAAGGCCGGCATCAAAGAAGGCCTGGAAGGTCTTGTAGGAAAGGTTCCTGGACTCTTAGACGTCAAGGTAAATATCAGTGGACGTTTGGCTTCATCAAATGCTGACGTAATGTTTGATTCCACCCTCGAATCAGAAGAGGCATTAAAGGGCTATGCCGTTCACCCAGAACATGTGGCTGTAGCCAATGGGAAGGTACGTCCCTACACCATACAGCGTGCCTGCTTGGACTTTGAAATATAATTGATTATTGAAAACAGAAAATTGATAATGGCGAGAAGTAAGAAACCATTACCCCTATTAGAGAACGTCACCATTGAGGCCGTTGCAGCAGAAGGAAAATGTCTGTTCCACTGGAACGATCTCGTAGTATTTGTTCCGTTTTGTGTACCTGGTGATGTTTGTGATATCCAGATTCGTCGCAAGAAGCATTCTTTTGCCGAGGGCGAAGTGGTACGCTTTGTAGAATACAGTAAGGTGCGTGCCGTTCCTTTCTGCAAACATTTTGGTGTTTGCGGTGGTTGCAAATGGCAGAATCTGCCTTACGAGGAGCAGTTAAAATTCAAACAGCAGCAAGTATTCGACCAACTGCACCGCATTGGCAAGGTCGAGTTGCCTGAGTTCCGTACTATTCTCGGATCGGTTAAGACTCAGGAATATCGCAACAAGTTGGATTTTGGCTGTGCCAACAAACGCTACCTGACTAAAGAAGAAATCTCTTCCCTTCCCAAGGACGAGAGTCAGAGTCTGAAAGACATTCCTGCAATAGGTTTTCACATCACAGGAGCTTTCGACAAGATTCTGCCTATTGAGAAGTGTTGGCTCATGGACGACCTGCACAACCAGATTCGTAACGATATTCGCGACTATGCCATGGAGCACGACATCTCATTCTTCGACCTGCGTGCCCAGATAGGTTTGCTACGCGACATCATCATCCGCAATAGCGCCAGTGGCGAACTGATGGTGATTATCCAGTTCCACTACGACGAGACAGGCGGCGAAAAAGAAGCGCTCGACTTATTGCAACACGTAGCCGACACCTTCCCACAGATTACCTCCCTACTCTACCTGGACAACCAGAAATGCAATGACACCATTGGCGACCAAGAGATTATTGTATTCAAAGGCACAGATCACATCTTCGAACTCATGGAGGATTTAAAGTTCAAGGTGGGTCCCAAGTCGTTCTACCAGACCAACACCGAACAGGCCTACCATCTGTACAGCGTAGCACGTGAGTTTGCCGGATTGACTGGCAACGAGATGGTTTACGACCTCTATACAGGTACTGGTACAATTGCCAACTTCGTTGCCAAGAAAGCCAAGCAAGTAATTGGTATCGAATATGTGCCAGAAGCTATTGAGGATGCAAAGATCAACTCGGAGATTAACGGTATTAATAATACGCTGTTCTATGCTGGTGACATGAAGGATATTCTCACAGACGACTTCATTGCAGAGCATGGACGTCCTGATGTTATCATCACAGACCCCCCACGTGCTGGTATGCATCCTGACGTAGTGAAGACTATTCTGCGCGCAGCTCCTGACCGCATTGTCTATGTATCATGCAACCCTGCCACACAGGCTCGCGACCTGCAGGACTTGGATGAACAGTACAAGGTCATCGAGGTACAGCCTGTAGATATGTTCCCCCACACGCCACATGTTGAAAATGTTGTACTATTAAAGAAAAGATAAAAGAACATAAATCATAAATTATGAAGAAAGTATTTTTGGCAGCCCTGATGATGGGCGCAGCACTGAGTTCACAGGCTCAGAATGAATGGTTCCAGAACGTAAAGTTCAGTGGATATGGTATGGTGCAATATCAGGCCAGTGATAAGGATGGAGCTGAGAACAATGGCTTCAACCTGCGCTTGGTGCGTATGGCCTTGGAAGGCCGCGCACACCAAGACTTCTACTGGAAGGTGCAGATGCAAATCAACGGTAACACCTATGATCCTGATAAGTCTTCAACAGACATTCGTCTGGTCGATCTCTTTGGCGAGTGGCAGAAGTACGAGTTCTTCAAGGTGAAGGCTGGTCAGTTTAAGCGTCCTTTCACCTTTGAGAACCCCATGCACCCTATCACACAAGGATTCATGAGCTACTCACAGAATGTCAGCAAGCTGGCTGGTTTCTCAGATCGCTGTGGCGGTAATGCCTCTAACGGTCGCGACATTGGTGTGCAGATTCAGGGTGACTTTCTGAAGAATGCCGAAGGCCGTAACCTATTGCACTATCAGGTAGGTGCTTTCAATGGTGAAGGTATCAACCAGAAGGATAAGGACAACCGCAAGGACATCATCGGCGGCATGTGGGTGATGCCTGTCAAAGGCATGCGCATTGGTGCCTTCGGATGGACTGGCAGTCGCGCAGGTGTGGGCGAAAAGAACCGCTATGCTCTCTCTGGTGAGTACACCCAGGACGATTGGACCTTCCGTACAGAGTATATCCATAGTCAAGGCTGGAATGCCGCTCACACAAGCGATAAGGCCGACGGTTACTATGCTCTCTGCATCGCACCTATTCAGAAAAACAAGTTCCATGTAAAGGCTCGTTACGATCTCTATCGCGAAGCCAAGGAATGGGGTCAGTCAAAGACTCTCTATGAGGTTGGCGCCGACTATATGTTCACCAAGAACCTGCAGCTCAACTTTGAGTATGCTCGTGTGAACGAACGCACCATTGCTGATCCAGACAAGCACAACTACAACATGGTTGACGTGGAGTTGGACTTCCGCTTCTAATCCTAGTTAAAACTAGTACAACTGGTCTCGCTAGTATATATGACCTCAAAGATACTATTGATATACACCGGTGGTACCATCGGCATGAACCAAAATCCTCTGACAGGTGCTCTGGAGCCTTTTGACTTCGAGCACCTGCTCAGTCGAGTTCCTGAGTTGACGCAGTTTCAAACCGAGATAGCCACCTATCAGTTCAACCCGCCCATCGACTCCAGCGACATGTCGCCAAAGCTTTGGACGGAGTTGGCACATATCATTGCCGATCATTACGAGGAGTACGACGGTTTTGTGATTCTGCACGGCACTGACACAATGGCTTATACCGCATCCGCACTGTCATTCATGCTCGAGGGACTAACAAAACCCGTCATCCTCACCGGATCACAACTGCCCATCGGTCAGTTGCGAACCGATGGTAAGGAGAATCTCATCACCAGCATCGAGATTGCCGCAGCCCACAGAGCAGATGGTACGGCAATGGTGCCAGAGGTTGGAATCTACTTCAATGGTCACCTGATGCGAGGTAATCGCACCACCAAACAGAGTGCCGATGAGTTCAACGCTTTTGAGTCGTTCAACTATCCGCATCTAGCCGACGCAGGCGTAGAGATAACCTACCACGACGAGTTCATTCGTCGTCCATCAGATGCCTGTCAACAGCCATCCACACTCACCCCTCAGTTTCGTTTGGATAACAACGTGATTATCTTCTCACTGTTCCCTGGCATCCGAGAGGATCTCATCCGACACATCATTGCCACGCCAAACCTGCGTGCCATTGTCATGCGCACTTACGGCTCGGGCAATGCGCCACAAAGTCCGTGGCTCATCAATGCCTTGCGTGAAGGCTATCGCCGTGGAAAGATTATCATCAATATCAGCCAGTGCCTGCAAGGCTGTGTACAGATGGGACGCTACGACACGGGCTATCAATTGCAAGAAGCAGGTGTTATCAGTGGATATGATGGCACCGTAGAGGCTGCTGTAACAAAGCTAATGTATCTTCAAGGAAAGTACGACGACCCAGAGCAAGTACGAAAACACATGCGGCAAAACCTATGCGGTGAAATTACCGTTTAGATATTCTGGTCTATTATAATCGAATAGGTGATGTTCCAACGTTCATCACCTATTTTTTATTTTTTTACACACCCATAACACACACTCAAGACACAAAACCTATCAAAACGATACATTTCCCGCTTTTAGTGTGCATTTTTTGTACGTAAAATAGATGATTTTATATCGTTTTGAAACTTTTTTAGGCAAAAATTTGCTTTTTATAAAACAAATACGTAATTTTGCACCCCGAAACACGGCTTAAATCTAATTTGAAGAATAAAATTACACAAATTAATATTATTTTAAATCAGAGAGAGAGATTTATGGAAAAAAGACTCATGACATTGTTGATGGGCCTCTTCTTATTCTTGGGAGGAGCAATTGCCCAAACCAAAGTCAATGGTACCGTTGTGTCTCTGGAAGACGGAGAGCCTGTAATCGGCGCTTCTGTTCTGGTCATCGGAACACAAGTTGGTACGGTAACGAACATTGATGGTCAGTTCTCGTTGACCTGTCCTGCTGGCAAGAATATGCTGCGTATAACCTATGTTGGCATGGAGACCCAGGAGGTAGCTGCCCGTCAGAACATGCGTATTGTACTGAAGAGCGATTCAAAGGCCCTGGACGAGGTTATCGTTGTTGCCTATGGCTCACAGAAGAAATCATCATTTACTGGTTCTGCTGCCACAATGAAGGCTGAGAAAATCCAGAATCAGCAGGTATCTAATCTGTCTAAGGCCCTTGAAGGTCAGGTAGCAGGTGTGCAGATTGCCTCTGAGAGTGGTCAGCCAGGTTCTAGCGCAAGCATCATCGTACGTGGTATCGGTTCTATCTCAAGTTCACAGTCACCCCTGATTGTTGTTGATGGAGTACCCTATGAAGGTTCTCTGAACTCAATCGCTTCACAGGATATTGAGTCAATGACCGTCCTGAAGGATGCCGCTGCCAACTCAATGTATGGTGCACGCGGTGCCAATGGTGTTATCATCATCACGACCAAGAGAGCTAAGACCGGCGACGCTAAGGTTTCATTCGACGCCCGTTGGGGTATTAACGACCGTGCTGTAGGCAACTACGACATTATCACCGATCCAGGTGAATATTATGAGATGTACTATGAAGCTCTCCGTAACCGTATGATGGGAGAAGACGGTTTGAGCTATGCTGCCGCAAACGCACTTGCTGCCAAGGAACTGATCAACGGAGATTATGGTTTGAAATACAACATCTTCGAGGGTGTGGCCGATGATGCCGTCATCAATCCTATGACAGGAAAACTGAATCCTGCAGCCACTAAGCGTCTGTGGAACGACGATTGGACAAAGGACCCCTTTGAGAACGGATTCCGTCAGGAATACAACGTGAACGTTACTGGTGGAAACGATATTACTCAGGCTTATGCCTCACTGGGCTACTTGGGTGACGAAGGCTATATCGTTGGTTCAGACTTCGACCGTTACTCTGCACGTGTAAAGGTTGACCAAAAGATTGGTAAGTTCGTTAAGATTGGCGGCAACCTGGCATATGCTAGAACCGACCAGCGCAACTTCACATCAGCCGGCAATTCTGGTTACACAAACATCTTCATGTTCTCACAGAACATTGCCCCCATCTATCCTATTTATTTGTATGACAAGCAGGGCAATCGTATGTACGACGCAAACGGAGCTGCACTTTACGACTTCGGTACTGAGTATAGCCGTCCTTACGCAGGCGAGTCGAACCCTCTGGCTGTTGCCAAGGTTAACTCAAACAAGATTGGCACAGACAACCTGAGCTCACGTGGTTATTTTGAGGCAACTTTCCTCAACGACTTCAAGTTCACGGCAAACATCGCCTATGACGTATTCAACAGCAACCGCTCATACCTTTGGACTCCCATTGGTGGTGATGCCAAGAGCGTTGGTGGCCGTCTTTACAAGTATAGCACTCGTTATGGTGCACTCAACACCAACCAGATTTTGGACTGGAACCACACATTCGGTAAGCACGAGCTTCATGTGATGTTGGTACACGAGAACAAGAACGACCGCTATAACTATCTATATGGACAGATGACTAATCTGTCAGACTATAACATTGACGAGTTCTTTAACGCTGCACTCTATCAGGACTTGAACAGTAATAGTTCAGAGTACGCACTCGAAGGCTACCTCGCCAAAGGTGAATGGAACTACGAGGACAAGTACTACATGACTGCCAGCATTCGTCGCGATGGCAGCTCACGCTTCTACAAAGACAACCGTTGGGGTACATTCTGGGCAGTAGGTGGCGCATGGCGCGTTGATCAGGAATTGTTCATGAAGGGCATCAAAGAGATTAGTGCTCTGAAACTGAAGGCCAGCTATGGTACACAGGGTAATGACAACATCCTCGATCCTGATGGCAACACCATCACTCATGCATACAGCGACCTTTACACCGTGAACCGTCTGTCAGGTGGTGCCGCAGCATTCACCAAGACCATGCGTGGTAACAAAGAACTGACTTGGGAGAAGCAAGCCATGTTTAACGTTGGCTTCGAACTGGGTCTGTTCAGCCGCATCAACGTTAACTTCGACTTCTTCATCAAGAACAACAAGGACATGCTGTTCCGCAGTCCTCTGGCCACTTCTGAAGGTCAGCCCAGCTGGATTTATCGCAACGAGGTTGACATGAAGAACACTGGTTTCGAAATGGAGATCAGCGCTGATGTCATCAAGAATCAGGATTTGAAGTGGAACGTAGCATTAAACTTCTCTCACTACAAGAACGAGTTGACAAAGCTTCCTGCTTCTAAGCCCAAGGAGGATTATCCTAATGGTTTCCAGCGTGGTTACTACTGGTGGAAAGAAGGTGGAAGCATCTACAACTGGTCTGGCTACGAGTATGTTGGTGTAGACCCCAACACAGGCAAGCCCCAGTATAACAAGTACGTTCCCGTGCTTGATGCTAATGGCAATGACACAGGCGAGAAGACCATCGAGATTGTCAACAACGCATCTGAAGCGACTGTTGTCGATTTGAACAAGAGCGCTATCCCCGATCTTGTTGGCGGTTTCAGCACCACTGCCGAGTATCGTGGTTTCGACCTTTCTATCCAGACAGCATTCCAATTGGGAGGTTATGTACGTGACTCATATTATGCTAACTTGATGAACGGCGGTCTGGGCGCTGGCGAGAACATGCACAAGGATATGTTCAACCGTTGGACTCCTGGCAATACGAATACCGATATCCCTGCCCTTTACGCCAACAATCAGTCAGCTGGTATTGACGCCACATCAGACTTCTTCCTGACCAAGGCAAACTATTTCTGCCTGAAGAACGTCACCCTCGGATACACGTTGCCCGCTAGTCTGACCAACAAAGTAGGCATCAGCAAGGTGCGTGTATATGCTGCTGGCGACAACATGTTCATTTGGTCAAAGCGTAAGGGACTTGATCCTCGCCAGAGCTTCGATGGCACCACTGACTATGTGTACTCTGCTTTGAGTGCATATTCACTGGGTCTGAACGTAACGTTCTAATATAAACATAACGAAAATCAAAAATAAAGATATAACAGATATGAAAGCATTCAAATATTTGGCACTGGGTCTGCTGATGACAACTGGATTCAGTTCATGCAGCAGCGACTATCTGGAGACCGAAGATCATGAATATCTGGACAGCGAGACCGCAGGTGTTGCTGCTGGTCACAATCCCGCTGTATTCTTGAACGGCATGTGGTCGTTCATGGTTGACACATATAACAGCAGCCACGACTCATTTAACTATATGGCCAGCCTTCACGCCATGGACCTGATGGGCGAAGACATGGTTATGGCAGGAAGTGCACACTTTATCTACGACTATCAGCACGACAACCGCATGTGGGACTATCGTCGAGTGAACGTATACTGGGGTACCTTCTATACACTCATCTCAAAAGCCAACGAGATTATCGGACTTTATCCCAACGGTGCCTCTACCGATGGTGAGAAAGCCCTGATTGGTCAGGCAAAAGCCATCCGTGGTTATTCATATAATTGCCTGATTCAGTTGTTCCGTAACTATGTAAACGCTGACGGCACCATCAACATGGAGCAGAAAGGTTTACCCATCCTGCTGACAGAGGCTGATGGCTATTCAACTGCCGAGCTGGACGCATTGAAAGGTGTTAATACCGTTAAGGCAGTCTTCGAGCAGGCAGGCAAAGACTTGGAAGAAGGTGCCGCTTTGCTGGATAGCGCAAACTATGTGCGTGAGAACAAGGATTATATCGACGCCAACGTGGCCTATGGTCTGCTGGCTCGTTACTACCTGACCACTCAGCAGTGGGACAAGGCTGCCAACGCTGCCAACAAGGCTCGCAAGGGCTATAAGCCCATGGACAATGCTGGTCTACACGATGGTTTCTATGATCTTAAGAACAAAGAATGGATGTGGGGCTTTGATCACTCTACCGAGACTTCTACCGTTTACGCATCATTCTTCTCTATGATCTCTAACCTGACACCTGGCTATGCCGGCCTTGGTTATGCCCCCAAACTGATTGACGCCCGTCTGTACAACCTGATTCCTGCCGACGACTATCGTAAGACTCAGTTCAACGGTGCCGAAGGTGATTCTTCACAGCCCACAGCTGCCGCTCAGCGTCCTTATGCTAACGTAAAGTTTGGCACCGATGGTAACTGGACCATGGACTATGTTTACATGCGTGCTGCCGAGATGTACCTCATCGAAGCAGAGGCTCTGGTGCGTCAGAACAAGAACACAGAGGCTGCCACGGTTCTTAAGGAGTTGATGGCTTATCGTCAGCCCAGTTGGAACAAGACCTCTGTCACTTTGAATGAGGTTCTGCTTCAGCGTCGTATCGAGCTTTGGGGCGAGGGCTTCAGCTACTTTGACTTGAAGCGTAATAACTTGGGCATTGACCGTACTTACGAGGGCAGCAACCACATGACAAAGATTGTTGTTCCTGCTCAGGATGTACGCTGGACCTACCAGATTCCGCAGACAGAGTTCAACGAGAACAAGCTGCTGAATGTTGATGAGGACCAGAATCCATAACAAGTGAATAGTCAAGATAATAATTGAACTCAAAAGACTGACAAAATGAAAAATCTGTTTAAAATAATAATTCCATGCTTGGTATTGGCACTGACCAGTTGTTATGATACTATGGATGATAAGGATACCATTGATGCCAAGTATGGTAACGATGCAGCCTATCAGCCCACTCTGACTGTTGCCGTCAACGCTTTCGACTATCAAAGCATTAATGCCAAGTGCACTGTTAGCGATCTGAGCAATGCTGTAGAGGTAGGTATGTTGTTGTCAAACGACAAGGAGTTCTCAACTTATTCTGCATATACTGCCGACACACTGCTGCCAGAGTTCGACATCGTAGCCGAAAAGTTGAATGAAGACACCACCTACTATGCAGCAGCATATGTACTGACAAAAAGCGGTGCCATCATGATGAGTAACGCCATTGAAGTGAAGACTCCTAAGGCTCCCATCTTTGAACTTGCAGGCACATATACCGCAACAGAGTTTGAGTTAAAAGAGAATGGTTTGGTCAACAATGGTTCTTACGACGTAACAATCGCATTCGCAGAGAACAGCACCACAGAAGTGCTTATCACCAACCTGTGGGGCGGCGAGACCACTGTGAACGGCACATACGATGCTACGACAAACACCATTAAGATTGCCAACAACCAACTTCTTTACAACCATCCCAAGTATGGTCCTTTGAACATTATTGGTGTGACTGAAGAAGATGAAAGCACTGATGGCGTTACATTGACCTTCAAGCCATTGGGCGGCTTCATGAAGTCTTCATACTTCGAGGCATTGATTACAACAGGAGACAACGCCGGCTACACGCTGAACTATCCTACCTATGTAGAGATGCAGCACAAGTAAAGACAAGACATAGAACTTTATATTATTATTGAGAGATGTACCACAATATCTGGTACATCTCTTTTTTTTCGTGTAATACATTTGTTTTTCTCAGATTATTTTCGTAACTTTGCCAAAGAAAGGAGTTGCTAACCCATTTTTTTAACTAAACAAACACTTACAACAATGAAAGAACTGAAAGGAACAAAAACAGAAAAGAACCTGCAAGAGGCTTTCGCAGGCGAAAGTCAAGCACGCAACAAGTACACATACTATGCTTCTAAAGCCAAGAAGGATGGCTATGTACAGATTAGCAATATCTTCCTGGAGACTGCAGCCAATGAGAAAGAGCATGCTGAAATCTGGTTTAAATACCTGAACGGTGGCAAGATCAACGACACCATGGCAAACCTTGAAGATGCTGCCAATGGCGAGAACTTCGAATGGACAGACATGTATGCACGTATGGCCGAGGAAGCAGAAGAAGAAGGTTTCAAGGAGATTGCAGCCAAGTTCAGAATGGTGGCCAAGATCGAGAAGGAGCACGAGGAGCGCTACCGCAAGTTGCTGGACAACGTCAAGAAGGAGTGTGTATTCTCAAAGGATGGCGACGTTATCTGGCAGTGCTCAAACTGCGGTCACATCGTCATCGGCAAGAAAGCCCCTGAGATTTGCCCCGTCTGCGACCATCCCAAGGCTTACTTCCAGGTTAAAGCAGAGAACTATTAAGCAACAAAAAAGCTACGAGGGAAATCCTTCGTAGCTTTTTTTGGTAATATATCGCATCACGACTATTTGTTTATCATCTTCTTGTTATCCTTAACAATAACGCCTTTTTCCTTGAAATATGCTTTTTTGCCAGAAAGAGTATAGTGTTTAGAAGAACTATTCATATTATTTGCAACAGGATTATGCACGCTATTGGGCTTGCTGACAAGAGTCAGTTTCATACAGTCGATATCAGGCATCCAGCCAGAATTATTATACAATCGAACCGTGTTCTCACCAGCCTTCAGGTTAATCTTAATGGTTTTCTTACCCACCTTACTATAACTACCTGAGTTCAGAGAGTAAGTACCAACCCTCGTGCCATTCACTTCGACAGTCACGCTGCGACTTTCGCCCGTCTGATAGTACAAGTCCATAGAGTACTCTCCTCCATCCAGACTATAAACGTTGCGCCATTGAAGGTCATTCTTGGCACCCTTACCCAACCAACCGGCTTTCATTCCGCCTGAGCAATTGCTATCACTGGAATAAGTAGCTGTGCCACCACCCGCAATTTCCTGATAGCTCGTCATATAAGCCGTCTCAGCCTCAAAGAGCGAACGTTCCAAACGCTGCTCGCCCACAAGAGTGTAGATACGTGTGCCATGGGCAGGAACGGTCACTGTAAAACTCTGCTCAGCATCGGCAATGTCAGTTTTCTCAAAGCAGTCGTGCATTTTGACAACGCCCCCCAGCTCGATATCAGCAAAGTCGATGGACATATCCTGTACCTCGTCGGTAGAGTTATAGAAAGCCACGGCACGCTTCAGGCCGTATTTCTTCTCCAAATCCTTCACCAACACATAGCAGCCGCCACTGCGTTTGGCCACATAAGCCTGCAGATAGAGCGTATCCTGGTTCAAGGCAATAAGATCAGCATTGGTCAGCAACTTAGTCGTCTTGTTGCTCAACGACAACTTCGTCATGTCACAGCCAATGAGCAGCGGACTAGACATGATGCACCACATGCCAAAGTGTGTCTTATCCTCCTCTGTAGTAAGACCTCGTCCCACCTCCAACATATCCATGTCATTGTAACTGCCGTCGATACAGTAGGCCGAGAGATAGAGATTCTCTTCAATAATATTTCTGACCGATTCCCAACTAGCATTGATATCGCCTGAGATACGCCATGAAGTACTCACGTCACTAGCCCAAGTTCCAGGATAGGCCCAACGACAGATATTGAAACGTACATCGGTGCGCCCCGTATTTTGGATGGCCTGAGAAATGGCAGTGTAACGCTCCTGCTCATCAAGTTTCAGACGATCCTCGTTGTGAATAGGATCACCACCACAAAAATCCACCTTGATAAAGTCGAAACCCAACTCATTGAAGAAGTAATTGGCATCCTGTTCATCATGCTGATAAAGGCCCGTATTCTTACCCGTTGTATCACCATTATGATAGCTGCCGCAAGTATTATAACCTGCATCACTATAGATGCCAGCCTTCAAACCTTTGCTGTGGATATGATCCACCACGGGCTTCAAGCCATTGGGGAAGCGTGTCTTATTAATAAGCAGCTGTCCCGTCTGACTATCACGTCCACCCTGAAAGCCATCGTCAATGTTAACATACTGATAGCCAGCACTCTTGAATCTGCTCGCCATAGCATTCGCCTGACTCTTGATGAGCGACTCAGAAATGTTACAATAGTAGGTGTTCCACGAGCTCCAACCCATGGTAGGTCCTTTTGGAGAGGTCTGCGCCTGGGCAGCCTGCGTCAGCATGGCCAAGGCCAGTGCAGAAAATAGTTTTAGTTTCATTGTTATTATTTATAATTGATTCAGTTTCGTAGTATTACAGATGCCCTACCCCAGCAGAATCTTCACGATACGCTCAGCCGTACGGCCATCCCAGCGATCGGGCAACGCACACTTCTTCCACCTGCCCTTCAGCAAGTTATCCAATGCCTCAGACAGTTTCTGCGCATCACCATCCACCAGCACATTAGATCCCACACTCACGGTCTCCTGATGCTCAGTATAGCTGTTCAGCGTGATACATGGCACGCCATTGAACGTAGCCTCCTCGGCCACATTACCACTATCAGTAATGATACCCTTTGCATGAGCTGTCAGCCAGCCAAACTCCAGATAGTCGAGTGAAGGTATCGTGTGGATGGGCAACTGGAAAGACGAGACGATTTCCAAGGCCTGTCCGCGAAGCGGAGCAATGATGGGCGTGTTGTCCACAGCCTTGACCAGTGCTTCAAGTAGCATGCGCAAATGATCTTTGTCGGCCAGCAATACTTTTCTGTTTAGCGTCAGAACCAGATACTCGCCAGTCTTCACATCAAGTTTGGGCTGACGCAGGCGCTGATGGTTAAAGCGCAGCGTATCCATCAGGATATTACCCACCATATAAGTGTTCGAGCCCTCAGCCTGTTCACGCGTAGCCACACTATTGCTCTTGATACCAGCCGTGAAAAGATAGTCAGAGAGCGCGTCGATGACCAAACGGTTCACCTCTTTCGGCATGTTCATATCAAACGAGCGCGTGCCAGCCACCAAGTGTGCCAGTTTCACGCCACGTTTCTTGGTAACGATGGCAGCCGCCATTGTCGAAGCAAGATCGTCAACCACGATGACCACATCGGCCGGATGCTCATCCAAATAAGTATCGAAACAAGCCATGACCATGCTTGTAATCTCATTCAGACGCGTGCTGTCCACCCCAAAGAACACTGATGGACGAGGCATCTGAAGATCATCAAACAACGATGCCTCCAGCGTAGGATCATCCTCACGTCCTGTATATACCAATTCATATTCTACGCCCTCTGTCGCCTCTATAGCACGAATCAGCGGCGCAACCTTCACAAAATTCGGGCGAGCGCCCGCAACGATACATATTCTTTTCATAGCAGATTTATTTCTTATTAAGCAGTTTGTCTATCTCGTCAAACTGTTTTCCCATATTCAAATTCAAATAAATACGATAAAGTACTGGTGCCCATTTATTTTTCTCATCGGGCATCAGTTTGCGATAGGTCTCCAGATAAGGAAGTGCCTTCTGATAAGCCTGACGCATCTGTTTCCTATCACGTTTCTCTTCGTGCATACCGGCTATGTTAACATACGCCGATCCTGCATTAAAGTAAGGCTCAGCCATATTGGGATTCATTCGTATGAGTCTGTCACTATATTCTATACTCTCCGCATATCGATCCATGCGAAGCAGCGTGGTGGCCTTGGCAAAGAGGAACAACTCGCTTGAATCGTTAACATCCAAAGCACTGTCGGCCAGGGCAAGCGCCTTGTCGTACTGTTCCTTGTTGGTGTACACATCCATCAGACGAGGGAAGAAATAGTGGAACAAGGGATAGCGTCTGAAACCCTCCTGAAGGGTTGCAAGATACAGTTCATCATCCTTCAGCCACTTACGAGCTTCCGATATGAAGAGTAATGTAAAGTCCATCTTAGACGAATCGGCCAGTGCCATCTTACTATAACGAAGCGTCAACACTGGGTCGTTCATCTTATAACCACAGTAAGTGGCCCAATAAGCAGCCTCTGGCATTTTCGCATCCAGAGAATCATAGTGATAGGCAGAGAACAGGGGCTGGCGGGCACAGTCGATATATGCCTGATAATAATCATAAGCCTCGCTCCACTTTCCTTTGCGCAGCAAGAACGAGCCGCCACCAAACAGATTTGGACGATAACCATTCTGTTGTTCAGCATGACTCTTTCTGTATTCAGGCGCCAGACTATCCAGTGTCTCAGCAATTGAGAACGTCAGTCTGACGTTATGGAAGAATGTAGTTGTATCGTAGTTTTGTTTTAAATATAATTTCTCGTTGCCCTGCTCGTATTTTCCACGCACAGCATCGTAATAGGCCAACCATATGCGTTTGTTCACACGGTTGGTCGAATCTTTTAAGAGGTTTGTTAGCGTCCTCTCCGCATCGTCGTATCTGCCGCTCTTGATAGAAGACCGTGCCTGACTCAGCTCTTGACGAACCTTCTTTGCATTCGTCTGAGCCATCAGGCACGGTGTTGTCATCAATAAGAGAAGCAAAGTCGCAATGAGTTGCTTCATTCTATCGTTTCAAAGATCTTTTTATTTTCCAGCGTTAACCAGTTTCTCCATCTCATCACTCTTGGCCTTGTCACCAATTGAGTAATAGATCTGATAAAGAGGATATGCCCAGTTCACCTTCTCGCGGTCAGGATCCAACTCCTTAGCGCGCTCCAAGAACTCACGGGCATCGTGCAAGATAGCCTTCACCTTGTCAGCATTAGCCTTGGTAAGTCCACCAGTGTTCTTGTCGGCCAACTTATCCTTCAGGTCAATAGCCTTACCGTTAAGACATACACCAGCATTGAACACACACTGAATGAAGGTGGGGTCAATCTCGAGAGCCTTCTTATAAGCCTCTACTGCAGGGTCCCAATCACGGGCGTTCATCAAAGCCTCGCCACGCAAAGCCCAAGCCATCTTGTTCTCAGAGTTGATAGCAATCTCCTCGTCGGCCCAATCGCTCAAAGCCTTCATATCGTTGGCGCGAGTGTAGTACTCCATCAGCAGGTTGAAGTAGCGCTCCTCCTCAGGATTCTCCTTGTGGAGGTTCTTCACCATAGCCACATAAGCCAAAGAATCTTCCTTGGTCTTCATGGTCTCCTTCTTTGAGAAGAGCATGATCTCGTTAGCCTCGGCAGCCTTCTTGGGATCCTGAGCGGCCATTGTAGCAAACTTCTCGGCGTTGGCGAAGTCCTTCTTCTGGTAAGCAACCAGGCCTGCATAGTAGGCAATCTCAGAACGGTACTGATCCTTGGTAACGTCAGACACAGCCTCCAGACCAGAGAAGAGGTCGGATGCAGGACTCTCCAGATAGAGGGCCCACTTAGCCAGAGCACCATCCAAATCCTTGTGGTTATAGTCGTACAAACCAGCGTTAATCAGGTTCAGACGAACGTTCTGCATACGCTGCTGGTTAGCCTGACGGAAGCGAATCTTCACCTTACCCTTCTCGTTGGGCAGCACGTCAAACTTATCACACTCAACAGCTGCCTTCAGAGCTTCGTAGCAAGCAGTGTTCATAGCCAGTGTATCGAAGGGA
>Ga0310786_10005981_pt1 | contig 16338 bp, 11 predicted proteins | sample AusTroGonzalo_MG_FD_203881 | JGI IMG/M metagenome (GOLD analysis project Ga0310786, IMG submission 203881) | Bovine rumen microbial communities from tropical cattle in Woodstock, Queensland, Australia - Gonzalo_03 (v2) (version 2) | ecosystem: Host-associated > Mammals > Digestive system >... | reverse complement strand
CAAACTATTCCCGCATTGTTGCTGACCCGGTGGACCCCAAAACGTTCTACGTCATGGGCGGCATGGGCTCGCTTTACAGATCTACTGACGGCGGCAAGACTTTTGCAGAAGCTGAAGCTCGTTTGCAAAACGAACAGGCTGGCGAATACTACAACGGTGCAGGTCTTATCCGTACCGTCCCGAAGAAGGAAGGCCATCTTTGGGTTCCGATGGACCAGGCTCAAGTCTGGCAGCCGAAGGGCTTCACGGAATACGGTCTTGCCTACACGGAAGACGGTGGCAAGTCCTGGAATCGTTGCGAAGGCGCTTCTACCGCAATCGCCGTGGGCATCGGCAAGGCCAAAGAAGGCAGCGACTACGAAACCATCTTCATCTGGGGCGCGGCAAAGTCCGGCGATCCGATTGGAATCTACCGCAGTACGGACAAGTGCAAGACCTTTGAACGCGTGAACGACGATCTGCACCAGTTCGGCGGTCCGGGTAACGGAAACTTCGTGCAGGGCGACATGAACACCTTCGGCGTTGTTTACATGAGCACCGTAGGCCGTGGCACCATCGTGGGCGCTCCGGAAGGCACCCAGTTCGTAGAACCCATTACAGCAATCGCCCCTGTCAAGGCAGAAATCGGCAAGGCATCGCTCACGATGCAGAACAGAAGCCTCCAGGTAAGCGTTCCGTCCGAAAGCAAGTTGGAAATCATGACCGTGAACGGCAAGACGCTCCTTACCGCAGACGTGAATGGCAACAGAAGCATCAGCCTCAAGAAGATTCCGAACGGCAAGTACATCGCCAAGGTCATCGACGCAAACGGCAAGATGCTTTTGAAAAAGGCCATCGCGATTAAATAAGTTTCAATAAACATCAATCCCCACACTTAAAAAGGCTGGAGTCCAAAGCGAATGCTTGCAAACTCTAGCCTTTCTTTTTTGCTATGTTGTTAGACGATGCAAGAACTGACGTTTAAAATCATAGCGCGAATCAAGAGCGATTTTCGAGAAAAGTTTGGCATCCCGCGACAGAGCGGACTTGTGCAGAACTTGCGTTCGACGATACGCTTTGAGCCGGAATTCCGCAACGCCGATGCACTCCGCGGTCTCGAGGGCTTTAGCCACTTGTGGATTATGTGGATTTTCTCGGAAAACATCCGCAGCACGTGGAGCCCGACGGTGCGACCGCCAAGACTCGGCGGAAACAAGCGCCTGGGCGTCTTTGCGACACGCTCCAGCTTTAGGCCGAACCCGGTCGCGCTTTCTTGCGTCAAGATCGAACGCATTGATATCGACGGGCCGGAAGGGCCCGAAATCGTCGTCTCCGGCGCCGATTTGATGGACGGAACGCCCATCGTCGATATCAAGCCGTACCTGCCATACACGGATGCGCATCCCGAAGCCGTTGGCGGCTTTGCTGATGCCGTGAAGCAGAACAAAGTACATGTCAAAAATCCCGAAGCGCTTGCAAAACTGAGCGAAGAAAAGCGCATAGCGCTTATCGAAGTTCTTGAGCAAGACCCCCGCCCCGCCTACCAAAACGACCCCGAGCGCGTTTACGGATTTCCGTTCGCAGAATTTGAAGTCAAGTTCAAGGTCGTTGGCGACGAACTGGAAATCATTAGCATTATGTAATACAAGAAGGCGATCCCGGCCCCCTGGAACTTGTCCGGGGCAGGCGCCAGCCGGGATGACAACGCTACAAAATGCAATAAAAAGAGCCCCGTGCGAACACGGAGCCCTTAGCATTTGAGGAGAACTTTTATTAGTGCAAATCCATACGCTTTGTCACGTGAGAAGAACCCGCTTGGACACTTAACATATAAACGCCCGACGGAACATTCTTCTTTGAAAGCTGAACGACATTTGCCCCAGCATTCAATGACTCGCTAAAGCTAGCCACTTCGTTTCCGAGAACCGAGTAAAGGCGAACATTCACCACAGCGGCACGAGCAAGCTTCAACGGCACCATAAGCGAGGCTCCGTCAAACGCCACCTTCCCGACCATCAACGTCTGCGACGCATTCGGAATAACGATGCTCCCAACCGTAGAACTGGAGTTCGCCTCGGCGCTAGAAGAACTTTCCACAACCGACGAACTCGATTCTACAGAAGAACTCGACGGTGTTTCACTGCTGCTCGATTCAGCAACAGGCTCCAGCTTGCTTCCGAGAACTTCGATCATCTTTTCAGCATAACGCTTGCCAAAGTCGCGATATTCCTGCGAAGTAAAGTGGACGTTCTGGCCATCGTTCAGCGGTTGCGTCAACCCTTCAGATGAAATCACATAAAAGTTCTTGGACTGCTGCGGAAGCTTTGCAATGTTGTTATTTGCGCCCTGGCTCATACCGCCACGCAACACTTCGCCCGCAAGGAACGGGATATCGTCGCTAAGCCCCAAATCCTTAAGGATTCTATCGTAAACGGCCTTGACTTTGGAGGGCCACTGGCCATCGCCAGCATCCGTTTCGCCCTGGTGGAAGATGATACCCTTGATGACGCCATCGTCCTGCGCTTTCTTTGCCATCTCAATCAGGCGCTCGTAAGGCTTTCCGCCATAGGCTTCGACTCTCTGCTTAAACCAGCCGGCCTGCTGATTCATATAGCTCTGGCTAATCGGGGAATCGAACAGCTGGATGCTGCAGCCAGCCACGGCGACATCGACAATGCCTACACGAATTTTGGAATCGGTCTTTTCGACCATGGTGCGACCGAAGTAGTCCGCAGGGCCGAGCTTTCCACTGCAACTCGCCAGCGGCGGAACGGCATCGGACCATTCGCCCAATTTTTTGCCACAGCTCGTTTCATTGGTAGACCAAAGCACCTGGAAACGAGAATCTACAGTTTTATCCTGGCTTTCGATATTGCCCTGGCCTTCCATATTGGATTGCCCAAAAGCAAGGTAAATGTGGAAATTTGGGTCTGGAGTAGCATTTGCCGAAACAGCAAGGCCCAAACCAAAAAACAAGCTCACGAAACGCGAGACTTTCATCTATCACTCCTTGGGGCACTAGATGCACCCACCAACAACTGGTTATAATATATTCCTTATTTCTTACCTTTGTTAAATCTTTGGAAAAACCCGTTGTAGTCTTCTGCAACAATGGATTTTTTATATATATTCCAACTATAAAAACGAGGACTACAATGAGAACCCAAATTTTAGCATCCCTTGCAATCGCCGCAACAATTTTCACCGCATGCAGCGACAACGCCACACCGCCACCCACCAAGGCGCAGGTTTGCGCAAGCGGACTCACCGCAGACTGCCTCATGGGCACCTGGAGCACGAACGGCCCGATCGTTCCGCGAGTCGTAGGAACTGACATGGTCGACATCGTCGACCCCACTCCGAATTTTTCTGCAAATCCGGCCACCTTAAAGTTCTATGTCGACGAAAAGAAAGCCAACAAGTTTGAATTCATCAACTCTTCTTTGACCATCGCTCCGTGCCAAAACGGAACCGGCAAGATTTACGGCAACTGGGATATCCAAGGAAACTACCTCCATCTCAAGGCCGATATTGGGGCCCTCTGCCTCCAGCCCAATGAGGAATCCCTTGTCGAGACTTCCGTTAACGTCAACGGCGCTTCGGTAACGTTGAAGTTCAAACATCTTTTCTTCTTAAGACCGGAATTAGACTTGGTCGACGAAAAGAATTACGATGCTGACATCGCCATCGAAAAGTACACCTTCGTGAGCGAAAACTAAACAAGCCAATTTTGACGCAAGCACCTCGATGAACTCGAGGTGTTTTTTTTGTATCAGGAATTTCGCCAGCGATTCTCTTCGTACTCGTCGAGCCGTTTTAAAGCCACAGAAAGCTCACGCTGGCGGCGTTCGATTTTTGCCGTCGATGCGCCCGCCCTGGCAAATTCTTCCTTGAGCATGTTCTCGGACGTCTGCCTTACACGGCAAGCAAATGCGGAGACGGTCTCACCTGAACCGCGGACAAAACCAAGCCGCATCAGAATTCTTTCGGCTTCATCCAGCAAAGCGATCCAACGGACTGCATCTTTCGAAGCCACGGTTTCGCTATCCCCTTGACGTGACTTGCGGATTTTAAGCCCTGCAAAAACAAGGAGCAGCAAAGCCAAAACGACATACGGCACCGGACTTGTCACCAGCCGTTCCGAGGCGGTTTGCCAGCTATCCACGACACGACGCCACTCGCCATCTTTTAGCAAATGGAGCATATAAGAGAAGCGCCCCTTAAGCCCTTCGACTTTCACAGAGATCCAAGACGGTTTTGCAAAAGCGTTCATGACCATCGGAGGTGTAGGATCAAAAATGAACCATTGATGGTCGTGATAGACTTCGACCCAAGCGTGGCTATGACGGCGGCGGAAAACCTTATAGGGGCGTCCCTGGATATATTCCGGTCGGGCAAAACCCGTCACATAGCGTGCAGGAATTCCCTGATGTCGCAACAGGAGCGTGGCAAGCGTTGCATAGTATTCGCAGTATCCTGATTTATTTTTCCAGAACAACGCAAGAGGATCTGTTGTGGTATGGGCACGGCGGCCTTGAACAACAAACGTATAGCTAAAGTGACTAGCAAAATAGCTTTCAATCGCCTGAAGATTCTGTTTGACGTATTCGGGATTTTCATAAAGCGCCGAGTCAGGATTTGCAACGCCATTAGGCAAAGACATCACCACAGCAATGGAATCCAGAAATTCAAGGTTCTTTTGCGGCAGCTGCAAAAACGAGGAATCCACCTCGCCCTTTACGGCAAGCGCCTTGGCAGAATCCGGGACGTAATAATACCAGTCACTACGGTGACCGTTCGCTCCGGCAAACACGTTCGTAGAATAGTAATCGAGTGAGTCCGCATTCTTGCTCGCCACCCCGACAACATTCGGCGCCGCAAACATAAAGCCGAAATTGTCAAGCGTAGCCTGCACCCAGACCGACTTCACATCCGAAGCGGCCGCTACAGAATCTTCCGTTTCAAAAACAGCGTAATCGACACGATAGCGTGCCGGGTAAAGTTTTTTCTCCGCTTGAGTCGGGAGTTTCCAGACACCCGCCGCATACTTTTCGTAGGCGGCCGCCCGCAAGTACGGAGGCGCGAGCGTATCCCAAACGCGCAGGACGATTTCGTCATTGAACTTTGAATTGTAATTGCTCGAAAAAGAGCCCAACGAAGCCACCGGATCAAATCCCATGACACGGTTCTTGATGTAATACTCTTCGGCCCAGCGGCCACTGTAAACGCGATTGTTTTTCCAGTACCCAAAACCAATGTAAGACGAACAGCCAAGCCCTGCATACATCAATACAAAGAGGAGTCGTTTGTACAAGGCGACGCGCGGACGGCCAAAGGCATAGACCGCCAAAATCAGCGCCACAAGAGCGCTCACCGCACAACCTCGGGGTGCCTGGAATAGTCCCATAAAAAGAGTCGCAACACCGTTGAACACCACAAAGACTTCGTAACCGCCGTTGCCGAGGCTCCGTTTTTGCAAGAAGGACAAATAAAGTAAATACCACGCCGGAATGAACACGAGGTATGGCGAAACGCCCATCTCGACACTCGGAGTCAGCACCCACCAAAGCGCGCACGGCACAATCGCTCCGTACGCAAACAACTTTCTGTAACGAGGAATTTTTCTTTGGTTCGTTGCGGACTTAGAAACAAGATACTGCTTGATATGCAACGCCACAAACAAGATGGCAAACAAGATTCCAAGAATTTCAAGTTCACTCGAGACGCCCAGATTGACAGATGCAATGCAAAAGAAAATCGTCTTGCAGATTTCACGGAAGTTCATCATAGAACGACCTCCGTTTCATCAGAGGCGTTAAAGATTTGTTCCAAGCGTTTGGCATCCACCGACAGGATTTTGTCACTGACAGCCTTTTTCAAATCGTCCGAAGCATCCGTGCGATTTTCCAAGACGATATGCTTATGGATCAGCGAATCTTCTGTGGAAAAAAGTCCCAGGCGAAGCACAGGGCCAAGCGGGCGTGCCGCTGGCGACCAAGACTTGTGCGCACAGGAATCACGATTCGCATTCGACCAAAGCAAAGCCGAAGGGATTCGCGCCAGCGCTTCCAAAAAGCACTGACCACCATCTCCTTGAACTAGCGCAACTTCATCATCGCCAATAAAGAACCGCCCGAACGCCTCATGTTCCATCAGCCAAAAGCCGATACCCGCCGCAAGGCGAATCAGCATTTCAAGTATGGATTTTTCGCGCAAGTTCCGTGCAGTCACGTCAAGCACAAGAATCACGCCGGCACCACGTTCCGTCTCGAATTCTTTCGTAAACGGTTTTCCGTAACGGGCAAATGCCTTGTGATGCAAGTCGCGCAGAGAATCGCCTTCGCGGTATTCACGGACACCCACAAAATCTCGCCCACGAGCAAAACTAGGCATAAGGAGCGGGATAAAAACAGTTCCGCTTGCGCCATACGTCAAGAACGGAAACTCCCCCACTTTTACAGGGCGCGGGAACACCAGCAATTCAGCCGTCCCCACTTTTGCCGCATAACGCAGGGCACCATTGATTTCGGGTAAAATGACAGCAACCTTCGGGATTTCAAAGGCACCACGTTTTTTAGTCTGGATGAGACATTCCATTTCGACCGTGTCGCCCGTCGCAACCAAAGCAAGTTTGGACTCTTCGCACACAAGTGAAGAATCCATACGAAAACACCCCAGCGAAACCGCATTCAGTTTATCGATGGCCGTCAAATGCAAACGGGCCACGGCTTTTTCGCCTTCAAAAACATTTTTGACAACAATGTTCTGGGCCTTGAAGCGACTCTTGCGCGCCGTCATGAAAAGGCTTGGAACAAGCGTCAAAAAGTACATGAAATCCAGGCCACAAAAAATCCAAGCCGCCCAAAATCCAGGCACCGCTCCTGCGAACATCGAAAACAGCAAAAGCGCTGCCGCAGCATGCCCTACCGGGGTAAAGTATTCTTGCCATTGGTAGTACAAGTGCATCAACAGTCCCTTGCGTTTGGGGCTTCTGGGAATGGCACTTATGAACCAATGGAAAAGAGACATAGTAGTAGTAAGAAGTTGGTGATTATTTAGGAATTTTCACTTGCTTTAGGATTTCTTCGAGAATTTGTCTGGAGGCGCCCGGCGTATTGGAATCCTTCGCAAATACGCGATGTTCCATCACCGGGAAAAATACGTGCTGGATATCGTCGGGATTCACGAAGTCACGACCGTTCACGAACGCACACGATTGCGCCATCTTGACGAGATTGATTCCTGCACGAGGGCTCGCCGCCAAACGCACCGCCGGATTTATACGGGTCGCCTGCACCAGCGATACCACATACGTTTCGAGCGATTCGTCAATATGCACCTTGCAGACATCCTCGCGAGCTGCGATAATTTCGTCGGGTGTCGTCACGGCGGTCAAAGCATCCAAAGGACGGCCACCGCGATGGCTACGCAAAATGTTCAGTTCCGTTTCGGGCGCCGGATACCCAAGCGACAAGCGCACCAGAAATCTATCCATCTGCGCTTCGGGCAGCGGAAACACTCCATGGAATTCCACCGGATTTTCCGTGGCAAGCACCATAAACAGCTTAGGGAGCAAATGGCGTTCGCCCTCAAGCGACACCTGGCGTTCTTCCATCGCTTCCAGCAACGCGCTCTGCGTACGCGGCGACGCACGATTGATTTCGTCGGCAAGCAAGACCTGCGTAAAGACGGGCCCCTTGCGGATTTCAAATTCGCCCGTGTTCGCACGGAACACCGCACCTCCCGTCACATCGGCCGGGAGCAAGTCGGGCGTAAACTGGATGCGGGCAAAGTCTGCTCCGATGGCAGCAGCAAGCGCTTTCGCAAGCGTCGTCTTGCCCGTTCCCGGAACATCCTCAATCAGCACGTGACCATCAGCAAGGAGAGCCATCACAAGCATTTCGACCTGTTCCTGCTTTCCGAGCAAAACACTATTCAAAGACTGTATAAGTTTATTAACCATACTGTAAATATACAATGATTAACATCAAGTCCAAACAAAAAAATGCCCGCCAGAAGCGAGCATTTTTCACATTTTTTAAGGCAAGTTTTAAATGCGCATCGAGATGTCGAGAGCCTTCACGCTATGGGTCAAAGCACCGACAGAGATGTAGTCGAGACCGAGCGTTGCGATTTCCTTCGCACGTTCAAGCGTCATGTTGCCAGAACCTTCGACGAGAACCTTGTCGCCGCTTTCCTTGATGATCTTCAAGGCTTCGGCCATCATTTCGTTGCTCATGTTGTCGAGCATGATCACATCGACACCCTTGTTGAGGAGAGCACGGAGCTGGTCGAAGTTTTCGACTTCCATTTCGACCATAAGGTTCTGCGTGTTGTTCTTCTTGACGACGGCGAGAGCTTCGAGAACGCCACCGGCTGCGGCAATGTGGTTATCCTTCACGAGCACCATGTCAAAGAGGCCCATGCGGTGGTTGGAACCGCCACCGACGCGGACGGCATACTTCTGCAAAGTGCGGAAACCCGGAATCGTCTTGCGGGTATCGAGAACCTTCGTCTTGCCACCCTTCAATGCTTCCTGGAACGTATGGGCAACCGTTGCCACACCGGAGAGCTGCTGAATGAAGTTGAGCAAGGTACGTTCGCCCGTCAAAAGTTCGTGCGTCGTGCCATCGAGTTCGGCAATCAAATCGCCCTTCTTGACCACGTCACCATCTTTCTTGTGGAGCGTCACCTTGACGTTTGCCTTGAGTTCCTGGAACACAAGTTCGATAATCGGGAGACCGGCAAGCACGCCATCTTCTTTTGCGATGAGGCGGGCATGCTGCTTTTGGTCGGCCGGGATGGTCCAAGCACTGGTCACGTCGCCCGTGCGAACGTCTTCCGCCAAAGCAAGGCGGATCATGGTCAAAGCATCTTCGGTTGGGAATACTGGAGTAGAATTATCGCCGTACATAGTTTAGTGGTTGGTGGTTAGTGATTAGTGGTTAGTAGGAAGTAGTCGGTAGGAAGTAGGAAGTTTTTATAATCGCGGCAAAGCCGCCTAGCTATTCCTGTCTACTGCCTACTGTTTACTGTCTACTATTGAGCTCCCTTGCCAGTCAGCACAACGTACACAGTTCGTACAAGAATCTGGAAGTCCAAGAGCAAGCTCATATTCTCGTAGTAATACATATCGTACTGAAGCTTGATCTGCACGTCCTCGATGCTCGTATCGTAGTGGTGGCAAACCTGGGCCCAGCCCGTAAGCCCCGGCTTCATCTTGAGGCGGCTGATGTAGAACGGAATCTGTTCGCGGAGCTTTCCGATAAACACGGCACGTTCCGGACGCGGACCGACCATACTCATGTCACCTTTCAAGACACAAAGAATCTGCGGAAGTTCGTCAATGCGGGTCTTGCGCAAGAAATGTCCAATTCGCGTAATGCGCGGATCCTTCTTGGTGGCCCACTGGGCACCGTGCTTTTCAGCATCGGTACGCATCGTGCGGAACTTGTAGACCGTGAACGGCTTTCCGTAAAGGCCAATACGTTCCTGCGAATAAAAAACCGGACCATGGTCGTCGAGCTTGATGGCAATGGCAGCAAGCACGCAAATCGGGAATGAAACCAGGGCAAGGAACGAACCGAACAAGATGTCGATAATGCGCTTGACGCGTACCTGCCAAAGCGGCATCGTAAACGCAAAAAGTTCCTGCAATTCAAAACCGTAAACAAGGTTCGCCCTGAAGCGTCCATTCACAACGCTATACAATTCAGGAACAATATAAATGTGGAGCGGGAGTTCGCAAATCCAGACAAGCACACGCATGATCTCTTGCGGAGACGTACTTTCGTGCGCAATGATAATGCCGCTCACCTTGTACTTTTTAACAAGCGCTGGCAAATCGGAATACTTACCGAGAACCGGAACCTTGGCAAACTTTTTGGGCAGAACCTGATAACGTTCATCGACAAAGCCAACGACACGCTGGCCACGTGCAGGAGTCTTCGCCAAGTCTTCGGCAATCTTTCGACCCGCGGCCGTAGCACCAAGAACAAGGATGTTGTTCGCGCCATAGCCCCTGCGCAAAAGTCCACGCAAGAAGACATAGATGAGCATACGGAACCAAGCCACAAGCAAAATGGCAAGTCCGCCGTAAATAAAAATCCACGGGAACCGGGATCCATAGAGATAGCCCTCACTAAGCGGCTGGTTCGTAAAAACCTTCCCCATGAATTCGGCACCGAAAAGACAAATAATAACAAGAACCACACCAATGACTACAGCCCTGAGGACACGTAGAACCTGGTGCGTTCTAGAAAGCAACAGCCAGGAGCGATACAATCCAGCGAACGTGAACAAGAGAAGCCAACCGATATTCAAGACAAGTCCGTACTGCCAATAGCTAGCGAACGTCTTGGTCGGGTCAAACTTGTCCACGATCCAACCACTATGGAACTGAACCCAGAACGCCAAGGCGAAACAAATCGACAAGGCAGCAAAGTCCGAGAGGACCAGGAGAATTCTTTCCATAGTAGTTGCGCGAATCATATACGACCTTTAATTAAGCGAGGAAGCGGATGACCTGGCTCTTCTCGACGATTTCCGGGAGAGCGTTCACAGCATCAACAGCCTTGGTGAGCTTGCTATCGAGCGTATTTTCCGTAATGACGACGATGGAGACCTTGCCCGGATCGTTGACGTCCTTCTGGATGATCGTTTCGATAGAGATGTTGTTGTCAGCGAGGATCTTCGTAATCTTGGCGAGAACACCGCAAGCGTCACGGGACGTAAAGCGGAGGTAGTAGCGGGCGCTAGTTTCAGAGATCGGAACGAGCGTTGCAGAATTTTCGACGTTGAACCAGCCCATCGGGAGTGCCTTGCGGGAACCCGTATCGGTAGAACGAGCAAGGGACACGAGGTCTGCGACGACTGCGGATGCGGTCGGGAGACGGCCAGCACCGGCACCGGTCTGGAGCGTTTCGCCAAGGTTGTCGCACTGGAGGTAAACGGCGTTCAAGACGCGGTTCACGCTGGCGAGCTGGTGTTCGAGCGGCACGAAGCACGGATGGACACGGGCGTCCACGCGTTCGCCGTCACGACGGTAGATGCCGAGGAGCTTCACGCAGCAGCCGAGTTCCTTGGCGATGGCGATATCCTGGGCGGTGATCTTGGAGATACCGGAAACGAAAATCTTTTCGAAGTCCACGCGGTGGCCACTGCAGAGGCTAGCGAGGAGGGCCGTCTTGTGGGCGGAGTCGATACCTTCGATGTCGAAGGTCGGGTCAGCTTCGGCAAAGCCAAGGCGCTGGGCATCCTTCAGGACGACGTCAAAGTCGAGACCTTCTTCGGCCATGCGGCTGAGGATGTAGTTGCAGGTGCCGTTGATGATGCAGCTCAGGCTTTCGACCGTGGAACCGAGCAAGCCTTCCTGGAGGCTGCGGATGATAGGAATGCCACCGCCGACAGCAGCTTCGAACAGCACATGGAGGCCCTTCTTGGCAGCGAGCGGGAAAATTTCGTGACCATACTTGGCGAGGAGAGCCTTGTTGGCAGTCACCACGTGCTTACCGCTTTCGAGAGCAGCGAGGATCCACTTGCGCGGCATGTTGTAGCCACCGGCAAGTTCCACGAGCACGTCGATATCGTTACCGGCGATCATTTCGTCGGCGTTGGTAGAGACCTTATAGCCCTTAGCCTTATACGGGGCAACTTCTTCTTCGGACTTGGCGCAAATGCAGGAAAGTTCGAGTTCTACACCCAGCTTTTCCTTGTATTCCGCAATCTTCTGTTCAAGAATCTGAATGACACCACCACCAACGGTACCCGTGCCAATTAAACCAATACGCAACATATAGCGTCTCCATTTTAAATTTTACGCGCTATAATGTAGTAAAAAGTCAGTCCAGAGATTCCAGCAGCGAGTCCAGTCGACGGGTCATTTGCTCCGCTCCGGCACGGCAAAGATGGTCATCATCATAATTCATGCCCTCAAGGTAATCATGTTCCCCCATTTTATGCTGGTCAAAGAACATGAAATTGCTGTATTTCTTGGACAGTTCATTCAGGCGGTCAATGATTTCAGGAGCATCGCTGTTGCGCAGCCCGTACTTTCCATAGGCATCGGCATTCTTGTAATTGGGATTTTGCGGGAACTCCACCCCGATTACTTTAATGTTCTTTTGAGCAGCAAGTTCAATGATGTCCGTGAGGTATCCCATCGTTTCTTCGAGACGATCCCGTCCCGTATCCAGCCAGTTCTTGTCCTTTTCCAGACGAGGAGTCCCATTCCACGAGCTGCATCCCTTTAACGGCATATACCCGCGTTCAGTCAAGTTCGCCGCATAAGAAGTAACCTTGGGAACATCCCGAGTCAGTTCAAGCAAACCGTCCGGAACACCCGACTTCCAGAAATCGTGATTGGCATCGTAAACGTACCCCTTGATGCTTGGACTCGAGTGATAGAAGAAGCTGTTCTCCTTTTTAAGCCATAGCCTATCAAAACTGATATCGATAAGGATATACTTTAGCTTTTTGTAATGGGGCAATATGTAATTTACGGCCATGTAATGGGAACTGTGAAGGTTTCCGTGCGCGCTGGCAAAATTCACCACGAAGAACTTGTCACTGAACAACGCCGGGATAACACCGTGATGCGCTCTCGAGGATCCCAAAACAGCAACATCCGCCTGGTCCAGGTACGTCCAGACAAGTTCCATCTTGTAACTCCAATGCGCTTCCTGGAACTCATTGTTCTTGGCGTAAAAGCCGGCACTATCCTCGTCAAGCACAAAATTTTCAACCACGCTATCCGAAGAGCTGCTGGAGCTTTCGCCGTCATTGCGAGAGCTCGACGAATTCGAAACAATCTCTGTACTGCTACTAGAGCTTTTGACGCGTTCGGCAGAAGAACTAGAAGAGTTCAAGACAATCACTTCACCGCTACTCGACGATACACGGCTTGAGCTCGATTTCACGGAGCTACTCGAACATTCGACACGCTTGACAGAGGAACTCGAAGTCGTCTTTTCACTGCTGCTCGACCCTATGCTGCTAGAACTCAAACTCGTGCCAGTACGTTTATCCGCTTTGCCGCGAATCCAAAGACTCGGATGCCAAAGTTCTTCGCCTTGAACAAGAGTCGTGACAGAACTGTCCTGCAAATGGACAATAACGATTTTCGTATGGGCGCCATGAGCATTCGTCAAAGTCGCAACAAGGTTGTGGTTCACGCGTCCAATCGCCCATTCGGAATGATCAAAGGCAAACCCCGCAGGCGCCCCGATGCTTTGGATCAGTTTCCCCGTACTGTCGGCGATAAGCAGGCGTTCATGAGCACGGTACGACGTTCCGACAAAGTCCTTGCCCGTCTTGCTTCCAAAATCAAGGAAAGCCGTACGCTTGGACAAGTCCTTCACCAGCGAGACATTGCACGCCTGCTCCCCGTCATACCAGACACTTTCCTTTTTATGGAGACGTGCGCGAAGGCGCCTGGATCCCGTAACGGCCAGCGCACCATCTTCACTGATGCCACCATGGTACGAGCCATCAAACAGCTTTTTCGGAGTCCCGAACTTTCCATTAGCAAAGGGAACCTGCCACGTGCTATACCCCTTGAACGTATTTTCATTGGAATTATCCCCCGCATTCGAGACATAAGTAATGACCGTATCGCCATTTTCAAGGACATTCCAACGAGGGATGGCAGCGCTCTCGACATCCAGTTTCACAAGCCCCGATCCCTCCGGGTCCAGGTTGCGAACATAGACGTTCGACTTCTTGTTAACCCCTTCGAGTCCCGTGCAAAAAGCCACACGTTCCCCATCTGGCGAAATATCCGGATGGTAAGCGGAAATTGTATCCTCGATATCGACCAACGAGCGTTCATTGGTGTAGTCCACATAATTGAGATGCCCCGTCATATCGTTTCTAAAAACGAGCTTGACATTGGACGTCCGGGTATAATCCCACAAATCTAGTGCCGACAGAACCTTTTTGACCGGAGTGGTGGTCGGTTTTCCGCTTTGGTCAAAGAACGTCGCATTAGGAATTGCGCCCAGCACCAGACGGAATCCGACATAGTCGGCAAACGTAGACGGAGTGATCGCATAGATATCGCTTCTAGAATAAAGGTTTATCGAAGACTCGTCATCGTAACCGCCCTTGATAATCCGTTCATCGGCGTCGTTCGTATTCGACGCACCGGCGAAATTTTTAACAATCGTATTATCGAACAGTCCCTTGAAGTCATTGACAAACTCCTTCACGTTTTCGGAAAAGACGAACGTCTTTCCATCGGCCTTCGAAGCCACCTTGACCCATTCCGCCTCGGTCGGGAGCCTGTAACCGTCCTTGTCCAAATGGAACGAATAGCCTTCTAAATTGACGCAATGGCCAGCCTTGTCAAAAGTTTTTTCGGAATACTCGTAAACGGTATCCAGATTCTCGTTTTTGCTTTTTTCGTTGGCGTAGAGAACGGCATCAAAAAAGGTCACATCGACAACCGGTTCGTCATCCTTTCCGCAGTCCAAATTTTGGGCGAGAGCCGACTGCTCCATGACCGACTTAAAGTCTCCACAAGTCACACCACGGACATCCATCCAAAAATCATAATCGAGCAGGACCCTCATTTCCGGGGTTTCGTCATACTTGGCACCACTCTTATCCGTGCCGAGAACAACGGTATCCTTAGCGCCCTCCACAAACCGCATCCGGTCATTTTCCGGTACTGACTGCACACGACTACTGCTCCCCGAATCCACTACATTTTCCGACACGGAAGAAGAATTCGAAGAACATCCCCACAATACAAAAACAGCAAAAAAAGTCCACAAGAACTTATTGAACACATTTTCTCCTTCTTTCTCCATAAAATCTATGATATAATTGATAAATCGGCAACAAAACGCCGTTCAATATGTCCAGAAATTGAACTTTAGTTTACTATATTATTGGTCATGGAACAGGAAGCAGTTAATCCAACAATTGGTTCAATTCTAAACGAGCAAAAGCTAAAGAACATCGTTTACCCAGCCCGACTCTTCAAGGCTAGGTTGAACGAGGAATTTCTCCGTGCAAACCGCACTCGCAAGCCGTTCCTGTTCATCAAGATTTATTCGCACCAGTTCGATGTGCTAGGCTGGGGCCGTCCGTCCAAGATTGTCGAAAACACCTGGAAGATCAGCGTGCTTACGATGTTCTCGCACCTGCGCTTTATCGACGTGCTGGGCTACCTCTCCGACAACAGCGGTATCGGCATCATCCTTTTGAATTCCGATATGAGCACGCTCGAAGGCATCCGCAAGGAAATCCTCCACAAGCTCAACGACGCAGGGCTCATCCAGGCACTCCGCCACAAGCCGAAGGCCCCCATTTTCCAGGCTTACCTCTACACGGGTTACCAGGAAAAGGACAACCTCGAAATGGACGACAAGCTAAAAGAATTCAACAGCACCAACGGAAGCTTCTTTACGCTCAACCGCTTGAACCTTTCGGATATCTGGCAGCATCCGCACAAGATCCGCTTTAGGCACATCATCAAGAGAGTGGTCGACGTCACCTGCACATCCATTGCGCTCATTACACTTTCGCCCGTCCTTTTGTTCTGTGCACTCGCCGTCAAGATTAGCGATCCGAAGGGACCGATTATCTTTAAACAGACCCGAGTCGGCAAGAACGGTGCATTGTTTACCATGTACAAGTTCCGCAGTATGTACGTCGATGCGGAAGAACGCAAAAAAGAACTGATGGCCCAGAACGAAACGGGCGGAAAGACGTTCAAGATGAAGAACGACCCGCGTATTTATCCGTTCGGCCACATTCTCCGCAAGTTCAGCCTCGACGAACTGCCGCAGCTCATCAACATTCTCAAAGGCGAAATGTCCATTGTCGGCCCGCGTCCGCCGATTCCGTCAGAAGTGGCAGAATACGAACCGTGGCACCGTATGCGCCTTTCCGTGACTCCGGGCCTCACCTGCATTTGGCAGGTCAGCGGCCGTAGCAATATTTCGTTCGAAGGCCAGATGCGTCTGGACAACGACTACATCCGTCGCGATGGAAAGCTTAGCGAAGACATCAAGCTCATCCTCAAGACGTTCAAGGTCGTGTTCAAGGGCGAAGGCGCGTACTAATCTATTCCGACTTCATAATGAAAAAATAGGCTACGCTTTTGCGTGCCTATTTTTTATCTTTCATTCTCGGTGTATGGCTAATTATCCGGTGTGATATAAGGAGCGAATATGAAAAAATATTTGATTTCGACGGCGCTGCTCGCAGCTAGCGCCTATGCCGCAAGCGTAACGGTCGATCCGAGCGCAACAGCCCAGAAAGTTACGGGTTTCGGTGGCGCAAGCGTTTACTACCAGAGCTGGATCAAGAACCTCCCCGCAGCAGACCAAGAAGCCCTTTTCGATACCGCAT
>Ga0310786_10005980_pt1 | contig 16341 bp, 14 predicted proteins | sample AusTroGonzalo_MG_FD_203881 | JGI IMG/M metagenome (GOLD analysis project Ga0310786, IMG submission 203881) | Bovine rumen microbial communities from tropical cattle in Woodstock, Queensland, Australia - Gonzalo_03 (v2) (version 2) | ecosystem: Host-associated > Mammals > Digestive system >... | reverse complement strand
GTTCGCAGGCCCTCGAGAAAGGTGCCTCACTCCTTCTCGTAAGCGATATAAGCTATCTTCCGACAAAGAGCCTCGCAGTCCTTGTGGACGATACCAGGGTTGCTTTGGGCCTTCTTGCAAGACACTACAGGTTCAAGATCGGAGCAAAAGTCATCGCGGTAACGGGTTCCGTCGGTAAGACATCCACAAGAGAGATGATCGCGGCGGGATTATCCGGAACACATAAGGTATATTCGACAAAGGCCAACCTCAATAACGATGTCGGTCTTCCGATGACGATACTGTCGGCTCCGATCGATACCGAAGTGCTTGTTCTCGAGATGGGTATGAGGCTCAGAGGAGAGATATCATATCTTACTTCCATAGCATGCCCTGACATAGCAGTCATAACCAATATCGGTTTTTCCCATATCGAACGTCTCGGAACCCAAAGAGAGATCCTTTTATCGAAGTTCGAGATCACGGAAGGTCTTGTTGCGGGAGGAGTACTCGCGATCAACGGGGACGATCAGATACTTACCGAGTATGCTCTCGAGAATATTACGATAGCAAATCTCATTGCTTCCTCGAATATCACAAAAGAAGTGTCTCCCAATAACTTCGGTATCTGTGTCAAGGCGGATGATATCAAGATCTCGCCGAATGAGACCGTTTTCGATATCAGGATAATGACTGCAAGATCCACGCAGGTCATAAAGGATGTCAGGGTAAATGCTCCGGGCGTCCATCATGTCAGAAATGCAACGTTCGCCTTCATCTGCGCCTGTGCCTTGAACAGTGACTTCGGTAAGGTCAGGGAGGGTATCGCTTCCTATGAGCCAATGGCGGGAAGAGGCGAAGTCCTTAAGGGAAGCAGGATAACGGTCATCGATGACGCTTATAATGCGGCTCCCGAATCGATGGAACTTGCTTTTTCGAATCTCGACATCATCGGCAAAAACCGCAAGATAGCGGTCCTGGGCGGCATGCTCGAACTCGGGGATTATGCCCCGATGCTCCATGAGAATATCGGCAGGGACGCGGGTACATACAGGTTTGACAAGATATTCCTTATGGGTGACAACAAGGACGATTTTGTAAGAGGACTCCTGTCGGAAGATGAGGATGCCTGTTATGAAGTTTTCGAAAATGTTTCCGATTTGGAGAAAAGTTTGGCAGAATATATAACTGACGGGGATACGATCCTTTTTAAAGCATCTAATGCTTTCGGATTCCAAAAACTCGCCGGGAATATCTTCGGGGAAATGAACAAAGGTGGCTAAGAAGAGACCTTCAAAGAAAGCTTCGGGCAATAGAGCCCAGATCACTGATATCGGAAAGAAAAATACTTCCGGTAATAAAGATCTTCCGAAAAAAGAGGAGGTCCCGGAGCATATCTTAAGCGGCGCGGAACCTGTCCCGGCTAATAAGGATATCCCCGAAAAGAAGATCCCCGAACATAAGATCCCTTCCGATGCACTTACTTATGAAGAGATCAGACCGAAGTTCAAGCTCCGCGATCCTTCGTGGTCTTCCAATATACCTCTGGTACTGTTCCTTTTCGCGATAGTGGCTTACGGGCTCGTCGTCCTTTATTCGGTATCCGCTCCTGCAGGCTACATCAATTCAAAGCTCACGAGTTCCGCTTTCTATGTCTTTTCGCAGCTGAAGTTCACGCTGGTAGGACTTGCCTTATGCGTCGTGGTAAACTTCATACCCGTCGACTTTTTCAAGAACAGGCTCATCATGTTCGTGGCCTATGCCGCGAGCGCGGGACTTATCATAATAACGGCTCTCTTCGGTGCCGAGAAGCAGGGTGCAAGAAGATGGCTCACAGTCGGTGGAACCGATTTCCAGACGTCGGAAGTATTTAAGATCTGTCTTGTAATAGTTCTCGCGATATACAGGATCACGGTCCTGAGCCTTCAGAAAAAGGGCAAGCTCAAGGCATCCAATCCGAAGAACCAGTATCTTAAGGATGCGTTCTTTGAATTTATCCTTCCTGTCGGATTAATACTCTTTATCGACATGATAATCCTCGTTCAGCCGCACCTGTCGTGCTTCCTGATCGTTGGTGTGGTCACGTTCGTGTGTTTCCTCGTATCGGGCATAAGGCTCCGCTCATGGATCATCGGAATGGGATTTTATATCCTTGTCCTTCTCGCTGTCGTGGCTGTCGTTTTCGCAGTGCCGAGCTTAAGGAATAAGGCACAGGACAAGATCGAGACGAACTTCGCTCACGTTTTCAAGCGAGTCGATATCTATACCCAGGATGAGGAAAAAGAGATGACCGATCAGGAAAAGGACGAGTCTTTGCAGGTCGACCGCGCAAAGGACGCGATAGGTTCAGGAGGCTGGATGGGCCAGGGACTCGGCAATTCCAGATATAAATATTCATACGTTTCCGAGGCACATAATGACTACATCTATTCGATCTATGTCGAGGAGACCGGAATGGTGGGAGGCACGCTCCTCATTCTCACTTTCCTTTTGTTCCTGTTCATGGGTTTCAGGGTAGCCTACAGAGCCAAAGACGTATTCTGCAGGATCATTGCGATAGGATACACTTTCCTTATAGCACTCGAGGCCTTATGGAATATCGGCGTTGAACTTACCGTCTTACCTGCCACGGGCATCACGCTCCCGTTCTTCAGCTACGGCGGTACCGCGCAGATCCTTCTCCTCTCGGGTTATTCGATGATCCTTTGCGTAGCCAGGAGCGGCGTTACGCCCAAGGTCAAAAACGGAGGCAACTGATGACAAAGAGATTTATAGCCGTAGGCGGCGGAACATCGGGTCATATCAATCCCGCGATCACCATCGCCGATGCACTGAAGAAATATTATGAAGGCAGAAGCGAAGACTGTGAGATCGTTTTCGTCGGCCGTAAGGAAGGACTTGAGGGAGAACTTGTTCCCAAGGCCGGATATGATTTTCTGGATATAACGGCCAAGCCGTTTCCGATGCGCCCAGGCATGAAGATGATCAAGGCGTGGAAGGCCTTGAAAGAGGGCAGGAAGCAGTGTGCGAAGATCATCGATGAGTATAAGCCGGATGCCGTTTTCGGTACGGGCGGATACGTCTGCGCACCTCTGATCTTTTCTGCCGAAAAGAAGGGTATTCCGGTAGTCCTTCATGAGGCAAATGCTTTCCCGGGAAGAGCCAACAAGGTGCTCGGGAAAAAGGCAGATCTCGTTCTTACGGGTTTCCCTGATCTTGAATCCGTTTTCCCGAAGGCTGGCAAGGTCGTCTTCACGGGAAACCCCATAAGGGACATCATGAAGAACGTTGACAGGGAAAAGTCCAGAGAGAAACTGGGACTATCACCTTCAGATAAGCTCATATTCGTCATGGGAGGCAGCCTCGGCTCGAAAACTCTGAACGAATTCATAGTCAAGACCGCTTCAACGGAAGAGTTCAAGGATGTAAGATTCGTACTCGGTAGCGGCAAGCAGCAAAGCGGCACGTTAAGTGACCTTAAGATCCCCGAAAACCTTACGGTTAAGACATATATTGAAGATCCCCAGACGTATCTGTCTGCTGCGGATATTTCCGTTACGAGAGCAGGTGCCGTAACATGCGCTGAGATCGCAGCCGTGGGATCTTGTTCCGTTCTTGTTCCGTATCCGCACGCGGCACATGATCATCAGACATATAACGCCAAGGCGTTCGTTGATGTCGAAGGTGCGGTGCTTGTTCCTGATGCGGAAGTTGAGACCACGCTCAAGGATGTTCTGAAAGATCTTCTGAACGATAAAGACAAGCGTGAAAAAATGAGGATAAATGCAAAAAAACTCGCGGTCCTTGACTGCGATGAGAGAATAGCACAAGCAATAGCGGAATTATTGGAAAGCAAGTAAAGATGATAGACGACGAGGAACTCAAAAAGCTCTTTGAAGACAGCGGTGACGGGCAGGAAGATAAGACCTGTCCTTCTGATGATGCGCCTTCAAAAGCTCCTTCCTCTCCGAAAAAAACAGCTGCCAAAAAAGAATCGATCGACCTTAAGAAGATTATTTCAAATCTTAAGAGAAAGATCAGAAAGGCCGCGGAAAAAAGAAAGGAAAGAAGGTCTGATATCCCTCTAAAAGACAGGGAATATCTTCCGGATTTTCCCATAAATTTCAGAGGCGTTCTGATGATCTTCCTCGTTTTGTCTGTCCTGGTATTGGTATTGTCTGTAATCTTCCTTCCGGCATACCGTGTTCAGACGATCCGGGTGGAAGGAAATATCGCGCTTTCCGATGACAGGATAATAAACGAATCGGGTATAAGATATGGCGATCATCTCTTCTCGGGAGTAAGCGGAAATCCGCTCGAGTGGGTCCGTCTCGATTACGGAAAGACCGAGAGGAAGATGCTCGAGAAAGACCCGCACATCAAGGATATCAGGATCACGGTAAGCTTCCCTTCGACGATCGTCATCAATGTCGAGGAACGTAACAAAGTGGCATATATCAAGATGCCTGACGGATATGCCGCGATCGATGACGAGGGAACGGTAATAGAACTCGTTACGTTGCCGGAAGAAACCGGTAATCACGCGGTCATCTGCGGTCTCGATGTCTATAGTGCCGTCTTAGGTGAAAAGATCGATATCAAGGACGATACCGATTACAGAAAAGCTCTTGTAGTCCTCGGATCGATCATAAATGCCGATCTGAGCGGTGTTAAAGGCGAATATATGCTTTTCGAGAACATAAAGGAAATAAGGGTCATTCCGAGCGGAAATATCTTCCTTACGGTAGTCACGCCGTCAGGGTCGGAACTTCAGGTAAAACTTGCATCTTTAGACAATATAACAGAGGACATGTCCTGGCTCAGGTACGCAGTACTCAAAGGAGCCTTCGAAGGCCTGCCGGACGGGGCTTTGGACATGACCGGCGAAGAGAAGATATACCGCCGCTACGATTAATGTAATCCAATTGGAAAATTTCTTTAACATTCATGTAATATTACACCGTTTTTGTATTGAAGGTGTACTACATTTAGGGTACAATTCAAATTGTTATACTATATGTTGATATAAATAAGAATATAACACTGTTAAATATTTTACTGGAGGACAAGGATATGTCAGAGAACAAGCGTGGATTTGTGCTGGACGATGAGGCTTTTGCTACGATTAAGGTCATCGGAGTCGGCGGTGGCGGCTGTAATGCCGTAGATCGTATGGTTGAGAGCGGAGTTCAGGGTATAGAATTCATTTCCATCAATACTGACAATCAGGCTCTTGCAAGATCCAAGGCTCAGGTAAGGATCCAGATCGGCGAGAAGGTAACAAGAGGCCTCGGCTGCGGAGCAGATCCCAGCGTAGGTGAGAAGTCAGCCGAAGAATCCAAGGACGAGATCGCAGAAGCTATCAAGAATACTGACATGCTCTTTGTAACAGCCGGCATGGGCGGCGGCACAGGTACAGGTGCAGCACCTGTAGTAGCACAGATCGCTCAGGAACTCGGTATCCTCACAGTAGCAGTTGTAACAAGACCTTTCTCATTTGAGGGACCGAGGAGAGCCGCTAACGCAGAGCGCGGTATCAGGGAACTCGAGAAGTATGTTGATTCCCTCATCATCGTAGGTAACGACAAGCTCCTTGAAGTAGTTGACGAAGACACATCCATCGAGGATGCATTCAATATGGCAGACCAGGTATTGAAGTTCGGTGTAGCAGGTATCTCAGACCTCGTTGCTATCCCGGGACTCATCAACCTCGACCTTGCAGACGTACGCCGTATCATGACGAAGGCAGGTATCTGCCACATGGGTATCGGCCGTGCATCAGGCGAAGGCCGTGCGGCTAATGCAGTTAAGCAGGCTATCAATTCTCCTCTCCTTGATACTACTATCCAGGGCGCAGGCGGAGTTATCGTTAACTTCACAGGCGGACGCAATATGAAGCTCCAGGAGATCGATCAGGCTGCAAGCGTAGTACGTGAAGCAGTTTCCGATGACGCTGATATCATCGTCGGTGCAGTTATCGATGCTTCCCTTGATGACGAGATCATGATCACAGTCATCGCTTCCGGATTTGAGAATACCGTTAATGCTTCGGCAGGACACAGAGCTTCCACTTCCGTACTTTCCAGAAATAATCCTACTCTCGTATCAGAGAGAGCAAATACACAGCCGAGACCGAGTGCCACAAGGACAAGCTATCAGCCTGAGCCGCAGCCTCAGCAGCCGATCGCTCCTGCTCCTAAGGCAGCAGCTCCGGGTTTCCTCTTCGGTGATGATTCCGTTAACAAGAAGGCAGCTCCTGCTCCTTCACCAGTAAGCGAAGTTGATACGGGTTCAGTTCCTGTACGTCCGCAGCCGATCTCCGTTGAGCCTGTAGCACAGCCACAGCCTCAGCCTCAGCAGGTTCCGCCTTACGGCGCTAATGTTAAGACTCAGCCGGCTCCTTCACAGCAGGGCGGAAGGCCTCAGCCGACGATCGCTCCTCAGCAGCCTGCACCTTCAGGTGATGCTCCTTCATCACAGAAGACGGCTAAGCCTTGGTTCATGTTCGGTAAGGACAATAACCAATAAGGACGGTAGTGTTCTATGAGATGCCCACGTTGCGGCGAGATAGAAGATAAGGTCGTTGATACCAGAACGGTCGATTCGAATACCGTCATCAGGAGAAGACGTGAATGTTTAAGTTGCGGACACCGCTTTACCACGGTTGAGCGGCTTGAGGGCATTCAGCTGATGGTCGTCAAGAAGGACGGCACCAGACAGCCTTTTTCGAGAGAGAAGATAATGACGGGTCTCGTTACCGCATGTTCCAAAAGACCGGTATCAAATGAGGATCTTATAGAACTTGTTAATGAGGTCGAGCAGAAACTTCAGAGCAAACACAATCTGGAAATACCTACCGAAGCCATCGGTGAGATGATCATGGAAGCGCTCAAGCGCCTGGATAAAGTTGCATATGTCAGATTTGCATCCGTTTACAGGGATTTCACCAGTGTCGATTCTTTTGCACAGGAGATCTCCAAGATGAACGAGAAGGAATAATGACAGGGGGGAGAGGTAATACATGAAAAAAGTTTTGCTGGTAGATGACGATTCTTCGATCATTGAGATGAACAAGCTCTATTTCGAAAAAGAGGGCTACGCAGTATCAGTCTGCATGCAGGGTGATAAAGTGCTCAGCACGTTTAATGCGGCATCTCCTGATCTCATAATCCTTGATCTTATGCTGCCGGGTATGGACGGCACGGATGTCTGCAGGGAGATCAGAAAGGTTTCAGACGTTCCGATCATCATGCTTACCGCTAAGACCGATACGTTTGATAAGGTAATAGGTCTTGAGCTCGGTGCGGATGACTATGTATCCAAGCCGTTTGAACCTAAGGAACTTCTCGCGAGAGCCAAGGCTGTATTAAGAAGATACGGCAAGAACGAACAGGCTTCATCAGGAGAGCAGGCCGATGCTTCTTCCGAATCATCCGAAGTAGTTACCTATCCCGGATTTATGGTCGATAAGGCGCGCTATATCGTTATGATCGACGGCAAGGAGATCTATCTTCCGCCTAAGGAACTTGAGCTCCTTTTCTTCCTCGCATCAAATCCCAACAGAGTATTTACGAGAGAACAGCTCCTCGAGAATGTCTGGGGATACGATTTCTACGGTGAGTCAAGAACAGTAGATGTACATGTTAAGAGAATAAGAGAAAAGATCGAAAGTCCGGACAGAGTTGACAGCTGGTGCATTAAGACAGTATGGAGTGTCGGCTACAAGTTTGAGACCAAGAACTGATAATCCGAGATTATGGCAAAAAGGGCAAGAATCAAGACTTCAGCGAGTTTCTCGACGATAATAACCTTGATACTTATCATCAGCACAGTAATAGTTTTTACTGTGCTTCTTTTTCTGTCGTATGAAAGTATGCTCAACAAGGCATCAAATAATGCCAAGATCGCCGTCTCAAGGAACAGCATGGTGATCGCGGATTCCATTCATGAGGCACTTCTTTCTTCCGATGACCCTTCGATGATCACGGACAGCGATAAATACCAGATGTATAACATCTGTAAGCTCGTATCCCAGAATTTCGAAGGAAGTATCTATCTTACGACGGAAGACGGATATATCATCTACGATATCAATCCCGACGAGGATTATCTTATAGAGATGGGGAAGGCGATAAGCAGTAACGGCGATGTGGTTGTTACGAGATTTGATGAGGAGAAGACATTCATCTCATGCGCAAATAATGTTCAGTATACGAGTCTTTGGGTAGTCTGCGTATCCAATCTCGATAAAGGGCAGGTCGTGTCGGAATTTAATTCCGTTATACTCTATCCTGCAGGGATCGCGGTATTGTTTGCGATAGTTCTCTTTGTTCTTGCGATCCAGCTTACTTTCTCTCCTGTAAGAGAGATGTCCAAGACCATTTCTAAGGTCTCGGAAGGTGATTATTCCGTCAGGGTAGATAAGAAATATACCGATAAGAACAACCTGAGGAGCGTTACTTCCGCAGGCGATATCATGACCATGGCGCAGACCTTAAACGAGATGATCGATAAGCTCGAGAACCAGGAAAACGACAGGCAGATCTTCATCTCGAGTATCGCTCATGACATAAGGACTCCGCTTACTTCGATAAACGGTTTTGTAACGGCGATAATGGACGGTACCATACCTGCCGAAAACATAGATAAATATCTCGAGCTCATAAAGCAGGAAGTAAACAGGATCAGAGTGCTCGTCGTGTCAATGACGGAAGCATCGTCTCTAAGCCATGTCGATCCTGATGTCATGGAAGTATTCCCTCTGAACGACGTCATCACGGATGTCGTGGATAATCTCGAGCCTCAGCTTCGTGAGAAGAACATTACATGCGAAGTCAGGCTGTCGGATGATCCTGATGCGAAGGAATGCTATGGGGAAGCTCAGCAGCTTTGCAGAGTAATAGTAAACATCTTATCAAATGCCATAAAGTTTACACCGAAGGACGGTAAGATAATCGTCTCGACAATGCCTAATAAGGAAGAGAGAAATGTGGAGATAAGTATCGAGGATTCGGGAATCGGTATTCCTGAGGAAAAGAGGAACAGGATCTTCGAGAGCTTCTATAAGGTGGATACATCAAGGACCAAGGAAGGATTCGGATTGGGACTTTATATCTGCAAGCAGATACTTGCAGGACATAAGCAGACGATCTATGTTGAGGAAGGAAAGGAACTTAACGGCGCCAAGTTCGTATTTACATTCCCTATGCCTCCGGAGGACACATGGGATCTGATCTGAAAAAAAGAAAAATCCTCGCTGAAAAGACGGTTGATGAACTTAGAAGGCTCTATCCCGATGCCTCCTGTTCGCTTGACTATGATGATCCCTATTTTTTCCTGGTAAGAGCCATACTGTCCGCTCAATGTACTGACATAAGGGTGAATAAGACAGTAGAAGATCTTAAGGATATAGCAGGATCAGCAGAGGAAGTCCTTAAACTCGGTGAAGAGAGATTAGGCGAAGTGATAAAACCTTGCGGTCTGTACAGGGCCAAAGCGAAAAACATCATCAAGACAACATCGATATTCATCAATGAATGGAATTCAAAGATACCGGAAAACATAGATGAACTTGTATCTTGTCCGGGCATAGGAAGAAAGATCGGAAATCTCCTTCTGGGCGAACTTTACGGCGTCCCCGCTCTCGTGGTCGATACGCATTTTAAGAGAGTTACAAAGAGGATAGGGCTTACGGATAGTGACGATCCTTCCCTTGTCGAGAAAGATGTCTGTGAAGTAACCGACCCGTCGGTATGGATAAGTCTCGGGCATATGGCTGTCGCGTTCGGAAGGGATATATGCGTAGCAAGATCCCCCAAATGCGGGATATGTCCGTTAAAAGAATTCTGCAGGGGGAAAGAGTCATGAATGATCCTCTGAGTAACCCTGTTTCCAAGATATACGGCATCGGTGAAGCAGCCGAGAAAAAGCTGAATAAGATCGGATTATTCACGGTCTATGACCTTCTCAATTTCTTTCCGAGAAAATATGAGGACTGGTCTGATATGACCGACCTTTTTGCGCTTAATGAAGGCGAACTGATCACATTTAAGGCAACGGTAAAGAGCATCTCACCGATCAACAGATATGATAAGCTTCAAAAGTGCGTTGTAGTCGTAGGTGACGGCTACGGTATGATATCCCTGACGTTCTTTCACGGAAGATATATCGCAAGTGAGATGAAGGTCGGAGACGAATATTACTTCAGGGGAGTAGTCTCGGTCTTCAGAGGCGGATATATGCTCATCAATCCTCAGAGGATAAGAGCTGATAAGATGAGCGATGGACTGATCCGCCCGGTATACAGACAAACGGCAGGAATAACGAGCAAGCAGATCGAAGCATGGATCGGTTTTGCACTGAGAGATTATGAGAAATATATTGATAATATCCTTCCGTCCAAGCTGATAAAGGACAAAGATCTGTGTTCGGGTAAGGAAGCCTACAGATTTGTACATAAGCCCTCCGCCATGTCGCAGGTATCGATTGGAAGAACGAGACTTGTCTATGAGGAACTGGTCCTCTATGAGTACGGGATGCGCAAGTCTTTTGCGGGGATCAAGGGAAGCGGTAAGGCATTCAGGATTGTTAAGGATGACAGGGCTCAAAAGACTGTAAAGAACATCGTAGATTCCCTGCCTTTTAAACTGACAGATGATCAGAAGAATGCACTCCGCGATATCTTCAGCGATATATCAAAAGAGAGACCCATGAACAGGCTGATCCAGGGCGATGTAGGATCAGGTAAGACAGCAGTTGCGGCAGTTGCCATGGCAGCTGTTGCTTCGACCGGAAAACAGGCGGCGTTACTGGCTCCCACCGGTGTCCTTGCCAAGCAGCATTTTGATACCGTGTCGGAGATGTTTAAGGATACTGACATAAAAGTAGTCTACCTTCACGGAGGCATGAAAGCATCCGAAAAAAAGACTGCTCTCGAGAAGATAAAGACGGGCGAAGCGAAGATAATAATCGGCACTCATTCGATCATCAGAAGAGAGGTTAGATTTTTGAACCTTGCTCTGTTTGTTACGGATGAACAGCAGAGGTTCGGAGTGGAACAGAGAAACGAGAAACTGTCTCTTTCCTTTGTCAACAGCGACGTTGATTCCGTACATAGTCTCGTTATGAGTGCGACGCCTATCCCGAGGACCCTTGCTATGGTCGTGTACGGTGATATGGATATAAGTATCATCAGGCAGAAGCCTGCCGGCAGAAAAGAGATCAAGACAACGTGCTTTTCGGATAAGAACGGGATCTATAAGCATATCTCGACTCTTGCAAAAAGAGGTGAGCAGGCTTATATCGTAGCACCCAGGATCGATGACAATGATGAAGGCGACGAGATCGAGAGATATGAGAATGTTTTCGAGATAGGTGAGGAAAAGATAGAGACCCAGAGCGTCAAGGGGATCCTGGCGGAAGTGTCTTCGTCGCCGATCCTTAAGGGACTTAAGGCCGATCATCTCGTCGGATCGATGACTGACGCGCAGAAGACCAAGGTCATGGAAAGATTTATCAGTAAGGAAACGGACATTCTTATCTCGACGACCGTGGTTGAAGTCGGAGTCAATAATCCGAATGCGACGACGATGGTGATAATGGATGCGGACAGGTTCGGACTATCGACCTTGCATCAGCTCCGCGGACGTGTCGGAAGAGGAGATAAGCAGTCCTACTGTATACTTCAGTCGAATTCAAAGAATGAGCTCTCGATGGCGAGACTTAGGATGATGTGTCAAAGTAACGACGGGTTTGAACTCGCTGAAAAAGATCTCTCGCTCAGAGGACCGGGTGATTTCTTCGGAACGAGGCAGCACGGACTTCCGAACTTCAAGGTCGTCAACGTTTTCGATGATGCGGAAAAGTCGGTAGAGGTCAGGGATATCATGCAGGATGTCATGACTGCGGAGGATGATGAATCAAGAAGGCTCATATCAGTAATTGAAAGACAGTTTTCGTTACGATATCCTAATGTGGAAGTTTTCAGAGCTTAAGGAGACAAGGATGCCGAGAGTCATTACGGGCAGATACAGGGGAGCGGTGCTTGCCGCACCTAAGGGCGATTCAACGAGACCTACGACCGACAAGGTCAAGGAAGCGATCTTCTCGAGTATTCAGGGAAGGATCGACGGATGCTGTTTTCTGGATCTGTTCTCGGGTACCGGACAGATGGGGATCGAAGCCAGGAGCAGAGGCGCAAGTAAGGTCGTCCTCGTCGATAAGGGAATGCCTGCCATTGCCGTTATAAGAAAGAATCTTGAAAAACTCAGGATAGGAAAAGACGATCCTGATCTCCGTGTGCTGAAGATGAGTGCGACGGCTGCACTCGAGTCTTTGAAGGACGAGAGATTTGATATCGTGTACCTTGATCCCCCGTATAAGATCGCTCATGAAGAAGCGGTAAAAGTCGCTGATATCCTCAACAGATATGACATGTTAAATGACGGCGGACTCATGATAGTAGAGCACTCTTCGGAGGAGCCTTTCAACACAGATGTAATAAATATGAAACTCTCCCGTTCTTGTAGTTACGGGCTGTGCGTGGTAACATTCTTTAGTAAGAATTGATGCCGGAGGAGATACATATTGAGCATTCTTTTGTTCCCGGGAAGCTTTGATCCTTTTACGTTGGGTCATTGCGACATTGCCAAGAGAGCTTCCAGGCAGTGTGACAAGCTCGTTGTAGCCATTATGGGCAACAGCGCGAAGCGTCCTGCTTTCTCGACGGAAGACAGGGTATATATGGCAAAGGAATCACTTAAGGATCATAAGAATATCGAAGTTATCTCCTATGACGGTTTGCTGGTGGATCTTTTTAAGGAGATCGGATGTTCTGCCGTAGTTAGAGGGATACGTTCAGAATCCGATTTCAGATACGAAGCCGAGATGGCGATGGCCAACAGGCTTTTGTATAAGGATTACGAAGTTTTGCTTCTGCCTTGCAGAGAGAACTTGTCCATGACGAGTTCGACGATAGTTAAAGAGGTTTGTTATTATGGCGGCGACATTTCCAAGATGGTGCCTGCACAGATAGTAGATTTTGTAACAAAAGAGCTTAAGAAAGGTAGGTCGTAAACTATGGAAGGTAACGATCCAAGATTTGCACAGCAAAGCACGGGACACAGTTCCGGAGAGAGATATGATGCAATAAGACACATCGATACTCTTATCGACATGCTCCGTGATGCGAACGGCGTTCCGTTTACAGATAAATGTTCCGTTGACAGACAGGAAATGATAGCTTCTCTGGAAGAGCTCAAGCGCAGACTTCCGATGGCAGTCAGCCAGTCCAACGATATCGTAAAGAGAGCGCAGGACATCATCGGTACTGCAAGAGAGAAGAGCAAGAAAGTATTGAACGATGCTGACCGTATGTATGCTATGCGTGTTAACGAGCATGAGATCACAAAGGGCGCACAGCAGAAGGCTGCCGAGATCATTGCCGAGGCAAACCAGCAGAGCGAGGAACTCCGCAAGAGTGCACACGTATACGTTAAGCAGCTCCTTACTGACGTAAACAATGTTCTGTCGGAGAACATCAGCAAGGTCCAGACAAATCTCGCCGAGATCGAAGTTGCGATCAACAAGGATTAAGATCAAAGATCATGTTAAGACCGCTTCCCTTTGTGGAGGCGGTCTTTTTTCTCGAAAAGAAAGAGACGCAGGATTCAGAATGGTTCGAGAAAAATCTTTCCTATTCGGATCGCATTCAATAAAGTCTGTCCCACATGTTATTCTATTCAAAATTGATGTAATACTTGCCGTGTTGAGCATATTCATTAATTTCAATTGAAAAATGAGGAACAAAGATAAGGGGATTTGTATATGGTCGAACCGAGACCCACGAAATAATATATGTGAGAACTATGCTCTCTTCATATGTCACATATAAACCATCGCTTCCTTCTATCAGATAATCACAATGACATCCTGGAAGGAAATTTATAAGCAACCACATGTTATCTGTTGGATGCCACCCAAGATAGGTATAGTAGCATTCTTCAGGATTATCTTTATATGCAAAATCATACCTGATCATTTCTATTTGGGAGCTCTCTGAAACCTGAAATAACAATTTGACCATCAGATCATCGACGACATAATAGTAGTAATCATCTTCTTTTTGCCAGCCATAGTCGTCCAGTACCTGATACATGTCATATGTCATGTTGTCGTGATCAACATATGTCTTTATATCAACAGGAAGATAGAAATCCAGTTCCCTGTAATCCTTATTGTATTTAACGTACAATGTATATTTGAACTTATCTTTATGGATCTCTTCCAGTACCTCGTCAGAATAATAATCTTCCCATTTCCTTTCCTTAGCGAGGTGCTCCGCATCACCGCTTGTTTCTTCACTACATGAGACGGAAACACTTGTCTCAGAAAGACTTGTGTTTGTATTTTTTTTATTTCCTCTGTTACAACCGGATATAACAAGAAATAACGAAAAGTAAAATAATAACAAAAAAGAAGTTATCTTCTTAATTTTGCCTTTCATGATATACCTCAATAACCTAGTCAAATTATGTCTTTGGGTAAGATCTGTCATAATCAGATCTTACCCAATTAAGCCTAATCCAAAGATTTATCCTATTCAAAATAGATGTAATATCTGTCATGCTGGTTGAAATCATCACAATAGTTATCAAAATGAGGCACAAAGATAAGAGGATTTGTATATGGTCGAACCGAGACCCAAGAAATAATATATGTGAAAACTATGCTCTCTTCATATGTCACATATAAGCCATCGCTTCCTTTTATCAGATAATCACAATGACACCCAGGAAGGAAATTTATATCCAACTTCATATTATCAGTCGGGAACCATCCTATATAGGCATAGTAGTATTCTTCAGGATCATCTTTATACACGAAATCATATCTGATCAATTCTATCTGAGAGCTCTCGGGAATCCAAAAAGATAATTTGACCATCATATCATCAACAATATAATAGTAGTAATCATCTTCCTTTTTCCACCCATAGTCATCAAATACCTGATACATGTCATATGTCATGTTGTCGTGATCAACATATTCCTTTATATCAACAGGGAGATAGAAATCCAAATCTCTGTAGTGATTATTGTATTTAATATATAACGTATACTTGATCTTATCTTTATGGATCTCTTCCAGCACTTCATCTGAATAAAAATCCATCCACTTTTTTATCTTGTCATGATTACCTGTATTACGTCTTGTCTCTTCGCTGCTCGATTCTGAAACTTCTGTCTCACATTCCGTGGTACCGGAAGTTTCTTCTGTAGTCTTATTACACCCTATAAAGATAAAGGGAACTGCCACTACAAATGCTAGGATATATGTACACATACGCTTTAAATGCCGTTTCATTTATTGCATCTCCTCAATAGCCTAATAGCAGCGGATCATGTCTTGGAAAATGATCTACCATACTTGTATCATACTCAATAAAGCCATTATTCACATCAGGATACCAATAAAATGTTGTATAGTATATATCATCATCGTATATATCCTCTTTCTTTATAATACCCTCATCGCGATAGAAACAGGCGAATCCTACTTTAGTTTCAACATTTTCATCTGCCATTATCTTCAAAACCCGTTTTTTTCCCTTAGGAACACCATTGTCCTGAGCATTCCACTTGTGCTGTAATTCTAGAAAAACATCTTTATCTTGAACTTTCTCATCAAACCAAAAGCCATAATATGTGTAATCATCCTTATCATCAATATAAACAGCTAATGTGACATCAAAAGCTATAACTGAATCAATACCCTCAAGATTTTCGAGAAAATTCTCAGCTAAGCAACAATCTTTCTCCTTGGCACCTCCGTTACATATATAAAGATCTAAGGATTGTATTTTTTTATCAGCTAGAATGCTAATGTTAGCATACCCTTCCTCATTCTTATAGGACGTGGCAACGAGGTGTTGATCATTGTGTCCTGTTAGAAATCCATAGTTTTCCCCATGAGAAACAATCACTACATTGGTTACTGTAAAGTAGTATTTCCCGTCAAAGCGACCATATCTTATGTCATCATAAGATAATCCTATCTTTTTCCAGTTCAAGCAGAATGAATCGGTTGAATCAAAACGATATAGTGTTACTGTTTTGTCTTTTCCTTCATAAGTCTTCTTTAGTCGTCTGGCCTGGCTTAAGGTACTGATATCTTTTGCGCCTGTTTCCATGTCGTTATAGGTCAGTGCAAAGATATATATCATTTTGGGATTTTTCGTATAACATCTGTAATCCATATAATCTTTACACAGATCGAAGTCACTGTCTTCCAGTGTGGGATCACTTAAGGATCGCCAGCAACGGATCCCTGCTCCATCCAAAGGTCTCCCTCTGTTTATCTCCG
>Ga0310786_10005979_pt1 | contig 16341 bp, 11 predicted proteins | sample AusTroGonzalo_MG_FD_203881 | JGI IMG/M metagenome (GOLD analysis project Ga0310786, IMG submission 203881) | Bovine rumen microbial communities from tropical cattle in Woodstock, Queensland, Australia - Gonzalo_03 (v2) (version 2) | ecosystem: Host-associated > Mammals > Digestive system >... | reverse complement strand
CATTTCTTTCGATGCCACTTGATTATAGGAAACCGAATCCACCTGTTCTATCGTCATTGCCTGGTTGATGATGTGAATCCACTCCACCGTGCTGTCATTATTATACACACGGATCTCCTCGCCAAACACCTGCTGACCCTCGTTCCAAAGAATAGGTTGTCCATACAGATAGGTGCAGGAATCCTTCTCATGCGACACTAACGAATCACAAACACCCTGGAAATCTTTTCGATACATCCTCACCTTGTGATAAGCAAACAAGTCTCGATACACCGAATCTGTCTTCTGATTATAGGTCACCATCTTCAACGTGTCGCCATGCACATAAAGTGTATCCTTCTCTGAAAACTCATAGCAAACCGCGCTGTCTGTAGCTAATGCAAGTCCTGTCAGATCTTCATAGCGGCAATAATTGCCCGTCAACATGCACTTGTTCTCTACATCAATCAGCACCACATTTCCAAACGCCTCACTCACACCCGTCTCGTCATCAAAAGAAAGGCTATCCCCCACAATGTCGCGCATATCTTTATAGACATGCGACCTGTCCATCAAGTTTGCCTCACCTGTCTGCGTGTTGTAGTCGCCACGCAAAGCATACACAAATGTGCTGTCCGACGAGATGATATTTGTTTCCGACACGATCCTGGCAATCTTCGTGTTGGCATAGTAGTAAAGTTCGTTTGTCTTCAGTTCGAATTTAGGATTCTCCAGCACCACATTATCTTTGAAAATCGCCTCATTCAAAGCTGGCGTGTATTGTCCATAGTCAGAATTCAGCACATTGTCTCCATCATACAGCGTTCCATGTCGTGGATAGAAACCCACTCCTTCCAAGCGGTCATAATCAATCACATCCGTCACCAATCGAGTCTTCCTATGCGTCAGCACAGCATGTCCCTGAGCATGTGCCTGCATCATCGGACCATTGTACAACAAAGTGTCACTCGTCAGCGTCAACGTGTCACCCTGTATCATCTTCACATGACCATAGGCATTGAACGTGTTGTCATCCTTATAGAAACGGGCACTGTCACAATCCAGATACATCCCATCATGGTACAACTTCACATGTCCCACCAGCACATCAGCACGCACATCCATATAGTTCTTATACAACACATCACTATGGATCAGCTTCACCTCCTCACTTGACTTCTTCCGAGGGCGGTTGTCCGGGCGCGATGCACAAAGCACACAAAACACAGATAGACACATCGTGCCTATCAACAGTCTTGCTCCTATGTTACCATGCTTTTTCAACCTCTAAACGCTACACTATCAACCCTAAACTTTACTTAATCCATCCAGAATACTGGAACTCGCAATTCTTCCAATCGTCATTGATGTGGATGTAGGTCGTCTGCTGCTTCTCGCGAATCCACTTCTCCAGTTTCTCCTCACACAATTTATCCATCACCACATTCTGCAACTCTTGGTAATCCTCTGCCATCGTCGCACGATGTCCATTGACACGACTCTTCAGCTTCACGATAGCCACCACATCCTTACCTTTACTATTCACCATGATGAAAGGTTTTGAAATCTCACCCACCTTCATACCAGCAACTGCACGAGCCACCTCTGGAGGAAGATCTTTCATTTCATATTTTGACAAGCCCGTCTGACTGTCAAACAACAAGCCATAATTGTTTCTAGTGTCCTTATCATACGAAACGGCTGAAACACACTCATCAAAGGTATAAAGTCCCTTGTTGATTTCTACCAAGATGGAATCCAAGTCATTGACACATTGCTGCAGAGCTTCGGTCGTTACACGAGGTTTACGCAGGATATGACGACAATTGATCATATCGCCACGTTTCTCAATCAACTGAATGATATGGAAACCAAATTCCGTCTCTACAATCTTCGACACAGCCTTCGGATCCGTCAGGTTAAAAGCCACATTTGCAAACTCCGGCACATAGCTGCCTCTACCTGCAAAGCCCAACTCACCACCCTGCTGAGCGGAAAGTTTGTCATCCGAATACAGCAACGCCAAGGTCGAGAACTGTGTACTGCCACTATTGATGCGTTCCGTATAACTGCGCAACTCATCCTTCACACGTTCAATCTCCTCAAGAGGAATGAGTGGTTCACGCGTGATAATCTGGCACTCCACCTTCGTTGGAATAAAAGGAATACTGTCTTCTGGCATATCCTTAAAATAACGGCGCACTTGCGCTGGCGTCACCTTCACATTCTTGACCAGGTTTCGCTGCACAACATCCACTATCTTCTTATCCTTATACGCATTATACATCTGTTCACGAATCTGCGAAAAGCTCTTCTTTGCATATTCTTCCAGTTTTTCTCTCGAGCCATAATCCAACAAAATTGCATTCAGCCTCATATCCACGTCCTGAAAGACCTCCGCATCCGACACGTCCACAGAGTCGATGGCTGCCTGATGCAAAAACAATTTCTGCACCGCCAATTGTTCAGGAATGACGCAATAAGGATCTCCCTCGAAGCGTTGTCCCATTTGCAAAAACTCCATACGGGCATTCTCCACATCCGAACGCAAGATGGCTTCATCACCAACCACCCATATCACTTCGTCAATCACATTCTTCTTTTCTTGTGCAGAAGTCACCAACGAACAGGAGGCAAACAATCCTATTAAAATCTTTCGAATATCCATATCAATGTTTATTTACCGTCTTAACCACATCGTCGTACACCTCTACAGCGAACTTTCTTCTCAGTTTCTCCACCCACAACTTCTCCTGCGCATTCTGGAAATCTGTCGTCACCTGACCCTTCACATCTTTTGATGTGCGTGGAGCCTTCACTTTCTTGCCCCAAACGTCTGTTTCAGGATAGCCTGTCATAGGCTTCAATTCGGTCTTCTGTCCAAACACGAGCTTATCCACATTCACATTGTCGCCCTGCTTGAAAAGACCACGCTCCACGCGCACCACCTTCACAGAGTCATTGTTCAGCGACACAGCCGTCTTTGCCCAATCCTCTTCAGCCGCACCCTTCAGAAGGGACTTGACCTTCTTCAACGTGGCAGCATCCGTCGTATGAATCACGATGCCCACAAAACGAGGAGCATCCCATGCATAGTCTTTCTTGTGCGCCTTGAAGTAAGCCTCTTGACCATTCGTGTCCTGCTGCGCCTTGTCCCATACATCTTTCTTCGTCACTTCATACATCAATGTTCCGTCGTAGTATTCCTGCGACAGGTTCTTCAGATCTGCATCCTTCTCCATCATCTGCTTGTGCAGCTCATCCACCAATTCCGCTCTTGTGATGTGGCGTTCGTTGGCTACTGAATCCAGATAGGCATTCGCTGAAGCCTCCTTGATGCCACGCTGTTCCAAGAACTTGATGATATTGTCATGATGAAACTCGAAAGATTCAAACGGATGACGGTCTTCCATATAGATAATGTGCCAACCCACCGTCGATTTCACAGGAGCCGACATCTCGCCAGCCTTCAGGGCATAAGCCGCATTTTCAAAGTCTGGAATCATCATACCTTTTCCAAACTGTCCCAAGGCACCACCTCGCTGAGCCGACCCTTTGTCATCACTCTTTTCCTTTGCCAGTTCTGCAAATTTCTCCGCCAGTTGTCCCTTTGGCACAGCCTTCAGCACATTATAGATACTGTCAATGCGAGCCTTTGCCGCTGTCTGCTGCTCGGCTGTTGCATCCTGACGCATCAGTGCCAGAATATGGCTTGCCGTCAGCAAGTCCTGGCCTTCAAAACGGGAAGCCGTGTTGTCATAGGTCCTACGAGCCTCACGTTCGATATAGGCAGAATCCACAATGGTCGGAATCACCATCTGCTCTTTGTAGCTGTCCAAGTCCTTTCGGATGGCACTCAGGGTGTCAATCTGCTGACTTTCTGCCTCAGCCACCTTCAACTTGAAATCAACGTACAACGGCACATACTCCTCCACCGTCTTCTTGTCCAGCACACCATCCGAATTGTTCTTGTTGAACGAATACTCAAACTCACTTCTCGTGATGCTTTTGCCATTGATGCGCATAATAACAGGGTCTGCCGTCTGTGCCACAGCAGATAGACCCATCATCAGAGAAGTCACTAAAATCGTTATTTTTTTCATTGGAACTTTTTTCTGTATTTTACAAATCTGACTGCAAAGGTACAAAAAAAGTAGAATATGTGTATAGAATAGGTCGTAAAACTAGAAGTTTTAACTTTTATTGTCGGGCAAGAAGACGGAAACACACCACAAACCCCCGACAGAAAAGAGATTTTTCGTTTCGGATGAAAAAAAGTTGGATTTTCTTTGTCAGTTTCGCAAAATGTCGTACCTTTGCACTCGCTAACGAGAACAGAGGTTCTGAAAACAGCATAAAATGGTGCGTTAGTTCAGTAGGTTAGAATACATGCCTGTCACGCATGGGGTCACGAGTTCGAGTCTCGTACGCACCGCCAAGACCAATGGTTTTCTGAGGTCTCTAAAGAAAAAAGAAAACATTGGTGCGTTAGTTCAGTAGGTTAGAATACATGCCTGTCACGCATGGGGTCACGAGTTCGAGTCTCGTACGCACCGCCAAATGAAGAGGATTTCAAGCAATGGTCTTGGAATCCTCACTTTTTTCTTCCCTCCCTTAAACTTTTTGGCGGCTTGCAGGTCTTATAGAACACAAACCTAAAACAAAACTAACAACAACTAACAAACATGGCAATTTCCAAAAGAACAATCCTTTCGTTTGTTCTCGCTATGGCAACAATGGTGACCTTTGCGCAATCAACGCTCAAAGGTAAAGTCATTGATAGTGAGAACGGCGAACCTCTGATTGCAAGCACCGTGAGGGTGATGAGCACAGACACGACACGTTTGGTGGCTGGTAACGCCACCACAAGAGACGGTTCCTTCTCTGTTAAAAATGTGAAGGACGGTAATTACATCTTGAAAGTCTCCTATGTAGGCTATCGGGATTTCTACAAAAGTATCACAGTCAACAGAAAGGCAACCAAAGGTGACATCACCATCGGCACCATCATGATGACGGTGAGCGATGTCAAGCTGAATGAGGCAGTGGTGACCGCTGAGCTGAAAGAGATGGAGATGAAGGACGACACCCTCATCTTCAATGCAGATGCGTTCAAGGTGCCAGAAGGTAGCGTGCTGGAAGACCTCATCAAGAAGTTGCCTGGCGTGACGATTGAAGATGGTACCATCAAGGTGAACGGCAAGACCGTGAGAAGAATCCTCGTGGGAGGTAAGGAGTTCTTTGGCAATGACCAAAATATGTCCATGAAGAACCTGCCTGCAGAGATTGTGGACAAGGTGAAGGCATACGATAAGCAGTCAGATTTCAGCCGCATCACAGGCATTGACGACGGTGAGGAAGAGACGGTGCTTGACCTGACCATCAAGAAAGGTTTCCAACAGGGTTGGTTTGGCAACCTTGATGCTGGTTATGGTACGGAGAAACTCTATTCGGGCAGAATGATGCTCAACCGCTTCAATGATAAGATGCAGGGAAATGTACTGGGTTCTCAGAACAATACAGGAAGCAATGGTAATGCGACAGCCCGTCAGATTGGTGGACGACTGATGTTCGACCTGCCTACGTTGGAAGTAGGTGGCAATTTCCGTTTCAACATGAACAAGAGCCATTCCTACACCAAGAGCAGTAGTCAGAACTTCGTGAGAGCTGCATCTTACAGCAACAACCTCAACCAGAACAGCAATAGGAACAACAACTTCAACAGCGACTTCCGAATTGAATGGCAAATTGACTCTGTCACCACGCTCCAGTTCACGCCCCGAGTTACTGTGGGCAAGACTAAGAGTTCATCAGGTAGTTCTTCTGCCACCTTCAACGATGATCCTTATCAGAATGGCGTGACTGACCCACTCAGCCAGATGGATCTCATCGACAATGCCATCAAGGTCAACGACAACAGCTCTTCCAGTTGGAGCAATGGTGACAACTACAACCTCAGCGGAAACCTCCTGCTGAACCGTCGTCTGGGTGGTGGTCCTTGGTTCGGTCCTTCAGCTGTGACAGGCAGTAACGGACGTAACATCAGCCTCCGCATGAATGGTACGCTCAGCGACAACAACAACAAGAACTACAACTGGTCGAATGTCATCTACCACCAGAGGAATGACTCCACAGACTTAACATTCCGTCTGCGCAACAACCCAAGCGACAACAAGAACTACAGCATCGGATTCACCTATTCAGAACCCATTCTGCGCAATCTGATTGCCCAACTTAATTATAACTACCAGTACCAGAAGCGCCACTCTGATGGACAGACTTACGACTTCGCCAAGGATGACGAGAAAGGTCAGGAAATCTGGGATTACTACGAGCGGTATGGTTCACTTCCTGCCTACTACAACGACTACCTGAGCGACTCGTTGTCACGCTACACCGACAACATCAACAAGACGCACAATCTGGAGTTCTCATTGCGTTACATCACGCAGTTGCTGAACATCAGTGCAGGTGTACGTATCGAGGCACAGAACCAGAAGATGGTATATCAGTATCAGGGACTTGACACCATCGCCAGCCGTAACATCTCACGCGTATCACCAACATTGAATGCGCGTCTGCGATTCACCAGACAGCACACCCTGCGCTTCACCTATCGAGGCAACACCCAGCAGCCAGAGATGACCGACCTCTTCAACCTGACGGATAACAGCAACCCGCTGAACATCCGCGAGGGTAACCCTAACCTGAAGCCGTCGTTCACCCACAATTTCAGCCTCGACTACAACAACTATTTCGAGGCGACCAGACAAAGCATCAATAGTAACTTCACGTATAATTTCACCAACAACAGTATTGCCCAGCGCACGGAATACTACGAGGAGACGGGTGGACAGCGTTCACGTCCTGAGAACATCAATGGTAACTGGAGTGTCAGAGGTACCATCGGCTTCAACACCCCACTGGGATGGGATAAGCTGTCACTGAATGCCAGCACGAACGCATCGCTGAACAATCATGTCAGCTACCTCTACCAGAATAGGATCACATCGAAGAACAACACCAAGGACAAGAGTCTCGGCGAGCGACTGAGTATCACCCTGCGCCTCAACTACATCGACATCCGTGCCAACGGAAACATCACTTGGAACAAGACGGAGAACCAGATGGTGGCAACGGGCAACCAGAGCACGTTCAACTTCAACTACGGTCTTTCCTCCACAGGAAACTTCGACAACGGCTTTGGCTACTCCACCGACATCAACGTAAGTTCACGTCGTGGTTACTCTTCTGCCAACATGAATACGAACGAACTCATCTGGAACGCACAGATCAGTTACCGATTCCTTTACAGAAAGCAGGCAACCATCTCACTGCAGGCATACGACATCCTGAACCGTCGCAGTAACATCAGCCGTACCATCAGCGCGATGTCACGTTCTGACCGCGAGACCAACGCAATCTACAGCTACGTGATGGCTCACTTCATCTGGCGCTTCAACCTGTTTGGCTCATCTTCAGCACGTCAAGGTCTTCGTGAACAGCGCAGCTTCATGAACGAGATGCCAATGGGCGGCGGCGACTTCGGCGGAGGTGGTGGCCGTGGTGGCGGCGGTGGCTTCGGCGGAGGCGGAGGCTTCGGTGGAGGCGGAGGCTTCGGCGGCGGAGGCGGTCGCTTCTAAAGAGAGAGAAGAAAGGGCTTGACGAGTACATTGTCAAGCCCTTTTTGTTTCTATCCTATTTCTTTTCCTATCTTGCAGAAAGCCTCATCAGCACATTCTGTCACGATAATCCTCGTAAGTGAATTGACGGAACAATTCAAACGTGCCATCTTCATGGAGCATGCCGATGGAAGGGTGTCCGATGCCGTTGAACATCGTCGTCTTCACCGTCGTGTAGTGTATCATATCCTCAAAGATGAGCGTCTCCCCTATCTGGAGTTTGTGGTCAAACTGCCAAGTGCCCATGAAGTCGCCTGAGAGACAGGAGTTGCCACCGATACGATATAAAGTTGAAAGTTGAAAGTTGAAAGTTGAAAGTTGAGAATCATCGATGACCACTGCCCCTCGTATTGCTGGCATATATGGCATTTCCAGACAATCAGGCATATGGCAGGTGAAGCTGGCGTTGATGATGGCAGTCTTGATGCCGTTGTTCTCCACGATATCCACCACCTTCGCAACGAGTGGTCCTGTCTGCCAGGCAAAGGCGCTGCCCGGTTCGAGGATGACCTTCAGATGCGGATAACGTGCATGAAAATCCTGCAAGGTCTTGATGAGCAGCTCTACGTCATAATCCTGGCGAGTCATCAAGTGTCCACCACCAAAGTTAATCCATTGGATTTGTGGAAACCATTTCGAGAACTTCTCCTCTATATGCTTCAAGGTACGGGCAAACACATCGCTACCCGACTCGCAATGACAATGGATGTGGAAGCCCTCTATGTCGGTCGGCAGTTTTTCTGGCAGGTCTTGCGCCAAAATGCCGAAACGGGAGCCAAGTGCACAAGGGTTATAGAGTTCCGTCTCAATCTCGCTGTATTCAGGATTGACACGAATGCCGATGGATGCCCTACCCTTCACTTGCGGGGCAAAATGCTGGTACTGACTCAAGGAGTTGAAAGTGATGTGGCTGGAACAAGCCAGGATGTCTTCAAACTCTTCATCCGTATAGGCAGGTGAATAGGTGTGCGCCTTGTTGCCAAATTCTTCCTTTGCCAGTCGTGCCTCAAATAGCGACGAGGCAGTCGTGCTGTTGATGTATTCCCTGAAGATTGGAAAACTTTTCCATAGGGCAAATGCCTTGAAAGCCAGGATGATTTCCACATCGGCACGACGTGCCACACTTCGAATCAGTTCCAAGTTTCTTCGCAGCAACGTCTCCTCCATCACATAACAAGGCGATGGTATCTTGTCTATATTCTGTTCCAGTAAAGTCATATCATTCGATTACTTCAAATTTAGCGAATTTCAGCAACAGCTGCTTCGTTCCCACATTCTCAAACTGCACCGTCGCCTTCGTGTTGTCACCAGTTCCTTCCAGTCGGAGGATTTCACCACGTCCGAAGCGGTTGTGGAGGATGTGCGTGCCTACAGAGAGGGAGTGAGCAGTTGACAGTTGAGAGTTGACAGTTGACGGTTGAGAGGAGACAGGTCTTGCTGCTGGAATCGGTTTGACGGAAGGCATCGTGGGGATGAAGGGGCGAGGCCGCTCTTTTCTTTGCCAAGGGAGCTGCACTTCATCCTCCATGCTTCTCCTCGTGGAGAACATGCTTTGTTGGCGATCCAGATACTTCGGGTCGATGTCCTTCAGGAAACGGCTGGGTGCCGAGAACTCCATCTGTCCATAGCGGAAGCGGCATTGTGCATACGACAGGAAGCAATGGGTCTTGGCACGCGTGATGGCGACATAGAACAAACGGCGTTCCTCCTCCATCTCACGCGGATTGCCCGACACCATATCGCTGGGGAAAAGTCCTTCTTCCAATCCCACCACAAACACCGTTCCGAACTCCAAGCCCTTGGCGGAGTGGATGGTCATGAGCGTCACCTTGGGTTCATCGCTGCCCTTGTCACTATCCACATCACTCATCAGCGACACCTCCGACAGGTAGTCGTTCAGCGAGATATTCTCATTGCCCTCCTCCATGCGCATGTCGCAGAAGTCCTGCATGCCATTGATGAGTTCTTCCACATTCTCCTGACGCGACAGGTTCTCAGGCGTCGTGTCCTGATAGATGTCGGCAATGATGCCGCTCTGTTTTACAATCATCGTACCCACCTGGTTGGCAGGCATCGTCTGCGCATTTTCGATGAACGAGGCAATCATCTCGCGAAATGCCTCAATCTTCGTCAATGTGCCCTTGTTCACACCCAGTTCATATTGTTCTGGCGCACTAATCACCGTCCACAAGCTCCCCTCATGTGCCGTTGCCGTTTGCAGGATCTTGCTCACCGTTGTCTGTCCGATGCCTCGTGCCGGATAGTTGATCACGCGCTTGAACGCCTCCTCATCATTCGGGTTCACCGCCAAGCGGAAATAGGCAATCACATCCTTGATTTCCTTGCGCTGATAGAACGAAAGACCGCCATAGATTCGATAGGGAATCGCCTCCTTACGCATCGTATCCTCAAACACACGACTCTGCGCATTCGTCCTGTACAGCACGGCAAAGTCGGAGTACGCGCATCCTTCTCTCCGCTTGATGCCACGAAGGGCATTCACCACCATCTTCGCCTCCTCAATGTCCGAATGCGTGTCCATCACATGCAGCTTCTCCCCTCGGTCATTCTCCGAGAAGATGTCCTTTCGGATCTGGTGGCTGTTCTTCTTGATCAGGCTGTTTGCCGCCTCCACGATGTTCTGCGTCGAGCGATAATTCCTTTCCAGCTTAAACAACCTTGCCCCCTCGTATATCTTCTGGAAGGTGAGGATATTGTCAATGTTAGCCCCTCGGAAGCTGTAGATGCTCTGGGCATCATCGCCCACCACACACACATGCCGATGGTTCCTCGTCAGTTGCCACACAATGCGGTGCTGGGCAAAGTTCGTGTCCTGATACTCATCCACCAGCACATACCTGAACCGCTGTTCCCATTTCTCCAGCACGTCGGGGTGCTGCTCAAACAGCAGATAGGTGTAGAGCAGGATGTCATCAAAATCCATCGCATCACTTTGGCGGCAACGGCTGCAATAGCGTTGGAAAATCTGCCCCATCATCGTCATGTTGTGTCGTGCATCCGCCTGTCGGTTGGCAGGGTTTGCCACATATTGCTCAGCCGTCACCAGCTGGTTCTTCGCATTCGAGATGACACCCAGCACCGTCCCAGGCTTATACGTCTTGTCGTCCAGCTCCATCTCCTTGATGATGCTCTTCACCAGACTTTTGCTGTCAGCCGCATCATAAATGGTGAAGTTCGCCGAGAAGCCAATCCGTTCGTGCTCCTGCCGCAGGATACGAAGAAAGATGCTGTGGAAGGTGCCCATCCACAACATCCTTGCATAATCCTCCCCCACAATCTTTGCGATGCGGTCTTTCATCTCACCCGCCGCCTTGTTCGTGAAGGTCAACGCCAAGATGGACCAAGGCTGATACCCCTGCTCCATCAGGTAGGCAATCTTGTAGGTCAGCACCCTCGTCTTGCCCGACCCTGCACCAGCAATCACCAGCGAGGGTCCCTCACAATATTCCACCGCCTCCCGCTGAGGAGGGTTAAACGTCTCTAAATAATTATTCATTCTTCTTGAACACCGACACCTTCGGCATCTTCACATACTTGCCCTTCTCCGTCGTCTTCATCACCTGGTCGCCCAGCAGTCGCAATTCGATGTTTCCGTCCTCCGTCAGCTTCAGCTCCACATCCTGCGCATCATAGCCGATGTCGCTCACCATCCTCACCACTGCCTTATTGTCCTTCACCTCCTTCACCTTCAGAATCACCCATGTGCCGTTCAGCTCGCCCTTCACATAGCCATACGTGTCCTCCCCATCAAAGTCCTTCAGCGGAATCTTCTTCTCCGCCAGATTGATGACCATCGAAGCCTGCAGAGCCTCACACTGATACATGCCCTGAAACGCCTCCTGCGCCCAGCCGCTCACAGCCGCCAGCGCCAGCATCCCTGTCAATAACACTTTCTTCATAATCGTCATTTTTATTTACGGGGCGAAGTTACGACTAATTGAGGACACTACCAAATAATTCACCAAAAAACAAAAAAAATAGCGCACCCGTTTTTCACGAAGTGCGCTATTGGATTCTGACAAGAATTAGTCGAGGTCTGGAAGTCCCAGTTCTTCTTGCAGAGCCTTCTCGAACTCATCGTCCTCAGTCACAATCTTTCCGTTCTCAGTAGCTTCAGCGAGACTGATGAACTCCTCCATTGCATGCAGGTCAGTGTTCGTCAGCAGCGCTTCCACCTTCTTTGCAGCTTCTGCATTGGTTGGATCCTTTTCAAACTCTTCCGTGACAGCCTTCCACTCGAGCATGGCAGGCTTGATATTGATTGCCATCTCTCGGTAAGCAGCCTTCCACTCGTCAACGCTCCAGTTGGCGCCATTCTCCTTGGCATCCTTGATGAGGTCTGCCAATGGACGCACCTCTTCAGTGGCAGCTTCAGTGGTTTCAGCACCAGCATTGTTTGCATCACTCTTTGAATTACAAGATGTTGCCAACCCCAGAAGCATCATGAGGGCGAACATTCCTACGAATAATTTCTTCATAAAAACAGGTTTTAGTGGGTGAATAAAAGAAATATCGCCACAAAGGTAGGCATTTCGCTTGAAACGAGCAAGAAAAGAAAGAAAATAATTTTTCAATGTATTTCTTGCAAATACAAGTTATTTTTCGTATCTTTGCAAAAGAATACTCCCCATTGACGAAGTATCACAACCCACAAACACCAACTCTCTCAGCGCACGCTGCAAGACATTCGCACGAACGCTGCAAGACTTTGCCCCGCCCGCCGCAAGACATTGCCACGGACGGGGCAAACTTGTTACCCCCTGTCTCTCTTCCTGTTCCCTAGGGGGCTTTCCCCTGTCAGACGCCGTCTTCTCCCCCTTATTCCCCATGTGGGAATTTTTTCTTCCTAACTAGGGAAAAAGTTTTTCCTAACTAGGCAGCAAATATTGCAAAACGATGACAAAAATAGGTCGGTGTCATCGTCATCGATTGAAATATTAAAAACGAAGGTGAACACTTGATGTGCCCACCTTCATTTATTGATTGTTTATAAGGATTATGGCACAAACACTTTCTTCTGTAGAAACGGTTTACTTATATATAAAGTATGTGCCGCCATCACTTTGGGCATATTTCTGGAGGAGGGCTTGGAGGTATTCGGCATTGGCGCGGACACGTTGCTCGTTGCCGTCGTAGCCGTTGATGAGGACGAGGAGGTGACGAGTGGTGAGGGACATCTTGGTGCGCTCGTTGTCACTGGTGGGAGTGCCCACACCACCAATGGCATCGCGATAGACGGGCAAGCCCTGGATGTTGATGGTGCCTCGACCGATGCCTTCGTAGGGTTCGCCTTCACGTCCGATGCCCAGGGTGAGGGTGTCGCCCACGAACTTGTCAGCATCGAAGCCGCCGATGCTGTAACCAAAGGCAATGGAAGCCAGATTGACCAAATCGACGAGGGTGTCGCGCTGATAGAGTTCCTTGCCTTGCAACACCCGACGAATCAACGCCTCGGAGGCGGGGCGATATCTGGAAGGGTCTTTGCCAAAGGCCCGATACACCCTGCGGGTGGCGGAGATGCTGGTGAGTTCCTTCAAGGATTCTGTGGTCAAGGTGGCACGATATTTCTCTCCAAGTGCCTCGATTTCTGACCACAAGTCGGCATTGTAGGGGGTGTTGACAACTTCTGCCTCCAGGCATGCGCCAACAAATTCAGGACAGATCTGCTCTATCTCATTGGATACGATCACTTTCATTGTTCTTTCGTTATTTGGGCACAAAATTACGATATTTTCGGCAGACGCACAAGATTGGAAGAGGAAACATTTTTCATTTCCTTATTTTTTCGTAACTTTGCAAACATGAATTCCTACAAACTCATTGCTGTTGATCTGGATGGAACGTTGGTGAGGAGCGATCAGAGCATCTCACAGCGGACAATGGATGCGCTCGTTCGGGTGCAGGAGATGGGTGTAAAGGTGGCTGTGGCATCTGGGCGTCCGACGTATGGAACGGCTCATGTGGCGGATGCTTTGCAGCTGGAGCGGTTTGGTGGTTTCGTGATGAGCTACAACGGGGGTGAGATTTACAACTGGCAGACGAAGGAGGTGCTGCATGCACAGACGTTGGACAAGGAGGTCATTCCTTATTTATATAGGTATGCGAAGGCGCAAGGGTTGCCCATCATGACGTATATTGGCAAGGAGGTGGTGAGCGAGGTGAAGGACAATGAATACATCCGCTATTCTGAGATGCGCAACCGAATGATCATCAGGCAGGTGGATGACTTCGTGGCAACGGCTCAAGAGGCTGGCGTCGTGAAGTGCATCATCGTAGGCGACCCCACCCTATTGCCTGCGTTGGAGAAAGAGTTGCAAGTCACCCTGAAGGGCAAGGCGGGTGCTTTCCGAAGCGAACCCTTCTTCTTGGAGATTGTGCCTGAGGGCATCGACAAGGCAAAGGGGTTGGAAATCCTGTTGGACAAGACGGGCGTGAAGCGGGAAGAACTGATTGCCTTTGGCGATGGCTACAACGACCGCTCGATGATGGAGTTTGCTGGCACGAGTGTGGCGATGGGCAACGGAGCAGAAGAAATAAAGAATGCCGCCGACTTTGTCACTCGAAGCAACAACGACGACGGCATTGTGTATGCGTTGGAAAAACTTATTCCTCGTCTTCTGGATAAGCCTTATTGATGGCTGTGAGGGCATTGAGCGTCTTGGGGAAGCCAATATATGGGAGCATTCCTGTCAAGACAGCCACCATTTCTTTCTTACTGATCTTCATATTCTTGCAGCCAAATCCGTGCTGTTCAAGCTGTGGCTGTGCCACACCCATTGATGCCAAGAGGCAGAAGGTGACGAGTTCGCGATGTTGCATATCGATGCCGTTTCGTGTGTAAAAGTCACCAAAGCAATAGCTCTCAAGGAACTCGACGATGTGTTCTTGACCCTTGGGGCAGTTCTTCTCCATCTCGGCTGCTGCACCAGCACCAAAGATGCCGTCGATGTACTCGCGACCTTTCTCACGACGATTCTCAGGTGTGGTGGTTCCCTGATTGGAGAGTGGCAACTTGATGTCGTTGTCGTCGAACACCTCGTTCATCTCCAGCAGGAAGTCAATCATCTTGGAGAAACCCACATAGGGAACGGTCTGATAGATGACCTCACGAATTTCACGTGGCTTCACGCCCACATTGAGGCACACATCCACATACACCTTGAACTGACGCATGGCGTTGCAACCGATGGTGCTGGCAAGGATGCACATGCAACGGGTCTTTTCAAGCACTGGCTCCTCAGTGAGTTTGAGAGCCTCATCAAAAGCAAAATTATCGAAAATCTGAGTGAGTTCAGGGTCACGCTTGAGCGTGTTGACTGAATTGCGCTGAGAGAAGAGTTTTCTGATCTGCTGACGCGCGTATTCGCTGATTCCAATTTCTGTCATGATTACACTATAAGTTTTATGTTTTTGCAAAGATAATTCTTTTTTCTAACAGAAAGAACATTTTTCTGCATTTTTCACTTTTTTTTATGTTTAATGTGCATTTCTGTGCCGTTTTGGGGCAAATCGGATAGCTTTTTCCTTTTTTCCTTTTTGGCTACCAAGAAATATTCGTACCTTTGCATATCATTTTACAGCGTCTAACAGAAACTCTATACAAAGCATTATGGGTATCAGCAAAAAAGTGAACGATACATCAAGTGTGAACAAGGCCATCAAAGGATGGTGGATCGTGACTGGCATCATCATCTTCATGATGTTCTTCGTCGTGTTTGCCATCTCGCAGGGATGGTTAGGAAAACTGCCGCCTGTGAGCGACCTCCAGAACCCCATCAACAAATATGCTTCTCGCGTGTATTCTGCCGACGACAAGCTGATTGGCACCTGGAGCTATGCGAGCGAGAACCGTGTGATGGTGCCCTACGACTCGCTGCCTGAGAATCTGGTGAATGCCCTGGTGGCAACGGAGGATGCCCGCTTCTACGAGCATTCAGGCATTGACGTGAAAGCTATCGGACGTGCGGTGGTGAAACGTCTGATGATGGGTCAGAGAAGTGCCGGTGGTGGTTCCACCATCACCCAGCAGCTGGCAAAGCAGCTCTACTCCGACGTGGCTCACTCGGACGGGGCACGCATGATGCAGAAGCCCATCGAATGGTTCATTGCCGTGCAGCTGGAACGCTACTACACAAAGGAGGAAATCATGACGATGTACCTCAACTACTTCGACTTCCTCTATATGGGTGTGGGTATCAAGAATGCCTGCAACACGTATTTCGGCAAAAACCCTATCGACCTCGACCTGAACCAATGCGCCACCATCGTGGGTATGTGCAAGAACCCTTCGCTCTACAACCCTTACAGACGTGGAGAGCATGGAGAATACATCCAGAACGAACGATGTGTGGAACGTCGCAACGTGGTGTTGGGACAGATGGTGAAGGAGGGTTACATCTCGCAAGAGCAGATGGACGAAGTGAAAGCCAAGCCCCTCTCGCTGTTGCCCAAACCCAAAATCACTTCCCACAAGGAAGGTGCCGCTCCATACTTCCGTGAGCACCTGCGTGTCATCATGATGGCAAAGCGTCCAGAACGCAGCCAATACGCTTCTTGGCAGGGTCAGCAGTATCACGACGACTCTGTGGCTTGGGAAACCGACCCACTGTATGGCTGGTGCAACAAGAACACGAAGAAGGATGGTTCGCACTATAATATC
>Ga0310786_10005978_pt1 | contig 16342 bp, 9 predicted proteins | sample AusTroGonzalo_MG_FD_203881 | JGI IMG/M metagenome (GOLD analysis project Ga0310786, IMG submission 203881) | Bovine rumen microbial communities from tropical cattle in Woodstock, Queensland, Australia - Gonzalo_03 (v2) (version 2) | ecosystem: Host-associated > Mammals > Digestive system >... | reverse complement strand
CGATGAAGCGAACAGCCAGACGTGTAGCCTCGTTAGCACCGCAGAAAGCGTCAACTACGTAAAGCTCCTTGTTGCAGAGCTCCTTGATAGCGATCTCCTTAACCTGCTTCCAAACCTCCTCGCTCATGGGGTGGTTGTCGTTCTTATATTCCTCAGAAGTCCACCATACCTTGTCCTGGCTCTGTGCATCCTTCACGATGTACTTGTCCTTAGGTGAACGGCCGGTGTAGATACCAGTCATAACGTTTACAGCGTTGAGCTCGGTGTTTACGCCCTTGTCGTAACCCTCGAGTCCAGCCTTTGTCTCCTCTTTGAAGAGCTCTTCATACGATGGATTGTGTGCAATTACGGTAGAACCTGTAATGCCATACTGAGTCAAATCTAACTTTGCCATATTACTAATCTATTTTTAAGTGAATATTATCCTTGTTATATTTTCTAAATCGCCTGCAAAGTTACAAATTATTCTTGAATTGTCAAGTCTCAGCAATTAAATATTTGCACGCACACAATTCTTTTTAGGTTAAAGAATTTAAAATTATTCGCTTTGGTAATACTTTTGCCACTTTGAGTTGACAAAAATAAGATGGGATTTATTATCTTTGCAAACAAAAACAAAGAAGGATTATGGAAGTTATAGATTTCAGTAAAGCTAATTCAGTAATTAACTTGTACATGTCGGAGTTGCGCGACAAAAACTATCAGAAAAACCGTTTTTTGTTCCGTCATAACATCCAACGTATTGGTGAAATGATGGCATACGAACTCTCTAAGACTTTGGAATATAGGACCAAAACGATAACAACACCATTGGGTGCTTTGGATATTCCTCTGCCTAAGGAGGATTTGTTGATCACTACTGTGTTGCGTGCGGGATTGCCTTTCCATGAGGGTTTCCTTAATGTGTTTGATCATGCTGATAATGCTTTTGTCTCAGCCTATCGTATGTATACCAACCGTGAGCATACTGAAGTGGGTGTTCATACCGAATATTTGGCAGCCCCAAGTGCAAAAGGCAAGACGCTGGTTATTGTTGATCCGATGCTGGCTACGGGTGGTTCAATGGCTGCCAGCATTGAAGCTATGGTGAAGACTGGCAAGCCAAAGAAAATCCATATAGCCTGTGTTATCGCTGTGCCCGAAGGTCTTGAGGTTGTTAAAACCGTGCTTCCAGAAGACAGTACCATTTGGTGTGCTGCTATTGATCCGGGAATGAATGAGCATAAGTATATTGTGCCTGGCTTTGGCGATTGTGGCGATCTCTGTTATGGTGAAAAGCTTTAATATATGCTTCAGATTCGTTGTAAGAACAATCATATAACCAAGAGTTTCCCTGAGGGTACTTCGTTACTTGATGTCTATCAGGAGTTTGCCGATGATCTACAGATGCCCTATCCTGTTGTGTCGGCAAAAGTCAACAATGCTTCTCAAGGTTTGAAATTCCGACTCTTCCAGAATCGTGATGTAGAGTTTCTTGATGCTCGTGAAGGCTCTGGTCGTCGCGTCTATGTGCGCTCTCTATGCTTTGTGCTTTACAAGGCCGTTAGCGACTTATTCCCTGACAGCAAACTATTCATAGAACATCCTCTCTCGCGTGGGTACTATTGTAATTTTAAGAAAAAGAATGGTGATCCGTTGATTGATGAAGACGTAAATCGTATCAGTCAACGCATGAAAGAGATTGTTGACCTTGATATGCCTTTCCGTCGTACCGAATCAACTACAGAGGAGGCTGTTCGTGTGTTCACGGAGCGAGGTTTTTTTGATAAAGTGAAACTTCTTGAAACGAGTGGTCAGATTTATAGCGACTATTATATGCTAGGCGATACCGTTGATTATTATTATGGTCCATTGGTGCCTTCGGCTGGTTATTTGAAGGTATGGGGCTTGGAACGTTATCAGCAAGGTCTGCTTCTGCGGGTTCCTGATAAGAAGAATCCGTTAGTTCTGGCCAAGAAGGTTCCCATGCCTCGTACGTTTGAGGTGTTTGCTGAGAAAGTTCGTTGGGATATCATTATGCGTCTTTCCAATGCTGGTGATGTAAATAATGCAATACTTAAAGGACATGCCTCGGAGCTTATTCAGGTCAGTGAAGCTTTGCAGGAGAAGAAAATTGTACAGATAGCAGAGGAGATTGACCGTCGTTTTCACAATCAGGAGGATCCTATACGTTTAGTGCTGATTACGGGCCCTTCCAGTTCTGGTAAGTCAACCTTCTGTAAACGCCTTTCCGTGCAGCTTCTAGCCTGTGGCCTGCGGCCTTTTTCTTTCTCAACAGATGATTATTTCGTGAATCGTCTCGATACGCCTAAATTGCCTAATGGACAGTATGATTTCGATAATATTGAAACGGTCGATTATCAACTTTTGGGCGACCATCTCTCACGCCTCATGAAAGGTGAGACAATAGAGGTCCCTGAATATAACTTTGTTACGGGTAAGCGTGAGTATAACGGCAAAAAGGTGCATTTGTCTAGCGACAGTGTTCTCATTATTGAGGGTATCCATGCTCTGAATCCTTTGCTGACGAAAGGTGTCAACGATTCCTTGAAATATAAAATTTATATATCAGCACTGACCAGTATCTCCCTTGACGACCACAACTGGATTCCTACGCAAGATAATCGTTTGCTGCGTCGTATTATCCGTGATTACAACAAAGGTGCATATACTGCGCGGGAAACCATCAGTCAGTGGAAAAGCGTCTGCGAGGCAGAAGAACAATGGATATTCCCATATCAGGAGACGGCCGATGTCATGTTCAATTCTGCGCTTAATATAGAATTTGCTGTATTACGTACACATGCAGAAGTTATCCTTTCTTCTGTACCAAAAAATTGTGATGAATATGCGGAGGCTCATCGTCTATTGAAGTTCCTCCACTTCTTTATCCCTATTAGTGATAAAGAAATCCCACCCACTAGTATCATGCGTGAATTCGTAGGTGGCAGCAGTTTCAAATACTAAAAAAAGAATCCCCAACTAGTCGGCTGGGGATTCTTTTTTTAGTATTTAGATGAGTTTCAGTGTTCCCATCATGTAAACCAGACCGAAGCCTAATATTATTGAAACGATACCCATGATAATGCCAATCTTGGCCATCTCGTTCTGCTTAACATAACCTGTGGCAAATGACAGTGCATTTGGTGGAGTTGAGATAGGCAGAATCATAGCGCTTGATGCTGCGATGGCAACACCGATGAGGATGGTTGGTGTACCGCCGATAGGATCAAGCTTGTCGCCCATAGCGCCACATACAATTGCCAGGATAGGCATGAGCAGGGCTGCAGTAGCTGAGTTAGAGATGAAGTTACTGAGCAGATAGCAGATAGCACCACCAATCAACAGGATGAGAAGTGGCGAGAACTCGCCGAAGGGAATGCTCTCTACGGCATTAGCTGCCAAACCAGAAGCATTAAGACCTGTGCCCAGTGCGAAACCACCGGCTACCATCCAGATAACACTCCAGTTAATCTGCTCAAGGTCGCGCTTATTAATAACACCCGTAAGGGCAAATACACAGAACGGAATCATAGCTACGGTGTTGGCGTTGATGCCGGTTATCTGGTCAGAAAGCCAGAGAACTACAGTAACTAAGAATGTAATGATAACAATAGTTGAATGGGTTCCCTTCTGCATGCCGCCCTCAATATTCAGCTCGATGTTCTTCTGTGTGAATGGGAAGAATTTTAGCAGCAGGCGCCAGCTAATGAACAGCAGCAAGATAACGAGTGGGAACATAAACATCATCCACTGACCGAAACCGAGACCCATGTTCAATCCCTCAGGATCGTTAAGATACTTCAGGGCGATGGTGTTTGGAGGTGTACCGATAGGAGTACCCATACCACCCAGGTTGGCTGCTACAGGGATACTCATGGCCAGAGCAATACGGCCTTTTCCCTCGGGAGGAAGCTGACGGAACACCGGAGTAAGGAAGGTGAGCATCATGGCTGCTGTAGCGGTGTTAGACACAAACATAGAGAACAGACCGGTGATGAGCAGGAAGCCCAGAAGCACCATCTCGCTACGTGTGCCGAATGGCCTCAGCAGAACCTTTGCCAGCTGAGCATCGAGACCTGTTTTGGTAGCTGCAATAGCCAATACGAATCCTCCGATGAACAGCATGATGATAGGATCGGCAAACGAAGCCATTATAGCCTTGTGAGACAATAGCTGGCCGACTTCTTCAGGGTTTCGCATCGGCAGGATGCCACTATCCGAACAGAAGAGCAGCATAAGTACGATGATTGCGATTGACGTGGCCCAAGATGATACAATCTCGAGAATCCACATCAGTGTAGCAAAAGCAAAGATAGCGATGACACGCTGCTGGATAACGGTTAGGTTCTGGATACCATACCATTCTGAGGGCATGTTCCAGAGTAATAGAGTTACTAATGCCACGAGGGCGATTTTAATAGCACGCTTGGTGCCGTCTTCCGGATAATACTTTCGTTGATGACGCATCTTGTGGTACGTTTCAACGAGATGGAAGCCTTCGTAAATATGAAACATATCGATTGATTTAAATTAAGTTTTCGAAAACGTGTGCAAAGGTAACAAGTTTTGGGAATATACGGAATAAAATTGTTGGTTTATTTTCGGATAATGAGTGTATAAAAACACAAAATCATCCCTTAGGTGAAAAGCCCTAGGGATGATTGATAAGTGGAGTTTGCAAAGTTGTTACTTAACTTCCCAAATGTCATTGGTTTCAAGGAGTTCAGCGAAGTTACGGTATTTCTTCATGCCAGACACCTCTTCAACCTGAGCATAAACAGCGTCGTTATAGGTTGGAGCCTCTACGTCGCGGATGACACCGAGAGCGATTGGAAAACCATCGTTGTTGCCCATCAGGGCGAGTTTCAACTGTAGAGTGTTGTCCTCGCAGTGAGCATCGTGAACCAGTACGTCATCGATAGTGTAGCCATCCTTACCAATCTCAACCACCTTCAGTCCGAAGCCCTGCTGAACGAGTCCGAACTCATTGTTCTCACCGAATACGAGCTTCTCACCATGTTTAACGTAGATGGCGTTCTTTTTACGCCCCTCGTTGTTATAAACTACATCGTGGCAGTGGTCATTGAAGATAACACAATTCTGCAGCACCTCGGTAACACTAGCACCTTTGTGTTCATAGGCAGCCTTCAGCACCTCAACAGTTCCCTTAGCATCGGTAGCCACACAACGGGCGAAGAAGTGCCCGCGTGCGCCAAAGCAGAGCTCTGCAGGACGGAAGGGGTCCTCTACCGTGCCGTAAGGGCTCGACTTAGAGACGAAGCCACGAGGAGAGGTGGGAGAATACTGACCCTTTGTCAAACCGTAGATGCGGTTGTTCAGAAGAATCATGTTGAGGTCGATGTTACGACGGTTGGCATGGATGAAGTGGTTACCACCGATAGCCAGTCCGTCACCATCACCACTAACCTGCCAAACGGTCAGGTTGGGGTTAGCCACCTTAGCGCCAGTGGCGATAGCAGCGGCGCGACCATGGATGGTGTTCATGCCGTAGGTAGCCATGTAGTGAGGCAGACGGCTGGAACAGCCTATACCAGAGATCACAGCTATGTTTTCAGGAGCTACGCCAATTTCAGCCATAGCCTTATGGAGTGAAGCCAGGAAAAAGTGGTCGCCGCAACCAGGGCACCAACGGGGCTGGCCTTTCTTAAAATCTTGTGCTGTATATTCCATAACTCTTACTTCTTAATGATGTTTTCGAATGCGTTAACGAGTTCTTCAACTACGAAGGGCTGTCCTTTTACCTGATTAAACTGAGCAGGAACGAAATTGTCTACCTTCATGCGTAGATAACCTGCCAATTGACCCATATTCTGCTCGGCCACCACCACCTTATTATATTTAGAGAGAACTTCGGCAGTGTTTTTCGGCAGCGGGTTGAGGTATTTGAAGTGAGTCTGAGCCACCTTGTAGCCTTTGGCACGGAGTTCATCCATCGCAGAACGCAGATGGCCGTAGGTAGAACCAAAGCCAACAATCAGGAGGTCGGCATCCTCTATATCTCCGTCCACCTCAAGGTCGGGCACTTGGATGTTCGCAATCTTCTGCTGACGAAGACGGGTCATCAAATCGTGATTCTCGGGGTTGGTAGAGATAGCGCCAGTATTAGAGTCCTTCTCCAGGCCACCAAGAATGTGTGTGAAGTCCTTACGGCCAGGAACAGCCCAGTAGCGAGTACCGTTCTCAGCACGCATATATGGTGTCCATTTACCCTTCAGTTCTTCAGGAACGTATGGAGGATTGATAGCATCGAGGTTAGCAAGGTCTGGCAACTTAAAGGCTCCAGAGCCATTGGCAACGAATGCGTCGGTGAGCAGAACTACAGGAGTCATATGTTCAAGGGCAATCTTACATGCCTGATAAGCAGCATCAAAACAGTCGGTTGGACTAGTGGCTGCCATCACAGGCATTGGGCTCTCACCATTACGTCCGAAAAGAGCTTGCAGTAAGTCGGTCTGCTCCGACTTTGTTGGCAGACCAGTAGCAGGACCACCACGCTGAACGTCGAGTATTACCAGCGGCAGCTCCATAATCACAGCCAGATTCATGGCTTCGCTCTTCAAGCAGATGCCAGGACCAGAAGTAGAAGTAACACCGAGTGCACCAGCGAATGAAGCACCGAGTGCAGAAGCGCAACCACTGATCTCGTCCTCGCACTGAACGGTGATGACACCGCAAGACTTGTGCTTCGACAACTCGTGGAGTACGTCGGTAGCAGGCGTAATAGGATAAGAACCGAGGTAGAGCTTCAAACCTGCCTTCTCAGCAGCAGCGATGAAACCGTAGGCGGTAGCCTTGTTTCCCGTGATGTCCATATAGCGTCCGGGCACTTTCTCTTTAGATTCTACGCGATATACATTGACGGTAGAAGAGTGGGTGTTGTGTCCGTAGTCGTATCCAGCCTGAATCACCTTGATGTTTGCCTCGGCGATGGCGGGTTTCTTCGCAAACTTTTCTTTCAGGAAGTTTGCCACCAGATTCAAGTCGCGGTCGAAGAGCCAGCAAACCAGACCCAGTGCAAACATGTTACGGCATTTTAGCATAGCCTTGTTGTCCATGCCCGAGTCAGTCAGACAATCCTTCACCATCGTAGTGAGTGGGCATTGGATAACACGATCCGGGTCGATACCCATCTCGCCGAGATAATCCTCAGTCTGGAATTGAGCTTTCTCAAGGTCCTTCGGACCAAACGAGTCTGTGTCGATGATAATCGTCGCACCGGGCTTGGCATAGCGATACTGAGTTTTCAGGGCTGCCGCATTCATAGCAACCAGCACGTCGCACTTGTCGCCAGGGGTGTATACTTTACCGGCGCCGATGTGAACTTGGAAGCCACTCACGCCTGTGAGCGAACCTTGCGGGGCGCGAATGTCTGCGGGATAGTCGGGGAATGTCGAGATGCCGTTTCCAACGGTGGCACTGACCGTCGAGAAGATGTTTCCTGCGAGCTGCATACCGTCGCCGGAATCACCAGAGAAGCGTACAACCACTTGGTCGAGCTCTTTCACTTCTAATTTTTCAGCCATAACAATATTTGTTTATTCTAAAACTTTGCGGCTGCAAAATTATTCATTTTTAACCAAATAGCCAAAGAAAACCCCTAAAAAATGCATATAATCTTTTGAATTCTTGCAAATTCTTGCATTTATGCATTTGTTTTGCAATATTTATGCAGAATACTCGTTTCCCCCTTCTCCTATTTCTGCTTTTTGATTGCAAATTGTCAGCAAGAATAATCCTTTTCGTATTGACAGGGGACATTCCTGATGCTCTGTAATTTTGTGGCTCCGATACCGTAATTTCTTGCGGGACGAGAACTATCTCTATGTCAACTAGTCCACACGGGAGACTCCACGCACTCGATGGCAAATGACAGTTTATGGTTGTAGTAAAGTCAAATCCAGATTATTTATATAAATATGTAATAAATCTCTTTTCTCTCATTTCCAATAACTGTCATCTGTCATAATTGTTCTGTTCAACTCCAATATCAGGATCAAGTTTCTGAAGAACAAAAACTCAATACTTGAATGAACTGCCGCCAAGGAACTCGCGCAGGAGCGAGGTAGGTGGTATTTGTGTCTCGGGGATGGGTTTGATGTAGCGGAGGAACTTTAGCAAACGGTAGGCCTCGGCATGCTCCTTACAGTTCTCTGGTACCTGTTCCAACAGTGGCTCTGCCTGACTCTTAATAACGGCTAGCTCAAATAACATGGCGGTGTTGAACATCGCATCGGCATTCTCTTGATAAGGGAATATCCACTTGTTTTCGCCAGCGCGCACCGAAGGCCAGCGGCGGATGGTTTCCTGAGCAGAGACTGCACGATACTTGTAGTCGCGGATGATGCGGCGCAGCAGGCGGTTATCGGTGGTAGGGATGTAGTTATGGTTGTCGAGCAGCACGGTGGTGAGTGCCGAGGCGTAGACGCGGAATATTTGGTTGTTGGGGATTTGCGAGGTGAGTTCAGGGTTTAATGCATGGATGCCCTCTACCACAAGAATCTCGTTCGGACCTAAGCGTAACTTCCTGCCGCTCTTCTGGCTAGTTCCTGTGGGAAAGTCGTAGCGTGGCAATTCTACTTCATCACCACGGAAAAGGGCGGTGAGCTGCTCGTTAAGCAGGGGAAGGTTCAGGGCATGGAGATGTTCGAAGTCGTAGTCGCCTTTTTCATCGCGTGGTGTCTGGTCTCGATCGATGAAATAGTCATCGAGTGAGATGGGTACGGGCTTGATGCCATTAACGGCGAGCTGCACGCTGAGACGCTTACAAGTCGTGGTTTTACCCGAAGAGGAAGGGCCTGCGATGAGTACCATCTTGATGCCCTTGCGCTGGGCAATCTCATCGGCTATTCCTGCAATTTTTTTCTCCTGCAAAGCCTCAGAGATTTGTATTAATTGGGGGGAGTAGCCTTTCGTGATGACCTCGTTCAGGTCACCAAGTGTGCGAAGCCCAAGGATATCCTGCCACTGATGGTGTTCTTTGAAGATGCCGAACATCTTGTCCTGATGGGTCATCTCTCCCAATTCATCGGGATGTTGCATGGATGGTATGCGGAGTAGCAAACCATCGTAATACTTTTCAAGCCCGAAGAGGTATAGTTGCGAAGTGTTTGTCAGAAGTGAACCATAGTAATAATCCTTGTAGCCGTCAATGTCATAATAGGTGGTATATAGACTACCCGTACTCTCGAGTAGTTTGACCTTTGAACGGTTGTGCAGGTTGTCGAACATGGTAATAGCTTCTTTCGTAGTCGTTTCATGACGATGGATGGGCAGGCCGGCATCAATAATCTCCTGCATGCGGCGGCGGATGGTGCCTGCATCGTCGAGAGTAACAGGGCGGCCGATGTTAAGGTTCACGTAATAACCGTTGCTGACAGGAATGTCTATCGCGACCTTACAAGGGCTGTAGAGATCGTGGACCGCTTTGCAAAGCACGAAGAAAAGGCTACGGGTGTAAGCACGGCTGCCGCTGGGTGAGGTGATGTCTAAGAACTCAACCTCCTTCTGTTTGTAGACACGGAAATGCATGCCTTCTACCTTGTTGTTTACGCACGCGGAGATAGGACCGTGCTTAAACTGGATTCCTGAAAGTTGATAAACATCTTCGAGGGTGGCACCCATAGGTGCTTCGATTGTTTTTTCGTTGTTACGGATGTGAATCTTTATAGTCTGTTCCATGATGTTTTCTATTGCTTTAAGTTGTTTTTGTGGCAAAGATATAAAATAATTATGAATAATGAATAATGAATTAAGAACTTTTTTGTATCTTTGCATCCGAATTATCGAATCAAAAGAAATTCTTATGCTCGTATTATTCAAACTACTAGGCTCACTCGCATTGTTGATGTTCGGTATGAAATCGATGAGTGAAGCTCTGCAGAAAATGGCAGGTCCGCAACTGCGTCATGTTTTGGGCGCAATGACTACCAATCGTTTCACGGGAATGTTGACAGGTATGCTGGTGACTGCATCGGTACAGTCTTCAACAGCTACCACGGTGATGACGGTATCGTTTGTAAATGCAGGATTGCTCACACTGGCACAGGCCATATCTGTAATCATGGGCGCAAATATCGGAACGACGCTGACGGCATGGATTATGTCGGCAGGTATGTCGTTCGATATCACAAGTGCTGTATATCCGGCTTTTTTTATAGGAATCATTCTGATTTATCTGAAAAAGTACCGCTATATCGGTGATTTCCTGTTCGGTTTGTCGTTTCTGCTTCTTGGACTGGGAACGCTCCGAATGACGGGAGCAGAGATGCATTTGGGCGAGAATCAGGCAGTACTCGATTTCTTTGCATCGTTTGATCCGGACTCTTTCCTCACCACACTGATATTCCTCTTCCTTGGAGGGGTGCTGACTTTCTGCGTGCAGTCATCGGCAGCTGTAATGGCTATTACCATGATTCTTTGTTCGAGTGGTGCGTTGCCTATCTATCAGGGTATTGCGCTTGTGATGGGTGAGAATATTGGAACTACCGTTACTTCAAACCTTGCCGCTCTCTCTGCCAATACGCAGGCTCGTAGAGCTGCTTTGGCTCACATGTTCTTCAATGTGTTCGGTGTTGTATGGATTCTGTTTGTCTTCCGTCCGTTTGTTGATGCCGTTTGCGGTCTTGTGGGCTATGATGTGACAATGGTAAAGGGGATGGCTGAAACGAAGTTGTTCCTGGCTAATGCTGCTAAACTGAGTTTTGTGTTGGCTGCCTTCCATACTTGCTTTAACGTGGTAAATACTTTTATTCTTATCTGGTTTATTCCGCAAATCGAACGTTTCGTATGTTGGGTTATCAAACCCAAGAAGATCGATGAGGAAGAAGATTTCCGTCTGCACTTCATTACAGCAGGTTTCATGAAGACCCCAGAACTTTCTGTGCTTGAGGCTCAGAAGGAGATTCAGGCCTTCTCGGAACGTATGCAGCGTATGTTTAATATGGTGCGTGAATTGCTAACCCTTTCTAGTAGTGCAACGAACAAGAAAGATAATAAAGCAGGTGATTTCAATAGGCTTTATACGCGCATTGAGAAGTATGAAGGAATCAGTGACAATATGGAATTGGAGATTGCAAAATATCTCGATTCCGTCAGTGATGCACATCTCTCTGATGATACAAAGGGTAAGATTCGTGCCATGCTCCGTGAGATATCTGAGCTGGAGTCAATAGGTGATGCCTGTTATAATATGGCGCGTACCATCTCTCGTAAATATAATGGAAAAGAAGACCACTTCATAGAGAAGCAGTATGAACATATTCATCAAATGATGGAGTTGACCGATCAGTCACTCTCGCAGATGAACCGCTTGATGCTGGGACGCAAGGAGTCGTTTGATGTGAACCGCTCATTCAATATAGAGCATGAGATTAATAACTACCGTAATCAGCTGAAGACGCAGAATATTACTGACGTCAATAATCATGAGTATACTTATGCTGTTGGTACCATCTATATGGACTTGATTAATGAATGCGAGAAACTGGCTGACTATGTGGTCAACGTAGTTGAAGCTCGCATGGGTCTTAGATAAAAAAATGGGGAAACGCTTTGTTTCCTCATTTTTTTTGCTTAATTTTGCCGCCGATTTCAAGGGGTGCCTGCGGGTGCAGGCTGAGATGATACCCTCTAACCTGATCCGGATTATACCGGCGTAGGGATGGAATAAAGGATTAGTCAACACATTTCCCCGTTACATCATTTTTTAGTATTCAAAAGAGGTATGAAAAGATTGGTTTTTAGTGTGACTGCGCTGATGTGCGTAATAGGTGTCAATGCACAAAATCGTTCAGCGCTCTATGATTCTACTCAGGTAGAGCAGTTGCAGGAGGTCGTCGTCAAGGGTGTTAGGGCCCAGAAGAACGCACCTTTTGCCGTGGTAAACATTAAGAAACAGCAGCTTAATGAGTTTTCAAAGTCAGGAAAGGAGTTGCCTATGCTTTTCTCACAAACGCCAGGCGTTGTTGCATGGAGTGAGAACGGACTTGGTACAGGAACGACCTATATGCGCATTCGTGGCGCAGGTGATTCCCGTATCAATGTGACACTCGATGGTGTCCCCCTCAATTCGCCTGAGGATCAGTGCGTTTTCTGGGCTAATATGAACTCTTATGGCTCACTGCTCGGTAGTGTGCAGATACAGCGTGGTGTGGGAACATCAACCAATGGAGATGGTGCCTTTGGGGGCACTGTAGCCCTTGCATCGGCAACCCCATTCCAAGAACCAAGCCTTGAGATTTCTGGTAGCTATGGATCTTTCAATACATATAATCTGGGTGGTAAGTTCTCAACAGGATTGTTATGGAATCACTTGATATTTGATGGTGCTTATCATGAAACGCATACCGATGGATTCATCCATGGCACAAGTGGCCGCTCGGGTTCTTATTATGGTGGCTTGACATGGTTAGGCAATAACTTTCAGATACGCTATAAGAACATCGGTAACTTCGAGCGTACAGGTCAGGCTTGGAATGGAATTACCGCAGGCAATGACGATTACTCGTTAATGGATGGCTGCTACGATGATGGAACATGGAGTTATAACTCAAAGACAGGCATCAAGGATTATCAGGATATGTGGAATGTGGGACTGGGAAAGTACAACTCACTTTATGAGAAACTTGTCACGGGAGAAGATGGCCTCTTTGTAAAGGATGCTAATGGTAATTATCAGGTGGAGCGTTACAAGATGGCTGATGGTACCTATTGGGACAAAACCACAGATAACTTCTGGCAAAACCATAATATCCTTTCTGCAGCATGGACTATCAGTGACCATTGGAGCTCTACGGCCTCGTTACACTATACTCATGGCTATGGCTATTATAAGGAGTTCCGTCCGCAGAACAAAATCAAGAAACTGGGATTGCCTAACGCAGATTTCAATGATGAGGACATAACGAAAGTGAAGCGCACCGATTGGATTCGCAAGAAGGGACTCAAGCAGGATACTTATGGTCTGGTGTGGAATATGAACTATAAGGATGAAGAGTGGGATGTTATCGGAGGTGTCTCGCTCCAGAATTTCGACGGCAACCACTTCGGCTATGTTACCTATCTCTCAAATGAGACGCTTAGGAGTCGTCTGCTCAATAATGGTGATTATCAGTATTATGATTCTGATGCCCATAAATTCGATGGGAATGTATTTCTGAAAGCCGCCTACCATATCACAGAACAGTGGGATGTCTTTGCTGATATGCAGTATCGGCACGTAAGTTATAAGACTGATGGCTGTAATGATAAGTTTGCCTACAACGAGAAAACGTATCTCTATGAGAAACATATTCTCGATATCGACAAGAAATACGACTTCTTCAACCCGAAGGCTGGTTTCTCGTGGCAGTTAGACGGCCATCGTGTTTATGGTTCTGTGGCATTGAGCCATCGTGAACCAGAGCGCAACAATTTTACCGATAATTACATCTATCCCGCACCTAAGGCAGAGCAGTTGCTTGATTATGAACTTGGTTATACTTATAATGGCGATATCTGGCGTGTTGGTGTGAATGGCTATTATATGGACTATACCAACCAGTTTGTGCAGACTGGACAAACTACTGACATCGGTGAAAAACTAACAACGAATATCAAAGACTCATATCGTATGGGTGTTGAATTGCAGGCTGGTATCGATCCTACGTCGTGGCTCACTATCGAGGGTAACGCTGCTCTGAGCAAGAATAAGATTAAGGACTTCGACGAGTTTGTTGAGGACTGGGATGACTGGGACTATAAAGATGATGTGGCTGGTCGGCAGGCAGCTATGGAAAAGTATCATATTGACGGTAATGGTGATGGGTTCAGACAGTTCCATTATGACAATTCTACACTGGCCTTCTCGCCCTCGATGATTCTCAACGGATTTGTTAGGTTACATTATAACGGATGGCAGGCAGTATGGCATACGAATTTCGTATCACGTCAGTATCTTGATAATACGGAGAATACTGAGCGTTCTTTGCCTTGCTACTCTGTGTCGAATGCATCAATATCATATACCCTAAAGCCCAAGAAAGCTGTGAAAGAGGCTGTCTTTGGTTTGAACTTCGGCAATATTTTCAATCGCAGATATGCTGCCAGTGGATGGGTCTATTCTGCTATTGCCGAGAGTTATGCCCATACCAACGACAACCGTTACTATCAGCTTGGTTTTGTTCCGATGGCGGGCTTTACGATGGCTGCGAATATGACGCTGAGATTCTAAAGAGAATACAGGCATGGAATTTCTGACAGCACATTGGCTTGATATCGTAACGACAGTGTTGGGATTGGCATATATCCTGCTGGAATATAAAGCCAGTATTTGGATGTGGCTCGTAGGATTCCTGATGCAGTCGCTGGGCATTGTACTCTATTACCAAAAGGGACTCTATGCTGATTGTGGCATGGAGTTCTACTATTTGGCGATGACCATCTATGGCTATTGGCGATGGATTCGGGGGTCGGCATCGAAGGAACCATTACCCATCCGTCATTTCCCTAGTCGATTAGTGTTGCCATGGACGTTACTGATTTTGGGCCTTTGGGGAATCATGTACTGGTTTCTCAATACCTTTACCGACTCTACCGTGCCGATGATCGACAGTTTCACAACGGCTTTGAGTGTTGTCGGTATCTGGGCCTTGGCACACAAGTATTTGGAGCAGTGGTTCATCTGGATAGTCGTCGACGTGTTTACCTGCGGGCTCTATTTCTATAAAGATATTCCTTTCAAGGCATCTCTTTATGGGTTGTATGTCGTCATTGCCGTGATGGGCTGGTTCAGATGGAAACGAATCATGACAGAAGCGCAATGCTGATGATATAAAAAACTATAAAATCCGAAAACAGGTGTCTGCTTTCGGATTTTTTTTATACCTTTGCATCCGTATCAATCTAAGCATTACTTTTTAAACTCAGATGAATATGAAAAATGTACCTGTAATTAAGGTCGGAATCGTCGCCGTAAGTCGCGACTGTTTCCCTGAATCACTGGCTGTTAACCGCCGTAAGGCCGTTATCGCCAAGTATGTAGAGAAGTTCGGTAAGGATGGTATCTACGAGTGCCCTATTTGTATTGTTGAAAGCGAGATTCACGCTCAGCAGGCTCTTGAGGACGTAAAGAAGGCTGGATGTAACGCCCTCTGCGTATACCTTGGTAACTTCGGTCCTGAGATTTCTGAGACCATGATAGCTGACTGGTTCCAGGGCCCAACTATGTTCTGTGCTGCTGCTGAGGAGACTCAGAACGACCTGATCGACGGTCGTGGCGATGCTTACTGTGGTATGCTGAACGCTAGTCAGGCTTTGTCTCTGCGTAAGACTCGTGCTTACATCCCTGAGGAGCCCGTTGGCGACGCTGCTCAGTGCGCAGAAATGATCCACGAGTTCCTGCCTATCGCTCGTGCTATCGTTGGTCTGCAGAACCTGAAGATCATCAGCTTCGGTCCCCGTCCTAATAACTTCCTGGCTTGTAACGCTCCTATCCGTGCCCTCTATGATCTCGATGTTGAGATTGAGGAGAACTCAGAACTCGACCTGCTCGAGGCCTTCCAGAAGCACCAGGGTGACCCACGTATCGACGAGGTTGTAAAGGATATGGCTGCTGAACTCGGCACAGGTAACAAGATTCCTTCAGTTCTGCCAAAGCTCGCTCAGTACGAGCTGACTCTGACCGACTGGATCGAGGGTCACAAGGGCTCACGCCAGTTCGTTGCTATGGCCAACAAGTGCTGGCCTGCATTCCAGACTATGTTCGGCTTCGTACCTTGCTATGTTAATAGCCGCTTGACAGGTCGTGGTATCCCCGTAGCTTGCGAGGTTGATATCTATGGTGCTCTGTCAGAGTATATCGGAACATGTATCACCGAGGACGCTGTTACACTGCTCGACATCAACAACACCGTTCCTACCGATATGTACGAGGAGAGCATCAAGGGCAAGAAGTTTGCTTGCGATACTTACACAGAGAAGGAGATCTTCATGGGCTTCCACTGTGGTAACACCGCTTCAAGCAAGGTCTGCAACTGCCAGATGTGCTTCCAGCGCATTATGGCCCGCGCTCTGCCTGTTGAGGTAACTAACGGTACTCTCGAGGGTGACATCCAGCCAGGTCTGGCTACAGTTTATCGTCTGCAGTCTACTGCCGACACCAAGCTCCGCGCTTACATCGCTCAGGGCGAGGTTATTCCTGTAGCTACCCGCTCGTTCGGTTCTATCGGTATCTTCGGTATCAAGAACATGAGCCGCTTCTATCGTCACGTCCTCATCGAGAAGCACTACCCACACCACTGCGCCGTTATGTTCGGCCATCAGGGTAAGTATCTCTGGGAGG
>Ga0310786_10005977_pt1 | contig 16345 bp, 14 predicted proteins | sample AusTroGonzalo_MG_FD_203881 | JGI IMG/M metagenome (GOLD analysis project Ga0310786, IMG submission 203881) | Bovine rumen microbial communities from tropical cattle in Woodstock, Queensland, Australia - Gonzalo_03 (v2) (version 2) | ecosystem: Host-associated > Mammals > Digestive system >... | reverse complement strand
TTTCAAACATATGTGAAGAAAATATTATAGATGCGAGAATGATAGTGTTTCGTTTGATTAGATTGAGGAAACTGTTTGGCTTTATTAGAATTTTAAGAATATTAGGTGGGGAACCGTTATTACATCCGGATATAATAGAAATTTTAAAACATACCAGAAGTCTTTTCCCTTTGTCAAAAATTGAATTGTCTACAAATGGTTTGTTGTTGGATAAAATGTCGACTGAATTTTTTGAAGCTTGTTATAAAAATAAAATTTCAATATATATATCAAGATATTCTGTCATTGAAAATAAATTAAACAAAATAAAAGAAAAACTTTCTTCTTACAAAATAAATCATTATGTATCACCTTTAGTTATATCTTTCTCTTCAAATTTAAATCCTACAGGTAATTCGGATAAAAATGAAACTTTTCGTAATTGCAGACACACCAGTTGTCCCGTTTTAAGAGAAGACAATATTTATATTTGTTCTATATCGGCATATATTGATAAGTACAATAAATATTTTAATAAGAACATTCTCGAACCGAAAGGAATAAATATTTATTTGAGTTCAGGAAAACAGATTTTAGAATATTTAAAAAAAAGCGAAGAAACTTGTAAGTATTGTACAAATGTTGCCAAGTATGTAAATTGGTCCTGTTCAAATACTCCAAAGGAAACAGATTGGAATGGGAAAATATAAATTTATGAATAATCCGAAAGTTTCAATAATCATTCCGATATATAATGTGGAACAATATTTAAGGCAGTGCCTTGATAGTGTAATAAATCAAACATTTAAAGATTTTGAATGTATTTGTATAAATGATTGCTCAATGGACAACTCTTACAATATCCTTAAAGAATATGCTAAAAAAGATAGTAGGTTTATAATTATTGATTTGCCTGAAAATAAAGGACAGGGGTATGCAAGAAATGAAGGATTAAAGATTGCAAAAGGAGAATATATTTCTTTTGTTGATTACGACGATTGGGTAACGAAAGATTATTTAGAAGTTTTATATAATGAAATAAAAAAAAATAATTTGGATATGGTATGTGCATCTGCTTATTTTTACGATAATTCTCAAGGAAAAATGATTAATAAAAAAACTATTTCGGCTAAAATGTTGAATAAATGTAACATTGAAACCTTACTGATTCCCAAATGTGATTTTTTCATTATACCTATGTGGCTTAAAATTTACAGAAAACAGTTTTTATATGATAATAATATGTTTTTTAGACTTAATTGGCAGGAAGATAATGTTTTTCTTTTTGAAACCATTATAAAAACCGACAAGTTTAAATTTATAGATAACAAGGTGTACATATATAGGATTAACAGAATAAATTCATCTACAACAGAGATAGATAAACAATTTACTTATTTTTTATTATTTGAGAAATTGAAAGAAATGTTGGTAGAGTCAAATAAATATGAACAATATAAAACTATTTATTATCAATATATATCCATATTAACGGCATCAAAATTAGAATTTTTAAAATTACCATTATCGAAACTAATATCTTATTATAATGAATTTAAGAAATTATATTACAATAAAGATTTTATTGATAATTTTAGTATAAAGAAAATAAATATAATGTTAAAAATAAGACAAATTTTGTTTTATTTATGCTTAAAATTTAATATAAACTATGTCGTTGTAGGAAAATTTTGCAGAAAAATAAATGTTATTAAATTGTTAAAAAAATAATTATGGATATAAAAATTATAGTAGCAACACACAAAAAATACAGAATGCCTAAAGATGAAATCTATTTGCCTTTACACGTCGGTGCACAAGGTAAACAAAATATAGAAATTACGGGTGATAATACCGGTGAAAATATATCTATAAAAAATCCTTTTTGGAGTGAACTTACGGGATTATATTGGGCATGGAAAAATTTGGATTATGATTATTTAGGGCTTGTTCATTACCGAAGACATTTTAGAGGAAAAACAAAAAGTAATGATATGTTTGAAAAAATAATCAAAAAACAAGAAGTAGAAAATTTATTAAAAGAAACAGATATTATTCTTCCCCAAAAAAGGCATTATTTCATAGAAACTTTGTATTCTCATTATAAACATACTCATTATATTGAAGATTTGGATAAAACAAAAAAAATAATAGAACAAAAATATCCTAAGTATATAAAAGCTTTTAATATTGTGATGAAGAAAAGATCCGGACATATGTTTAATCTATTCATTATGAAGAAAAACTTTGTAAACGATTATTGCAACTTTATATTTGATATTTTGTTTGAATTGGAAAAACAAACAGATTTTTCACACTATAACAAATATCAAAAAAGACTTTACGGATTTATTTCGGAATTGTTACTTGATGTTTGGATAGAAAAGAATGAACTGTCTTACACGGAAGTCCCTTTTATTAATATGGAAAAAATAAATTGGTTTGAAAAAGGTTTCAGATTTTTGTGTGCAAAATTTTTCGGTAAAAAATATGATAGAAGTTTTTGAAGATAATCTAATTTCCGTAATTATACCCGTGTATAATTACGATCTTGTTTTATTAAAGAAGTGTATAAATAGTTGTGTTTGTCAAACGTATAAAAATTTAGAAATTTTTATTATGGCAAACGGAATGACATATGAGGATTATGAACAACTTATATATTTTGAGCAATTGGATAACAGAATAAAAGTAATAAAATGTGCTAGAAAAGGAGTGTCGAATGCAAGAAATGAAGGTATGAGATTATCGAAAGGGAATTATATTGCTTTTATAGATGCTGATGATTATTTAGAAAATAATTACATAGAAAAATTGGTCGCTTTGAAAGCAGATATTGCAGTTTGTTCTTTTTACAAAGAATATTCTTTTAAAAGTAAAAAAAATATTATAACAAACAAGCAGGAAATAAAAACAAAAAGTGAATTTATATCCGATTTGCTAAATTTTCAAAAAGCAGTAGGTTGTGTGTGGGGAAAATTATTTAATGCAAAATATTTAAAGGAGAACAATGTTTTTTTTGATGAAGAGTTGAATTTAGCCGAAGATGCAGACTTCATTTTAAGAGTAGTTCAATATGTTTCTAAAATTATCTATGTTCCGGATATTTTATATCATTATGTCATTTCACAACATTCTGCCGTTAGAAAATTTGAAGAAAATTATTTTAAGTTTTACAAAAAAGCATTAAATAAGATGGAATCTATAATTGATAAAACAAAATATTTGACACAATGGAATAATTTTGTTGCACATCATTTGTTGCTTATATGTATTAATTATTGTTTCAGTTTAGAAAATAATATTTCATATAACAGTAGGAAACAAATACTGAAAGAAATTTTAAAAGATAAATTATTTGCAAAAAGTTTAAAATTGTTGAGATTAAAAGATTTTTCTTTAGCAAAAAAGATATATTTGTTTTTCTTAAAAAAAAGAATGTTTTTCGTCATTTATATTGTCTCGATTTTGCGGAATAAAATGAGATGATAATAAAATATTAAGTATGTGATAAAAATGAATAACGTAAAAGTATCAGTAATCGTTCCGGTATATAATGTGGAAAAATATTTAAGACAATGTCTTGATAGTGTAATAAATCAAACATTTAAAGATATTGAAATAATTATTGTTAATGATTGTTCTCCGGACAATAGTTTACAGATAATCAAAGAATATCAACAAAAAGACGAAAGAATAGTTTTGCTTGATTTAAAACAAAATGTCGGACTTGGTTTTGCAAGAAATGCGGGAATGAAAATTGCAAAAGGCAAATATATAACTTTTATTGATTCCGATGATTGGGTTACTAAAGATTATGTTGAGGAGTTATATAATACAATAGAAAAGTATCAATATGATGTTATATCTCCTGATTTTTATTGCTACGATAACAATACCGGTAGAATTTGTAATAGCAGACAACCCAGATGTTTTTATAATGTTAATATTTCTACAATAAAATTAAAGAAAAAGTTTTTATATTTTGAAGAAACACATTATGCGAGAAAAATTTTTAAGTCGGAGTTTTTAAAAAAGAACAACATAACATTTAAAATTAATAAAATGGAAGATACTTTGTTCATTTGGGAAATAGTGTTGAAAACGGACAAATTTATGTTTATAAGACCAAAGTTATATTACTACAGAACGAATAGAGAAAATTCCATTCTTTCAACAAAGAAAGATGAATTTGTATATAATGTTAATCTTTTCCATAATTTAAAAAAATTAGTTTCACAAAATAATGATATATATGAAATTTTTAATCCCGTGTTAAATTCTTTCATTATGAGAAGACTTTTTGTTTTTTTAGGAAAAATTCCGGGAGACTTTACAAAAAATTTTGATAAAATAAAAGAAGAGTTGTTTGAGGGAAAGAACACGAAGTTTTATCATATAAACACATTGAAATCTATTTTAACCTGTTTTTTGTTTTATATGTCTTTTAAATTTAACATAAACTTTGTATGTTTATCGAAATTTTATATCAGAATACAAAAGTTTATGAAACACTGTTAAAAACAATTTATAAAAAGGTATATAAATGAATAATGTTCTAATTGTTGTTCCTGTATATAATGTTGAAAAATTTTTAAAGAGATGTTTGGATTCAATAATTAATCAAACATATAAAAATATTAAGTGTATATTGGTTGATGACGGTTCTACCGATTCGTCTGGGTTTATTTGTGATGATTATGCTAAAAAAGATAATAGAATAATAGCTTTGCATAAGAAAAACGGAGGATTAAGCAGTGCAAGAAATTATGCTTTAGATTATTATAGTAAAAATTGTAAGACTGAAAAATATTTAATGTTTGTGGATTCTGATGATTGGTTGGAAGAAAATGCAATAGAAAAATTAGTTAATGAAATGATTTTTAGTGACAGTGATATGATTTGTTTTAATCATATTGCTGTATACAATAAGAACAGATATTCTTTTATGAATACAACTAAAGAGTGTAATTATACAACCATGCAGATAAAAGAAAAATTATTATATGATTATTGGTTAAATTTCGTTTGGGATAAGTTTTATAAAATTAACCTTTTTGATTCTTTAAGATTTCACGAAAATATAAATTTTGAAGATTCCGAGATTATGCCAAAAATCTTGTTGAAAATAAATAAAATTCATTGTATTAAAGATTATTTATACTACTATACCAGGTATAATAATAATAGTATTTTAAACAACTATATAGACTCGAAAAACTTTTTTGGCATTTATTATGGCTGGAAATCTCGTTTAGAAGCAGCAAATGTTCTAAAAATAAAAAATCTTATAGATTATTGTAATAAAAAAAGCTGTCGGTTTGCTTTAAAATCTTTTGTTCTAAATACATTGGATAACGCTTTATCCGTTGAGAATAAAACGGAACTTTTAGCTTTTCTTGAAAGAAATGTTAATATGGGTTTTAAATCAAAAATTATGTATATGCTTTTTATTAAATCCGTTTTCTTTTGTAAGATGTATGCTCGTATTATTATTCTATTCAATAAAATAAAACTATTTTTCAGAAATAAGCCGTTTATTTATTATTTATGGATGAAATATAAGAATAACAAGTAATGTCAATATTTATAAAGGATATTAAAATAAATTATGAAACAAGAGTTTTTACAAAAAATACAAAAAATTTTTCTCTTTTTAATAATCTTATTTTTACCATTTACTAATTTACCTAAAAGTATTACGATTTCTTTTATAGGTTCAAATGCAGTTTATTATGTGTTATTTATATCTTTAAGTTTGTTTATTTATGAATATTGTAAGTATAAATTTCAAATAGATAGAACAATCCTTTATTTTTTTGTTGTTTATTCCTTTTTTCAAATTATAAGTTTATTACACGGTTTAATTATATATCCTTATTATGATTTATTGGATGTAGATCAAATACAAAAATTACAATATATAAACGATAAACTAAATATTCAAATTGATAAAAATATAATGATAGGGGTATATTTGTTTTTTAGAGATACCAAAAATATATTATTAAATTCTGCATATTTTTGTTTTATTCCGTTATTGTTTATGCATTTATTCGAAACAAATTATGAAAAATGTTTTTCTTTAATAGAAAAAGCAGTAATTATTTTAGTTTGTTTATTAGGTTTGTATAGTATTCCAGAAATTATATATTTGAATTTTAATGTTTCTTTTGCGAGAAAAATATTGGAAACTATAAATCCTTTTTTATATGATGTAGCTTCTTGTTATGGTTGGTGGCCGCCTTTATTATGGGGGTATGTTGACGGACAACTTAGAAGTATATGCCCGGAACCATCTTATTTTTGTATTATCGCAGTTTTTTGTATTCCTTTTTTTATTAACAAGCTTTATAAGAAATTTTCTGTCACATATATTTTAATTTTTATATATTTTATTCTTATGCTTTTGATGTCAAAATCAAGGACAGGATTAACAATATTTATTATGGAAATATTTATGCTTTTTTTGCTCTGTATTAATAAATTTAATAAAAGAATTTTATTTTTTGTAATAATTGTATTATCTTGTTTATCTCTTGCTATGTTTATAAATTTAAACCTTTCAAATAAGATAAAAAAACAAAAAAACACGGAAACAGTAATGAGTTATATCGATACGAATATAATATCGGCATTGAAAACAGATACAAGAAGCAATAGAAATAGAATGTCCAATGTAATTGCAATGTTAAAAGTCGGTTTGGAACAACCTGTGTTGGGAGTAGGAAAAGGATTAAAAGATGCATATATCATTAATAATATTCCAAGCATTGCAAATGAGAATGTTGAGTTTAATTTGTGGGCACAAAACTTTAACGAAAAAGGATTGAAATCGACTTTTCCTTCTTTAAATCAATATGCTTGTGTCTTTGCAGAAAACGGAATTATAGGAATCATTGTTTTTATTTTACCTATTATTTATATTTTTTATAAAATTTTACTCAATAGGAAAAAATTAAACAATTTTTATTTCGCGATTGCCTTCATTACCTTTATAGGACAATTGTTTGCTATGATGGCAGATATGTTTTTTATAACGTATCCGATTTCATTAGGGTTAATATATTTTTATTTAAAGTGTATTGATAGTAGAGAAATAAATGGACAAAAAAGTATCAATAATAATACCGGTATATAATGTAGAAAAATATTTAAGACAATGTCTTGATAGTGTGATAAATCAAACATTTAAAGATATTGAAATAATTATTGTTAATGATTGTTCTCCGGACAATAGTTTACAGATAATCAAAGAATATCAACAAGAAGATGAAAGAATAGTTTTGCTTGATTTAAAACAAAATGTCGGACTTGCTTTTGCAAGAAATGCGGGAATGAAAATTGCAAAAGGCAAATATATAACTTTTATTGATTCCGATGATTGGGTTAGAGAAGATTATATTGAATTTCTTTATAACAATATAGAGTTATATAAAACAGAAGTTGTAATTGCAGAAAATCTGGAATATGATAATATCTCTAATTGTGTTATAAACAAGAGTCAAAAATTAAAATTTTATAATAAAATAATAAAAGATATTAAAGATAAAAAAAATTTAATTTTATTTATTCCAAGATTAATAATACAAGCTATGATTGTAAGCAGAAAATTTATTGTTGAAAAAAACATCTCGTTTCAAAATGAGAAAATAGGAGAAGATTTGTTGTTTATTGTTGAAATAATTGCAAGTAACAGTAGTTTGCTTTATATAGATTATCCTATTTATTATTATAGAGTAAACAGAGAAAATTCTTTAATGACAAATTTTTATAAAAATAAAAATTTAGATTATATTACTCTCTTTACTTTCTTTAATAAGATAATGGACAGATTTAAACAACAAAATACTTTTGAAGTTTATAAAAAAGAATTGTGTGTATATTTGTTTTTATATTTTAGCAGAGAAGTGACTGATAAACAGCTGACGATTGAAGAATATTTTAAAGCGGTTAAACTATATAAGAAAAATTTTTATCAAAGAAATTTTTGCTTTTTAAAGGTTAAGAACATAAAAAATAAAATAAGGTTAATAGTTTTTACATTATCTTTGAAACTTAATATGAATTATATGAAAATTTGGAAATTTATTAGAAAATTTAAATATTAACTTATATCAACTTTGTTTATTAATGTTTGGAGTTCTTATGAAATTTTTTCAAGTTGTAGAAGTAGATGATATATTACTAAATAATTCTGGTAATAAAGTTGTGGCGGATATTTCAACAATTGCCGCAAGAAACGGTTTTGAAAGAATAAAGATGCATAATCATAATACAGCCAAAAGTGTTATTGATAGATTTAAGAGAAAAATTGATTATATTTTAGATTGGGGGAAATGTTATAAGCAAGCGACGAATAATTCCATAATTTTGTTGCAACACCCGGTTCATATGATAAATGCCAAAGTTGTAAGAAAATTAAAATATGAAAAAAATATCAGATTTATAAGTGTTGTTATAGATATTGAAGAGTTAAGACAATTTTATTTTAATAAATTCCACAAAAAAGAGTTTGAGTTAATGTTGGAAGTAGCAGACATTTTGGTTGTGCATAATGATATGATGACTAAATTTTTTCTTGAAAAAGGAGTTTCTAAAGAAAAAATTATAAACATAGAAACATTTGATTATTTGCAGGAAAATAATAATATTGTTAGCTTTGAAAAATCCATAAGCTTTGCAGGTAATTTGGATACCGTTAAATGCGGCTTTATAGGTCACTTAAAAGAATTAAAAACTATCAAAGTGAATTTGTATGGTTCTAATTTTGATGAAAATTTATTAAAATCCGAAAATCTTAACTATTATGGCTCTTTTCCGGTAGATGAAATACCTAAAAAAATAAATAAAGGATTTGGATTGGTATGGGATGGGGATAGTATTGATACTTGTTCAGGAAATTTCGGACAATATTTGAAATATAATAATCCTCATAAACTTTCGTTGTATTTATCATGTGGACTTCCAGTTGTTATTTGGAAACAAGCAGCACAAGCAAATTTTGTGAAAAATTATAAGCTAGGCATTTGTGTTGACAGTTTAAGAGAAGCAGAACAAATAATAAACAATATGGATGAAAAAGATTATAAAGAAATACAATCTTCGGTAGATAAAATAAAACCTCTTTTATGTTCCGGATATTTTGCGGATAAAGCAATAAAAAAAGCTTTGAAATTATTACAATAAAAACAATCAATCAATAATTTAAATTTGAATTTATGTCTGGGAAAAGTTTGTTTTGTTCTTTTCGGTGAAATTTTGGTGCCGAGGGCGGGACTTGAACCCGCACGCCGCCTAAGCAACTTGAGATTTTGAGTCTCACGTGTCTGCCAATTCCACCACCTCGGCAATGTCCTATTATTCTACATTATAAATATTTTTTAGTCAAATTTTTATTGTTTTAAATATGATAAGTTTTATATAATACTTTCTTATAGAAGCTAATATCCGAAAAAAAAGAGGAAAAAATGAAAATAACCGTTATAGGAACAGGATATGTTGGATTAGTTGCAGGCGCATGTTTGGCAGATATGGGAAATGAAGTTATTTGCGTGGACAATAATATAGATAAACTTAAATTATTGAAGAAAGGAATAATACCCATTTATGAACCGGGCCTTGAAGAATTGGTTAAAATTAATTTTAGAGAACAAAGATTAAGTTTTTCTTCTGATATTGATAATGCCGTAAAAGTATCACAAGTATGTTTTATTGCGGTTGGAACTCCTCAAGGAGAAGACGGATCAGCAGATTTGCAGTATGTTTTTGAAGTTGCAAAACAAATAGCAATATCAATGAACGATTATAAAGTTATTGTAGATAAATCAACAGTTCCTGTAGGAACAGCAGAAAAAGTAAGTGAAATTGTAAAAGCAAATACAAAATATTCTTTTGATGTAGTTTCCAATCCTGAATTTTTAAAACAAGGTAATGCCGTAGAAGACTTTTTATATCCGGATAGAGTAATAATAGGTTCAAATTCCGAAAAAGCCACAAGAATTATGCAAGATATATATGCTCCTTTTTTCAGAACCGGTAACAGAGTAATTATTATGGATACAAAATCTGCAGAAATGACAAAATATGCTGCAAATTCTTTCCTTGCAACAAAAATTTCTTTTATGAATGAAATTGCAAATTTGTGTGAGAAAGTAGGTGCAGATGCCGAAATGGTTAGAATAGGAATTTCAACAGACTCAAGAATCGGTAATAAATTCTTGTTCCCCGGGTTAGGATATGGAGGAAGTTGTTTTCCTAAAGATGTTAAAGCTCTTATAAAAACAGCTTCGCAAAACGATTGTGAAATGAATATAATTAAAGCTGCCGATGAAACAAATAAGAAACAAAGGCAACTTTTTATAAATAAAATCGTTAACAAATTAGGTAAAAATTTAACGGGAAAAACTTTTGGCGTTTGGGGACTTGCTTTTAAACCTAAAACAAACGATATGAGAGAAGCTCCTTCAATTACAATAATAAATTCTTTGCTTAAAATGGGGGCAAAAGTAAAAGCTTACGACCCGAAAGCAATGGATACGGCTAAATTTTATTTTGGTGATAAAATAGAATATACAAAAACATCTTATGATGCTATAGATGGTGCGGATGCTATGCTTTTATTAACTGAATGGAATGAGTTTAGAAGACCTGATATGGAAAAGATAAAAAAATTATTAAAACAACCGATAATATTTGACGGTAGAAATCAATACAATGCACAACATCTTAAGGAAATGGGCTTTTGTTACATACAAATCGGAAGATAATGGGCTGTTTTTTATAAATAAAAAAAGGATAACAAATATAAATTTATGTTATCCTTTTTTTTTGTTGATTTTTTGTCGTTACTTATTATCTTTTAACATGACCATTGTATTATTTTTATCACTTAACATATATTGTGGTAAATGTCCGTCCCATTTTTCTATCCATTTCAAGTTGATAACTGTTTGGTTGGAAGAATCTCTTAACAATTTTTGTTTTTGAGCTTCAGCTTCCGCAAGCAAAATAACTCTTTTCTTTTCTTCTTCTGCCTGCATTCTTTGATATTGTATTTTCTTTACTTTTTGTTCTTCTATCTGCTTTTCTTCAACAACTCTGTTAAACTCTGCCGTAAATTGGATATCTACGATGTTTACATTTTCTATAATTATGTTATATTCTTCAATTTTCTTTCTTAAATTCTCTTCTATTGCGGCTCTCAAATTTTCTCTCTCAACTATAATATTTTCAACAGGTAATTTTGAAATTGCTGTTTTTGAAACTTCTTGTATTGCGGGATATATAACTTTTACAAAATAATCTTTACCTATTTTTATATGAATATCATTAACTTTTTCATAAACAGGTCTGAAATTTACAACTATTCTTGCTCTAACGGTTTGCAAATCTTTTGATGCAGAATCCGCTTCAATTTCCTGCTTTTGGGTTTTTACATCATAGTTTACTACTTGATGAATAAAAGGAAGTTTAGGATATGTCCCTTGTGCAAAACTTTTTGTTTCTCCGGTAAGAATATTTATTCTTACTCCCACGAAACCTACTTCCACAACAAAAAAACTTGAAAGGACTATAAAAACTATTACGATAATTGCTGCAAGACCTACTATCATTCCTGTATCTTTTTTCATTTCTTATATTCTCCTGTATAAATTATCTTTCTTGTGTTAATTATTGTTTTTGACCGTTGATTATATATTGTCTTTTAAAGGTTGCCACCAGGATTTGTTATTTAAATACCATTCTATCGTTTTTTCTATTGCTTGCTCGAATTTATATTTTGGTTGCCAACCTAAATCTTCTTTTATTTTCGTTGCATCAATAGCATATCTTCTGTCGTGTCCAAGTCTATCTGCAACATATTTTATTAGAGAATTGTCTTTACCTAGATATTTTAAAATAGTGTCTGTAATGTATTTGTTTGTTTTTTCGTTATTTCCGCCGACGTTATAAATTTCACCGTTTTTACCTTTATGTAATACTGTATCAATAGCAGAACAATGATCTTCAACAAAAAGCCAATCTCTTATGTTTAATCCGTCACCGTATAAAGGAACTTGTTTGTCGGCTAATGCATTTGTAATAAATAACGGAATTAATTTTTCCGGGAATTGATAAGGTCCGTAATTATTGGAACATCTTGTAATATTTACATTTAATCCGAATGTGTGATGATAAGCCATAACCAATAAATCTGCACCGGCCTTACTTGCGGAATACGGGCTATTAGGTGATAGGGAGGTTTTTTCAGTAAAAAAACCTGTCTTACCTAATGAACCATAAACCTCATCGGTAGATATTTGAAAGAATTTCTTGATTTTATATTTTTTTGCAACTTCTAAAAGATTTTGTGTTCCTAAAACATTTGTTTTTACAAATATATCAGGATTGGTTATACTTCTGTCTACATGAGACTCTGCGGCAAAATTGATTATCACATCTATTTTGTTTTCGGAAACAATTTTATCAACCAATTTATTATCTGCAATATCACCTTTTACAAACAAATAATTAGGGTTATCTTTTATATCATCTAAACTTTTTATGTTCCCTGCATAAGTCAACAAATCGAGATTAATTATTTTATAATCTTGATATTTGTTTAACATGTATCTAACAAAATTACTTCCTATAAAACCGGCTCCGCCGGTAACCAATATCTTTTTCATATTTTTAATTTCCGTAAACTGCGTATTTTTTATAAATAGTTCCGCCCATCATTTCTGCGGTTCTTTGTGTCATTATATTATCATCTAAAATCCAAGAAAGTTCACATTCTTGGTATCCGCCTTTAACTGAGTTTATAAGGGCTTCCAAAGACATATATGCCTCTATGCCTTTTTTTCTATATTCTTTTTTTACACCCATAATCATAAGTCGTAAATCTTGAATTTTTCTTTTATAGTACAAAAATTTAAATATACCGAAAGGAAAAAGTTTTCCATTCATCTTTTTAAAAACATAATTGTAGTCGGGAACGGCTATAAGCATACCGATAGTTTTATCTCCGTCACAGGCAAGCATTATTATGTTCGGATCAGCCAAATCTACCAAATCGTTTGCTATAGCTTCAAATTCTTCTCTTGTCCAAGGAACAAACCCCCAATTCTTTTCCCAAGCGGAATTGTAAACATCAATTATATCTTCAAGTTCCTTTTTAAAGTTCTTTTTATTAAAAGTTTTTATTGTTATATTAGGGTTTCTTTTTTGAACTATTTTTAATGCTTTAGTTAATCTTGGCATTCTATCATCGAGTGCAACAGGAATATTATATGCATAAAGCTCTTTTATTTTGGTAAGTCCGCATTTTTCTGCCAAGTTCAAGTAGTATTTATGAGTGTAAGGCATTAATAATTTAGGACAACTTTCGAATCCTTCGTACAAGAAACCGACTTCGTCGTTAGTTGACGGATTCATCGGCCCCATCATTTTATTCAAATTGTTTTCTTCCAGCCACAATTTAACCGCATCAAATAACAATTTTGCGACTTCGACATTATCTATACATTCAAAAAAACCGAAATATCCGATTTCCGTTTCCTGAAATTTAATATAGTTATAATCAATAATACCTGCTATTCTTCCTACAATATTGTTTTTGTCGTCATAAGCTAAAAATAATTGCCTTTTTGCATGTTTCCAATAAGGATTTTTGTCGGATAATAATTTTTTGTTCTCCGAGTCTAATTGCGGTATCCAATAAGGATTGTCTTTATAAATTTTATATGGTAATTTTATAAAGTCATTTACTTGATTAAAATCAATCTTTTTTACGGTAAACATTTGATTACTTATTAAACCACAAATTTTTTAACCATCTTTTTGTAGCGGTTGCAAATTTATTGTTCGAAAAAGAAAAATTCCATCTCTTGTTGTTTATATTATAAGATGATTTTTTTTTGGATTTAGTTCTCGTGTTTCCACCGGGAATTATGCCAAGTTGTTTTGAAACTTTTTCAAATTTATCGAGAATAATTTCAAGCTGTTCGTCTGTATGAGTTGCCATATAACTTGTTCTTATTATGGCTTGTCCTTCAGGAACAGCAGGACTAACGATAGGTGATGCGAAAACACCTTCTTCAAATAACATAGCACACATTTGGAAAGCTTTCATATCTTCTCCCACCGTTATAGGAATGATGGGGGATTCTGATGTTCTTGTATCAAAACCTAAAGATTGAAAACCTTCTTTCATCTTGTTTGTGTTTTCCCAAAGTTTAGCTCTTCTTTCAGGTTCATCTTGTAAAATATCCAATGCAACATCTATTGCGCCTACACAAGCAGGTGGTAATGCTGCCGTGAATATTAAAGATCTTGCAGTATGTTTAATATAATTAATAACTTCGCTTCTACTTGCAATAAAGCCACCGATTGAAGCAAGAGATTTTGAAGCTGTTGCCATTAAAACATCAACTTCCGGTTCCATATTAAAATGTTCTCCTGTACCTTTACCGTTTTTACCTAATACACCAAGAGAATGAGCTTCATCTACATAGACTCTTGCACCATATTTTTTTGCAAGTGCCGATATTTCAGGAAACTTTGCAATATCTCCTTCCATACTGAATATTCCGTCAACAACTATTAATGCGGAAGTTCCTTTGGATTGAACTTTTATCAATTGTCTTTCCAAATCGCCCATATCGTTATGTCTGAATCTTAACATTTCTCCGCCGAAAGAAAGTCTGCATCCGTCTATAATGGAGGCATGGTCCAATTTATCGGTAATAACATATTCTCCTTTGCCAACCAAAGAAGAAATAGCACCTAAATTTGAATGATGACCTGTTGTAAAAAGAATAGCCGCTTCTTTACCTACGAATTTTGCGAATTTTCTTTCAACTTTTTCATGTAAATCGTTTGTTCCGTTTACAAATCTTGACCCCGTACAAGAAGTTCCGTATTGTTTTGCGGCTGCAACTGCACCTTCTATAACTTTCGGGTGATCTGCAAGTCCCAAATAATTGTTTGAACATAAAACAATTTTTTCTTTGCCGTCGATTTTAACAACCGGACTTTGAACGGTTTCAACTCTTTTAAAATATGGGTACATTCCTGCTGCTTGTAAATCTCTTGCTGCAGTAAATTTAGTACACTTTTCAAAAATATCGTTTGACATAAAAACTCTCCACAGTAAAATTAAATTGTATTAAAAATATTTATTACTTAAATACCAATTGTATGTTATTTTTGCACCATTTTCAAGTTTTGTAAACTCAAAACCGGTATCTTTTATTATGTTCGAATTATCCGCAGTCCAATAAGTTTGTAACATTTCAACAATTTTTTCTTTGCTTAATACTTGTGGTTTTTTTGTGATTTTTGCAACGATTTCATAAAAATTTGCAACTGTTTTGAAAATAAAATCAAATAAAACAACAGGCATTGTTTTTATATTGTTGGTTTTTGCAATTGTTGTTGCAACATCTTTCCAACTGTAAATATTACCGTCACAGAGATAATAAGTTTTATTATTTGTTTTTTCGTTACTTAAAACAGTTGAGATAACTTTGGCTATATCTTTTACAAAAACCAATTGAATAAACCTTTTATTATAAGTATTAGGATTTAAATGATGTTTAACTAAATTAAAAAATATAAAAATATCTTTATCTCTCGGACCATAAACAGATGCCGGTCTTATAATTGTGTACGGAATTTGACCTTCCAATTTTTTTACCTCTTGTTCCGCCAACAATTTACTTTTACCGTAAAAAGAAACCGGATTTTCTTTTTCCGTTAACAATTTAGGTTGTTCGGAAGAACTCGGTCCCATTGCTGCTTGAGAAGAGATATATATAAATTTTTTGATATTGCTTTTGTTTTTTAAAGCTGCTTGAACAAGTTTTTGTGTGCCTATAACATTAGTATTGTAATATCCGTCCCAATTTAGTGCTCTAACAACACCTGCACAATGAACAATAATATCCACAGATGAAACAATTTTAGATAAATTTTCTTCATCATTTAAGGAACAATATTCAAATTGAATAGGATAATCTTTAATCCATTTTAAGTTAGAACTTTTTCTTATTGTAGCAATAATGGTGTGATTATTTGAAATTAGTTCTTCAACTATATGACTGCCTACAAAACCTGTAGCACCGGTAAGTAAAATTTTCATTATAAATACCTTAAACATAAAAATAAATGGCAACGGGTGGAATTGAACCACCGACCAAAGGCTTATGAGTCCTCTGCTCTACCCCTGAGCTACGTTGCCATTTAAAAAAACTTAAATAATATTTGAGTATTGTATTATTTTTAATAATAAAAGTCAATATTTAGTTGCTTTATAAATGTATATTTAATAAAATAACCCTATTATTTATAGTGAGAATTTATATGCAAAAAAAAGTTACGG
>Ga0310786_10005976_pt1 | contig 16346 bp, 14 predicted proteins | sample AusTroGonzalo_MG_FD_203881 | JGI IMG/M metagenome (GOLD analysis project Ga0310786, IMG submission 203881) | Bovine rumen microbial communities from tropical cattle in Woodstock, Queensland, Australia - Gonzalo_03 (v2) (version 2) | ecosystem: Host-associated > Mammals > Digestive system >... | reverse complement strand
CCACCGACGAGGTCGAGAATTATTTCGGCACTACGGTTGAGGTAAGCTATTCCGACAACACCAAAATGTATTTTCACTTGCTCTCCAACAGTACTGCCGAAGTGGTCAGCCATTACAGGTTTTATACCGATCAGGAGGAACAATCACCTTGGATTTATCGCGGCGACGTCGTCATTCCCGACCGTTTTGTCCACAACGGCAAAACTTATAAGGTGACTTGCATCGGTGAGGCTGCTTTTAAAGCCTCTGTCCAAAACTACGAAGTTGTCAGTTTGGTGTCCTCAGTCAAGATGCCCAACACCATCGATACCATCCGCGGCAGGGCTTTCAGCGGTTGTGTGCACCTTACCTCCATTGACATTCCCAATTCAGTGAAATACATTGGTGATGCAGCTTTCGCCGGCTCCGGATTGGTTTCTGTGGATATACGTAATTCCACTTGCACTTTTGACAACAATGTCTTTTGTGCCACTTGCCTGACAAGCGTCGAGATTCCTCTGTCGATGGAAAGAATTCCTTTTGGCATGTTCTCCATGTGCTTTTCTTTGACATCCGTTACTTTACACGATCATGTCACCACTATTTGTGATGGCGCATTTAATAGCACCGGGTTCACAAGTTTTGAAATTCCCGAATCAGTGGAATATCTGGGCGTGAATCCATTGGGCGATTGCTCATCGTTGACCACCTTAATATGCCGACCAACAACCCCTCCAGAGAAAGACCCCAATGGCGAATATTATGAAGACTATTTCATGCTAAGCAACGCCATCGAGCGCATCCTTGTCCCGGCGCAAAGCGTTGACTTGTACAAGGAAAGCCATTTCTGGCGATTGTATAAGGACATCATCGTTGGAATGTAATTATAGACTAAAAAATGAAAAAGATGAAAACAAAGGATTTATGGAAAGGCTTGTTGGCCCTTGTTTTGGGTCTTGCCATGACGACTTGCCAAAAGGATGAAAACGAACCGCTGAAAATCATTTCCACACAGGAAGTGGTCCGCGAAGGCCAAGTGATTGTAGAGGCCAGCTATCAGAACGAGTTGAAGAAGATGTATTTTATTCTCGTTTCGCCCAACACTGCCGTCGTCACCCGTGCAACGGACTTCAATCCCGAGCTGGTCAACAGGCAGTATTATGGGAAGGAAGTCATCCCAGCCGAGTTCACGCATCTTGGGCAGACCTATTCGGTAGTAGAAATCAAAAGCCAAACTTTTCAGGAATGCAATAAGCTGACTTCCATAGTGTTGCCCAATACGGTGACTAAAATTGGCAATTCTGCTTTCTTTTATTGTACGCAATTGAGCAGCGTTACACTTTCCAACACGCTCGAAGAGATTGGTTATGACGCATTTCATGGATGCGGGAACCTTGCCTCGATAGATTTGCCTGCTTCCATGAAGTGGATTGGGATACATGCTTTTGAGAGATGTAACTCATTAACTTCCATGACCTGTAGAGCCACTACTCCTCCATCATTTGCATTGGTAGAATCGGATTGTCTTTTGACTTGTCTTCAGGAAATCAAGGTGCCCCAAGCCAGTGTGGAGGCCTACAAATCCGCTTCGGGATGGAGTCAGTTTGCTGATATAATTGTAGGATATTAATACTCTCCCGATGTGAAACCGACAAGCATAGAACTTTACGACTTGCAAGGCCGTCTGTTGCGCACGCAAAGAAATGATTTGGAAAGCCTCAACATGGCAGATTTGCCTTCGGGAACCTACACGATGCGGGTCAAAATGGAAGATGGGAAGGTGTTTTCAGACAAGGTGGTGAAAGAATAACCCTAATTCTTGGCGCAAAATCGGTTTTTCATCGACTTTGCGCCATTTTTTTTATTTTTGCGGGTGTAAAACAACTAATAAAATGAACAAAAAATCCTTACTTCTCTCAGCGCTCCTGCTGCTCTATGTGAATGCCTTTGCCCAAAAGCAATACACCCTGCAATCGCCCAACGGGAAAATCACCGTTACTGTCTCGGAGGAAGAATCCGAGGAGATTCTTCTGCTAAACTCTCAAACCACGCCTTATAGCAAACTTAAGCAATATTGCTTGCGCTATTCCGTAAAACATGAGGAAACCGTCATCTTGGACAAGTCGGATATAGCCATGATGATTAACAATGGAGGCGTAGGATGTCCCGTATTAGGGGTTTCCTCCAAGCCATCCATCACTTCGGCCAAAACCAAATCTGTGAACCAAACCGTCAAGGCACCTTTTTACAAGAGAGCCGAAATTCAAGACCAATATAACGAACTGACACTCAGTTTTAAAGGTAATTATAAGGTGATTTTCCGCGCCTATGACGAAGGTGTCGCCTATCGTTTCCAAACTGATTTCAAAAAGCCTTTCGAAGTGGTTAGGGAAACTGCGGCTTTCAACTTTGACGAGGACTACACCGCCTGGATTCCATACGTCAATGCCCGAAAAGGCGATGGCGACTTCATCAACCAGCAGTTTTTCAATTCTTTTGAAAACACCTATACCGTCACGCCATTGAGCAAGATGGAACAAGACCGATTGGCTTTCCTACCTTTGCTCATCGAACTCAAGGATGGCAAGAAAGCCGTAATCACCGAGGCGGACTTGGAAGATTATCCCGGGATGTATCTTCGCAACTCGTTGCCCACCAAAGAACTGTATGCCGTCCACGCCGGATATCCCAAGACCCGCGAGCAAGGCGGCCACAACAACCTGCAATGGATTGTGAAAGAACGCGAGAACTACATCGCCAAAGTGGAGGGTAAACGCTCATTCCCATGGCGCTGCATCGTCATTTCCGAAAATGACAAGGAACTGGCCGACAGCGACTTGGTCTATCTTTTGGGCGCACCGAGCCGCGTGGAGGATGTTTCATGGATTCAGCCCGGAAAGGTGGCATGGGACTGGTGGAACGCTTGGAATATCTATGGCGTTGATTTCAAGGCAGGCATCAACAACGACACCTATAAATATTACATCGATTTCGCCTCACAATACGGCATCGAGTACGTCATTTTGGACGAAGGCTGGGCCGTCAACAAGCAGGCCGACCTCTTCCAAGTGGTGCCCGAAATCGACATTCAGGAGTTGGTGGACTACGGCGCCGAGCGCAACGTGGGCATCGTCCTTTGGGTGGGCTATGCCGCCATCGACAAGGACATGGAACATGTGTGCCAACACTATGCTGACATGGGCGTGAAGGGCTTCAAGGTCGATTTCATGGACGGCGACGACCAGATGATTGTCGATTTCTACTACCGCATGGCCAAAACCGCCGCCAAATACCATCTTTTCATTGACTTCCACGGTGCCTACAAGCCCACGGGACTGCACCGCACCTATCCCAATGTGCTGAATCACGAAGGCGTTTATGGCTTGGAACAAGCCAAGTGGGACAACCAAAGCGACCTCGTCACCAACGAAGTCACCATACCCTTCATCCGCATGGTGGCCGGCCCGATGGACTACACCCAAGGCGCAATGAAAAACGCGAACAAGAACAACTTCGCCGCCATCTACACCGAGCCGATGAGCCAAGGCACGCGCTGTCGTCAATTGGCTGAATACGTGATTTTTGAGTCGCCGTTCAATATGCTCTGCGACAGCCCGAGCAACTACCTCAAGGAGGACGAGTGCACCCAATTCATCGCCAATGTGCCGACCACTTGGGATGAAACTGTCGTCCTCGATGGCAAAGTCGGAGAGTATTTGGTCATCGCCCGAAAGAAAGATTTCCGTTGGTACATAGGTGCCATCACCAACTGGGAGGAACGCGACCTTGTCATCGACCTTTCCGTGTTGCCCAATTTCAGTGCCAAGTCGGGACATATCTTCCGCGACGGCCCCAATGCCAACCGCGTGGCCAAAGATTATGTTTCGGAACAAGCCCAAGTGATGGGCAATCAAGTCAAGGTGCATCTCGCCAAGGGTGGTGGAATGGTGCTGGTGTTTTGATTGGGAACTTTTGAAAAGCCGTTTGGGCTTGTGAAATGAAATAGTTTTTGAAAATTTCACATTTATGTTAAATGTTTCGAAAAAGTGTGTATTTTTGCACCATGAAATGAATTAAAAAACATAAAATGACGAAAACGGCAACACTTAAAACTCTCGAACAAACTGACAATGTAAGCCTTTACTCTATTTGCTTCGATGGCAGTGCTGTAAGCGAGTATGAGGCTTTTGTGCAAAAATTCAAGGAAGATGCCAAACTCAACACCGAATACAAGACTATCCTATTAGCAATAGAAAAAATAGTTGCGGTTGGTGCGTTTGAACGCTTTTTCAGACCCGAAGGTAAAATGAACGATAGAGTAGCGGCTTTGGCCATTGACTCAAGAAAACTTCGTTTATACTGCCTACGCATTTCAGACCAAATCTTGATATTGGGCAATGGTGGCGAAAAGACCACAAAAACGTACGAAGAAAGTGCCGAATTGAGCGGTTATGTCATGGATTTACAAGCCTTTGACAAATTACTTTTGGAGGCACAGAAAGAAGGCTCCATTACAATAGAAAAAAATGTAATTACTGGTATTGAAGGCAAAGTTTTCCAATTATGAGCACCAATATTAAATATCATTCCTCGATTTTGGAAGAAGCGGCGGCAAGCATCTCTCCGCAGGAAAGGGCTGTTTTCGACTTGAATTTTGGTATTTCTGAACGCATCTATCAGATATTGCAAGAAAAAGGCATGAGCAAACGTGAATTGGCTCGACTGACCGGCAAGAAAGAGTCTGAGGTTTCAAGATGGTTCATGTTTGGCCACAACTTCACCTGCAAGACCATCGCAATCATCCAACAAGCCCTTGGAGAGCCAATTATTGAAGTGGCGAAGTGAGATTCCAGATGTCTACTCTTTTTTTCATATTGATTATCCTTGCCTTCGGATACTTTATCGTATTCAGAAGGAGATACAATTCGCCTAAACACAAGGGCGAAATCGGCGAAAATAAAGTACGTGACATTCTTTCACAACTTCCTAATGAATATAAAGTGTTGAATGATGTAGTATTACAAACTGACAGAGGAACAACACAAATTGACCATATAGTAATTTCAAAATTTGGGATATTTGCCATTGAAACAAAGAATTATCGTGGTGATATTTATGGAGATGACAATCGCAAAGAATGGACACAAATAATTGTAACAGAAGTGACCTATTTGAAAAAATGGTATAAGACATACAAATATGTGACAAAAAACAAGTTTTACAATCCAATCAAACAAGCGTTGGGACATGTATATGAAATCAAGAAAACACTAAAAGAATGGTCATATTTAAAGGTCGTGCCTATCGTAGTATTTACAGGCAGTGCGAATCTTAGTAATGTCACAACAAATAATCATGTAGTTTATGACGATAATCTTTTGGATACAATTCTTGGGTATAACACGATTTATCTTTCTGAAACAGAAGTAGATAACATTGCAATTCAGATTGTTCAGAAAAATGTAAGAGAATTTGTGGATAACAACACCCATGTACATAATATCATGGCAGCAAGAGAAAAGATAAATAGGGATGTTTCATCTGGTATATGTCCAAGGTGCGGTGGAAAACTTGTAAGACGCACAGGAAAATATGGTATTTTTTACGGATGTTCAAACTATCCGAATTGTAAATTCACAATCCATTAGTTTTCTTCCTCCTCAACAACAAATAAACAATTAAAACAACACACAATGAAACATCTCTATATCCTTCTGTTGGTCTTGATAAGCCTCGCCTCATGCAGCAACAACAACCTGAACATCAGCATTGTCAATCCTAATGTAGAACAACAAGTTCATCCGCAAACCTTGACTACGGCACAACCGCGTTTCAGTTGGCAGTATGAAACCACGGAAAGCAATGTGATTCAACAGAATTATCGGATTATTGTGGCCACGACTTCCGAAAATGCCCAAAAAAACATTGGCGACCTATGGGATTCAAGTGTAATTCCCTCAAACCAAATGCTTTACATTCCATACGAAGGCAAGGCGCTCCAAAGCCGCGACAAAGCCTATTGGAAAGTCATCGCCACCGTGACCGCTGAAGGAAAGAAAGCCAAAGTAGAAAGTGAGGTCAAATCCTTTGAAATCAGTTTGTTGAATCAGGATGATTGGCAGGCGAAATGGATTGGCCATGAGTTTGAGGATGATATTTTGGTGGGTCACACCCGTTTGGCAGCGCGTTATTTGCGCAAGGAGTTTGCCCTTAATAATGAAGTCAGTGAGGCGAGACTGTATGTCAGTGGCATGGGCGTTTATAGTGCTTATCTTAACGGTACCGAAATCGCGCCCGAAGAACTACTGAAACCCACCCTTTCGTGGTACTCGAAGCGCGTGTATTTCAACACTTTTGATGTCACTGATATGCTCAACAGCGGCGACAATGCCATCGGAATCATTCTTGAAGGCGGTCGCTACACGACTGTACGCTACAACGCCAAAAATCCCAATTGGGATGACTCCGAAAACGTGTTTGGCTTTGGCACACCACGACTGCTATTGCAACTCGAACTGACCTATAAAGATGGCCAGAAAGAACTGATTTTCAGTGATGAAACTTGGAAAATCACCAACCGTGACCCCATCCGCACGGCCAATGAATATGACGGCGAAACCTATGATGAGAATTATGAATTAGGCGATTGGAACAAACCCGATTACAATGATTCCGCTTGGCTCCAAGCCGAATTAGTTGAAGCACCCGAAGGTCAACTCAGTGCCCAGCCCAATCCCAACATCACCGTAATGGAGAAACTGAAGCCAGTCAGTCTGTTCCAAAAGGGCGACAAGTGGTATTTGGACATGGGCCAAAACATGGTCGGCTTCATTAATATAAAGGTGCATGGACAGCAAGCCGGCGATACCCTCACCCTGCGTTTCGCCGAATTGTTGACCCCTGACAGCCTGCTCTACACCGCCAACCTGCGCGGCGCGGAATGTACCGACCGTCTCATTATGAAAGGCAGCGAGGCGCATTGGCATCCGATGTTCGTCTACCACGGCTTCCGCTATGTGGAGGTTTCCGGCCTCCGCGAAAGACCCCATTTGGACGATTTCGAGGGTTGGGTGATTTACGATGAGATGCCCGTCACAGGTTCATTTGAAACCTCCAACGAAATCATCAACGCCGTGTACCGCAACGCTTATTGGGGCATTCGCGGCAATTATCGCTCCATGCCCACCGACTGCCCGCAACGCGACGAACGTTTGGGCTGGACCGGCGACCGCACCACGGGCAACTATGGCGAATCGTATATCTTTGGCAACCAACAACTTTATGCCAAATGGCTCAACGATGCCGAAGACAGCCAATGGGACAACGGATCGCTGCCCAATGTGATTCCGCCCTATTGGCGCGGCTACACTGACAACATGACCTGGCCCGGCGCGGTGGTCACCGTGGCCGACATGCTCTACACCCGTTTCGGCGACCTCGAACCCATCCGCCAGCATTACGAGGCCATGAAAAAGTGGATGCTGCACATGAAAAACGACTACATGAGAGGCGGCCTCATGCCCCGCGACACCTACGGCGACTGGTGTATGCCGCCCGAATCGTTGGAGATGATCCATTCCAACGACCCCAAACGCATCACCGAGTCAACGATCATCTCCACGCCGTTCTATTGCTATTTGTGCGGCAAGATGGCTAAATTTGCTGAAGTCCTTGGTTTTAAGGAAGATGCGGCTTTCTTCCAACAGGAAATTACCACCTCCACCATCGCTTTCAATGACAAATATTTCAACCGCGTGACGGGCGTTTACGCCAACAACACCGTGACGGCCAACATTTTGCCCTTATGGTTCGGCATGGTTCCCAAAGGCTTGGAAAACAAGGTTTTGGAAAACATCGTGGACAAGACTTTGAATGAATGCGGAGGCCACGTCTCGACAGGTGTCATCGGAATTCAGCAACTGATGCGTACCCTGACAGAATACGGTCGCGGCGACTTGGCACTCAGAATTGCCTCCAACGACACCTATCCAAGTTGGGGCTACATGGTTCGCAACGGCGCGACCACCATCTGGGAACTATGGAATGGCAACACCGCCGACCCCGCCATGAACTCAGGAAATCACGTCATGCTACTTGGCGACCTTATTCTTTGGGAATACGAATACTTAGGTGGCATCCGCGCCCTTGAGCCAGGCTACAGCAAGATACAACTCAAGCCTTATCCCATTGAGGGACTGGACTTTGTGAACTGTGCTTACGAATCGGTTTCAGGCCGCATCGAAAGCAACTGGAAACGTGATGGAAATCGTTTTGAATGGGACATTTCAATCCCCGCCAACACTACGGCTGAAGTTTGTCTGCCTACCGCAAAGGGTTATGAAATAAAGACTTACGGCAGCGGGAAACATCATCTGTCGTCGGAACTATAATTACTAAGCGGTTTGCGCGGCCTCCTGCGGGCCATACCATGCGTTCAAGGTTTCCTCCACCTTGGCATCAATCTCAGGCGTAATCTTGTTTTGCACCTTCTTGACCACATAAACCACGGCAAGGCCTTCATCGAGCATACCGAGAATACGATGTGCTTTCGCTGAAATCAGGCTGAACGGCATGACGGTGTAAAGAATCGCGCCCACGATAAGAGCCTTCTCTAAGGTAGTTGTCTCGCCCATAGTCAGCACGTAATAAAGTTGCAAGAGGGGCTTGGTGGCCACGCGGCCTGCCTTTTTGGCATAATTGCCGATTTTTCTGAAAATGTCGGACGACTTGGACTTCCAGTCAACATCCTTCAGTTTGTCCAAGTGCTTGTTGATGTCCTTGCCTCCAATGGCGTAGGCCAAAATAGTGATGCAGATGATGGTGATAAACATGTTGTTACGTTTTTATAGTTATTTTTCAATCTTTCTAAGATGCCACAAATTTCATTCCAATTCGTTCACGATTTCACCCTGTCAGGATTTTCAGCAATGAACTTGCTCCAGTCGGGCTTGCGGTGCGCCTTGGCTTTTTCGGTGGTATGCTTGGTGTAGTTCACGTCCTTGCCCTTGCTGATGGCGTGGCAGACGGCGGCAGCCACAGCATCAGTGGCATCGAAAAACTTGGGGTCTTCATCGGTTTTCAGGATGAAATGTACCATCTTGGCCACTTGCTCTTTCGAGGCGTTGCCGTTGCCCGTGATGGTCTGCTTGATGGTCTTGGGCGAATACTCAAAGATGGGAATGTCGCGGTAGAGCGCGGCGGCCATAGCCACCCCTTGGGCACGCCCCAACTTCAGCATCGACTGCACATTTTTCCCGAAAAACGGTGCCTCAATGGCCAATTCGTCAGGATGATATTCGTTGATGATTTCCAAAACCCGCTCGAAGATTTTCTTCAGTTTGAGTGCCTGATTCGCCAACTTCTTAAGGTTGATGACACCCATCGTGAGGAGTTCCAACTGCTTGCCCTGCTCGCGGATGACGCCGTAGCCCATCACCATTGTGCCTGGGTCTATGCCTAATATGATTTTTTCTTGGGTCATTTCGTTCGTTTCTGCAAAAGTAGGGATTTTTTGTTTACCCAAACAACTCCGCGCCTAATTCATAAACCGAAGCCTTATACCTCTGTCAGAAGGAAAGCCATATACATTGGCAGGGTCAACAGCTCATTACTTTTGCCAATGTTATAGTCGCCTAATTTTATGGCACTTGTAACATGGTATTTTTCAGGGTGCTTCAGAACAGTGCGCATCGACTTGGCGTTGCCCGTGGTAGCTTTACATTCCACAGGAGTGCACTGCCCCTTATAGCGCATAAGGAAGTCAAGTTCGACGCTGCCGTCTTTGTGATAATAATACAATTTGCGCCCCATCTTGCCGAAGATGTCGGCAACAAGGTTTTCGGCGATGGCACCTTTATAATTGAGCAAATCGCCATCCAATATGCTTGACTGCGTTCCTTCTTCCAACATGGCAACGAGCAAGCCTATGTCCGCCATATAGACCTTGAACTCGCTTTGGATTCGGTTTCCGTCAAGCGGCAGTTCGGTTGTTGATGTATTATAGCACCGGCGTATAATGCCCGCATCCTCAATCCATTGCAGGCTTCCAGCATAGTCGCGACCACGACCTCCCTGACGCACTGCGGTATAGGAAAACTTCTTGTATTCACGGGCAAGTTGGGCAGGTATCGACTCAAAACATTCGCGTATCCGCGACTTGTCGGCAGCAGCGGCATACTTCACCATATCTGATTTGTAGTCATCAATGATGCGCCGCTGCACTGAGAGCACCTTTCCGATTTGCTTCTTTTCCATGAAAGTCGTAACGACCTCCGGCATTCCTCCTACAATGGTGTATTGCAGAAGCAGTTCGCGAAAACGGTCGTGCAGGGCCTCCTCAACGGGCGTTTCGTTGTTCAGGCACTTTTTCAAGTAGTCAAAATGCAAGTCCTTGATGCCATTGACCCACAGCCATTCCTCGAAATCCATCGGGTACATATTGACGATATCCTCAAAGCCAACAGGAATGGAAGCAGCTTCTTCCTCTGCCTTTTCGTCTGGAGTCTTGTATCCGTTCACACCCAGCAAAGATCCCGTACAAATTACCTCATAGCGGCCGTCCAAATGAAAGTATTTCAGCGAACCTCTTGCCCTCGGACAATCCTGTATTTCGTCAAAGACAAAGCAAGTCTTACCCGCTTCTATCTCGGCATCAGGCATGGCAGCGGTGATACGCATGACAATGGCATCAACCTCAAGATTCGGAGTGAAGAACTTCTTGTATTCCGGATGCTCATGGAAATCGAGATAGATTACGTTTTTGAAATGTCTTTTGGCGAAGTCCATCACACTGCTGGTCTTGCCGCACTGACGCACACCTTTCACCACAAGGGGTTTGTGGGAGACGTCATCCAACCACGATTGGAGTATGTTTTCAATCTTGCGCTTATACATAAAAACACGTTTTCACGCCGAGTTTTGCGTGTTCTACACACATTTTCCACCCGACTTTTAGTGCAAAAATACACATTTTCCATAAAAGACCTGCAAAAAATGAAATTTTTTTATCCAAACAACTCCGCGCCCAACTTATAAACCGATGCCACCGGCACAATCTCGACCTTAAATTGTTGGAATGAGAGATTTACAAATAAATATCACTTTTTTTGTGAATATTCAAAGATTTAGTTTACCTTTGCAGGCAAAATGAATTAATAATTATGGTCCCAATAGAAGAACTATACGGTCTTGAAACCATTAAGGGTTTAGTAGAAGGAGATAAGAACCTATCAAGAATATTTGGCTTTATTCTCTACACTGAAGAACATCCTTTTATAGCAAAAGTTTTGCAAGATTCTGTATTCTGGAAAGCTTTGGACAGTATTTCGGGGCCAAACTGGCCGATATTTGCAGTTAGGCCGTTAGAAAAAGGTTATTACGGTTTCCCCCGTTACCGTGGTAATGAAAAGTATATGATGATCCATACTTGGAATGAACCTCAGAATAATCTTCCAATATTACATGATTTTGATTTGGAAAGTTCCAATGAATTACCTTGTTTTGTTGCTTTTATGTGGGATGATCATAATAAATTGAAAAGAATTTCAATTCCCATAAGAGGAAACAATACGGAATCTGTATATAATTCTATAGAAGAAATTGTAAGAGTTGTTGCAGAAACAGAAAAAAACGTGCTTCCAGAATACAAACATAATGTGGAATTGTTCGATAATGTATCGAAAAATCTCGAAGCATTGAAGTGTAAACATACGCTTAAGACTATTGGGCACACAGGATGGAAATTCATCGAATTTTTTAAATCATTTGTTTAAATTTTCAGTTCGGTCGAGTTTTGAATCTAACCGATCTTTTTTTACCCAAACAACTCCCCACCCAACTCATAAACCGAAGCCACTGGCACAATCTGAATCTTAAACCGTTTGGCATCCAAGCCCTTAGCATTGTATTTCGAGACGAAAATCTTCTCAAAGCCTAATTTGTCGGCTTCGGCGATGCGGGCTTCTATGCGAGTGAAATGATGAAATCTAATTGTCAGACCGTTTTTTCATATCTCGTTTTCTCAACCACTGACGGAAATCTGTAGCCGTCAATCCCATATTACGTAGATTGTTTCTGATGATGAATTCGGGTATTGGGTCAATATGTGTCTGAAAAACAACAGGACGCAACAAGCCCTCTTTTGACCATTTTTCATGCCCAGAGTTGCCTGATTCCACTACTTTGCAACCTTGTTCGGCAAGAAAAACCTTAAAGTCGGCGATGCTTATATTGCCAATTCGATAAGTGTTCATGCTGAAATCTGGCAGGTCTTGTTGACATTTGTTTTCTTGAAGGAGTGCGTGACGAGATTGCGAAGTTGCTCATTCATGCCAAGCATGTCCGACAAATCAGGCTCATTACCTTTGGCCTTCCCCACTTTCCACCCATGCAAAGCCAAATCTGCACGGAGCGTTCCATTGCGCAACTGCTCAGAAAGGTAATCGGAAAGCATAAAATCAAAATCGGCGCGGGCACTTTCTTCGGTAAGGTCATAGCCCGAAAGGTCAAGCGAAGGACAATATGCGATATAAGTGTCGCCTTCTTTGAATACGAACAATGAAACGCTGATTTCAACGCCTTCTTTCATAAAACTGATATAGTTCAGATTTGTCATCTTTTTTGTTTTATGGCGCAAAAATAAACATTTTTCTTTTACCCAAACAACTCCGTCCCCAACTCATAAACCGACCCCACAGGCACAATCTCAATCTTAAACCGCGAGGTATCCAAACCCTTGGCATTGTATTTCGAAACAAAAATCTTCTCAAAACCCAGTTTGCCAGCCTCGGCGATGCGTGTTTCAATGCGGGTTACGGCACGGATTTCGCCTGAGAGACCTACCTCGGCGGCAAAGGCATAACGTGAGGAAATGGGAATGTCGGCATTTGAGGAAAGCACCGCTGCGATGACTGCTAAATCAATGGCGGGATCATCCACGTGGAGCCCACCAGCGATGTTCAAGAACACATCTTTTATGGAAAGTCGGAAGCCGGCGCGTTTTTCCAAGACCGCCAGCAACATATTCATCCGACGAATATCGAAACCTGTGGCGGAACGTTGCGGTGTGCCGTAGGCTGCGCTGCTCACCAAGGCTTGTGTCTCGATGAGCATGGGGCGTTGGCCTTCCATCGTGGCGGCGATGGCGATGCCGCTCACCTCCTCGTCGCGCTGCGAGAGTAAGATTTCACTGGGGTTAGTTACCTCGCGGAGGCCGGTGGCGTTCATCTCGAAGATGCCCAACTCCGAAGCGGAACCAAAACGGTTCTTGATGGTGCGCAAAATGCGGAAACCATAGTGGCGGTCGCCCTCGAACTGCAAGACGGTGTCAACGATATGCTCCAAAATCTTCGGTCCAGCGATGCTGCCGTCTTTGGTGATATGGCCGATGAGGAACACGGGCACCTGATACGCCTTGGCCATCTTGTTCATCTCGGCGGCGGTTTCGCGGATTTGAGAAATGCTGCCCGCCGTGGCATCAATGTACGGCGATTCAAGCGTTTGGATGGAATCGACCACCACGATGTCGGGCTGCACGTTCTTGAAGTGTTTCAGGATTTCTTGCGTGTTGGTCTCGGTGAGGATGAGGCAGTCGGTGTTGTGGATGCCGATGCGCTCAGCCCGCATCTTGATTTGGGTCTGGCTTTCCTCGCCGGAGATGTAAAGCACCTTTCTTCCAGCCAGTTGCAAAGCCGTCTGCAAGAGCAAGGTCGATTTGCCAATGCCGGGTTCGCCGCCCACAAGGGTGAGCGAGCCGAGCACCAAGCCGCCGCCCAAAACCCTATTGAGTTCCTCGTAGGGCAAGATGATGCGTTGTTCCTTGGCATTGCTGATTTCCTTAATGGGTACGGGGAAACCCTTATCCATCTCAGTACCAATGTTTTTTCTCACCGATTGGGCATCCTTTCCCGTGACGACGGTTTGTTCCGTGCAGGTGTTCCACGCACCGCAGGCGGGGCATTTCCCGAACCATTTCGGCGACTCGTTTCCACATTCCTTGCAGAAAAAGACGGTTTTTTCTTTTGTTGGCATAAACGTATTTTTGACTTGTTTTCAGAGCGGGCCCTTCGACATGCCCAAAAACCCAAGGTCGTTGAGCCTGTCGAAACGCCGATTTGTACGGTTTCCAAAGGGCAAAAATACGAAAATTTGTGGATAACTTCCGAAATTTTAATACCTTTGTCGCCAAATCGTTGCACGGATGAAACGTCGTTTACTCACACTGCTCGTCTTATTGCTCACCTCTCCCCTGTTTGCACAGCAGGGTGATGTGGTGTTGTGTGAGGGCTTCTTCAACCCGTGGCTCGAGGAAGGCTGGGACGCGAAAGGCGACGATTGGGTGGTGTGGTACATCTCCAACACGACTTTCGCCGGCGCCAAACCGCGCGAGATGCAGATGTATCCCGACTTCAACTTCAACGGCACCACACGCTTAGTCACGCCCATCGTGGAATTGGGGAAATACGACTTCATCAATTTTCAGTTCAACCATTGCCTCGAAGCCACCCAAGGCGAAATCAATGCGCAAATCGGCATCGGCATTTCCGAAAACGGCGAGGATTGGGAGAGCATCTGGGAAGACACGGTGCAAGGCAGCATCGCGCAGAGCCAATACCTGCTCACTTTCGACATGGAGGAATGGCCGAGCAAGTCGCCGCAGTTTTGCCTTTATTTCACGGGCGAAGGGGCTTACGTCAACAGTTGGTACATCGACAATGTCATCATCTTTGCCTCGAAGAAAAACAAGTTTGGCGGCATCGACGACAGCGACGAAAACGGATTCATCGCCGCACGGTCGCACATCCTGAGCCTGAAAGGTCCTTCGGCGGGCACGGTGACACAATTCTCCAAGATGAGAAAGTCGAAAAACAAGTTCTCCAAGATTGTTGAAGGCAGAAAAGGAAGAAGAAATAGAAGGAGGTAATTATATGAAAATCAATAAAATAATCGTATCACTTTTTCTTTTCGTTTTGACATTGACGGCAAAAGCGCAAAACTTCACCGATAGCAATTTGCCCATCGTGGTCATCGAGACGGACGGCGGAGCCAACATCCCTGACGAACCGAAAGTTTTGGCCACCATGAAAATCATTTGGCACCAAGACGGCTCGCGCAACTACCTGACCGACATCGACAACCCCGAATTTCTCAACTATGACGGGCGCATCGGTATCGAACTTCGCGGCAGTTCCTCCCAAATGTTCAACAAGAAACCCTACGGTTTGGAAACCTTGCAAGACGACGATGTTACGAACAACAATGTCAGCATTTTAGGTATGCCCGAGGAGAACGACTGGATTCTCAATTCGCTGGCCTACGACCAAACGGGAATGCGCGACGTGCTTTCCTACGAACTCTCGAACCGCCTCGGACAATATGCCTCACGCAGCGTGTATTGCGAAGTGATGATCAACGGCAACTACAAGGGGCTTTATGTCTTCATGGAAAAAATCAAGCCCGACAAGAACCGCGTGAACATCGAAAAGATGGACGAAACTTGCAACCAATACCCAGAGGTGACCGGCGGCTATATCACCAAGGCCGACAAGACCAACGGCGACCCTGTGGCATGGACGATGCAGGGCTACGGCGGCGGCTGGGGATGGGGCAACAGCACCGATTTCATCCACCACTACCCCAAGCCTTCCGACATCACCAACGCGCAAAACAACTACATCCACAGTGTGTTCACCGATTTGGAACGCGAGGCTGGCCGTCACAACACCACAATCTCTTCGGGCATTCCCACAGTCATCGACATCCCTTCTTTTATTGATTTTATGATGATTGCGGAGTTTTCCTCCAATGTAGATGTGTATTCGTTCAGCACCTTTTTCCATAAGGACAGGATGGGCAAACTGAGGGCAGGACCCGTGTGGGACTACAACCTCGCCTACGGTTACGACGCCTTCGGCAACCGCAGCAAGTACGATGTGTGGCAGTTCAGCAACAGCGACAACACCGGCCCAAAGTTTTGGAAAGATCTATTTGACACCGACCTTTTCCGCTGCTATTTTGCCAAGCGTTGGTTTGAACTGACCGAACCCGGACAGCCCTTGAATTACGACTTCGTTTGCTCGCGCATTGACGAGATAGACGAAGAAATCTCCGAGGCCGTCGCCCGTGACAACCAACGCTGGAACCAGATGGGCCAACACGCGCAATATGTCAACAACATGAAGACTTGGCTCCAGCAGCGCATCAACTGGCTGAACAACAACATCGGCTCCTACCAAGGCTGCGCCGAGGTCGACTTACCGCCGTTGGTCATCTCCAAAATCCACTACCATCCCATGGACTGGTGGGGCATCGACGGCGACCATTTGGAATTCATCGAAATCACCAACAACGGCAATGAGGAAGTGGACCTG
>Ga0310786_10005975_pt1 | contig 16347 bp, 6 predicted proteins | sample AusTroGonzalo_MG_FD_203881 | JGI IMG/M metagenome (GOLD analysis project Ga0310786, IMG submission 203881) | Bovine rumen microbial communities from tropical cattle in Woodstock, Queensland, Australia - Gonzalo_03 (v2) (version 2) | ecosystem: Host-associated > Mammals > Digestive system >... | reverse complement strand
GACCGATTCAGGGTAGAAGCAGATTATTTCACGAAGGATACACATGACCTGCTGATGGGCAAGTCCATCCCGATCTATATGGGAGGAGGCACCATCACCTCCAATGTCGGCAGCATCCGGAACCATGGTTTCGAATTCAGCATCTCCGGCGACATCATCTCCAAGAAGGATTTTGTCTGGAACAGTTCCATCAATGCTTCCTTCGTCAAAAACAAGGTCGTCGACCTGGGAGATGAAGAATATATCACCAGTTTCACCAATTTCGTAGGTATCCAGTCCATCCCGGAATCCATCTACAAGGTCGGCGAATCCCTCGGTTCGATCTGGGGGCTGAACTGTCTGGGATACTGGACCGATGCAGAGGCCACGGAGGCTGCCAAGTACAACTGTGTCCCCGGCGACGTGAAATACGAAGACCTCAACCAGGATTTCAAGTATGACGGAAATGATTGTAAGATCATCGGCTGCGGCATGCCGGTAGCCACGCTTGGGTGGAACAACACCATCCAGTATAAGCGTTTCACAGTGAACGCTTTCTTCCAAGGGGTCCTGGGGCAGGACAAACTGAATTACACCCGTTTCATGGGCATTGCCGGCGTCGGTGACTGGCATACGCCGATCCTTTCCGAAGCGGCCGACACCTATTCCGTCTCGGGCAATGGCGCTCCGCTTCCTGGCTGGAGTACGACCAGCATCTGGTATGCACAGTCTTCCATGTTCCTCGAGGATGCCAGTTTCCTGCGCCTGAAGAACCTTTCGGTCTCCTATGACGTGCCCGTGAAGAGACTCTCCGCGCTCTCCGTTTCCCTCAACGCGATCAACCTGCTGACCTTGACCCGCTACAAAGGACTCGATCCGGAAGCCTCCAACCGGGGCGGTGGTGGTTCGGACATCAGCCAGGGACTGGACTTTGGCGCTTATCCCAACCCCCGCACTTTCATGCTGGGCGTGAACATCACTTTCTAATGGTTGAACCAAGACAACTTCGATACAGCATATGAAAAGATTATCCCTCATGGCGGTTTCCGCCCTTATCGCCGTTCTGACCGGTTGTACAGACTTTCTGAAAGAAGAGACGAACGGCAAGGTTTTCTCGAATGCGCTCCAGACGGAAGCCGGTCTGGACGCGGCACTGACCGGAACGTATAAGCAGTGGAACAACGGTTGGTCCAATGGTTTCCTGCATACTTGGCAACTGGAGAACACCATGGGCGGCGAAGACCTCGCCACCAACCACAGTACGCCGAATACCCTGGAATTTGACACCTACAATGTGACGAGTTCGAATTCCTCCATCCCGAATATCTACAATTCCTGCTATCTCAGCATCAAGAATGCCAACGGAGTCATCGAAGCGGCCCCGAACTGCAACGGATCGGCCGAGGTGATCGGTCAGATCCTCGGAGAGGCTTATTTCATCCGTGCTTTCGACTATTTTGTCATCGCCCGTATGCACAAGGCCGCCCCGCTGATGCTCTCGAGTGTCTATAATCCGGATGACATGCATATCGAGCCCACTGGAACGGAGGGTCTGTATGCGCAGATCGAGGCAGACCTGGAGGAAGCCATCCGACTGCTTCCTGTAACCAGACGGAACAATGAACTCTCCCGTCCAAACAAGGGTGTCGCCCAGGCTCTCCTTGCAGAGGTGTACCTTCATGAAGCCGGCTATCCACTGAAGAAGCAGGGCTACTATGCCAAGGCCGCCTCCATGGCAAAGAACGTGCTGGACAACCATGCCGCGTACGGCTTTGACTTTGAATCAAGCTACGAGAATCTCTTCCTCCATACCCCGGATAAGGGCGGCATCACCAAGGAAAGCATTTTCCAGATGTGCTCTAACAAAGGGAACTGGTGCTATGGTACGGCGGCAGGTCCTTCGGAAGTCGGCGGATGGAACTATATTTTCTCGGAACTGAACTTCTTCCGCAATTTTCCCGAAGGCCCCCGGAAAGACTGCACGTTCATGACGGAATTCGATTGTAACGACGGTATCCATCGCACCTGGCAGGAACTGGACATCCCCCGGCCGGTCTATCGGAAACTGGCTGTCAATGACGCTTACAGCGCAGGCTCCTGGAGTATTGCCATCTGCATGCTACGTTATTCCCAGACAGCGCTGACGTATGCCGAGGCACAGGCCCGCAGCGGATCCGTGAACGATCTTGCCAGAACCTGCCTCAACACAATCCGTCGTCGGGCCGGTCTGGAAGACATTACAACCACGGATCCCGCGCAATTCGCACAGGCTTGTGTCAACGAACGGATGTGGGAATTTGCCGCGGAGGGCGTCCGTTGGTATGATATCCAGCGCCTGGAACTGCTGGACGAGGCCATTGCCCAGCGCGATCCGAGCGAAAACAAAGTCATCGGTTCCAAAGGCGAGGAGTGCTACTTCTTCCCGCTTCCGAACACAGAACAAGTCCTCAATCCCAATCTGAAATAAAATGCGAAAGATCATCCTCCTGTCAGCCTGCATGTTGGCGGCTGCGTCAGCCCTGGCTCAGCCTCGGCTGACAAAAGACAACATCGACGAAGTCATCCGGGCCATGACCCTGGAAGAGAAAGCGACCATCCTGGTCGGAAGCGGTCACCTGTTCCGGGAGGACGGGACTCCGTACGGGATGGAGGCCAAGGTGCCCGGCGCCGCCGGTACTACCCGGCCTATGGAACGTTTCGGCATTCCGGGAACCGTCCTCGCCGACGGTCCTGCCGGTGTACGCATCGACCCGCGCCGTCCCGGCAAGGATCAGACCTATCACGCTACCGGATTTCCGGTGGGGACGCTCGTCGCCAGCTCCTGGAATACGGACATGGTGGAGGAAATGGCCCGCGCCGTGGGAGAGGAAGTCCACGAATATGGCGTGGATGTGCTGCTCGGACCGGGCATGAACATCCAACGAAACCCCCTCTGCGGCCGCAATTTCGAGTATTTCTCGGAAGATCCGCTCCTCACCGGCAAGATTGCCGCCGCCTATGTGCGCGGTGTCCAGAGTAACGGCGTGGGTACTTCCATCAAGCACTTCGCCGCCAACAGCCAGGAAAACAACCGTACTGGCAACAATGCCCGTATTACGGAAAGGACGCTCCGGGAGATCTACCTGAAAGGCTTCGAAATCGCCGTCAAGGAAGCGAAGCCTTGGACCGTGATGAGCTCCTACAACATCATCAACGGAACCTATGCCCAGCAGCGCAAGGACCTCCTGACAACCCTCCTTCGCGAAGAATGGGGATACCGCGGGCTGGTTCTCACCGATTGGTGGAACAATGCAGGTACGGTGAAATCGGCCTGGGCCGGCAACGACTTGATGGATCCGGGCGCGCAGTCCCAGATCGACCGGCTTGTGGCAGGCGTCCAGGACGGATCGCTCGCCATGGAGGATCTGGACCGAAATGTCCGCAACATGCTGGAATACATCGTCAAGACGCCAGCGTTCAAGGGGTACGAGTATTCTGACAAACCCGACCTGAAAGCGCATGCCCAGGTAGCGCGCCGGATGGCGGCCGAGTCTTCCATCCTGCTCAAGAATGAGGTCGGTACGCTGCCGCTCAAGGGAGTCAGGAAAGTGGCGCTTTACGGCATCACATCCCTGGATTTCGTAGCGGGCGGCACCGGTTCCGGCCATGTACATCGCGCCTATGTGGTGAATATGGAGCAGGCGTTGGAGAATGCCGGTTTCGAGGTCGACAAAAACTTGACGGACTACTACCGGAGCCAGATCGCCGCTTATGAAGCGAAAAAGAACCTGTCTGTCATTCCGGACGGCTCCTTCGGATACGGAAAGCCGAAAATCCCGGAGGTGGAAGTCCCGAAGGAGGCCATCGTGCGCGAAGCGAAAGAGAATGACATCGCAATCTTCGTCCTCGGCCGCAATGCCGGTGAGGAGAACGACCGCCGGATTCCGGATGACTTCGATCTGACGGAAACGGAACGGACGCTTCTCCGTCAGGTCGTCACGGAATATCATGCCCTAGGCAAGAAAGTGGTGGTCGTCTTGAACATCGGTGGTGTCATCGAGACCGTCTCCTGGAAGGGGAGTGTCGATGCCATCCTGCTGCCCTGGTCTCCCGGTCAGGAAGGTGCCAATGCCGTGGTGGATATCCTGACGGGAAAGGTCAACCCGTCCGGGAAACTGCCGATGACCTTCCCGGTGGACTATATGGACCATCCCTCCTCGAAGAACTATCCCTATGAATACGACCAGAACGCATTCCGGTTGATGCGTGGCCGGGAGCATGAACCTGTCCGCAACGTCGAGTACACGAACTACGAAGAAGGAATCTGGGTGGGATACCGTTATTTCAACACGGTTGGCAAGGAGGTATCCTATCCCTTCGGATTCGGTCTCAGTTATACGGAGTTCGCTTTCTCGAAGCCCGTCGTAAAAGCGACGGCGGACGGTTTCGAAGCCTCCGTCACGGTGACCAATACCGGGACCGTGGCCGGCAAGGAAGTCGTACAACTCTATGTGACCGCCCCTGAAGCGGGGCTGGCCAAGCCTTCCTATGAACTGAAGGCCTTTGCCAAGACCCGTGAACTGGCGCCAGGAGAGAGCCAGACGCTTACGCTGAAAGTGGATAACTACGACCTCGCATCATACAATGAGGCTTCATCGGCCTGGGAGACTCCGGCAGGGAACTACCTCCTTTCCTTCGGCTCCTCGGTGGCTGATATCCGGGCCACCGCCCGCTATCAGTTGAAGAAAGCAGGGAAGTGGCAGGCGAACCGGCTCTTCGAACTGGATGCCCCCATGCAGGAAATGACCTTCTCCCGTCGCTGATTTCATCCCAATACGGTGGCATTCCATCCCAAATCCGGGCTTCTGTCCCGGATTTTTTCGTTTCCATCCCTGCCTGTTGACCGTCATTTTAACATCCGTTAAACTTGCAACCGGAAACACTGCATGATATGAACGCATTTCGATTAATAGCCCTTGCCAGTTTAGTGCTGGCCCTCTCTTGTACAAGCCGCCAGTTCTCCGATGCCCCTGCGGAGATGGAAAGACGGATCGATGACATCCTGAAGAAATTGACCCTGGAAGAAAAGATCGGACAGATGACCGCTTTGGAAGTAAGTCTGATTACCGCTACGGACACGTCCTTCACAACGGAGAAACTAGCCATGCTCCCCGAAGCGAAACTGGATGCTGTCATCCGCCGATTCGGATTGGAAAAGAAATACAAGGCAGCCGATATGGTCCTGGACCTCCAGCATATCGACATGGACCGGGCCCACAAGATCTACGACCTTTCCTTAGATATCGCTGCCCGCGGTGACTTCCATCTGGACGAAATCGCGTTGGATTCCCTCATCGGTAAATATAAGGTTGGATGCATCCTCAATCCGCCGATGATGTGCGCACAAAAACCGGAACTATGGAACGACCTGATCCGGAAGATTCAAGAAAAGTCCATGCAGGAACTGGGCATTCCCTGCGTATATGCACTGGACCAAATGCATGGAACCACCTATACGGATGGAGGTACTCTCTTCCCTTCCGCCATCAATCTGGCGGCGACGTTCAATCGGGACCTTGCCCGCTCGATGGGGGAGATCACGGCTTATGAAACACGCGCCTGCGGCGTTTCCTGGGTGTATGGACCTGTCATGGACCTGGGGCGTCATCAAGCCTGGACACGTCAGTACGAGGGTTTCGGAGAAGATGCTTTCCTTGCCGGGGAAATGGGCACTGCCGTAGTCGAAGGACTCCAAGGAACGGACAAAAACCGGATTGATTCCTACCATGTCGCTTCCACCCTCAAACATTTCTTCGCTTATGGTATTCCCGACAACGGCCTGGACCGCACGCCTACGACCATCAGCGAGATGGAACTCCGGGAGCGCCAGTTCGCCCCGTTCTTGAAAGGCTTCCGAGCCGGAGCTCTCACCACCATGACCAATTCTTCCATCGTGAATGGAATGAACGGCGTGGCCAACCGTCGTTTCCTGACAGGGTGGCTCAAAGAGGACTTGGAATGGGATGGCGTCATCATCACCGACTGGGGCGATCTGGAAAATCTCCGCGTCAGAGACCATATCGCCAGCACCAAGAAGGAGGCTGTGGAGATGGCAGTCAATGCCGGTGTAGACATGCTGATGGTTCCTTCGGAATACACTTATGGTCCGCTCTTGAAAGAGTTGGTGGATGAAGGGAAGGTTTCCATGGAACGGATTGACGAGGCCGTTCGTCGCGTCCTTCGTATGAAGTTCCGTCTGGGGCTTTTCGACGTACCGGTCACCCAGGTGAAAGACTATCCGGAGTTGGGTTCGGCATCCTTTGCAGCCAAGTCCTATCAGGCTGCGCTTGAATCGGAGGTGCTCCTGAAGAACGAGGACGGGATTCTTCCGCTCCGGAAAGGGACCCGGATCCTGGTCACCGGACCGAATGCCAACTCAATGCGTACCTTGAACGGCGGCTGGAGCTATACGTGGCAGGGAGCAGGACAGGAACGTTTCACCGATCGGTATCATACGATTTACGAGGCTTTATCCGAAAAATTCGGATCCTCGAATGTCCGTCTGGTGGAAGGCGTTTCCTACGATTTCGGCGCCTCTTGGGACAAGGAGAAGGAGCCCTGCATCGCAGATGCCGTAAAAGCAGCTGCCTGGGCCGACTGCATCGTGGCCTGTATCGGCGAAAACTCCTATGCCGAAACCACCGGCAATATTGCTGACATCACGCTCTCAAGGAATCAGTTGGATTTAGTCAAGGCCTTGGAGGCCACGAGAAAGCCGGTAATCCTGATCTTGAATGAAGGCAGGGGCCGCATCATCTATGATATCGTCAAGGGAGCCAAAGCTATCGTGCATACGATGCTGCCCGGCAATTATGGTGGCGATGCCCTGGCCGACCTCCTCTCCGGAGACGAGAACTTCAGCGGAAAGCTGCCTTACACCTATTCCGCCCATACCAACGCTCTGGTCAAATACGATTATAAAGCCTGCGAGCGGCGGGAAGTGATGAGCGGAGTCTATGACTATGATGCCAAGACTTACCAGCTCTGGTGGTTTGGCGAGGGACTTAGCTACACAGAGTTTGCCTACAGCAACTTGACGGTGGACAAAGTGGAATTCTCCCAGGACGACGTTCTTCATTTCTCCGTGGACGTGACCAATACAGGAGGATGTGCCGGAAAGGACGTGGTCATGCTTTTCTCTTCAGACCTCTATGCCAGCGTGATGCCCGACAACCGCAGGCTCCGGGCATTCGAAAAGATCGACCTGCAGCCAGGACAGACCCGGACCGTCCATTTTTCGCTGCCCGCCTCCGACCTGGCGTTCGTCAACCTTGACAATCATTGGATGCTGGAGGAAGGAGACTTCGAAATGACCGTGGGAGACCAGACGCTTCTTGTCCGCTGCGCCCGCACCTATATTTGGAATACCCCGAACATCCCTGAACAGAAATAAGAATGAACAGATTGGTTAACAGGTTGGTTTTGGTTTGCCTGACGATGGCTTCCTGCGCTGTGCTGTCTGCGCAGGAGGTCAGCGTCCGGTTCAACCTGAATTACAAGACGCGCGAAAAAGCGCCAGCCACCATCACGTTGAAACAAAACACGGCCTTGAAGCTACAGGACAAACCGATTCCTGAACGACCTGGCTACCGCTTCGCCGGTTGGTACACAGATAAGGCCTGCACCCGGGAATGGCTTTTCGGCACGAAAGCGGTCATGTGGGGCCAGCCCGCCGTGGACTCCATGGCAGTCAGCGCTTCCATGACCCTGTATGCGCGCTGGGCCGCTCCGGTCCACATCAAGGATGCCAAGGGACTGGACCGGATCCGGGAAGACCTTTCCGGCTGGTATGTACTCGATAACGATATCGACCTTTCCTCCTTTGAAGATTGGAACCCTATCGGCACCTACGAGGCCGATTACGAGTTCGCCGATGGAGAATGGTGGAAAACAGCCTTCAAAGGCCGGCTGGACGGTAACGGACACACGGTCCGGAACCTGTCGATCACACGCTTGGATCAGGCGAAGAAAGCACTGTTCGGATCGATTGCCAACGCTGAAATCCGTGACTTGGTCATGGACAGTCCCCGGATTGTCCTGCGAGGTGAAAACCCCTATGTGGCGCCCCTTGTCGGTATCATGAAGGAAGACGGAGGAAGGCTGTGCGTGCTGGAAAACATCCGCGTGTGCAACGCTCTGATCAATCTGGAAGTGAGGAACGAGAACGGCGCCTTCGTCTCAGCGACCGCCCTGTCCGGCGGAACCTGGAACGGGACCATTTCCCGCTGTCATGTGGACGGTACAATCCAGGTGAAAATGGCTGATAACGGAGGAGGGGAGCTCTATGTAGGCGGTCTCACCGGTGAGCCGTATTGCATGACCAAAGACTGTACGGCAAATTTGGATATCGAAGTGACTTATGATCGTTCCGCTTCCAAGGGCGGGCTCAAGAGTTTCATCGGAGGCTTGCAGGCCGGTGCGACAGAAATCCGTGACTGCCAGTCGTATGGCCGTATCCGCCTGCGTGGTGACAATGGCACCGGAGAAGTGAACGTGGGTGGACTGATCGGCAGTGAACGGTACGGCCAGGTCATCGGCTCCCAGTCCTATGTGAATATCGAAGCGGACGGACTCCGTCAACTCCGGGTCGGCGGCATTGCGGGTGAGTTCAATAGCCAGTATGCCATATTCGGCGCCCTGTCAGGTGTCAAGGAAACGGTCATCCGGGACTGCTTCGCCGGCGGATCCTTCCGTTCCATCCACGTGAAGGACTTGATCCGTGGCGCTATCTGCGGCTCCGGACAGCCCGAACCCCTGCAATCCTGGGGACAGACCATGTCGTACCGGATCGAGAACTGCACCTACTCTTTTTCTGATGCGGACGCTGGTGCCCGTTTCGAGGATGCGAAAGTCGTCCGGAAACGGACGATGGGTGGTTTTATCGACGGATTGATGTCCCAGATGACGCTTCAGGAAAAAATCGGCCAGTTGAACGTGGTCGTAGGAGGTGATTTCGTATCCGGTGAAAGTTTCGGAGAAGAAGGGGATTCCACCTATGTGATGATTACGGAAGGCAGTCTCGGAGGCTTTTTCGGTTTCAATGACGTAAAGAAGATCAAGGCCCTGCAGCAGATCGCCGTGGAGAAATCCCGGCTCCGGATCCCGCTCATCTTCGGCTTTGACGTGGTCCATGGATACGACCTTTCTTTCCCCATCCCCCTGGCGATGGCTTCGTCCTGGAATATGGAATTGATCGAACAAAGCGCCCGCACGGCTGCTACGGAAGCAGCCGCCGACGGTGTGAACTGGGTGTTCTCCCCGATGGTGGACATCGCCCACGATGCCCGCTGGGGTCGTGTAGCCGAAGGGGCTGGCGAGGATCCCTATCTGGGAGGCGAGATTGCCAAAGCGATGGTCCGTGGTTATCAGGGCGCGGACAATGACATGGGACGTTCCGACAATGTGATGGCCTGCGTGAAACACTACGCCCTTTACGGCGCCGCCGAGGCAGGTCGGGACTACAATACCGTTGACATGAGCCGCCAGCGCGCCTTCAATGAATATATGTATCCCTATCAGGCAGCCGTTGAGCAGGGCGCGGGGTCCTTCATGTCTTCCTTCAATGAATTCGAAGGCCTGCCCGCTTCCGTGAACAAGTATCTGCTGGATGACGTGCTCCGCAAGCAATGGGGCTTTGACGGCTTTGTGGTCACCGATTATCAAGCTATCCAGGAATGTACGAACCATGGAATCGGGGATGCCCTTACCGTCGGTTCCAGGGCGCTCGATGCCGGCATCGACATGGACATGATGAGTTTCAATTATGTCCGTCAGTTGGAATCGGCCCTGGAGAAGGGTCTGGTGAGCCTGGAACAGGTTGACCAAGCATGCCGTCGCATCCTGGAAGCCAAATACAAACTGGGCTTATTTGACGACCCCTACCGTTATTGTGACGAAGAACGCTCCCGGGCAACATTGGGCAAAGCCGAATTTGTTCACCAGACTCGGGAGACTGCTACGGAAACCTTTGTGCTCCTGAAAAACGAGAAGGACCTCCTGCCGCTACGCAAGGACGCCCGCATCGCCCTCATCGGCCCCATGGCCGACCGGGCCAACGACATGGTTGGAAGCTGGAGTGGCTATTCCAAGAGCGTGAAGTCCGTTTCCATCAAGGAAGGCTTTGAAAAAGCGCTGGGACATCCAGTCCCCTATGCAGTTGGAAGCTGGCTGGTAGACAGCCGTGAGCTGGAAACCGTACTGGAGACCCGTGAGATGGGCCTCAACCGCACGAATATCGACCCTTCTTCCATTCATGCCCGCAGTGAGAAAGAACTGTTGGACGAGGCTTTGGAAGTAGCGGCTGATGCCGATGTGCTTGTAGCAGTCCTGGGCGAGAACTTCAACATGAACGGGGAAGGCTCTTCGAGAGCCAACCCGGACATTCCCGGCCCGCAGCAAAGATTGCTGGAAGCCCTGGCAGCTACAGGAAAACCTGTGGTGCTGCTCCTTGTGACCGGCCGTCCGCTGATCATTCCCTGGGCGGCGGAGCACGTCCCCTCCATCCTGAATGTCTGGTTCCCGGGCATCCAGGGCGGACATGCCGTGGCGGACGTTGTCTTCGGCGACGTGAACCCTTCCGGGAAACTCACCATGAGCTTCCCCCGCAGCCTCGGACAGCTTCCCTATTCGTACAATCACAAGAACACCGGCCGCCCCTGGGCCGATGACGACTTCTATTTTCCGACCCGAAGCAACTACATGGACGTGGCGAACGGCCCGCTGTATCCTTTCGGATTCGGTCTTTCCTATACGGATTTTGAATACAGCGACTTCTCGCTCGATACGGACAAGATTTCCTTGGGAGGTAAGTTCAAGGCATCCGTCACCGTTACCAATTCCGGGAAGCGCCAGGGAAGGGAAGTGGTACAACTCTATATCAGAGACATCTATTCTACCTCCACGAGACCTGTGCAGGAACTCAAGCGCTTTGAAAAAGTCAGCCTGGCTCCCGGAGAGAGCCGTCGGGTGGAGTTCGAATTGTCCACGGACGACTTGAAGTACTACAATCACTCACTGGAGTATGTGTGCGAGCCTGGCGACTTTGAAATCATGGTTGGTCCTGATTCCAAGCAGGTGGAGAAACTGCGACTGACTGTTGAATAATTACCTAACTATCAATAATATGCAAGTAAAACTAACCCGATTCTTCCTGACACTGGCCCTCGGCCTTGCAGGAATCAGTGCCTGGGCCCAGATGGGCGTGAAGGGTACCGTTTCGGATTCTTACGGACCCATGGTGGGCGTAAGCATCATTGAAAAAGGGACCTCCAATGGCACCACTACGGACTTGGATGGCAATTTCACTATCACGGTGAGTGACAACGCCACCCTGGTCATCTCTTCCATCGGCTATGCCACCCAGGAAGTGGCGGCCGCACCTCAATTGACCATTTTCATGAAAGAAGACAGTGAGTTCCTCGAGGAAACGGTCGTCGTTGGTTACGGTGTCCAGAAGAAGAAACTCGTTACCGGTTCGACGGTCCAGGTGAAGGGTGACGACCTGGCAGCCATGAACACGGTCAGCGCCCTCGGCGCGCTGCAGAGCCAGACTCCAGGCGTGAACATCACGGTCAATAACGGCCAGCCCGGTGAAGGATTCAAAGTGAACATCCGCGGCCTGGGTACGACCGGAGACTCCGAGCCTCTTTATGTCATCGACGGCGTGGCTGGGGGTGACATCAATTCCCTGAACCCCTCGGACATCGAGACGATCGACGTGCTGAAGGATGCGGCTTCCGCCGCCATCTATGGTGCCCGTGCGGCCAATGGTGTCATCTTAGTCACCACAAAGCAGGGCAAGGAAGGGAAGATGCAGGTGAGTTATGACATGTATTACGGCTGGCAGAACCTCTACAAGCGTCCCGCCACCCTGACCGCTCAGGAAACCATGGCCATGGCCGATGAGAAGGCTTTCCAGGATGGCAACCCCGCCATCAACTGGGAGGGACGTCTGGGTGCCAAGACCTGGAAGCGGCTGCAGGAAGGATGGAAGGGAACAGACTGGGTGGAAGCCATCCTCGTCCCCAATGCACCTACGCAGAACCATGCGCTCAACATCGCCGGGGGTACGGAGATCTCCAAGTTCTCAGGCGGTTTCTCCTACACCGACCAGAACGGCATCCTCGGGAAGCCTGTCGCCTCACACTATAACCGCTATACCGCACGTCTCAATTCGGATCACGTGCTTCTCCGCTCCGGTGACCGTGATGTCATCAAAGTGGGCGAAAATCTGACGTTTTACTACAGCACCAAAACAGGTATCGGCCAGTTGATGCGGGACTATAACGATATCCGCAACGCCATCACGGCATCGGCCCTCCTCCCGATGTATGACGACGAAGGAAACCTGTATGACCGGAAAGACAAGGAGGCAGACGGTTGGGTTTATGCTTCCAACGAAGCCAACCCGGTGCTGGTGATGAAGTCGGCTCACGGCAACAACCTGAGCCGCAACTACGGCATCACGGCTACGGCCTACACGGAAATCATGCCGTGGTCGTGGCTCAAATACCGCGGCGCATTCAGTTATCGGATGACGGCCGGATCTTCCCGCAGCCTCACTGTTCCGTATCATGCTGCTGGCAACACGGGCAGCGATGCCTACAAAGTGGACCAGAGCGCTTCCTTGGGACATCGGATTTCCTGGGAGAATACGCTGCTTTTTACCATGCCTAAGCAGGACAAGCATAGCTTTGACGCTTTACTGGGCCAGTCCTTCGAGAAAACGGCGGTTGGCGAACGGATGAGTGTCTCCAATTCCGCTCCGGACGGTTCTCAGCTGCCCACCATGCAAGGTGACATGGCCCATGCCTGGATCACCAATACGGCCAACTCGCTCACCGCCACTGAAATCGGCGGCAGTCCCTGGCCGGAATGGGCGCTCCTTTCCTTCTTTGGGAGAGCCAACTACAACTATGCAGATCGCTATATGGCGACGGTCATCCTCCGTGCCGACGGTTCTTCCAACTTCGCCCGCGGTCATCGCTGGGGTTTCTTCCCTTCGGTCTCCGCTGGCTGGGTGGTCAGTGAAGAGGCTTTCATGGAGAAAACCCGTGACTGGCTGAGCTTCCTGAAAGTCCGCTTCAGTTGGGGACAGAACGGCAACCAGTCCATCAGCAATTTCCAGTACCTGTCGCCGGTGGCCTTCGACCCTTCACATACCTACAACTTCGGGAACACCATCCTGAATACGACGGCGACCAAACCGGTCGGTGCCTATGCCACCAATCTGGCAAATCCGGACGTGACCTGGGAAACCTCGGAGCAGTTTGACCTGGGTGTGGATACCCGCTTCCTCCGCAGCCGGCTTTCCCTCACGGCGGACTATTATGTGAAATATACCCGAGACTGGCTCGTCCCTGCGCCGGTCCTGGCCACGGCCGGTACCGGTGCACCTTATGTCAACGGCGGTGACGTCCGCAATGAGGGTGTGGAACTGTCGCTTGGCTGGAACGACCACGTGAATCAGGACTTCCACTATGGAATGAACGTCAACTTCTCCTACAACAAGAACATCGTTACCCGCATAGCCAATGACGAAGGTATCCTTCATGGAGACGCCGAGGTCCTGGACCACGGCGGCAGCGAATTCTACCGCGCCCAGGAAGGGTTCCCCATCGGCTATTTCTGGGGATACAAAACGGCGGGTGTCTTCCAGAATCAGCAGGAGATTGACGAGTGGATTGCGGCCGGCAACGGCGTCGCACAGACGGATCCCCAGCCGGGCGACCTGAAAATCGTGGATTATCACAAGGATGGTGTGATCGACGACAGTGACAAGACGATGATCGGCAATCCCCATCCTGATTTCCGGCTGGGCGTCAGCGCCAATTTCGGATGGAGAGGCCTGGATGCTTCCGTCACCCTGAATGGAGCCTTCGGCCATCAGATCGTCTATGGCTATCGCTCCAGTACGACAGACGCGTTCGACCATTGGACCGGAGAGGGAACATCCAATCGTTTCCCCCGCGTCGGCACCGGTGCGACCGGTGGCAAGAGCGTGACCGATACGGTCTTGGAAAACGGCGATTTCCTCCGCATCCAGAACCTGAGCCTGGGCTATGACCTGAAGCATCTCATCAAGAAACTGCCGTTCCAGCAGCTCCGCTTGTACGTGTCAGCTCAGAATCTATACACCTTCACCAAGTATCCTGGTCTCGACCCGGAGGTCGGTTTCGGTGGCAACAACCTTTATGGCGGTGGAAACAGCTGGGTCTCGGGAATCGACCTCGGCTCCTATCCTTTGGCCAGGACGTACCTGGTGGGCCTGAATTTCAAATTTTAATATGGCAGGAAGAATATGAAGACAACTAAATACATCATCGCCGCCGCTCTGGCAGTTCTCGGCTTGAATGCCTGCGAAAAACTGCTGGATACGGAGAACTACACGGCTTCCAATACGGCCAACTTCCCGGCTTCTTTCGAAGAGGCTGAAATGATGGTGACGGCCATCTATTCCAACATGAACCACATGAGTTCCCGTCCCAGCGCAGGAACCTTCTATTTCGTGTCCGAACTCGCTTCGGACGACCGTTTCGGAGGCAGTGGCGGCCAGTCTTTCGACAAGCTGCTGGTCACGGGTGAAACCGCCTTTGATTTCTCCTGGGCCCAGTATTACAAGGGAATCTATCTGGCCAACAGTGCCATCGAGGGACTGAAGCTGATGGAAAACGATGTCGATGACCGGGAAAAATATGAGCAGTTGCTGGGTGAATCCTATTTCATGCGTGCCTACAATTATTATGAAATGGGGACCTTGTTCGGCCGGGTTCCGCTGCTCACTTCCACGACACAGGATTCCAATTCGCCGCAAGTGGAGCCTGACGTCCTGTTCGGACAAATCGCTTCCGATCTCAAGCAGGCCATCGACCTGATGTCTGACAAACCCTGGAATGCCTATGTGGAATTCGGACACGCCACCAAATGGGCGGCAGAAGCCTTGATGGCACGCGCCTTCCTTTTCTATACCGGATTCTTCCAGAAGGATTCCATGCCCCTCGCCGAAGGAGGATCTGTCACCAAGCAGGAGGTCATTTCCTGGATCGACGACTGCGTGAACAATTCCGGTCACGATTTGGTGGGGGATTACCGGAACCTATGGACTTATACGAACAAATATACGGTGGATGACTACCCCTACACGGCCGGCGTCAAGGGCGTGGACGGCCAGCCGCTACTTTGGGCGGGCAATGGTAACAAGGAAGAAGTATTCTCCGTCAAGTACATGAACTATTGCGGTTATTACTATCCCGGACAGGAAGGGTACAGCAATTTCTACATTCCTTTCTTCGGTTTCGCCGGCACGAACGGCACAGGAAACACTTTCCCCTGGGGGAATGGAAACGGTGTCGGAACGGTCAATTCCGGACTTTGGGAAGACTGGAACAGGGAAGAGCCCGGCGACCTCCGCATCCGGGCATCCATTCTAAGCATCGAGGAAGAAGTTCCCGATTATGACTCAGGTGACATTTCCGGTCAGTGGGAAGACTGCGGTTACTGGGCGAAGAAAACCCTTCCGGTCCTGGCTAAAGCCGCTTATGAGCGTCAGGGATCCTGGGTGAGCAGCATCTTCTGGGCGGCATATCCCGAGTTCGACCAGGCCAACAACTACGGCATCACCAACTGGGGCGGCCATTTCCAGGATCTCATCCTGATCCGCTTCGCCGATGTCCTGCTTATGCAGAGTGAACTCAAGGAGGATGCTTCCGGCATGAACCGGGTCCGCGCCCGTGCCGGTCTTCAGCCCGTCGGCTATTCTTTGGAAGCCCTTCAACGCGAACGCCGTCATGAACTGTGTTTTGAAGGAGTCCGCTGGAATGACATCCGCCGCTGGCATATCGCCGAGCAGGCCCTCTCCGGCCAGAACAACCGCGCCATGAACAATGCTGGCGCTGACGTGGTGCTGCGCGACGGTCGTTATGCCGAGCGTTATAAGGCTACGGAAGGTTTCTTCCCCATCCCCGCTTCCCAGATCCGCCTGTCGGCCGGCGTGCTGCAGCAGAATGCCGGTTGGAAGGAAGGCGACAATTACTTGTACACTGTTTGGAATTTTGACTAGTCATCCGTATGAAAAAGATATTTAGCTTTGTATCCGTACTCGCCGGTGTTTTCACCATGGCATGTACACCGCTGGAGGATCGAGCCACGCTGGAGGTGAAAAACCTGACGGCCGATCAGTTGGAAGTTTCGGCTCATGCAGTCGTTGTCAATGGCAAGAATTCCAACGAGATTGTGGTGGAGAACCATTCTCCCATTCTGTCGGAATGGATGCTGGGTACCGACAAATCCACCGCTGCCAGCCATACCTTCCTGGCCAGGAAAACCGGCGAG
>Ga0310786_10005974_pt1 | contig 16347 bp, 17 predicted proteins | sample AusTroGonzalo_MG_FD_203881 | JGI IMG/M metagenome (GOLD analysis project Ga0310786, IMG submission 203881) | Bovine rumen microbial communities from tropical cattle in Woodstock, Queensland, Australia - Gonzalo_03 (v2) (version 2) | ecosystem: Host-associated > Mammals > Digestive system >... | reverse complement strand
AGTGCGGCAATAGACACCAGGCTGTTGCAGTTGGAAAGGCGAACCGACACGTTAGAGGCCGATTTAAAATCCATCAAAGACAGCCTGTATGAAATCAAAGGCGACATGAAAATATTACTAAAGGGGATAAAGAATGATTAAGAGAATACTGAAATACCTGTATGACCTATTCAGTGACAGGGCCGGATATCCATCAGCAAAGAGATTTGCGTGTGCGATATTTGGAATAACGGCGGTGGTGTTGGCTTTCTGCCATTACACCGTAGATGTGGTTGCGGTCTTTGTGGCTGCAGCACTTGGCGAAAACATAGCAAGCATATTCGAAAAGGATAAATGATGAATACAGAACCACGAGGAATTAGGAATAATAACCCAGGCAACATAAAGTATAACGGCATCAATTGGGCCGGACTATCAGTACCACCAAGCGATGGCGTGTTCTGCGTTTTCACAGAGGCGAAATACGGAATACGTGCCCTGGGTAAATTACTGCGGAACTACAACCGGTACTATGGGATCCGAACCATCAACGGAATCATCAAACGGTTTGCACCGGCAACAGAAAACCAGACAGATGCATACATCAAATCTGTGGCGGCAAGCACCGGATATGATCCGCATCTGCAATTGAACCTAGAGAGCAATGCGGTCCTGGTTAATTTGATGAAAGCAATCATCAAACATGAAAACGGCAAACAACCATACACAGACGAAGAAATAGAGGCGGCACTACAATGTTGAGCAAATTAAAACAATACGCATTAGCAATAGTCGCCGGTGCAGTTGCGCTGGCTTATTTTTTAGGAATAAAAAGAGGTAAAGAAAATGAAAAAGCACATCAAAATAATAAGGTTTTGGCGAACATACAAAGGGCTGATAAAGCTCGGAATACTCTTGCTGATAATAATACTGTTAGCAAGTTGCACAATAAATACCGCCGCAAATGATTTTTGTTTTTTATACAGACCGGTGTATGCAGATTATGAAAACGACACCGCAGAAACGATCCAACAAATAGACCAGAACAACATCGCATACGAAGAGTTATGCGTTTGATTATTTATTATTATACAATTTCCAGAGATACTTAAAACGTTCGCTGTATTCTTTGTCGGGCTGATCAAAGAACAAACAGTTTTCACTGTTAAATTTGCTGGCATTCGTGGTCCAGTTATAAGAACCTGTGACGATATGTTTGCCATCAAATACAGCGAACTTATTATGTTCGATTTTATGTTTTACATTCGTGACAACAGGAATGCCGGCATCACGTATCTTGCCAACCAATGAACCTTTGCCCTTTGCTTGACCACGATCAGTAATAACACGAACCTTGGCACCACGTTTGTGTGCGGCCAAGATAGAATCAACAATCGCAGGATTGGTAATTGAATAAACAGCGATGTCAACATAGTGCGCTTGATCCATTTGTTTGATAATGTTGTTTTCACAATCGGGGCCAGGCGTGAAATAAATACGAACCCAATCCTTAGCATTGATATCTTTCAACTGCGTTGGAATTTCCACCGGTTCCTGTTCGATGGTATCCGATGTACCCCACAACCTGGACCAGAAACTTTTTTTCACAGGTGCAGGTTTTTCGTTGTCGTTGAAATGATCCAAGAACCTTTCACGAACTTTGGAATCTTTGGCAAGCAGGATAACATAAATTTCGGAATCGCTAACTTTGCCAACGATCAATAAATCATTTTCGGTCATAGCTTTGGTCACTTTATTATTCGTGTAATACAAAGCATAGACTGGTTTTTTAGAATTCTTTTTTAGGAAATAATACCAAGTAGCAGAATCCTGTACCGAGATAGTATCTTTGTCAGACACACGCATATAGGTTGTCTTAAAGTGGATTTTGCGACTAGGGTCTTTGACTTCCCCAAGGATGTCTATCAGCTTGCGAACCCCCAAAAGTTCGTGCCGGTCATGAACAAAGGTCTCTGACTTTGTCAGATTCTTAAGAGCAACGGATTTAAACTCTGGTATGTCGGCTTTGTTTTCAAACACAGTTTGGAACGCATCAGTATAACTGGCTACACAAACAACAGGGAAACCAGTGATGCACAAACTTGTGACTATGGATAAGAGCAATAAGACCTTTCGCATAGTCGTGATGTTATATCAGGCGGCCCGAATAGTCAAGATAGTGTTGTCATTATCTGCAAGAAACATATTGGTTTTACGAATAAAAATGCGTGCATAAAGGCGTTTGCCATTTATGGTACACCTGTCATTATTATTGGTCAAAGCCTCGTCCAGACCCAAAAGAACAAACTGTTTTGGATCATGTTTGGCAAGGAACGAAATAGGAACACCGATGACACCGGAATAATCCATCGGTATATCAGAAACACGATCAACATTGATGGCATCATAATTGTCGTATTTAGGAAACAATGCCTCGTTGCCACAGTAAAAATTATGCAACCGAACACCAGGTTTGTAATCAACAGACAGGTTTGTAAACCACGCAACACCGATAGAGGCCATAGGACGACCATCAACAATCTTGTACGATTTATCCGGATCAGCAAAAGGCACATCAAACAGCATGGCGGCAAATGCCTTATAACCCAGACGAACCTGTCCGGAAATAAACAAAGGAAAAAAGTCCTTATACGACACTGCGTTTTGATTACCAAGAACAAGGAACTGCTTGCCAGAGGCAATCAACAAAGATACATATTCACGAAATAAAGAAAACGGCGGATTGGTTACAACAATGTCCGCCGTTTGTAACAGAGCCAAAGCATCAGGACATCGAAAATCCAAACCACCAAGGCCACCAGACCACAGAACGTCTTTGATTACACCCTGTGATTTGAGCCGCATAAAGTACCGAACAAAATTGCTGTCGGCAGTATCGCAATTGCAGTAAATGACTTTGCTCTGGAATTGATCCAGGTAATGATCGCATTCGGCAGCAATATCAGAATACCGAGTATAGAACTCGTCGTTTTTTACGTTTTTCGCCCGTTGCAGGCCATCTCGTCTTCCAGACATAAATACCCCCATGAAATAAAAAAGCCCCAGCACAGAGCCAGGGCAAAAACAAAAAAGGATGGCCCAAAAACCATCCGCTTCCATGGCGAGCATTATACCACAAAAACGCAAAAAAATCAACAGCTATATCATAACCAGGAACCAAAACTAAGGAGTAAACAATGATTTATGGTTACATAAGGGTCAGCACAGACCACCAAGATTGCGAAAATCAAAAGCTCGGAATCGAAAACAAAGCAGCCGCACTAGGCTTGAAGATAGACAAGTACATCGAAGATGCAGGCATATCCGGAACCAAGGAACCAGAAAAGCGTGCGCTGGGCGGATGCCTTAAAAAATTGAAACCAGGCGATGTTATTATATGTTCCGAATTATCACGACTGGGCCGTAAATTATTCATGGTAATGCGAATACTGGAACACTGCATGCGGATTGGTGCCTGCGTGTATACGGTCAAGGACGGATATGTCCTGGGCGATAATATACAGAGCAAAGTGCTGGCATTCGCATTTGGTCTGTCCGCAGAGATAGAACGCGATCTGATAAGCCAAAGAACCAAAGAGGCATTGGCAGTACGTCGTGCAGCAGGAAAAACATTGGGCCGGCAAACAGGTAGCAAGAACAAAAGCCACAAGCTGGACGGACAGGCAGAAACAATAAAAAGGATGTTGAATAACAAGATACCAAAAACAAGGATCGCAAAGAAATTGAAAGTTAGTGTTTCAACGGTTTACAAATTCATGGCAAAGACAAAAATCGGTGGTTAGATTTACGCGAAAAACGGTGGTTAAAAATACACGATAAGGCCAGCAAAAAATATCTTTGTTTTTGTCCAGCTATCATACCGCCAAATCCTTATTTGTCAAGTTTTTTGTCAAAAAACATCAAATTTTATGCTTTATGTAAATCTAACCACGGTTTAATTTGTCTCCCAGAAAATCGGCAAAAATATCAGTGTTTTTATGGTGTTGTTGAGATGAAATAGTATAAAAAATCTTGACAAAAGAAACAAGAAACACAGAGGTCGGTTGATGACGAATGTAAAGAAAATCAAAGATAAAAACGAATACATAGAGTATGCGGTTGATCACTTAGTCAAAGCACAAAAATTACTGGAAAGCATATCACAGGCCATAGATAGTGCTACAGCTTCTGGCAAAAGAGATAAAACAAAATTGCTTGAAAAATTAGAACGTTATTTAGATGCTGCAAATAGAGCGCAAAGTGAATTAGATGATGCGCGTGCGCAGATAAAACGCGGCGTGCCACTGGGTATGCGTTGGTTAGAATTAAGAAAAGAATATTGGTCTTTGCGAAGAATGACCAATGTTGTAATTAACAAGTTAGATACAGCTATCGGTCAAACTCGCGTTTCTGGGTTGGCTAGCAAAAAAGTGATTGAGGATTTATCAAGAGTTTTTAATCCATCTATTGAACGTGACAGAACAATATCAAAACATCGGGCCGAAGAGGCAAAAGCACGTGCTGAAGAGGCAACCCAAAAAGCCAAAGAGGCAGAGGCACGCGAAAAAGAGGCCACAGCATTAAAAGATGCAAAACAATTTGAGTTAGAAACAGTTTCAGAACAGAACAGACAACGAAACCTGGAATTGTTAAGTGGCATACGTGCAAACGAGGCCCAAATTGTGGCACAAGCTCGTGAGGCCATAAATGTCGCAAAACAAGCTATGGCCGAGGCAATCAAAGCAGAAGATATACAGAAAGCCAAAGAACAAGCAGGAATTATTGAGCAAAAATCAGCAGAAATTGCAAAAATTTCTGGTGAAAAGGTGGTTGGCAGAATCGAAAAAACGCACGAAATTTATAAAGATGTTTTGAAAGATATCAGACAAAACATATCGCCAATGCTGGTTGGGCCTGCGGGTAGTGGAAAATCAACGGTTTTGCAACAGATTGCAGATACATTGAATTTGAAATATTACCCATTGTCCGTTAATGGTCAAACCAGTGAATATCAAATCATTGGGTATAAAAACGCGAATGGCGATTATATCAGATCTGCCTTTCGCGAGGCTTTTGAATTTGGTGGATTATTTTCTTTTGAAGAAATTGATGCCGGTAATCCGAATGTTTTAACTGTTATGAATAATGCACTTAGCCAGGATTTTTATTTGTTCCCAGACGGCTGTGTTAAAAAGCATAGTAATTTCAGATTGGCGGCATCGGCAAACACGTATGGTCGTGGTGCAAACAGACAATACATAGGTCGAAACCCATTGGATGCCGCAACATTAGATCGATTTGCGATGTCTTATGTTGATTATGATGAAAAGTTGGAACTTCAAATTGGACCAGAACCAAAATGGACGGATTACGTTCAAACGGTCAGACATGTTGTAGAATCTTTTGGAATGCCGATTATTGTCAGTACGCGTGCGGTTATTTTTGGTGGAATGGATGTGAAATCCGGAACCAAATGGGAAACAGCCGCGGAAAAGTTTATCTGGCGTGGTAGTAATCCAGATGATGTAAAAAAAGTAATAAACAAGGTTAAAGAATTACAAGATTCACAAAAATCAAAAACAGGACGGCATAGATAAACGATGTTAGTTGAAAGATATTTTTCATGGCATGATTTTTTGGATTATGTAGATTGGCAAAATCCAAACGCATATACAAGCAGTCATGATACAGACGATAGGGAGTGGTATGGAACACCGAATTTTGAGGCGGCCATGCATCTGGCTCGCTATGGCTGGACAAAATTTATGCACCAGGTAAAAACCACAGATACAGATTGTTGGGATATGTTAAATAATTTGCAATTATGGGAAACAAAACATTCTGTGGTTGGATCTGGGGTTGATGTTGGACGTTATGTTATTGGAATGCCAGATTGTATGTCATACCAAGATAGCTACTTAAACGACAAATTTCATGCGGCTCCAAAATTTGTAAATGTCATTGTGAATATAACCTACAGCTGTGGGCGTGATTGGGATTATGTTTTGAAACGCGGTTTAGATGTGGTTAGTGCAATCAATACATTGGAAATGAACAATGTAAAAACAAATATTATCCTATTAGAAAATGCCGAGAGTGATGATGATGATTTGTATCGGATATTCATAAAAATCAAGGACTATCAGGATATATTTTATTTGGAAAAGTTAATGTTTCCAATCGCACACACATCATTTTTACGTCGTTTGATTTTTTCTGCCGAAGAACGTGAGCCAAGAGAAATTCGTAAAGTGTTTGAGTTTGAACGAGATGGAGGGTATGGACAGCCATCAAATAGATTTGAATATAATGATAAAAACACTTTATATTTCGGAACAGAACCGTTATACGAAGACGAAATCAGAGATTGGGTTCAAGAGGTTATAAAGGGTGACCGCGAAGATTATGATGGACAATCCAAATTAGATAAGCACTTAGAAAAATTGCAGTATCAAGCAGGTCAAAAAAGTAATGCGGATGAATTAACAAAATATATGCAAGAAAAGGCCGAAAGATATAAAAAAATGCAGCAAAAGAGAGAACAAGACGAGCGTGCAGCAAAAAAATATGCTGAGGAATTAGCAAAAAAAGCCGCAGCAGAAAAAGAGAAGAAAGATGCTGAAGACATGGCAGAAAAATCTGCAGAAATGAAAAAAATAAAAACCAAACAACAATCGCAACAGACACATAATGGCGGCAGTGGTTCTGCATCTGAATCAACTGGGGCAACACAAAGTCAACAAACACAAGATCAGCAACAAGGCAAAGATCAATCGCAGAAAGATCAACAAAAATCAGACGGCGGTAATGGTGGTTCTGATCAAAGCAAACAGCAAGGTCAAGGCCAGCAGCAATCACAACAGGCAGGAAAGGACAAAAGAATGTTGCCGGCGATCAGACAACCGTCGTTGCCAGTACCCAGAACGCATTATTTTCCAAACAAAGGTGGCGCACTTGTTTTGCCATCTCATTACGCACCGCAAGGCGGTGGCCTGCCAGTTCCATTATCTTTTTATCAACAAAACCAATTTGGCCGTTAATTGTTTATTAAATGATGCACTATAAACAGTGCAAAAATCCCCCAAAAAAAGCAGAAATTATCACATTTTTAACTCGGTTTGTCTGTAAATCAAACCGAGGTTTTTTTACACGAAAAACGGAGGTTAAACGCCTACAATTTTCATTACTGTAATTGTATCACTTTTTTCCGACTTTGCAAGTTTTTTGCCCGATTTTCTAGGTTTTCCGAATCCGTCAAATCAAACCTCGGTTTAATTTATTGGGTATAAAACACCGTTCCAACACCTAGATTTTCAAGGCATTAAAAACAACAAAAAGGATAAAAAATGATTACAATTGAACAGGCGCAAAAGCGTATTGAAAACGAAAAGAAAGTTTATACGCCAACCGATAAAAAACGTTTGGTTGTCCCTGCCTATGGTTTTTCTGGTGCTGTTGATGCTAAACGTGTTGACTGGCTGCCTCCAACCTACGAGGCAAAAGAATACGATGTCAAAGGGTTTGTATTTCATAACCCAAAAGACGATGCAACACAGGTATTAAAACAGGAAGATGGTTGTTTCATAATGTATGATGCACCAGGTCTGAAAGCCAAAGTTGAAGATTACATTAAAAAGAACCCAAAAACATTTGAAACAGCAGATGGGTTAACCAAATTTGTCGCATTCTTGAAACAGCATGCTATTGATCCGAACACTGGTAAAGCGGATGTATACGATACAGATGTCAATTTTGTTGCGGCATTGATTGGTGCGCCAGCAAAAGACAAGATCAAACCAGGAATCGTTTTTGTTGGGGCAAAAAAGAAAGAAACGGTAAAAGCATTCTTCATCGTATCTGGCGAAGAATTTCAAGGGGCCGAGGGACATCCACAGAAAGCCGATAAAGGTGGCGCATATATAGTCAGTGATGCTTCCGGTATGCGCTTGGTTCAAGCAGACGTATTTAATCAAGCATATGCATTGGTATCCAATCCAGTTGATATGCAAATGATGAGTGCGATACAAAATCAACGTCTTTAATCAAAGGTTATAAAATGAATAAAATTGAATACATTGATATTGTTGTAAAAAATGGCAACATTGCAGCCGAAAAAGCCGACTGTATTGTCGTGCCACAATTCAGCAATTGTGCATCTTATGGTGGTGTTGGCTACGCAATAGAGGCCGCAGGTATGACCGCCGGTCTGGATGAATATGATAAAATAGCCCAGAAAAAGCCATTAAAATATGGCGACAGTATGATAACGGCATCTGGCAAACCTGGGGTAAAATTGGCACACGTTGCAACAGCCGGCGCAAACGAAAAAGAACAACCGATGGCCGTTGTAAAATCTATTGTGGGTACTTTGGTATCTGCAAACCAACAAAAGCTTCAGTATATTGCTATACCAGAATTGGGTACGGGTATCATTGGTAATTTGACCCAAGAACAATCAGCAAAAGCGATATTTAATGCTGTGTATGAATTTGCCAAGGCAAATCCTGCATCAAGCATCAAACAGGTATCCCTGGTTATCTTTAGGGGCAGTACAGAGCCAGCATTAAAAGTGTTGACCGATAAAACCTATATGAAATTGCCTGCAAATATGATCGGCGGCAAAGAGTTCGATATGGGGGTTTGGTTGTACGGTATGTGCAATAACGGTATCGGCAAATAATACCACTGAAAAAGCATAAAACAAAACACCGGTTTATTGCCGGTGTTTTTTCTATTTTGTTTTTATTATTCCGCAGCCATTATTGAACTCTATCACTTTATTCACGTGATTTAATAATTCCGGTGTATGCGATATAGCAATGATGGTTTTGTCTTTATATTCCCGAAATATGAATTCCCAGATTTTCTTGGTTGTTTTCGGATCTAAATTGGCGGTTATTTCATCCAAGACCAAAATCTCACGATTTAATATTAACCCACGCGCCAGATTGATTCTTTGTCTTTCGCCACCGGATACCTTGATACCTTTTTCGCCGATAGTGAGATTCAAATCGTTATTATGTTTTTTGATTAAATCATCCAAACAACAACCCGATAAAATGCGGTCCAATTCTTGCTTTTTTACACGATGACCCAGAGTGATGTTTTCATATAGTGATAAATCAAACAATTCAACATCCTGGGAAATATAGGTCAGATTTTTATCAAAGAAATCATCGGCAACATCCGCATAATCGACATTATCTATTTTGATACTGCCGGACAAAGGTTCCAATTGCCGCGTCAGCAGATTCAAAAATGTTGATTTGCCAGTTCCGGATGCGCCGACAATTGCGATATGATCGCCACGCCTTATTTCAATATGCTTTATACAAGATTTAAATTTTGTTTTATCCAATTTGAATTGAAAAAACATATCATCAAACACAATTTTATTCCAACTTTTGATGTGAACATTGTGTTGGTTATTTGCTGAACCTTTCAAATCCGCCAAATGTTTTTCAAGTATATCGATATGGGTTTTATTATCAGCCAATTCGGTCATCAAATGCATAAATTCGCGACCAATGTTTTGTATATTGCCCTGGATAGCAATTATCATAATAACCAGGTCTATGTTTTGGCCCGTAGCCAGATACTGGTATATGAAATAACCGGTTGGAACCAGGAACAAACCCGACAAGAACAATTCAGTAAAGCCCCATTGTTTTGCGTTATACCGCATCAATGTTTTATTGTTGGCAAAAGATTGTTTGGAAAAACGACCCAAAGTATTCATAACAAAATGAATAAGGTTCATCTTTTTTACACTGCGGACATTGTATGTGAAATCCGTATAGATTTTATTAAAATCATTATCCGATTGAACCGCACAGTTTGTATAATAGATTCTTTTTGTATAAAACAATCTGGTTAATATCACGAAAACAGTCATACCAACAAATAAATACAGGAACAAATAAGGCGATTTTATGTATGTATAAATGAAAAACACCACAGAAAACACAAAACTTGGGATATAACTGAAATTCATCGCCCAAAGCCAAGTCCGCATTATTCTGGAAACATCATTTATAATGGACAAGAAATATCCCACGCTGTTATTCGTGTGCCAAGTGTATGTTTGTTGATAGATTTTTTCATAGTATTTTTCTTTTAATTTGATTGGGATAATACGCGACAGGTATTCAAAGAAATAACGCACGATAAATTTGCATAATGCCAAGCCGACTGTCATACCGACCAACATCCAAAACCAGTATAGTATCTTTTGATCGTTGGATTCACTTATGCTTTTTACCATTTCGGATAATGCAAATGGCGTGAAAAACATCAATGCACCCTGGATTGCACCAAAGCCATAATTCAAAATAAAATGGATTTTTAACTTGATAGTGTCCGCAGCCAACCAAATAAGTTTATGAACAATCTTGATAACTTTTAGCATATTTTTTCCTTTACATAGACATTGGGTATTATATCATATAAACCAACATTGAAAAGGGTTTATTATGATAATTGGTATGGTTAGATATGCAATTCCAAACAGTTTTACAAACACGAACAACTCGCGTTCATTGATGCAATTATATGAAGAGCCATATTTTTCGGATCGGTTTAATATTTTTCGCAATGTGACATTGCCATCATTTGCACAACAAACGAACCAAGATTTTGTCTTGTGCATATATCATACGAATTTAATACCGGACGACAAAAAGGCATTGTTTGAGAACCTTGCCAAACAGTACCCATTTATGAGAAATGTGTACACAACTGGTCAAATGGACATACCGGACGATTTGAAAGAACCGCAAATGCTGACGTTCAGAATAGACAACGATGACGGTATGGCGTTAGACTTTGTTGAAAAGATGCACGACATCAAAAAATATTATAAAAATCACAATCTGACTATCAGTATGCCACAGATGCGAAAGATTGCCAAAATTGATAATGATTTATATCAAACCCTAACAACTGAATTTATATCAAATTCAATGGGGTTGGCATACCTAGGGAACGATGGCCGCAGTATTATGAACCTGGGGAATCATACCAAGGTTGCGTATTCAACCCCGATGTTGTTTGTTGCTGGAAATGGTGGTCTGCAAGTAATAAATGGTTATAACGTGGCAAATGGATTTAACAAATGTATATCGCCACCAATCAGAACTTGTCGTATTGAATCAAAAAGATATGCAAGATCTGCTGGTCAAAGACGGATTTGCAAAAATGGATTTATCTTGTCTACCAATCACAGACAGAACCAGATAGGTCAAACACGTTCAGAGATCACATGACTCATACGAGCGCAACTGATGCACATTATGCATAAGAATAAAGTCAACCCCAACAATAAGTATTTCAACAATACAAAACTGCCAAAAATACCAACGATAATCATTATTCCATAGCCAAAGAAACGTCCCAAACACAATATAAGTTCACGCATAGCAAAGTATTCAACACGTCGAGGGGCAATCTTTGGTAAATATGATATTTTTATTATATTGATGTCTTCAATGATACGGACAAACGCAACCGCCACAGTAAAGCAGAAATTATAAAATATAAACGATGCCATGTCTGGTACGATAATGAACAACAAAACACTTAAAATAGACATCGCACCGGAAAGCAGTAATATCTTAACAAAATGATGTGATTTACAGATTCTGCCAAACAGAAAACTTAACACAATTGATACGACATAGAACGCAGAACCCAAAATCCCAAGATTCAAATCTGTCTTGAATAAATATGCTGCATAAACGGTTATAAGTGTCGCCAAAGCACCATCAACCGTTGCACCACGACAAAACTCCGCCCAATCAAGATATTTTAACAATGGCACAGACCGCCAAAGATGTGCAACCTTTTTCAATTCAAACCGTTTGTTTGTGGCTATTGGTATAATTTTGATTTGGGAAAAAACGATAAATTCGGCCAAAGCCAAAATCGCCAAAAATTCAACCGTCCGGAAATAAGAATCCATTGTCAAAAAGAAACCCAGGACGACAGGCGCACCGATGCGGACGATGTTTTTCATGGCCTCGTTATAACCCTGGAATTTAATCAAATTCGGGCCAGATATAGATTCCGCCCGAATAAGATTGTTCGGAAAAGATTTGAATGCCATCATAATACCGTACAAAGCACCGAATAAAACAAGATGCGATACTATGGCATCACGAAAGAACACAAATGCGCACATAAACAAGAAAGTCGCCACAATGCCAATTTTATACATCAACAAACGGCTGCCACGTTTTAACCAATTGCCGGTTAGATATGCCAACAAACCAACAACCAGACCACAGACAATGTTATAAATCCCGATTTGTACTATGTCGTCTGTATGGTTGAAAAGAAAGGAAATAACAAAGACCGCCATAAAGACATCAAAAACTTTATTGATGCAGTTTGTTAAAATAAGGAACAAGATATTTTTGTTTTCGTTTATCATGCTGGGAATTATATCATAACCAGAACAATATTTCAAAAGTATTGAAATATCTCGTTTTTTGATATACACTTCGGGCAAAGAAAGGATAAATTATGAAACCGTATAATTCACATTTTCTGGGGTTTGATTTTATAAACAAAGATGCCGGTAAAAATTATATGCCACCGTTGGAATATGCACAACAGGTGACACAAATTGAAGAAATACACCAATGCCCATTGTGTGGCAGCCACAGATATATCGTAATCGGCAAATTCCAAATAGATGCGCTGGTGGATCAATGGGTTGAACGGTATGGGTTTAATCCGATACCGGATGTGTACAAGGGAAAAATTCTTGAAAAACGCAGATGCTGTGAATGCGATTTGTCTTATTACAATTATCACATGCACGATGACGAAGATTTGTACAAACGGTTGGCTAAGACACATTATTATCCAACATTTCGTAGCGAATACGGTGTCGCAACAGAAATATTACAGGAATTAAAGCCTCAAACATTATTGGAAATCGGGTGTGGCAACGGCGCATTCTTGGACAGAATACAACATATGATACCAATGGTAATGGGCAGCGAATACAACACCAATGCGGCCAAAGAATGTCAACAACGTGGATTAAATGTGCATACAGAAGACATTTCAACAATAAACATACCAATTGATGTCGTCTGCCATTTTGAAGTGTTGGAACACGTGTTTGATACAAAAAAACTTATGCATGATACATTGTGGTTGTTAAACCCTGGCGGAAAACTTATTATCGGCACACCGGATCCGGATGGCATTTTATCGGTAAACGGCACAGGGGTTTTACATTTGCCGCCACATCACCAATTTGACTTTTCAAAGAGAACCTTTGAATGGTTGGCGGAAAAATACAATTTGAACCTGGTCGATTATCGGAAAACAGAACTGACATACCATCATTATGCAAATTATGTTAAAAATCTGACCGGAATGCCATTGACACAACCGGACGTGATCGGTTTTTATGAAACCCAGAAAAAATATACAAACCATTCACACGTTGTCGTATTTGAGAAAAAATAAGAGCATAACACATGAATAACATAAAAATCGTTAAAGCGGACAAATCACATATCCCCCAGATGGCGGAACTTATCACACAAAACCTGGGAACCTGCAATCTTATGAAAGGCGCGAATAACGATGTCATGGCCCGAAACATTGCGGAACTGACAGATACGGTTGATTATTATCGGGTCGCAATTGATGATAATGGAACCGTTGTTGGATTATGCGGCATCGGCGAAGTCAAATCGGATAACGATTATGCGCTGGATATCGGTAAACACCGCGATGTTTTATATGTGGTTGTTAGCCAAGATTACCAAAGGCAAGGAATCGGCACAATGCTGCTGAAAAGTTGCCTGAGAGATATTCACGATTATCCTGTGATTTACGAGGCATGGGGCGAAATAAAAAACGGCGATGTGAATTCATATAAAATGCTTTCCAAATGTTCGTTTGAATTGTTGGCAGACATGGGAACATCTTTTTATCGCGACCATGGATATTGCCCATATTGCGTGAACAAAGGCAAAAATTGCCGCGCCTGTTTTTGCAAAATTTATATTTATAAATAACCTATGATATCAATGTCATCATTACACCGACACCAATCATAACGAAACAAACTATCTTTTTAATCATTGCGCCGCGTGATATGTCTTCGTGAAAGCGTTTGCCAAAAACCTTTGCCAAAACAAGACCATAAAGCGCAACAAAAATCGGTTGAACAGATTGAATGCCGGAATCAACCAAAACCGGAATCAAGGACAATGCGAATATAGGACTGAATGAACCCAGCTGGTCAAAGATTTCTATGAAGACAAAGGCACCGAACCGGCGGCGATATTTGCCAAAACTTTTTACGATATCTGTACGGACAGGACGGATGAATATCATCATAAACTGCATCACAAAAGATATAACCGCCACCCAGAATGCCGCCGATACCCAATCAGTATGTTCCAACAGGGCTTTATAAAAGGCACCATCAAATGACAGCATTATACTGACCAGACACATCAACCAAAATCCAGAATTTATCTTGATATTGGTTTTGCGACTTATATTCAGCAGCAAAGAAAACAAGATTATGATACCAAAGCCAAGATATTGGATTGGGTGCAGTACTTCGCCAACAATCAGAAAGGCCCATACCGGAATAAAGACCTTTTCTATTTGGAACAGTGCTGCAACAACCGATGTATCGGTCCGGTTTAATGCGGCAAAATACGGGAACTGGTACCCGATATTGATGGCAGCGAGCAATCCAACCAAAAGCCACGCTTCCACCGGCAACGAATGAATAGGACCAAACAAAGGCAGACACAATATGCCAAGTATATTGGTCAGATTTACATAAAAGATGGTTGTTGGAATGCGTTTGAATACTGTGCCGGACACATAGGAATCAAAGATGTTTGATACCGCATGCGCCATTGGACTGATAAAAGCGACCAAGATCCCAAGTAAATTCATAATATGGGAATTATATCATAAACCCACCCAAAAGGGAAATGTTTGCGATTACAATTTATTTCTTGGGGAAAATATGCTATAATTCCTAGACAAGAATCACAGGGATAAATATGAACACCAAGGACAATCCAAAGTTTTTGCGATGGTTTAATTTTTTCAGTTATTTTATATTTTCATCGCCAATTTTGGTTTTGTTTTTTAATTCTGTACTGGACAATTATGCACTGTCCATGACGATATATGCCGCGCAAAGCATATCTTGTTCGTTGCTGGAAATACCATTTGGCATTATATCGGACAGAATTGGCCGCAAGAACATAATGGTCCTGGGGGCAATTACACGACTGTTGTGCTTTGTTATCTGGGCAATGTCATACAGTTTTGTGCCATTATTACTGGGTGCAATAATCGGTGGGGCATCAGATGCGCTGGCCAGCGGAAACAACGATGCGCTGTTATATGACAGTTTGTGCGACACAAAACAAAAAAAATCATACCACAGAATCTATGCCAGGATTACATCGTATTACCAATTCGCGTTATTTATGGGGTCATTGATCGGGGCAGTTGTTGCTTTTTATTCAATGCGTCTGGCCATCATATTAAACATTGTGCCATTGACGATTGCGCTGGGGCTGTCTTTGGTCGTTGTCGAACCAAGATGCAAAGCGGTACCCGAAACATCATTTATCAGGCAATTTATTGCCGCAATAAAGAACCTGTGGCTGAACCGCAGGTTAAGATATGTTGCTGCAGGCGATGGGTTGAACTATGGATTAAATGAATCCGCATACAGTTTCAACAGCGTATTTATATCGCAATTCGTACCAGTCTGGGCATTGGGTATATTCAAATCATTGGGGCATTTGTTGAACAGTTTCGGCGCACATTTATCAAACCGGATAGCACGCAAGATAGGTATTGGCCGGACCGCCGGATATGGATTGGTAGCCGATAATTTTATGAACATTGTGTCGGTATTATGCAACAGCATATGGACCCCAATAGTGCGTTTGGCATCACCATTGGCCGAGGGGATACACAGCCCAGCAATAAACACCATCGTCCAGGATGAAATCCCGAACCGGATACGCGCAACAACATTGTCTATTGCATCAATTTTTGGCAGTTTATGTTATTCCGGCGCAGCGATATTCATCGGATACTTGGCCGACATCACTTCGCCATATTGGGCATTGCTTGCCGCATATTCAATGGCATTGATGGTGGATTCGCTGGTGTTTGTTGGATTAAAATACAGATCAAAATAACAGCCGCCCAGAGGGGCGGTTTTTAATTGATGGCTCGGGTGGCCGGATTCGAACCAGCGACATATAGGTTAACAGCCTACCGTTCTACCAACTGAACTACACCCGAATGTTGTGTGCGATGTTAACTAAACGTAAAACGATTGCAAGTCATTTGTTG
>Ga0310786_10005972_pt1 | contig 16349 bp, 9 predicted proteins | sample AusTroGonzalo_MG_FD_203881 | JGI IMG/M metagenome (GOLD analysis project Ga0310786, IMG submission 203881) | Bovine rumen microbial communities from tropical cattle in Woodstock, Queensland, Australia - Gonzalo_03 (v2) (version 2) | ecosystem: Host-associated > Mammals > Digestive system >... | reverse complement strand
CCCCTTCTTCATCCGAAGCCTCCTATCTCCCGCGCATTCTGAAGGTGCAGAAGCCCGCAGCCAGGACGGGGAGCGTCGCGGCGAGGCTATGCGCCATCGCACGGTCGATCCCGAGCCTTCCGGCGAGCTGCGAAGCCGTGGCGACGTACACGCCTGTAAGGACGAAGAAGACGAGCATGAGGCGCAGCGTCGCCCCGAGGTCCCTCGCGCAGTAGAACGCGCCCAGGACGGCGAACGCAACCGTAGGCAGCAGGGCGGCCGGCACGGGCGGCATCAGGCCCGTCTTCGCCATCACCATGCAGCCTATCGTCATGCCGTAGTAGGAGAAGAACATCCCGAGGGCGCCGATGACGCCCGCGAACACGGCCTGGCGCCCGGACGACATGCCGGCCGGGATGGACAGCAGCGTTATGACGAGGCAGGCCAGAGGCGCTACCGCCTGGGACCACGCGTCGTACCTGAGGTCGTCGCGCGCCTGGCTGGTGAGGTCGCGGTTCGTCCGCAGATACCGCAGCTTGCCGCGCACAGAGGAGAAGCGCGCGTCGCTGTTCTGCATCAAGATGTCCTCGGGGCGCTCGCGGAACTCCGGGAACGCCCTGAGCCCGAGCGAGTCCAGTTCCGGGGTCGGCGACGCGACCTGCCGCTCCTTCTCCCCGTAGTGCTGCACCTTCGGCGCGGTGAACCACCACTCCCCGTCGAGGTACTCGGCCCTTTCCGCCGTGATGGCCATCGCGCGGGTTCCGTCCGCCTTGTTCACGACGACCCGCACGTCGGCGAGGCTGGAGCACGCGGGGTTGTGCTCGCCCGCGACAGTCCATATCCTCATGTCGCGCGAGTTGCAGTACGTGAAGCCCTCGTCACGGGAGACCTTCTCCATGTCGAAGCGCTCCGCCCTGAGGCGCTTCGCCCACTGCGCGTAGCGCGGCATGTACGACTCGTCGACCCAGGCGACGAATGCCGCCATGCCGAGCGCGGCCGCAAGCAGCGGCTTGACCACCGTCATGAGGCTTATGCCGCTCGCACGCATCGCGGTTATCTCCGAATGACGGCAGAAGTTCCACATCGTGTAGAGCGTCGCGAGCATCAGCGCGGCCGGCGCGAGGTAGTGGAAAAACGGCGAGAGGTAGCCTGCGAAGTAGCGCACGGTAGTGCCCAGCGGGAGCTTCGCGTCCGCAATCCGAGAGAACGAGCCGAACAGCTCGAAGAGGACGTAGATCGACACGAAGCCGACCATGCAGTACATGAGCGGCACCAGGAACTCTCGGAAGACGTATCGTGTCAGTATTCGCATCTGCCGGGGGATATTATATCAAACTTCCAGCGCGCCCGTCAGCGCGGAGACCGACTCGAAGCCGTGGCGTACGCAGTAGTCGACGATCCCGTCGTACACCTCCGCTATCACGTCCGGATTGGAGAAGGTCGCCGTCCCCACGGCCACCGCCGTCGCCCCCGCCAGCAGGAACTCTATCGCGTCCCTTGCGGTGTATACGCCGCCCATCGCGAGGATCGGCAGCTTCGTCGCCCTGTGCGCGTCGTAGACGAGCTTAACGGCGGCGGGGTGTATCCCGCGCCCCGAAAGCCCGCCCGTCACGTTGGCGAGCACGGGCCTGCGGCGCTCTATGTCGATGACCATCGCCGGGAACGTGTTGGTGACGGAGAGCGCATCCGCACCAGAGTCCTCGCACGCCTTCACGTACGGGGCTATCGAGGGGACGTTCGGGGCGAGCTTCACGAGAAGCGGCAGCTGCGTCGCCTTCCGCACGGCGGCTACGACCTCGGCGAGCACCGCGGGGTCCTGCCCGAAGGTGTGCCCGCCCGCCTTGACGTTGGGGCAGCTAACGTTCATCTCGAGGGCCCCGACGGCCTTCAGCCCGGAATCGGAGATGCGGCGGGCGACCTCCGCGTACTCCTCGACAGTGCCGCCCCAGATGTTGGCGATCATCGGCACCTTCACGTTCTGCTCGTACCACGGCACGGTGTACTTGAGGAAGTGCTCCACGCCGGTCCCCTGGAGGCCGATTGCGTTGACCAGCCCGCCTGGGACCTCTGCATGCCTAGGCATGGCGTTGCCCGGCCACGCCTCGACCCGTATGCCCTTCGCGGTGACCGCGCCAAGCTTCGAATAGTCGGCGGCGCCGACGTATTCCGTGCCGTAGCCGAACGTTCCGCTCGCCGTAGCGACGGGGGTCGCCATCTCCAGCCCGCCCAAGTTAACCCTTGTGTCAGTCATGATGCCGGTATTATACCAAACGCCGCCATTCCGCGCCACAGAATCGTTAATTGGTGCGCCCGGAGGGACTCGAACCCCCACGCCGAAGCAGTGGAACCTAAATCCACCGTGTCTGCCATTTCACCACGGGCGCGTAGATGCTATTTCCGCTGCAGCTTCTCCTTGTGGGCGAAGAACACGCGCGTCTTGCTTGAGAAGCGCTGCGAGTCCGGGAAGTTGCTGTCGGTCGAAAGCTTCTGGAACGCCTCAAGGGCCTCGCGCTGCCTGCGGTCGAGGTTCGCCGGGACCTCGAAGACGATCCTGGCGTCGAGGTCGCCCGCCCCGCCGCCGCGAAGAGACGGAACGCCCTTGCCCCTGAGCCTGAAGACCTTGCCGTTGGGCGTCCCTGCCGGTATCTTGAGCCGCGCCGCACCCTGGGGAGTCGGGACCTCCACCTCTCCGCCCAGCGCCGCGAGGACCGGCGAGACGGGGACGTCTACGCCGAGGTCGAGGCCGTCGCGCTCGAATATATCGCTCGGGTGTATCCCTATGAGGACATAGAGGTCTCCGGGGGGCCCGCCACGCAGTCCGCCGCCGCCCTTGCCGGAAAGCCTGAGCCGCGAGCCGTCGTCGATGCCGGCCGGTATCTTGAGCGAAATGTGCTGGGGCGTCGGCACGTGCCCGGTCCCGCGGCACTTGCGGCACGGCTTTTCAATTACCGTGCCCTCGCCGCCGCACGTCGGGCATGTCTGCCTGACCTGGAAGAAGCCGCCGCCGCCTATGACCACGCCGCGCCCCCCGCACGTGCGGCACGTGACGCGCTGCGAACCCGCCGCCGCGCCGGTCCCGCCGCATTCCGGGCATTCCGCCGGCAGCGTTATGTCGATTGTGCGCTCGCTGCCGAAGATCGCCTCATCGAAGTCGATGTCCAGGCGGAAGGTCATGTCCTCGCCGCGCGCAGGGCCGCTCGAGTCGGGACGCCCCCTCCCGTGCCTTGAGCCGCCGCCGAAGAACTCCTCGAAGCCGCCTCCGCCGCCTCGTCCGCCGAAGAGGTCGCCGAACATGGAGAATATGTCGTCCATGCTCATGCCGCCCGCCCCGAAGCCTCCGAAGCCCTGTCCGTTCATCCCGGCGTGGCCGAACTGGTCGTACTGCTGGCGCTTCTGCGGATCGTGCAGGACGTCGTACGCCTCCGCCGCCTCCTTGAACTTCTCCTCGGCCGCCTTGTCGCCCGGATTGCGGTCCGGATGGTACTTCATGGCGAGCTTGCGGTAGGCGGACTTTATCTCGTCCGCCGTCGCCGTCTTGCTGACGCCGAGCACCTCGTAGTAGTCTCTCTTGTCAGCCATTGGCCGGCTCCTCGGCTGGCGCCGCATTCTCGGCTGCGGCCGGCTCGGGCTCGGCCGGCGCCGCCGGCGCACCGGCGCTCACGACGACCTGGGCGGCGCGCAGCACCTTGCCCTTGAGCGTCCAGCCTCTCTTGACCTCGTTGGAAACCCTGCCCTCTTCGAAGTCGGCGCTCGGAAGCTGCGCAATCGCCTCCATCTTCTCCGTGTCGAGCTCCTCGCCGACGGAGTCGAACGGCTCCGCGCCATGGTCCTTGAGGGAGCCCAGGAAGGTGTCGTAGACGAGCTGCACGCCCTTGACGAAGGGGTCCTCCGCGTCTTTCGCCGTGGAGAGCGCGAGCGCAAGGTTGTCCACGACCGGCAGGAAGTCCCTGAGTATCTCCGCCTCAGCGTAGCGGTAGGTGTCCTCGCGGTCGCGGGCGGTGCGCTTCTTGAAGTTGTCGAAGTCCGCAAGGAGCCTCGCGTACAGGTCCTTCCAGTCGGGCTCGTCCGGCTTCTTGGGCTCGTCTGGCGCCTGCGCCTGTTCGGACGCCTCGCCTGCGGCCTCGCCGGCCTCCGCGCCTTCCGCCGATTCCGGGGCCCCGTCCTCCGCCGCGGGGAATTCGCCCGCGGACTCTTCGGGATCCGCAGCCTCGTTGTCTGCCATCTCGTCCAAAGCTCTGTACCTCTTGTGCCGCCTGTCTCTGCTGAACTGCATCTTACGCCTTTATCTGCCCGGCCTTCGCGAGCATCTTGGCCTCGACGGACTGAATCTCGGCAAAGCCCTGCGAGCTGTGCGGGTTGAGCCCGTTCGACGCCTCCATCGAGCTGTCCGCCTCGTTGTATATCGTGGCCTTGAGGCCCTTCAGCGACTCGAAGAAGATGTTGCCCTTGTATAGCCCGAGCGTGACTTCGGCCGTGGCCTTGTCGGCCCAGACCTGGATCGCCGCACGCGCGGCACGGGTAGCCGGGTCGAACCAGCGTCCGTCGTAGATCTGGTCGGCGACGAGTTTCGAGAGCTGCTGGAAGAGCAGCGTGGAGCGGCGGTCCATGATGCCCTCGTAGATGTACTTGAGGCCCCATGAGAGGACTTCCATGCCGGGCGCCTCGTAGACGCCGCGCGACTTGGTGCCGATGATGCGGTTCTCGAGCGCGTGCTTCATGCCGATGCCGTTGCGGCCGCCGATCTTGTTGGCCTCGAGCATCACCTCGTAGGGCGACATCTTCCTGCCGTTGACGGCGACGCAGCGGCCCTTCTCGAACTTCAGCGCGATCTTCTCGATCTTGTTCGGGGCCTTGTCGGGCCACACGCCCATGGTCGGCTTCACGATGCGCATCGACGTCTCCATGGACTCAAGGTCCTCCGCCTCGTGCGAGAGCCCGGCGAGGTTCGCGTCGGTCGAGTACTTCTTCTTCGTGCCTACGAACGCGACGATCCCGCGCTTCGCGAGGAACTCCACCATCTGGGTGCGGCCGGGGAACCTTTTGAGGAGGTCGGAGTCGCGCCAGGGGGCGTAGACGCCGAACTTGGGGTCCATGACGTTTGTGTAGCGCTCGAAGCGCATCTGGTCGTTGCCGCGGCCCGTGGCGCCGTGGACGAGCGCGACGCAGCCGGCCTTCTTCATGGCTGGGAGGAGCTTCTGCACCGTCACCGCGCGCGCAATGCCGGTCGAGTTCCAGTAGCCGCCGTCGTACATAGCCTGGCACTTCACCGTCTCGAAGCAGATGTCCGCCATCTCTTTCGTGACGTCGACGATCGTCGTCTCGACGCCGGTCGGGGCCATCTTCTTCTTGATGTCGTTGATGTCCTTCTCGTCGGGCTGCCCGACGTTCGCGGAAAACGCCTTGACCTTCACCCCGGCGTCCTTGAGGACGCAGCAGATGGTCTTCGAGTCCAGCCCGCCCGACACGCACACGCCGACGGTCTTGCCTTTGAGTTCTTCGAGTTTCATTTATGCATTCCTTTCAAAGAGTGGCGGATATTATACCATATTCTGCCGCGGATGTGCCACCGCAAGCGGCGGCAATCCCGGTGCCCCTTTGCCGCAATGCGGAGGGCCGTCACCTGAGCTCGAATGCGTCGGCGTAGGCGTCCGCGCGGTCGTCAGGCGCGAGCTCGAACGTCGGCACGCCGCCCATGACCGAGACAGGCGACTCGCCGCCGCTCGAAAGGCGCACGGCCGTCGTCACCTTGCCCGCGAACTCCTCGGGCAGCTTCAGCGTCCGCGTGCCGCGCTCCTTCTCCTGCCAGAGGCGGATGGCGTAGCGCTCGCCGTTCTTGCCCGCCGTGAAGGCCCAGTCTCCGTCGCGGTATGGCTTGAGGACTCGCGTCCCGTATATGGCCCTGCCGTTCTTCGCGAGCCACTCGCCCATCGCGTCCATGCGCGCGACCGCCGGCGCGGGGAAGCGCCCGTCCGGCCCGGGCGCGACGTTGAGCGCGAGGTTGCCGCCCTTCGCGACGACGTCGATCAGCAGGTGGATGAGCTCTCGCTCGGACTTGAACGTGTCGTCGTAGCGGTACGAGAAGCCCGTGCCCATCGTGATGCAGCTCTCCCACGGCACCATCATCGGCACCGGCGGCACGGTCTGCTCGGGCGTGACGATGTTCTCGCTCTCCGTGCCGGTCGCGCGGTCGACGGATATGAGCCCGGGCTGCATCTTGCGGGCCTCCTCGATTATCTCCTCGATGCGGATGTCGAGCCCCTGGTGCTTCTGCACCTGCCCTCCGTCCAGCCAGAGCTGGTCCAGCGGGCCGTAGTCGCGCACCAGTTCAAGGAGCTGGTTGCGGACGAACTCGCGGTAGCGCGCCCAGCGCTCGGGGTGCTCATCCACGTCGTATGTCGGCATGCGGTCGACGGTCTGCCCGAGCCCGCAGTTGTCCCAGTAGTCGGGATGGTGCCAGTCGGGCTTCGAGAAGTAGCAGGAGATCGTAAGCCCCTTCGCGCGGAATGCGTCAAACACGTGCTTCACGATGTCCGCCTTCGGGTTCTTCGAGAACGGGCAGCTCGGCATCGTAACCTTGAAGTCGGAATACTTCGAGTCAAACATGCAAAAGCCGTCGTGGTGCTTCGTGGTGAAGACGAGGTACTTGAAGCCGTCGCGGCGGGCGGTCTCCGCCCAGACCTCCGGCTGGAAGCGGACCGGGTTGAACGACTCCGCCATCGACCAGTACTCTCGCTTGAACGCCTCGCCGTCCGTCTGCCAGTCGACCAGGCGGCGCGACCATCCGGCCTCGCTGTCGACGAGCGGCCAGGACTCGTGGATGCCGAGCTGGGAGTAGATGCCGAAATGGACCATCAGCCCGAGCTTGCGGTCGCGGAAGCGCTCCAGCGCCTCGCGGACGGCCGGAGACTTCGGCTCGACATAGCCCTCGGTCGAATAGGCGTGGACGCCGTCCACGATGATGTTGTGCCGCTTCTTGACCGGCTCTACGACCCGCTCGCGGATGGCGACGATGCGCTTGCCGCAGTCGGAGCCCTCCCCGCCGGCGCGCCCGAGGCCGCGGCGGACGAGCTTGTCGAGCTTCGCCGCCTTCTTGACGTCCCACTCGTCCTCCTTCGTCTGGTCGACCAGCTCGAAGAGGTCCCGCATGTCGAACTGCCCGCCGCCGAAGGCTTCGCGCAGAAATGCCTTGCGCTCCTTCCCTGGAGCCGTCCTGAGATACTCGTCGTACACGCGCCCGTCAAGCGGAATCGCCGCAAACGCAGCCTGCAGCACCCCCGCCGCAAGCGCAGCCGCCGTCAGTGTTTTCTTCATCGCCATTTTCCACCTCCTTAGTTGCTTCTATTTCAGATACAGTCGGGTCTTCTGCCGGATGTCCTCGGACGACGCGCCGACGCGAAACTCGAATTCGCCCGGCTCGAAGACCCATCTCATGCCAGGGCCCACAATCTTGAGGTCATCGCGCGAAACCGCGAAGGAAACGCGCTTCGTCTCCCCCGGCCTGAGCGAGACCTTCTCGAACCCCCGCAAGACAGACTCGTATGTGACGACGCTCGAATAGAGGTCGCTCACGTAGAGCTGCACGACTTCCGCGCCGTCGCGCGCGCCGACGTTGGCGACGGAGACGGAAACCAGCCACCCATCGCCGTCTCCGCGGTCCGCGACCTCAAGAGCACTGTATTCGAACTTGGTGTAGGACAGCCCGTGCCCGAACGGATAGAGCGCGCCCTCGACGCGCGTCAGCCCGTAGCCGTTAGGATCGGCGATCCACTTCGACTGCCCGCCATGGGCGCCCTTCTTGAACGGGAAGTTGTACTCGACCTGGCCGACGGTCTTCGGGAACGTGACAGTCAGCTTTCCGGACGGATTGACATCGCCGAAAAGCGCCTTCGCGACCGCCTGTCCGCCGCGCACAGACGGCCACCACGCCTCCAGTATCGCCGGCACTTTCGCCGCCGCGAAGTTCACGGTCAGCGGCTGTCCGTTCACAAGCACGAGGACGACCTTCCTGCCTGTCGCGACAAGTCGCATAAGCAATTCCTGCTGACGCCCCGGAAGCTCGAGCGAGGTACGCGAACGGCTTTCGCCGGTCTGGAGCTTCCCCTCGCCAAGCACGGCCACTATGACGTCGGCCGACGCGGCCGCCTTCACGGCTTCGTCCATGAGCATGCGTTCATCCTCGGTCGCGTCCTCCCGCCAGAGCTCGGTGTTCGGCCACCCCCTGTCGACAGGCTCGCAGCCCTTGCGGTACGTCACCACGGCCCTGTCGCCGACATACGCACTGATGCCGGCGAGCACGCTCGTCGGCTCGAGGCCGTTCGGCCCGTATCGGCTGATCATGAAGTCCGTCTCGTCCGCCAGCGGGCCGGTGACGAGGATCTCCTCCGTCCTGCCAAGCTCCAGCGGCAGCGCCGCCCCGTCGTTCTTGAGGAGGACGAGCGACTCCTCCTGCATGCGGTCGACGAAGGCAAGATTCCTCTCCATGCCGGCGAGCCGATCGGCGTTCGCCGCGTCTCCGAGCCAGGGGTCGTCGAACAGCCCGAGCCGGAACTTGACCGACAGGACCTCGGCGACGCGCGCGTCGACGACCTTCTCCGAAAGCCTCCCAGCGTCATACTCGGCGCGCACCAGCTTCCCGAACGTCTCGGGCGGCTTGAAGTTCGTGCGCACGTTGAGTCCGGCCTCGAGGACCATCCGCGCGGCGTCCGCCGGCGTCTCGGCTACGGCGTGCTTCGTGTGGACGAACTCGACGGCGTCGGAATCGCTGACCACGTAGCCGTCGAAGCCGTATTCGCCGCGCAGAAGCTCGGTGAGGAACCAGCGCGACGATGCGACCGGCTCGCCGTTCCAGTCGTTGTAGCTGCACATCACCCCCAGCGGATGGACGGCGCGGACGACCCGGGCAAACGGATAGAGGAATATCTCGTGAAGCTCGCGCGGCGTGACATGCGGATCGGTCCGGCAGTTGCCGTCGCGCCCGCCCTTCGGAACGGAATACACAGCGTAGTGCTTCAGCGTCGCGGCGACGCCCTGCGACTGGATTCCGGCGGCCATTTCGACGCCAAGCTCGCCGACGAGGTACGGATCCTCGCCGTAGCATTCGAGGACACGCCCCCAGCGAGGATCGCGCGCCACGTCGAGAATCGGCGCATATACGTTCGAGTATCCGATCAGCTTCGCCTCCATGCCGACGATCTCTCCCGCCCTGCGGACAAGCTGGCGGTTCCACGTAGAGCCGATGCCGATTGGGGCGGGGAGCGGCGTCGCCTTCGTGTGGTTGAGCCCGTGGATGCCCTCGTTGGAGAAATCGACCGGTATGCCTAGACGAGTCTCCTCCACAAACCACCGCTGTATGTTCCGCACGGCCGCGACGTGGTTCGAGAACGGATAGATGAGGTCGTAGTGCGACCGGGACATCTTGCCGACGCCGTTCAGCTCCTCGTCGATGTTGGCGATGCCGTCCTTCCAGAAACTGTCTTTCCATTCCGCCGTCGGCTGGGCGTCCCGCAGGACGCGCCCCGATCCGTAGAGCGTGACGAGCTGGCATATCTTCTCGTCAACGGTCATCTGTCCGACCAGGTCGGCGACCCGCTCGGCTACAGGACGCGAGCGGTCCTCGTAGGCGTCCATCCGCCCGTTCTTGTTGAAGTCGATCCATCCGTCGTGGTAGATCGAGGTCGTCGCCATCAGAAGGCCGGTGCATGCGCAAATGACGCCCGTCATGGGTCACTTCTCCATTTCTACCGAAACCTCCGCGTCAGCCGCAAGGCCGCCAACGTCGAAATGCACCGTCTTCGCCTCGCCGATCCTAAGCTCCACGCGTCTCTTCGCGACAATCTTTCCGCCGCTCTTGAGCATAACCGTGTTCGCGCCGTGGCGGTCGTCAACGTTCACGACCTTGACGCTCACGACATCTCCCTTGCGCGAAACGTCCGAACAGGCGAACGTCGCCCTGCCGCCGTCAAAGCCAGTCGCGTCGATCGCCGCCTTCGCGTTCCCCTTCGGACGCGGCGCCTTTGCGACAAACGTCACGCAACACGACTTCTCCCCCCAATTCCACAGGCAGTGGGTGCCGTGCGCTCCGCCCTTGTATCCGGAAGCGCCGTCGTCGTTGAACGCGATGTCGAACGACTTGTTCACCGGGTCGCCAGGCGGCGTCTGGCGGCGCAGGAATTCATTCTCGAATGCCTTCTCCGAAAGGATTCGCCTGCCGTTGAGCCCTACGCCCTTGAGCGCAATCATCTGAGAGAACTTGAGGAAGTCCTCGGCCGTGGCAAAGAGCCCGGCATCCGCCGCCGGCACGCGGGCCTGGCTGTCGAGCGGCAGAGTCACGCGGTCTCCGAATCCGCATGGGACCGGCTCGCCGCCATCCGGCGGATAGTAGTAGAGGACCGCTATGCGCGACTGCTGCTCCTTCGTCGGGCGGAACGTCGCGTCCTCCATTCCGAGCGGGTCGAAGATGCGCTCCTTCATAAGCACCTCGAACGGACGTCCCGCGATCTTCTCGAGAATCGCAGCAGCGACCGAGAAGCCAAGTCCGCAGTACTTGTACTTCGTGCCGGGCTCGTAGGAAACGCCCTTCTCCGCGGCGATGGCGACCTGCTCGGCGAGCGGCACAGCGTCCCGGCACCGCTTCCTGTCGGCCTCGTACGGAAGGCCCGAGGTGTGCGCCAGGAGATGCCGCACGGTCACCCGACTGTCCTTGAACTCGGGAAAGAACTTCGCTACTGGGTCGTCCAGCGAGAGCTTCCCTTCCTCCACGAACGTCAGAACGAGCGCGGACGTGACGGTCTTTGTGTTTGAGCAGACGGAGAACATCGTGTCCTTCGCCATCGGACGGCCTTTCTCGCGGTCCGCGAAGCCCTCTATCGTCCACTTCTCGCCTTCCGCCGCCGACCACTCCACCTGGACCTTGCCAGGCAGCGAGGCGCCCTCCGCGGGCATCTGCCGATTGTCAACCGCCGCCCCAGGCGCCCGCCGCCATCCGTGCATATCCGCAAAGTCCATGAACTTCTCCCAGTCGTCAGACCTGAGCTTGTGCTTGCCTTCGTGGATGTGGTAGCCCATGTTCGACTCAAGCCCAGCCGCCTTCCACACGTCGTGCGCCGCGTCCCATGCGGCCTTTTCGGCGGCTGGCCCGGCCCATGCGTCCTCAGTGCCGCTCGAGACATAGAGAAGGCGCGGCGCAATAAGCCGCAAAAGGTCGTCCGCATCGTGCGTAATCTCCGTGTCGCGGTCAATCCATTCAGAGAACGCCGGGCAGAACCAGTTCGGAAAGTTGTGCGTTATCTGCCTGAAGTTCTCGGCATTCTCAATCCCGAGCCGCGAGAGCTTCGCGCCTCCGCAGCCAGACCCGTTCGCCACCACCATCGCAAAGCGCGTGTCCTGCGCGCCCGCCCATAGCGCCGTCTTGCCGCCGCGACTGTGCCCGACCACGGCCACGCGCGAGGAGTCGAGCTCCGGCCGCGTCTCGATCCAGTCCATGACGCGCGAGAATCCCCACGCCCATGCGCCAAGAGTGCCCCAGCTCGTCGCGCTGCGGACGACGTTCGTGGAGTTGCGGTCGCCAGTGGCGAGATGGGCGATCACACCGCACGGCCACCGCCACAAGCCGGAGTAGACAGACACATTGAGCGCGATGTCGTTGAAGTTCCACTTGACATACGCATAGCCGCGCGAGACAATGGCGTTCGTCGGTATCCCGTCGTATTCGCCGGGCCTGAAATCCGGAGCCTTTCCGCCGGCATGGTCTCCGAACAGGAACACCGGAACTGGGTGCGCTGCGTCCGCGCCATCGGGAAGAACGCAAGTGATGTCGATCTTCATCTTCCCATCGAAGAACGACACGCTCCTCTCGCCGAACGTCTCGTCGCCCGGCCGCCCGATCGGCGTCACGCCGAACTGATGCTCGCCAAACCACTGGAGCGTCGCCTCCCGGTCGAACGCCTGGACGCCCGTCGCCAGCATAAGCGAAAATGCGAACAACGCGATGGTCTTCATCTGCCTCCTTCCAAAAGCTTTGGCTATTCGAACAGCTCGAACTCGTAGAGCTCTACCGTGCCGCGGTTGAAGAGCAGCTTCACCGCCTCGGGCTGAACTGGGGACGGCAGCGCAAAGCGGAAGCACCAGTCGCCGTCCCTGACGCCCTCGACCGGATCCTGCCAGGCGCCGTCCGCCTTGACGACAAGCGTCGCCTTCTTCATGTTGCCCCAGATCGCCGCCTTAGAAAACACGGGCTTCACTTCCGAAAGACCGATCTCGAGGCAGCTCTCCGACTTGCTGCGCATGACGCCGCCGTGGACATTGCGGATGCCGTCCACCAGCTTGTATGCATTGGCCAGGCCTTTTTTCTGCTCCGTGCCCCTTGCTTCGAACGTCATCTTCTGCCACTTGCCGAACAGCAGGTTGCCGGTGTGCGTCCGCTCGTGCTCAAGCCGGTCGACGAGCGCCGCAGTCTCCTCGTAGGACGGCAGCTTGGCCGCGTAGTCGCCAGTCACGTCGAGCGTGACCTTGAGATTCTTGAAGTCAACTGTGACCGTGAGCGTGTCGGCGCCCAAGGCATACTTCACGACCTCGACATCAGGCGTCTTCTTGACGACCGTGCGATTGTCGGCGATGATGAACGGAGATAGGACCTCGACCTGGTGGAATAGAAGGCGCGTCCCCTCGAGAATCGAGGGGCGGTCGCCTATGTCGTGGTAGGCGTAGGGAATGACCGACCTTGCGCCCCTGATCATTCCTGCCCAGGCGTGGGTCATGTATTCCGGAAGCGTCGGATAGTCCGAACATGGGTTCTTGTAGGTGTAGGCAAAGGCCGTCGTGTAGAAGCCGATTACCTTGTCGGGGCGCTTCAAGTCCGCAACAGCGCTCACGAAGTCTCCGACCGTGTTGATCGGGCGCCCATAGACGCGCCGTCCATCCGGCAGGTTCTGCGGGTTGATGTAGGGATGCGTCTCGAACCAGTCGCAGCAGTCCAGGTAGCGCACCGGCGTACGCGTGCCGATTCGGATGACGTGGTAAGGGTCGCGCGCCGCGACAAAATCGTAGAGATGCTTAAGATATACGGGCGAAACACAGCGGCATTCCGGTTCGTCGCAGATATAGTAGAATACGAAATCGTCGTTCTTGAACCCGTCCATGCATTTTGCGACGGCGTCCAGGACTTCCTGAGAGGGCTCCCGGTCTTTCGTCCCCTCCCGCGCCTCGCTGCCAGGAACTAGCCGGCGGAACTCGATTTCGCGTTCGCCTACAAATGCCGTCGTATCGTGCATCTCGTTCGTCTTGAAGATGCTGTCCAGCCACGCGCCGCCCCGATAGCCCGGATGCGCAATGCGCCGCGAGACGACAGGCTTGCCGTCTATGACGAGGTTGCCGTTCTCGACCCAGCTCGCGCGATGCGCGCTCTTCGCAAGCTTCCTGACGGTGAACGTCTGCCTTTCGTCCCCGACCGTCACCGTAACGGTCGCAGCACCCTCGGCGAAGTCCGGCGTCGCGAACGAGAACTTTGCCGCCTCGCCTTTCCTCATGGAGAGAGTCTTCTTGTGGCGCTCAATGCCAGGGCCCTCGATCTCGAGCATGGCCTCGCCGCCTGCCGCGGTCTTGACCACGCCGCATACCTCCGAGGAGTCCTGCCCCGGGTAGAAGTTGCCACGGTAGGCGGGACGCGTGAAATGGACGTCTATTGGCCTGAAGTCGACGCGGACGCGCGCCTCGCGGCTGTAGGCAAGAGGCCACTCCTTGCCGTTCCTGAAGTTCGTCCTGGCAAGTCTAAGCCCGATCGTATAGGTGCCGTTCCTGTCGAAGGTCGCCGGAATGCGCACGACGCGGTCGCCCTTCTGCTGCGAGAAGTCGAGCGGCTTCTCGCTTGCCGTCGTGGAAAGCCTGAATTCTCCGCGCACCCGGAGATGGAGACTGGCGGACACGACGCCTGCAATGCGCCCGTCCGCGATTTCAGACGGAATGAACTGCACGTCCGTGAGCGCGACGTCGTTGCGCCAGTCGCGCTTCGGGAAGCCGTCGAAGGGGCGGAACTTGTCCGTCTCGCCGAACACGTTCTGCACTGGCGACCAGCTGGACTTCTCGACGTCGTCACCGGCGACCCGCACGCGTCCGACGTTGACAAGCCAGGTCTGGCTCCACTCGTCCGCCCGCGTGAAATAGAAGGCATTGACGGGGATGCGCACCTCTGCCGTCCAGCCCTTCTCGCCCCATGCGGTCTTCACCTCCCACTCCGGCAGGTAGTCAGGCTCCCAAAGGACGTTCCCGCCCTCGGAGTAGGCGTACGACGCCCTAAGGCCGTGATTCGCGGAGAAGGCGAACTGGTAGAAGTTGAATCCATTCCCCGACGGAGCGAGGAACAGGTTCACCTGGTTCATCCTCCAGAGCGAATCGAGAGTCTCATTGCGTGCGGACGCAACGTCCGCCTCGTCGCACTTAAGTCCAATGTAGATGTTCTGCCTGTCCGAGACTATGGCAAACGCAGTCTGGTTCCGGATTGTCTTGTCCGACTCGGACAGCTTCGCCTGGAAATTAGACGACCATTCGGCCTTGCCCCAGCAAGCGTCGTCTAGCCGCCCGTCGACGACAGGCGATTGCGACGTGACCTTCACGCCCCCGCAGGCGGCGCCGGCCCAGGCCGCCAGCATCGCGGTGAACACTGCTCGTTTCTGCATCATCACACCCCCATCCAGTTATCGGAAAATCACCTTCAGCCCCCCGGCGCCCTCGTTGTAGTCGTAGCGGATTACAACAATGCCGTCCGCGCCACCGGTCTGCCTATGGTCCACATGGTCCTTGTCGGTGCTTCCAAAGCCAGATGCGCCGCCACCGCCGCACCCGGAATTGGGAGCAGGATCCGACGCCGGCGTCACGGTCGTTCCGTCATCGTTCCTTACGCCGCCATTGCCGGCACGCGTCCCTCCGGCGCTCCCGTTGAAATATGTTGACGTGCCGATGTTGGAACCCGATCCGCCGCCACCGCCAGAACCATAGACAAGCGGTTCTCCGGTAATGTCAGACCGAACGCCCTCGCCCGCCGTGCCGGGGACCTGGCCTGACATGGCATCTGTCGCCGCCGCCCCGGCGCCGCCGCCGGCGCCCCCCGCACGCGAGTTGCTGTCGTCGCCGCCTTTGAATTTGCCAGTCTCTGGTTTGTCCAACAGCGTGACTGAACGATAAGTTCCGTCGGCTCCAGTATTGTAGCCGTCATAACGCATGCCGCCGCCGCCGGCCGCACCGGAGGTCGCTTGCGCCAACCCGCCCGTTGTCGCCGGGCGGATCGCAGACGCGCCGTTTCCGCCACCAGGAACCGTCTCGACGTCTTCAACGCCGTTGGAAATGGCGGAGGCACCGGCAGTTTCGTTGTAATCCGACGCTCCCTTGCCGACCGTGATGCTCCAAGACGCATCAGCAGCAAAGAGAACTCCGCTTTTTTCACAGACGCCGCCGCCGCCGCCGCCACCGCCGCCGTAGTTCGAATTCGTATAATAATAACCGCCGGCGCCGCCGGCGCCAACGACAAGGTAGCGCATTGTCAAGTTCCGTCCGGAGATATTGACGAACTCCGCCGCAGACTCCACGTTCGTAAAGATATGGATGTAGGTGTATATCGTTCTTTTCTTCAGAGTCTTCGTGACAATGTCTCCGCCCGCGCACGGCGACTCGGCGACGTCGTAGCGGATGACCACGATGCCGTCCGCTCCGCCACTCTGCGCGTGGTCTGCGTCGGTGCTGCCCCAACCAGACCCACCGCCGCCGCCACATCCTGAATTAGGCTCCGGGTCAGACGCCGGCGTCACGGTCTCATCATCGTTCAGCACGCCGCCATTGCCGGCTCGCGGTCCGCCTGCGCCTCCCTTGAAATAAGTGGTTCCATTCTTTCCAGATCCGCCGCCGCCGCCGGATCCATAGAAGAGCGTTTCTCCGGTGATGTCGGAGCGGATGCCATTGCCCGCCACACTCGGAGACGATGAACTATTGGTCTTTGTCGCGGCAGCCCCTGCGCCGCCACCGGCCCCGCCCGAACGAGACGCACCAACTTCGCCCCCCTCGAACCCTGTTATGCGCCCTATCTCAGGAATGTCCATCAACGTTGCCGACACATAGGTTCCTTCGGCACCAGTGGTGTAGCCTCCTCCACGAATAGCACCGCCGCCCGCCGCGCCGGAAGTCGCACCGGAATAGCCGTCCTTTGCCGCTGGACGGATCGCTGACGCGCCGTTTCCGCCGCCAGGAACTGTCTCGACGTCTGCAACGCCGTTTGAAATGGACGACGCCCCGGCAGTTTCTTTGTAATCCGCCGCGCCCTTGCCGACACGAACCTGCCACATCGCATTCGCCGGAAAGAAGATGCCATCCTTCTCGCAGACGCCGCC
>Ga0310786_10005971_pt1 | contig 16352 bp, 10 predicted proteins | sample AusTroGonzalo_MG_FD_203881 | JGI IMG/M metagenome (GOLD analysis project Ga0310786, IMG submission 203881) | Bovine rumen microbial communities from tropical cattle in Woodstock, Queensland, Australia - Gonzalo_03 (v2) (version 2) | ecosystem: Host-associated > Mammals > Digestive system >... | reverse complement strand
CATTTGATCGAAAACTACGTGTTCTCTTTTCTTTTTCCCCATAATCAAAATCGCTTCCTTCAAACACTATTCTTTAAATTGTTCTTTAGTAATACTTTCTGATTATTTTCTTGACTAAGGGATCTCTCCCTCAGACAAGGTAATTATATCATCCGGGTAAAGTTCTCTTGATATCTTTTTATGCTACAGATCCATTAATTGAATATGGTTCTGCTACTGTCTCCAAAATATATGAGTTCAAAATTTGGTGGCTTTTTGGTGGCTTAAAAAAATGAAATGCCCTATTTTAGGGCATTTCCAGCGTTTTTTCATTATTCGAGTTCGATCGTCGCGGGAGGTTTACCCGTCAGGTCATACATGACTCTGTTGACGCCCTTTACCTCGTTTACGATACGGCTTGTAACCTTGCTTAAGAGATCCCAGGGGAGCTCTGCTGACTCAGCCGTCATGAAGTCTGTTGTAGTAACTGCACGGAGAACAACTGCGTAATCGTAGGTTCTCTCATCGCCCATACATCCGACTGAACGCATGTTGGAGAGTGCTGCGAAGTACTGGTTAGCTTCTCTGTTATAACCGAAGTTATCCATCTCCTCACGGAAGATAGCGTCAGCATCCTGAACGATCCTGACCTTCTCGGGAGTTATCTCACCGATGATCCTGATAGCAAGTCCCGGACCCGGGAAAGGCTGACGGAAAACAAGCTCAGAAGGAATGCCGAGTTCAAGGCCTGCCTTGCGGACCTCGTCCTTAAACAGGAGTCTTAAAGGCTCAACGATCTCCTTGAAATCAACGTAATCAGGAAGACCGCCAACGTTGTGGTGAGACTTGATTACCGCGGATTTGCCGAGGCCTGACTCGATTACGTCAGGATAGATGGTGCCCTGTACGAGGAAATCGACTGTACCGATCTTCTTTGCTTCTTCTTCGAATACACGGATGAATTCTTCACCAATGATGTGTCTCTTCTGCTCAGGCTCTGTAACGCCTGCGAGCTTGGAATAGAATCTGTCCTGTGCGTTTACGCGTATGAAGTTGAGGTCGTAGGGACCGTCCTTGCCGAAAACCTTCTCGACAAGGTCACCTTCGTTTTTACGGAGAAGTCCGTGGTCTACGAAAACGCATGTGAGCTGCTTGCCTACTGCCTTTGAGAGCATGACTGCAGCAACTGATGAATCAACACCGCCGGAAAGAGCGCAGAGAACGCGGCCGCTGCCGATCTTCTCTCTCAGTGCCTTTACGGTAGTATCAACGAAAGAATCCATCTTCCATGTTCCCTTGCATCCGCAAATGCCGAGAACGAAGTTTACGAGCATTTCCTTGCCGTTTACGGTGTGGGATACCTCGGGATGGAACTGTACGCAGTAAAGCTTTCTGGCGTTATCCTCAGCTGCCGCGAAAGGGCAGGATTCGGTGTGTGCTGTGATCTCAAAACCCGGTGCGGGCTTTGCGATATAGACTCCGTGGCTCATCCAGCAGACTGTTCTATGTGGAACATTTAACAGAAGTGGTGATGACGGATTATCGATATCAACCTCTGTATGGCCGTATTCTCTTACTTCTGCGCGTCTTACGTCGCCGCCTAAGAGGTACTGCATAAGCTGTGCGCCATAGCAGATACCGAGAACCGGGATGCCCAGATTGAACAGTTCAGCCGAGCACCTGGGTGCATCGTCTTCAAATACAACGTCAGGGCCGCCTGTAAGGATGATTCCCGTAGGATTCAAAGCCTTGATCTCTTCGATCGGCATTGTGTAAGGACGTACCTCACTGTATACCGAAAGTTCACGTACGCGGCGGGCGATAAGCTGGTTGTACTGGCCGCCGAAGTCCAGTACAAGGATCATTTCTTTTTCTGCCATAAATTATCTGAAGATGATTTCTTCTCTTGCGGGACCTGTGGATACGATGGAGATGTGTACTCCGAGCTGCTTCTCGATGAACTCGACATAGTCACGAGCTTCCTGAGGGAGCTTGTTGTAGTCTGTGAGGCCTCTGATCTCGCCCTTGCCCTTCCAAGAAGGCAGGTACTCGATAACAGGCTTGCACTTCTCGATAAGTGTAGGATTCGGGAAGTCCTTGATGATCTCGCCGTCGAGCTCGTAAGCCGTGCAGACGGGGATCTTATCGAGGTAACCCAATACGTCGAGGTTTGTGAGTGCTACGTCTGTAGCGCCCTGGAGTCTTACGCCGTAACGTGTTGCAACGCAGTCGAACCAGCCGACTCTTCTGGGACGTCCGGTCGTAGCGCCGTACTCGCCCTTGTCACCGCCCCTGTCACGGAGCTCTTTTGCTACTGCTTCATCAAGGATCTCGCTGACGAACGCGCCGCCGCCGACACTTGAAGAATAAGCCTTTGTAACAGCATAGATCTGCTTGATCTCATAAGGAGGGATTCCTGCGCCTACACAGCCGTAGCCTGCGAGTGTGGAAGAAGAAGTAACCATCGGGTAGATACCCATGTCAGGGTCCTTCATTGTTCCGAGCTGGCCTTCGAGAAGGATCTTCTTGCCTTCCTTGATGGCGTCATAGAGGAATGCCTGTGTATTTGCAACGAAAGGCTTGATGAGTCTTCCCTGCTCGAGCATTTCTGCAAGGAGGTCTTCTTGATTTATCGGATCCTTGTGATAAAGGTTAACCAATAAAGCGTTCTTAATTTCGAGAACGCGATTGATCTTTTCTCTTAAAGTCTCCTCATCGAAGAGTTCGCTGACCTGGAAACCGATCTTAGCGTACTTGTCTGAGAAGAAAGGTGCGATACCTGATTTTGTTGAACCGAAAGCCTTGCCGCCAAGTCTCTCTTCTTCGAACTTATCGAAGTCAACGTGATAAGGCATGATTACCTGAACCCTGTCAGATACCATGAGAGTAGGATTGAGTCCCCTCTCCTTGAGTTCATTGTATTCCTTGATGAACTTACGGATATCGAGAGCAACACCGTTTCCGATGATGTTTACAATGTTCTCGTGGCAAACGCCTGACGGCATGAGGTGCAGTGCAAATCTGCCGTGTTCGTTGATGATGGTGTGTCCTGCGTTGGCACCGCCCTGGAATCTGATGACTATATCAGAATCGCTGGCCAGAAGGTCCGTGATCTTGCCCTTTCCTTCATCGCCCCAGTTTGCGCCTACAATTGCCTTGACCATGTTAAAGCCTCCGGTTTTGAATAAAGATTCTAAATTCTGCCGCAAGAATTATAACAGAAATAAATAATATTAAAAGCAAAATATATTGCTATATATTGCTGTCTTATCTTACAGGGTGGCAGATTACCACTCTTCTGTATCCGTGCCCGTAATCGTCATTTGCGCAGGTAACGAGCGTAAGCTGCTCGTTCTTTGAAGCGCTCTTGATGACATACTGGTAAAGTTCGGTCTTGTAGACGATCTTGATGTCGTCGATCCTGTAGTTCAAAACGGTTCCGTCAAGCTTGATGAACTTGACGTTATCCCCTTTATTGGCCTTCTTGAGCTTCGAAAAGAGTGTCGTATTCTGCATGTTATGGCCAAGAATGGCTGAATTACCTGGTTTTCCGGGCTTTACCGACTGCTCGTAAAGACCTACGCCGTATCTTAAGGCAACGGTCGAAGTAGAGTTCCATACCGGCAGAGTTTTGCCGATGCTCTCGATCTTGATGACTCCGATGCAGACGAGAGTAACGTTTTTCGGAAGCTTAGCCTGTCTGGATGAGACAAATGCCCTGACGGATGCCTGCATATCAGGATCGTCGTCGAAAAGGTCATATTCCTCACCGGGGATCTCATTTCCGTCCCTGGGAACGATAAAAGTTGCCTCAATATCGCTGTCCGGGTCATATTCAGAAGCTCCGGCCGAAGCCTGTGCCTCTGACATCTGAGATGCCATAGCATTAATTGCATCATCGGTGATCTTCTCGCGTTTCATGGATTTGATCGGCTCAACGAGCAGAAAACCGACTCCGGTAAGCAGGAGGATACCGGCAAAGATCATGAGGACCAGAAAGACCCTGTTCCTCCTTTTCGGCTGATATCTACTGTCAGATATATGTTTTTTCATGCTGTAACTATGTTAATTCGACGAAAAATAAGTACTGTTATTATACCCCCTATCCGTGCTATTATGTTCAACACACAAAAAATTCTGAGGGGGATCATATGGACAGCACTATCTGGAATAATGCTCTGAAATTGCTACGATTTGATAACGGCATTGACAGCGTCACATATGAATCCATCATCAGCAAGATGACTGTCGCCTACAATGACAACGACGTGCTCATCCTTGCTGCCAGAGACGAATTTTCACTTGGCCTTGTCAAGGGCCAGAAGCTCAGTAAGATAATAACCGCCGCTATCAGAGCAGCTAACGACGACAATCCCGTGTCCGTTAAATTTGTTCTTGCCGGCGACGAGAATGCCGTCAGGGCTTCCGTAAATTCCGAGAAAAAAGCAGCCAGAGCAGAGGTATCAGATCCTTCCGCTTTCGGTCTTTCCAATGAATACACTTTCGCAAATTTCGTTGTAGGCGACTGCAACCGTTTTGCCCATGCTTCAGCTGTCGCGGTTTCCGAGAAACCCGGCCAGCGCCAGCGCAATCCTTTCTATCTCTGGGGTAATTCCGGTCTCGGAAAGACCCACCTGATGAAAGCCATCGGCAACGCGATCCTTGCAAACTTCCCTGAGAAGAAAGTTATCTACACGACCTGCGAATCTTTCACAAATGCTTATATTGCCTGCATCAACAGCAAGAATTACGAGCCTTTCAGAGAAAAATACAGGACCGTTGACGTTCTCCTCATCGATGACATTCAGTTCCTCATCGGAAAGGAAGGCGTTCAGACCGAGTTCTTTAATACTTTCGAGGCTCTTATCAGTGCCGGAAAGCAGATCGTAATTACATGCGACAGGGCACCTTCGAATCTCACGGAACTCAACAGCAGGCTTACTTCACGTTTCCAGGACGGTATCATGTTCGACGTCCAGCCGCCGGATTTTGAGACCCGTAAAGCCATATTCATCAGCAAGCTCAAGGAAGACAATTTCACTCTTTCCGACGAGATAATCGACTATGTCTGCGAGAACATCACGGACAACATCAGGCAGCTCAACGGTGCTTATAAGACAATTTCTTCTTATGTGACTCTTGCAAACGGCGAGCTTTCTCTTGAAGAGATCCAGAAGATCTTAAAGCCCATGCTCTCCCCTAACGAGAAAAAGCATCTGACTCCCGAGATCATCATAAACGCCGTGGCTAAATACTATGACATGACTCCCGATAAGCTTACTTCCAAGCTCAGATCGGCTGAAATATCCAATGCGCGTAACGTCGCAATGTATATCTGCAGGGATTATCTTGAGCTCAAACTGGCAAAGATCGGTGAACTCTTTGGCGGCAGGACACATACTACCGTCATGCACGGCTGCACAAATGTTGAGGAAGATAAAGATCTCAAATCTGATGCAGAAGAGATCGTAAAACTCATCACCTGATCAACAAAATAATTTTGCACTGATTTTGTTCATATGTGCATAACTCTGTGTAGATTTCATGTCTATGCGTTGTTCATAAAAAACGCCATGTCGATAACACACAGATTTTATACAATGATTTTTGATGTTTTTTACATTCTGTGATAACCGTCTGAGTGCTGTATTTATTAGATCATATGCACTTTTAGACATATCTACACTACATACTGCTGAAGAATACTGAATTATAGAATAGTAGCAAGACGGCATGCCCCGTTCTGTCCTCAAAACCTCGTAATTTAACACTGTTAAATATTTATTTTCTTTTATATTTACTGTATAATTATTTGGAAATTTATGTCCTTTGAAAGGCGGCCCTTTATATGAAATTCACATGTAATAAAGATGATCTGGTCAACAACGTAAGCATCGTTCAGAGAGCTGTTTCTTCAAACAGCACAGTCCAGATCTTAAACGGTATCCTTATCGAGTCTGACAATAACAGCAAGATCAAGCTCACAGGTTATGATCTTCAGACAGGCATCGAGGCCGACATGGATGCCGATGTTTTTGAGAGAGGTTCAGTAGTTCTTGATTCCAAGTTCTTTGGAGATATCATCAGAAAACTTCCTGAGTCTGAAGTTGAGATCACAGTAAACGACAACTTCCAGACAGTTATCAGCTGCGGCAAGGCAGAGTTCAAGATCTCCGGTCTTGATCCTGAGACATTCCCTAAGATCCCTGAAGTTGACGAGACTTCTTCAGATAAGATCGTTATGCCTCAGAAGATCCTTAAGAGCATGATCAACCACACGATCTTCGCTGTTTCCAGAGACAATTCAAGACCTGTCCTTACAGGAAGTAACATCGTAAGTGACGGTTCAGTTCTTTCCGTTGTTTCGATCGACGGTTTCAGAATGGCTATCAACCGCCAGAACATGGGAAATGACTTCCCGAAGATCAACTACATCGTTCCCGGTAAGGCTCTTACCGAAATGAGCAAGATCTTAAGTGATGACGATGATGCCGAGATCATTCTCTACACATCAATGCACAATCTTCTTTTCGATATCGGAAACGTAAGAATGGTTTCCAGACTCATCGAAGGCAACTTCATCAATTTCGATTCCATCATCGCAAAGAACCCTAAGACAGTCATCACCATCAACCGCAAGGATTTCCTCAATGCAGTTGACCGTGCTGCACTCATCATCATGACTGATGACAGAAAGTGCCCTGTAAGACTTCTTACTTCAAATCCTTCAGAACTTACCGTTTCAGCAGTTTCTGCCCAGGGTAACCTCCAGGAGAACATCGAAGTCAAGGTTGAGGGCGATCTTATCGACGTAGATTTCAACTCAAGATACATCTTAGACGTACTCAAGAATATCGAAGACGAGACCATCAGGGTTGAAGTCAACGGCGGACAGGGACCTTGCATCATCAAGCCTATCGAGGGCGAAGATTACATCTACCTCATTCTCCCTATCAGACGATAAATGATAATTCAGGGTATTCACCTAATTAATTTCAGAAATTACGGAAGGCTCGATATTGATGTCGGGCCTTCTGTTAACATATTCTACGGTGACAATGCCCAGGGTAAGACTAATATCATCGAGGCCATCTATGTAGCCGGAAGCGTTGCTTCCCACAGGACATCCAAAGACGTTGAGATGATCCGTTTCGGTGAAAACTGCTACAGTACGGGCCTGGATCTCCTTTGTGATGACGGTGGAACCATGAAGATGACCGCAGAATTCCATACCGAAAAGTCTGAAATCTCAAAGTCAGTACGTTCATACCGCATCCTTAAGCAGGACAACATCAAGATCGACAGGATATCCGATTACATCGGTGTTTGTAACATTGTTATCTTCGCTCCTGAGGACTTAAATATCGTCAAAAACGCTCCTGCTTTCAGGAGAAGGTTCCTCAATACTCTGATATCGAAGGTTTCCCCTTCTTATTTCAATCTCCTTAGTGACCTCTCTAAGCTCATGAACCGTAAGAACGCATACCTCAGAAACGCCAGAAACGGCGTCAGGAGCGGCGAGATCTCGCAGTATGACGTAGATGCCTCACTGGACTACTGGGACTTCTCCATAGCCGATCTGTCGGCTGATATCATCATGATGCGTGACAGATTCGCAAGGCTTCTCTCCGAATCAGCCTCAAAGCATCACAGTAACATTTCCGGAGGCAAGGAAAACCTCACTATAGGGTATGACACCATATCAGGCTGTAGCGTGCCCGTAGACGCGTTCGAAGGTGATGACCGTCAGTATGACGGATACCTGAGGAAAGGCCTCTCAGGGAGCGATTACACGCGAATTAAGGGTATATTGTCTAATAATATACTTTTGAAGCTCAGATCAGCCCGTTCCTACGACCTCGAAAAGGGTATTTCTTCGGTCGGCGTAAACAAGGATGACCTGGATATCAAACTCGACGGACTGCAGATGAGAAACTTCTCTTCACAGGGACAGCAGAGATCGGCCTCTCTTTCGCTCAAATTGGCCGAGCTGGACATCTTAAGGATGTTTACCTCATCTACTCCTATCCTGCTCTTAGACGACGTATTTTCGGAATTAGACGCTGAAAGAAGGGCAAGCCTTTTATCAGTAATGAAAGACGCCCAGATATTCATCACCTGCACAGACCGCGACATGACGGCCAAAGAGCTTGCTCCAATGGAAGCAGCTGAAAAGGCCCGCTACTATCATGTGACAAGCGGCACAGTTTCTGCCGGATAATTGCCCCATATATTATAATTAATATATTACTTGTATTTAATAATTTATAGTATAATAGTAAGGACTGAAAACAGGACGGAGGTGTCGCATGTTCATACATATCGGCAATGATATGTCAGTCCGCAGATCCTCCGTAACGGCTATCATAAATCTTGAGACTGCCCTTCCCTCCCGGAAAGACATCGCGGATTTCATGAAGCAGGAAGATGAGCAGGGAAGACTCCAGTATGTTGTGGACGAGATCCCTAAGACTCTGGTGATAACAGACGATAAAACATATGTTTGCTCACTTTCATCACAAGTCCTGTTTAAAAGACTGAAGCAGTCCTGACCAGCCGTAAAAACCATGGTTAACAGTGTTACAAAAGCACTGTTTCAGGTACTTTCTGGTCTTTGGTCCTAAAACAGCTAAAAAACTGCAAAAAGAGAGGATATTTCGATGGCAGAGAACGAAGAGAAGGATATTCTTCAGGGAAATGGCGCTTCCGAAGGCGAGAAGAAGCCTGCGGCAGTAGACCTCTATTTCCAGCCTGTTGAAGAAGGTGACGATGACGAGCTCAAGAACCTCGCTGAGAACCCAAGGGCTCTCACAGAGGATTTCAAGGAAGAGTCCATGGCTGACGTCAAGGCAGCTTCCGAGGATCAGGATGAGTTCGATACATCAAATGACAGCTCATACAGCGAAGACGATATTCAGGTCCTTGAAGGTCTTGAGGCCGTCCGTAAGAGACCTGGTATGTACATCGGTGATACGACCTTAAGAGGTCTTCACCACCTCATTTATGAGATAGTCGCTAATTCGGTCGACGAAGCACTTGCAGGCCGCTGCGACACGATAGATGTCGTGCTCAATAAAGACGGTTCGGTAACTGTTACGGATAACGGATCCGGTATTCCTGTCGGTATCCATCCCAAGCTCGGAATCCCTACCGTTGAAGTCGTTCATACAGTCCTTCACGCAGGCGGAAAATTCGGCGGCGGAGCATACAGCATTTCCGGCGGTCTGCACGGTGTAGGCGCTTCTGTTGTTAACGCACTTTCTGACCACATGAAGGTAGAAGTTAAGAGAGAAGGAAAGATCTATGAGATCGAATTCGAGAAGGGAATCACAACGGTTCCTCTTCACGTAGTCGGTTCATGCGATGAGAGTGAAACAGGTACAAAAACCAATTTCATTCCTGACAATACGATTTTCCCTGATATTCATTTCGACTTCGATTCTATGATCACACGTTATCGTGAAATGGCTTTCCTTAATAAGGAAGTTACGATCGATCTTACTGATGACCGCGGAATCGAGCCTGTTAAGAAGCATCTGCACTATGACGGCGGCATTATTTCTTTCGTTGAATATCTCAACAGACACAAGGAAGCCATCAACGTTCCGCCTATCTATTTCGCTACAAAGCAGGGAGACAGCTTCGTAGAGATCGCTCTCCAGTACAACGATTCCTATCAGGAAACCGTTTATACATACGCAAACAACATCGCCACACCTGAGGGCGGTACGCATCTCGCAGGCTTCAGATCTGCTATGACACGTGCCATCAACGACTACGCTAAGAAGTACAAGTTCATCAAGGACGGCGATACAAAGCTTCAGGGTGAAGATACAAGAGAAGGCCTTGCAGCCATCATCTCAGTCAAGCTTCCTGATCCTCAGTTCGAGGGACAGACAAAGTCAAAGCTCGGTAACGCAGAGATCCGTCCCATGGTCGAGAACGTAGTTACTGAGAAGCTCGAGATCTATCTCGAAGAGCATCCTGATATCGCTAAGCTCATCATGGACAAGTGCCTCCAGGCATCCAGAGCACGTGACGCCGCAAAGCGTGCGCGTGAAATGACCAGAAGAAAGACAGTATTTGAAAACAACTCACTTCCGGGTAAGCTTGCTGACTGCCAGTCTAACGAGGCAGAGTTCTGTGAGATCTTCATCGTAGAGGGTGACTCCGCAGGCGGATCCGCAAAGCAGGGAAGAGAGAGAAAGTATCAGGCTATCCTCCCGCTCTGGGGTAAGATGCTCAACGTTGAGAAGGCACGTATCGATAAGGTATATTCCAACGAGAAGCTCCAGCCGGTAGTTATGGCACTCGGTGCTGGTATCGGCGATGAGTTCGATGCAAGCAAGCTCAGATATCATAAGGTCATCATCATGGCGGATGCCGACGTTGACGGTTCTCACATCAGAACACTTCTCCTGACATTCTTCTTCAGATATCTTAGACCTCTCGTTGACGGCGGATACGTTTACATTGCTTGCCCGCCTCTCTACAAAGTCTACAAGGGAGACGAAGCATACTACGCTTACGACGAGAAGGAGATCGAGCAGATCAAGGAAGAGCACCACTGGGAGAATCCTCTCATTCAGCGATTCAAAGGTCTCGGTGAGATGAGCTCTGAACAGCTCTGGGATACTACTATGAATCCTCTTACCAGAAAGCTTCTCCGTGTAACTCTTTCTGATGCTCAGGCTGCAGACGAGACGTTCACTCTCCTCATGGGCGACCAGGTTGAACCCCGTAAGGAATTCATCCAGGAGAATGCAAGCCTTGCTAATATCGATACCTGATAAAAGCAAAGGAACACTTAAAGAATATCAGCCCCGGTCATGCCGGGGCTTTTTCTTTGTTCCACGTGGAACATGCTATTGATCTGCACGATAAAGATTTGTGACAACGGAACAGAAAATTCGTTAATTTGTAAAAATTGTTCCATGTGGAACAATTGCCTAACTATTTGTATTTAATATTTCATTTTATTCGTTATAATTTGTTTGTAAGAGAATAATTTAAAAAGGAGATAACCCTATGGGCATAGTTATAGCTCTGGTAAACCAGAAGGGAGGAGTCGGTAAGACCACCACATCGGTTAACCTTGCCGCTTATCTCGGAAAGAAAAAGAAGAAGGTCCTTCTGATCGACCTTGATCCTCAGGCTAATGCAAGCAGCGGTCTGGGCATCGACAAATCCCAGCTTGATAAGACAGTTTATGATGTAATCATCAACGAAACTCCGATGGAGGAAGTCGTTTATGAGACAGGAACACTCAACGTAGATATCTGCCCGGCTAACATCAATCTCGCCGGCGCTGAGGTCGAGCTCGTTTCCATGATCTCACGTGAGCAGGTCCTCAAGAGTGCTCTCGAGCCGGTCCGTGACAATTACGACTACGTCATCATCGACTGCCCTCCGTCACTTTCGCTGCTCACTCTCAACGCTCTGACAGCTACGGATAAGATCATCATTCCTATCCAGGGCGAGTACTACGCAATGGAAGGTCTTACACAGCTTATCGAAACAGTCAACGTAGTTAAGAAGAAGCTCAACAAGAACATCGAGATCCTCGGCGTAGTCCTTACCATGTTCAACATGCGTACCCAGCTCTCGCGCCAGGTCAAGGAAGAGGTTGATAAGTTCTTCGGCCCCAAGGTCTTCAAGACCATCATCCCGAGAAACGTCAGGCTCGCAGAAGCTCCGAGCTTCGGCCAGTCCATCTCAGACTACGACAAGAACTCCAAGGGCGCTAAGGCTTACGAAGCTCTTGCTAATGAAGTAATCAAGAAGACCAAATAAGAAATATAGACACCTATCTATATATTATAAGGAGACTATCAAATGGCTAATATCAAGAAGACTGCTAAGAAGGCTGCGCCCGCTGCAAAGAAAGCTCCCGGCAGACCTGCCAAGGCTAAGACTGCAACTAAGAAGACAACCAAGACAGTTGCTAAGAAGACCACAAAGGCAGCTAAGCCTGCTGCAAAGAAAACAGCTGCTAAAGCTCCTGCCAAGACAGTTAAGAAGGCTGCTCCCAAGAAGGCAGCACCTGCACCTAAGCGTGCACTCGGCAAGGGCCTTGAGGCTATGCTTTCAGTTAACGGCATTCCTGCTTCTTCCGGTGATTCAGTAGTCGAGCTCAAGATCAACGATATCTCACCTAACGAAGATCAGCCCAGAAAGAACTTCAATGATGAGAAGATCGAGCAGCTTGCTGCATCTATCGCTGAGAGCGGCGTAATCCAGCCTATAATCGTTCAGAAGAAGAACGGTGGATACAGGATCGTTGCTGGTGAGCGCAGATGGCGTGCAGCACGTCAGGCGGGCCTTACGGTCATTCCTGCCATCGTACGCGATCTGACAGATAAGGAGACTCTTGAGCAGGCTCTTATCGAGAACATCGTAAGAGAGGATCTAAACCCTATCGAAGAAGCTTATGCAATGCAGAACCTTCTTAAGACACATAAGCTTACACAGGATAAGCTCGCTAAGGAGCTCGGAAAGCCCAGAGCTACAATCGCTAATACTCTCCGTCTCATCAACCTCGACGAGTCCATTCAGGAGTTTATCAAGCACGGAGACCTCTCTGAGGGCCATGCTAAGGTCATCCTCTCACTCAAGGATAAGGATGAGCAGAGAAGGGCAGCAGACGTTATCCTGCAGAAGGAGATGAACGTCAGACAGGCTGAAGCTTATGTAAGAAAGCTTATAGAAGCGAAGGAGAATCCTGCTTCTGCCGAGCCCGTAGAACTTCCTGATGAAAGAGTAGTCCTGAGCGTTAAGGAATACGAGACAAAGCTCAAGAAGCAGCTGGGCTCCAGAGTTAAGCTTAAGCTGTCTGACAGAAGTGTCGGAAAGGGTAAGATCGTAATCGAATATAAGGACTACGATGACCTCGACAGACTTATTTCAATATTGGGTTGAAATCTGTAATTGATTTATGTATACTAAAGTGCCGTATGGGAGAAAACCATATGGCACACGGAGCTGTATCGAAGTGGTCATAACGAGGCGGTCTTGAAAACCGTTTGCCTTCACGGGCACCAGGGTTCGAATCCCTGCGGCTCCGCCAATGAACAAAAGGGCATTGCAAAAAGTTAATAAGTTAGGGGTTTGCGGGATTTACAGCGGCTCTTAAGAGTAGGATTTACTACCAACTTACTACTTTTTACAAAGAATCGAAAAAGATTTGCCCAAAAAGAAGCGATCGGAGTCATAGCTCCGGTCGCTTTTTATTTCTGTGGATTTTCAATTTGGTAAGTCCAAATAATGATACGGATGCCGTGATATAATTCATTTAAGCGGTCTATATCAGAGATTTAAGTTTGTTGAGGAGAAAAACATGGCTTTCAACAGGCAATCAAAAGAACCGTTATCTGTAACAAATCCTAATCTGGTAAAAGAATGGGATTTTGATAAAAACGCTCCTTTGACGCTTGATAATATCTCTGGTGTAAATAAAAAGTACTGGTGGATATGTGAACGTGGCCACAGATGGGAAGCGTTACTCAGTAATCGTATCAAAGGGAGTGGCTGTCCGTATTGTTCTGGTCATAAAGCCATTCAGGGTATAAACGACTTAACAACAACTAATCCAGAATTAATTAATGAGTGGAATTACGAGCGAAACAATCCGCTATTACCTAACAATGTGTTGGCTGGATCTGAAAAGAAAGTATGGTGGAAGTGCTCAAAAGGTCATGAATGGGAGTCGCTAATCAGCAATCGAACCAAAGGCCAAATGTGCCCGTTTTGTTCTGGGAAAAGAATTATTCCGGGAGAGACTGATTTAGAATCAGTAAATCCGGATTTGGCTAAAGAGTGGAATTATGAGAAAAACAAGCCGTTATTGCCTTCACAAGTATTTCCGAATTCAAATAAAAAAGCATGGTGGAAGTGTTCTAATGGCCATGAGTGGCAAGCGGTAATAGGCTCAAGACATAGTGGTCGAGGATGCCCGTATTGTAATGGAAAACTAGCAATTACAGGAAAAAACGATTTAGCTACTTTGAGAAAAGAGTTATTGAACGAATGGGATTATTCTAAAAACACTGGAATTGATCCAAGGAAAATAACATTATCATCAGACCGAAAAGCATGGTGGATATGTCCCAAAGGGCATAGTTATGATGTTGCTATTAAATATAGAACCCGAGGAGAAGGATGTCCCTATTGTTCTGGAAAAAGAGTTTTAATAGGGTTTAATGACTTGGCTTTTGTAAGACCAGATCTAGCCGAAGAATGGAACTATGAAAAAAACAGCGATTTGACACCTTATATGTTTACTGCTGGTTCCGGCAAAAAAGTATGGTGGAAGTGTTGGAGAGGGCATGAATGGCTTTCCTCGATTGCGAATCGTAATAAAGGAAGAGAGTGTCCGGTTTGTTCAGGCACTGGTTCATCTATGCCGGAACAAGGAATTGCTTTCTATTTGGTTCAGTGTTGTGAAATTGAGCAGAGAGCAAAGATTAACGGCCAGGAAGCAGATATATTTATTCCCAAATATAAAGTTGGAATTGAATATGATGGCCGTTATTATCATGCTAATAGGGGAAAAGAAGACAAAGCAAAAAATGAAAAACTGGAAGATGCAGGTGTTTTACTATTTCGTGTAAAAGAATCTGATGATAATAGAATCGTAAATAACGATATTTATTTTAAAGCCGATAATATGGGAAGCAACTATGAATGGGCTTTGAGGGAACTCTTTTCTTTGCTTGCCGGTGTATCCAAAAATGAGTCGTTTACTTCGATTAAAGTTGATATTAACCGAGATTATATAAGTATTAGAGAACGTTTTAGGTTATTAGAAACTGAAAACAGTGTAGCAAATAAGTATCCTGAACTTATTAAAGAATGGAATTATGAGAAAAACAGCGGTCTGACACCAGAGATGTTTTCCGCAGGTTCTAGAGAAAAAGTTTGGTGGAGGTGTCAAAAGGGTCACGAATGGCAAACGGGTATTGTAGGTCGAACTTTAGGAACAGGCTGTCCGTATTGTTCAAATAGAAAACTGCTAGTAGGTTTTAATGATTTAGCTACTACTAATCCTGAAGTTGCCAAAGAATGGAATTATGAGAAAAATGCACCCGTTTTACCGACACAAGTGTTCTTGGGTTCTCCAAAACGGTTTTGGTGGAAATGTTCGAATGGACATGAATGGAGTTCGACAGTTTTGAATCGTAAGGATGGAAACGGTTGTCCCTATTGTTCCGGCAGATATGCTATTTCTGGTATTAATGATCTGCTTACATTAGATCCTAAATTTGTAAAAGAATGGAATTACGAGAGGAATGCCATTTCTCCAGCGCTAATCAAGCTCGGCTCTGGTCAAAAGGTTTGGTGGAAATGTGAGAAAGGTCACGAGTGGCAAGCAACAGTGTTGGACAGAAATCAGGGCAGCGGATGTCCTTATTGTGCAAATAGAAAAGTGTTAGTTGGTTATAATGATCTTGAAACTACTAATCCTGACTTGGTAAAAGAATGGGATTATGAAAAGAATTATCCTCTAACTCCGAAGGATGTGACAGTTGGTTCATCAAAGAAGGTATGGTGGAAGTGTAAATACGGCCATGAGTGCCTGTCTAGCATTCATAATCGAAACATTAGAGGGGGATGTCCATTTTGCGGCAGATTGAATGGTGGAAAAAAGCATACTGCAACATTAATACAGAGAAACGGTTCTTTATCTGATCTGAATCCAAAACTTGCTAAAGAATGGCATCCCACGAAAAATGGTGTCTTAACGCCTGCCGAAGTAACTGCCAACACGAGTAAAAAAGTGTGGTGGATATGTGAAAAAGGACATGAATGGAAAACCAGTGTTTCAAATCGAGCAAGAGGTAATGGTTGTCCGATTTGCTCAAATCAACAAGTACTTAAAGGATATAATGACTTAGAAACTACAGATCCGGAGTTGGCAAGAGAATGGGATTATGATAAAAACGCACCATTTACTCCAGATCAGATTTCTGCAGGATCAAATAAAAAGGTCTGGTGGCGGTGTTCAAATGAACACTCTTGGGAATCAACACCAGCAAATCGTTCAGCTGGAAAAGGCTGTCCATATTGTTCTGGAAAAAGAGTAACAGTGGGTAAGAATGATTTGCTAACCCAATATCCTGAGATTGCAAGAGAGTTGCATCCCATAAAGAATGGTGATTTAAAACCAACAGATGTTACTCAGAAAAGCAATAAAAAAGTGTGGTGGATGTGTTCTAAAGGCCATGAGTGGCAAGCCGCTATTGCAAATCGCACTGGTAGAAACAAAACAGGATGTCCCTATTGTTCTAATAAAATAATAAAAGAAGTACTTTGTATTGAGACAGGAGAAGTATATCAGAGTATAACAGAAGCTTTTGAGAAAACAGGTATCAACA
>Ga0310786_10005969_pt1 | contig 16354 bp, 15 predicted proteins | sample AusTroGonzalo_MG_FD_203881 | JGI IMG/M metagenome (GOLD analysis project Ga0310786, IMG submission 203881) | Bovine rumen microbial communities from tropical cattle in Woodstock, Queensland, Australia - Gonzalo_03 (v2) (version 2) | ecosystem: Host-associated > Mammals > Digestive system >... | reverse complement strand
AGACCCTTCATGTTCTGGACATGCGTGATCGCAGCGGTAAGAGTGGTTTTGCCGTGGTCGACGTGACCGATGGTACCGACGTTGACGTGCGGTTTGGTTCTTGCAAACGTTTCCTTTGCCATTTTCTGATCTCCTTAGGAGTTTTTCGGCGATCTGCGCCGATTTGTTTGTTATTGTTTAAAGGTTAAGTTGTATCATCCGGGAAGAAAAGTGGAGCCTACGCCCGGAATCGAACCGGGGACCTCATCCTTACCAAGGATGCGCTCTACCAGCTGAGCTACGTAGGCAACACATCAGTCATTACACTCAAAACTGAAGCGAAACGTCTTGTTTCAAAGCGTAATGGAAAGATAATATATCATGGATTCCGGGAAATGCAAGCACTTTTTCGTGTTTTTTTTGACTTTTTTCCGGTTTTTTCAGGATTTGAACAAAAGAACCGGAAGGAGCCATGATCAGGGAATCCATTCTTTTCAGCCTCAATCCGAGCTGCATTCTCTTCAAGAGCTCACGTTTGTCCGCCGCGCCCCACACGGTCCGGACCATAGGCCCGGGCGGACCAGCTCCGCGGCTGCGGTCCGGACAAACGGGAAATCTCGAAAAAAATCCCGGGTCCCGCGAGGGAACCCGGGAAGAAAGTACGAATCGAACTCAGTTCAATTATTTGTACTTGATCGCGGTGCCGGTCAGTTTGACCTTGATCGTGTTGATGCCGCAGATGCAGTTCATGTCGTAGTCGACACGGACGTCGATCAGATCGTCAGCGGTGAGGCCTTCGAGAGCCTTGCCCTTGAGGGTGTCGAAGGAGGCATCGCCCATGTTCACGCAGGTGAAGAAGCTGGTGATGGTGGCTTCAGCGGTGACGCCGTGCTTGACGACGGTGTAGCTGCTCTGGACATCGCCGACCATGGCGTTGAGCTTAACGGTGGAGAAGAAGTTCGGGCCCATGGCAACCGGAGCGGGCATACCGTTGTTGGTGGTGACGCCAGCGCAGCTGGTGACGATAGCGGCGGCGGCGATAGCGCCGAGACCAAGAATCATCTTTTTCATTTGAGAAAAGACCTTTCTTTTTGAGGTTTGAAGAGATGTTTACTCAGACCCGGGTGGTCCAAGTTTTTTGTCTGGATAGGGAATAATATAATGCTCATTTGTAACGTTGTCAAACATTTTTTTTGAAAAAAAGGAAAAAAATGAAGGAAACATTCAGGTTTTAAATCATCTAAACTCAAAAGATGTTTAGAAAACTCCATCCCCCACAAGATAAGGACAATTCAATGATAAAATACGAGCGACCTTGCCGGACCTCAGACAGGTTTGGCGGATCAGGCGGGAAAGGGGCTGTTTTCGAAAATAGAAAGCCGGATTCATTTTGTTCTGCCGGATTTCGGGATGCTGCGGACGGGCATTTGTGATCCGCACAGTCCCGATGAGAGAGATGAGCACGCATTTCCAGCATTTCGCCTTGACTTTTGCGTTCCGGCGACCTATATTATCCAGTCAACTTGCGGATCCGCTGCCGATGCGGGCATCCGCGTCATTTCCCCGGAAACCGATACAGCCAATGAACTCCCCTGAAGCCCAGATCATAGAAAGTTATCTGATGGAACGCGCTCGCATGTTCTCGCGCAATCCAGCGCACGCGGCCTCGCGCGCCTTTTATGAGCTTTGGGAAAAACTCTGCTGTCCGCAGCCGTTCCCCGTATCGAAAAGCACACTGGTCCTGAACGGGACTCTGCTCAGGTTTCCGCGCCACCGCGGCACGGACGCCGAAGGCGTGTACTGCTGGGACGAGGCAGAAAGCTGTCCGCGTCTGCGCGTCCGGACGGCGGACTGGGAGAAAAGCTATCTGATCCGCCTCAAACAGGACGGCACGGCCGACTGGGAGGAACAGGAAACCGTCTCGCTTACAAGCGACGGCATGGCGGAAATGATCGACGCGATGCGCGAGATCGCCCGGATGATGAAGGAAGACGGCAAGGCAGCGTCCGACTCCAAACTCAAACTGAAGGAGCTTCACGAATACGCCGACCGTCTTGCGGACGATTTCCCGGAAGGGACACTGAAAGCGATCAAGTCGCTCGGTTCCCAGCAGGTGCACGAACTGATCGCAAACGCACTGGCCGACCTGGCGGGCGACGAGCTTGATGACCAGCTGGTCCTGCCGCTCGACGGGACGTATGCCCGCGAACACGACGGCGGCGAATCGTATTTGAAGAACCGCCGGGACATGATCGGATCGGAGACGGTCTGGCGCGTAAAGCAGCGCCTGGAATTGATCGAACGGTCCGCACGGCTCCAGGCTGAGCTGGAACGCGATTTCTCGCTGCGCCTGGCCGATGCCGGACTGCTCCGGTCGCGCGACCGCGAACTGGTCGTGGAGATCCAGGCGAAACCGGATGCCCCGGTCCGGCAGGACGACGTGTTGTCCGTGGTCCGAGACGACGATGGCGAGCGGATCGGATTCCTGCATGTGGACCTGGCGGACGGCGACATGATCGCAGGACGGATCCGTACCGACCGCAAGGTGGATTTCGAACTGGAAAAGGCACATCTGACCGCACGGATGCCGAAAAGCCCGCTGGAACAGTACGCGGACAGCATTCGCGAGCTAAAATTCGAACTTGAAAACGGCACGGCGGACTCGTTCGGCGCGGCGGCCGGCCTGCTCGGCGTATCCGCTACGACATTTGTGGCGCCGCCCTGCCCTCCGCCCGCACCGGGAAGCCATCTGAACGCTCCTCAGCGCGCCGCGCTGGAGGCCGCATGCTCAGGCGCGAACAAGGTCGTGCTGATCCAGGGGCCGCCCGGCACGGGCAAGACGTATCTGCTGGAACAGATCGTGCGGAGGATGCAGCGGCACGGACTCCGCATCCTCGTGGGCGCGCCGTCGCACGCCGCGGTCGACAACCTGTGCCGCCGGATCATGGACCTGCCGTTCCTGCGGTGCGCCCGAAACCGGGACAACGTGGACCCCGTGCTGATGGAGGGACATTGGGTCGGCACGCCCGGCAACTACCGGAAGATCCGGTCGCGCTGCGGCGAGAAGGCTGCCGGGATCATCTTCGCCGGGACGCTGCCCGGCCTGCTGCGGGATTACACGATTGAAAATTTTCAGAAGACCGGGACCGAGTTCGACGTGATCCTGATCGACGAAGCGGGCATGGCCGCGCCGGACGAAGCGATCCTCGCGGCTCGCCTGGCGAACCGGATCGTGCTGTTGGGCGACCACAGGCAGCTCCCGCCCTTCCCCCGGCACAAGAGCGTGCTGGAGGAGATCCTGAAGGACAATCCGGCGGACGACAGCGAGGCCGCCACGCTTGCCACGAAGAGCATCATGGAATGGCTCATCAGCTACCGGAAGTTCCCGGTCTATGTTCTGAACCTCTCCTACCGCTGCCGCAATCCGCGCCTCCTGAGGTTCGCCTCCACGATGTTCTACAACGCCGAACTCCTGCCGAACCCGGACGCCGACTACTACAAACTGCCGCCAGGCGAACGCGAACAGCAGTTCCCGAAGTCCACGCTCCGGTTCATCTCGACCTCACATCTGCCGCTCAAGAAACGTTCGGAGAAATTCGTTTACGAGAACGGGCGGCCCGGCATCTGGAACCCGGGCGAAGTCCGGCTCGCCGCCGAAACGTTCCGGTCGATGCTGGACCGCTACGAGCTGGAGGACATCACGATCATCAGCCCGTACCGGCGCCAGATCGTACTGCTGCGGAAGACGTTTTCGGACCTCTTCGCCAGCCGGTTCGCAACGGACCGCTGGAACCACTTTCTGCTGAAAAACATCGCGACCGTGGACAGTTTCCAGGGCGGCGAAAGCGAAGCTGTGATCATCTCCTATGTACGGAGCAGCGAGCGCCACGGGATCGGATTCACGGACAACGCCAACCGCATCAACGTGGCGTACACGCGCTGCCGGAGCGAACTCGCGATCATCGGCGACCTGGACTGCCTCAAGAACCGCGGGAAAAACCAGCTCTTCGCCAAGCTCGAACGCGCCGTGGAACGCGACGGCGAGATCGTGTTCCCGGAGACCACGCCGCCCCTGCTCTGACGGCGGAAACACAGGCTGGAAACAGCGGCGTTTTTCCTGAAAAAGCGACGCAACGGGTTGCAAAATACTGCCGGACGGGGTATAGTATTTTTCAGGTTTTTATCGTTTTTCTCCCGAATAAAGGATCCAGAATCATGCCCGCCAAACCGGAACGTCTCTTCCCCGCCACCGTCCGAACCGTCGGTCTGACCTCGCCCGCGAGCCTGCCCGATGCCGCCCGGATCGCCGAGACCCGGCATTATCTGGAGGATGTTTGCGGCGTGAAGACGGTTCTGGCCCCCGGCGCGCTCAAACGCGGCCCGATGAAATACTGCTGCGGCACGCCGGAATCGCGCCTGGCGGATTTTCATGCGCTGTTGAACGATCCGCGCGTCGACCTCATCCTGTGTACGCGCGGCGGATTCGGCAGCGCGCACATCCTGCCGGGGCTTGACTTCGGCCTGCTCCGCGAACGGAACATACCTGTATACGGGTACAGCGACATCTCCGCGCTTCACCTGGCCATGCTGGCGAAACACGCCGGGATCCCGGTCTGCGCTCCGATGGCCGACGGACTGCCCGATGCAATGAAACGGCCCGAGGCAAAAGAATCGTTCCGCACCGTCCTGCGGAAACGCACCGCGCCGCGCAAGCTCCGGCTCGTCCCGGTCTGGGAAAAAGACACTGAGGGGGGAATCACGGGTCCGCTCGTGCTCTCCAACCTCACGGTCATGACCACGCTCTGCGGGACGCCGTGGATGCCGGACCTGAACAAATGCATCCTCGCGCTGGAGGACGTCCACGAGGAAGCGCGCGTGCTGGACCGCCATCTGACGCATCTGGTCCAGGCGGGGATCATCGCGCAGACACAGGCGGTCGTCTTCGGATATTTCACCAAGTGCGGACCGAAACCGCAGATCAGGCGTCTGCTGCGGGACTTCGCCGCGCAGACGGGGAAACCGGTGTTCCAGGGACTGGCATTCGGACACGAACATCCGAAGTGTTCGTACCTCTGCGGCGAGCCGGCCGAGATTATCTCCGTCAACCAGGCAAAGGCATAATGTACCATGGATGTTTTCCTTTTTACAGCATACACGAACACAAGACTGTTCCTCATGATCACGCTTGTCGTGGTCTTTTCCATTTGTCTGCATGAATTCTTCCACGCATGGACTGCGCTTCAGCTCGGCGACACGACCGCGGCCGACCGAGGTCACCTGACGCTGAACCCGTTGAAGCAGATGGGGCCGATGTCCATCATCATGTTCCTGTTTCTGGGATTCGCGTGGGGCGCAGTGCCGGTCAATCCGGCGGTCCTGCGTGCGCGGAACCGTCATGCACCGGCGATCGTAGCGCTGGCGGGACCCGTGACGAACTTCTGTCTTTTCCTGATCGGCTTTTTCTTCTTCGGATTCCTGCAGACGCGCATCTGGAACCTGATCGGAAACGAAGCGGCGGGAACCACGATCCTGGAACTGTTCCTCCTGCTGGGCAGCTACAACTGCTTCCTTTGCATCTTCAACCTGCTGCCGATCCCCGGACTCGACGGCTGGAACGCCCTGACGGAATATGTGCCGCGCCTGAGAAACGTCCATTCCGAATTTGCCAAAGGCATCACGATCTTCCTGATCTTCCTGCTGTTTTTCCTCGCCGATGACATTTTCGAGCTGGCATTCGAACTCATGGGGCTGGCTCCGGCACTGTTCAGCGCAGGGTAAGCACATATCGTGTGCCGGGCCGTGCACGACCTCGCTCGCGCATATGCAGGCCTTTCAGTTTGATGAAATGACCCGGCCGCATCGTATAAAATCCCTGAAAAAACGGAAAAACGGCACTTGAAATAAAAGCTGGAGATGCTATATTTACAGGACGACCGAATTAATAAGCTGCTTGTGTATTGGAAGGGGTTCGAAATGAATCAGAAAACCAGAACCGCATTGTATTCCCTGGCCATCTGTGCCTGCATCATATCCGCCGCCAGCGCCGTCATCCTCACAATCAACGCGCGCAACCGGAAACCGCAGACCGAAGTGACCGCGGTCGAGGAGCCGCGGGAAGAAGAGGAACAACCGAAGCAGGACCGGCCGCGCCGGCGTCCGAGACGAGGCGGCGGAGGAGGGTTCCGCGACGGCAGACGCGGCGATGTGACGCGCCTGCTGCCGAACGACGACAATTTCGAGCATATGCCGACCCCGGAGGAATTCGAGGAGGAACTCGTCCGCGGCCTGGAAGAATACCGCGCCCTGTCGCCGGAGGAGCGTTACCGTCTGAACGACCAGATGCACCAGACGACCCTGTTCGTGCAGAACGGCATCGAAATGATGCGGGAAAACATCCATGAGATCCCGCTTGAGGATCTCGACCGCATCCGCAACGACTTCGACCGGTTCGCCGACATGGCGGAACAGACCTTCTTCAGCGGCATCGTGGAACAGTATCTTACGCCCGAAGAAGATGCTACGATCGGGGAATTCGTCCGCACCATGCACGATGCGCAAAACGAATTCCTGGATCTGCTTCACAGCACCTGAGGAGGAGGACAAGCCCTCCAGTGCGGCGGTGCCCGGCTTCGCCCGGGCACATTTTTTTCCGATTGGGCTGGATTATTTCAGGTACTTGCGCACGCGGATCATCACGCGGCGCTTCCACAATTCCTTCTTCGTCCGGCCGATCAGGAATCTCCAGGCAATCAGCACATACACGACCGCGTAGGCGGTCCCGCAGACGGCGCAAAGCAGGAAATCGTGAACATGTCCGAGCAAGACCTTCTTGCAAAGAAGCAGGACAGCGACCGCCGGAAGGGATGCAAGCAGGGAGGGAACGTAAATACTCCACAAGTCACGCACCGCATTGCCGTGAATCAGCTTCAGCATGACCGGGCACCGGACGACAGCAAAAAGGACAATGCTTGCCACCAGGGAAATGATCTCAACACAGACAATGCTGGTCCCGCCCCGGAGGAACAGGATGTTCAGGGTGATCACCACGACCGCCTCGACCATTGAGGTCCAGGCCAGGAGATGATGCTTTTCGCACATCAGCAGCACAGACGACGGGATCTGGGTGACGACAAGCCAGCTGAAAGCGCCAAGCAGGGACAGCAGGCTCAGATCATGAATCAGCGGCGTGACTTCCTTTTTGAACAGAGCTACGGTCGCCTCGTCCCGGAGGAAGATGGCGGGGATGATGATCAAGCAGCACATGAACATGTTCCATTGCATAGATTTCACGATGAAATCCCGCAGCATCCGGAACCGTCCGCGATGAAACAGCTGCGCCGTCACGGGGCGGACATTGTTGTTGTATTGCCCGATCGCCTGATTGCACAAATCGGAAAGACGCCCGGAAAGATTGAAGACACCGACGAAATCCAACCCGCAGTATTTGCTTATGATCGGGTTTCGCGTCTGCACGCGCAGAAGCTTCGCCAGTGAAATAAAATAGGTGCCACTTGAAAACCCGAACACTTCGCGGAAGACTTCGCGGTCAAACAGATGCAGCTGCATCCGAAAACCGGGAATCGACCTCGCGACAAAAAACCATGCCGCGATCCGTTCGGCACACAGGATCCCTACCTCATAGCATATAATTCCGAACAAGCCCCCCTTGCATTTCAGGATGATCAGGAATCCGAAAAGCTCGAAGATGCGCCCTGCGGCCAGAATATAGTTGTTGACGTAGATCTTATGCAGACCGATCAGGATCTCGTTCAATACGCTGAAGGGAAATATCGCCGCTGTCCCGAGGGAGAAAACGAAAAAGCATTTCCGGCAGTATGCCAGCTGCACAGGATCATGCACATTGAACAGATCTTCCAGGTAGAAGGACGCGATAAAAACACCGACGACGATCAGAAACGCCATCAGAGTATGAAACGTGAAGATGATGGATATAATGGAGTTGTAATGCCGGATATCCCGCTTGAAAAGCTCATGGGAAGTGTATTTCTGCCCCGCTATGCCGGCACCGAAGTCCACCAGGATCGCATACCCGAAGAAAGACCACAACAGCATCCACAAACCGTAGCCGCTGTCACCCAGATAACCGATCAGCCATCGGGTGACCAGCAATCCCTGAAAGAACCGGATCAGCATCACCAGATAATTCGTGATGGTGTTTTTTGCGACAGATACCTGCATGGAAGGAGGAACCTTTCGAGTATTCCAATGAATGATTTTCGGACAGGGATGCGTACGACGACGGATGATATAATATATCCGTTGTTTCTAGCGAATTCAATTCATTTTTCTATTTTTCACGACAACAAAGACGGAAACGGAAGTTTGAAACAAAACCGGGACCGGGTTTTGCCAGGGCACAGCACATATGAGAGGTCTGCGCGGATAGCACACCGCCCGATTTCATGCCCCCTGGCGGATTCTTTTTACGCTTTTTTGGCAAACCTGCTTGAAAAATCGGCCTCCGGGTACCAAATTATAGTCTGTAACCGCAGATCGCGGATCCCGGATGCGCGCATCCCATCCGGAGGAAAAACGGCTGCTGCATCAACCCCATCCCGAAAGGCACTTCATGATATTCAACGGCAGAGATCCATGGTCCGTAGACTGGGACGACCCGGATACCCCGTACGAACTGGATTCGCACGGGCTGATTGCCATGCCGGGAGAAACGCTGGAGGCATTCGCCGCACGCATCGACGAACTGCTCCGCACCCGTGCCCGATTCGACCTCTGCACGGGCGACCAGGCAGGATCCGAATCGCTGGAAGCCGAGGTCGGGTTCAGGGTCGGCGCCATTGAACCGATCGGCGCCGGGATCATCGCGGAAGCCGCCGAAAAAACGGAAAAGCTCTTCGGATTCCGCGCCGACTGGGTGCCGGCGTTCTTCCCGACACGCGGACTCGGTCTGCTGTGGGGCGGCTGCACGGTCATCACGGAGTCCGGCTTCCCCGTCTTTTTCCTACGCCGCGGATTCCGCTCAAAACCGAAATGGTTCATCTACCGGCGTGACGAGCTTCTCGCACACGAACTATGCCATGCCGTGCGCGGCTGCCTGGAGGACGAGCCATACGAGGAGCACTTTGCCTACATGACCTCGGACAGCGCATTCCGCCGCTGGTCCGGGAACTGTTTCCGCCGTGAATGGGACGCGATCGCGTTCCTGATCCCGGTCGTTCTGCTGCTTGTCGCTCAGATCGTCGTTTACACCGGCCTCCTGAAACTCCCGCTTTGGCCGTTCTGGATCATCGCGTTCGCGTTCCCGGCATTTCTGATCGTACGGAACATCCCGGAACGCCGCACATATTTCGCAGCCCGGGCGAAACTCGAAAAAAACGGGTTCGACAATGCGGATGCCGCGCTTTTCCGCATGACTTCGGATGAAATCCGCGCGATCGCCCGCACCCCGGACAACGAAATCGAAACGTTCCTTCAGGAAAGATCCGGCGCAGAATTGCGCTGGCAGATCCTGATCCACCGATTCCAACACAGACAAACGGAGCCCCCGCATGAAAACAGCATCCCGGAATGACATCGTCCGATTCCTCGACCGGATCCTCGAACTTGACCAATGGCAGGACGACCTGTCCAACAACGGACTTCAGTTCGAAGGCGACTCCGAGGTCGAAAAGGCGGTCTTTGCGGTCGACGCCTCCGCCGAGCTGTTCTGCAAGGCCGCCGACCTTGATGCCGGATTCATCTTCGTGCACCACGGCATCTCCTGGGGACCCGGCATCCGCCGCATCGACGGTATCCTGGCAGAACGTGTCAAACTGCTTGCAGCAAACGGCATTTCCCTCTATGCCGCACACCTCCCGCTTGACGCCAACCCGAGCTTCGGGCACAACGCACGCCTTTCGGACATGGTCGGCCTCGCCGACCGCCGCACGTTCGGCACATACCACGGCAGACAGATCGGGTTCCGGGGAGTCCTCCCGGAAGCGAAAACGGTATCCGAACTCGCACAAATCCTCGACAAGGCACTCCCATCCAGCGGACCATTCGGGTTCGTCGGCGATCCCGCGCAGAAAGTGAAGTCAGTCGGCATCATCTCGGGCGGCGGTGCCTGGCCGGATCTCTTCGACGAAACCGCGGCGGACCGTGTAGACTGCCTGATCACGGGCGAAGCCACGCACGAGGTCTTCCATCCCGCGAAGGAATACGGGACCGCGATCCTCACACTCGGCCACTACCGTTCCGAAACGCCCGGCGTGTTCGCCGTCATGGATCTCGTGAAATCGAAATTCGGTATCGAGACCGCCTTCATCGACATCCCGACCAACATGTAAACGCACCTCCCGCCGGGACATGACCGGAGGAAAAGAACGGGGCGGGAAACAGGGACCGCACGCAACGCAAGAGGAACGGCAGCCGCACGGTACGCGGACCAACGTCAGCGGCGGCGGTAGATGCGCATGACCTCCTGATAGAAATCCAGCAGCTTGTCCGTGATGATGTCCCAGGAGTAATGCTCGCGGACCTCGGCGTCCGCCGCGTCTGTGATCCTGCCGCGGAAATCGGCGTCCTCGTCCAGTTTCCGGATCAGGGCGGCCCATTCGTCGGGTGCGCCTTCCGCAGGAGCAAAGAAACCCGTTTCCCCATCGCGGATCAGCGTTTTGAGGCCGCCGACAGGGGATGTGATGACGGGCGCGCCGGAACTCCAGGCTTCCAGCACGACGATGCCAAACGGTTCATGCAGGGAGGGAAGCAGGAATGCCGAGGCGGCATGATAGGCCGCGGGAAGCAGTGCGGAATCGGGCGGGACACCGTTGATCATGGTCACGCGGTCCGAGAGGTTCATAAGACGGATCTTCTCGCGGAGTTTGTCCACATACCATTCCGCCGTCGGCGCGCCGATCAGCACAAGGTGCCAGGGTTCGCCGAGAATCGCCAGGATCTCGGGAAGCATAAGCTGGTTTTTCTGGTAATCAATGCGGGATACGCAGAGAAGGATCTTGCGGTCGGAACGGATGCCGACCTGCTTGCGGAAATCGCTGCCCTTGTAACCGTGGAAGTAGTCGTAGTTCACGCCATTCGGGAGGTGGATGATGAGCTTGTCCGGGAAATGCTCCTTCGCAGGCTGGAGTTCGTTTTCGCCGACGCACACGATGCCGTTGGCGAGTTTCAGCGCATCGACCCGGCGTCCGAACAGACGGTCCATGATGTTGCCATAGGGGATGGTCCCCTTCAGCGGCTTCACCATCTGCCTGATCTCCGCGGGCGGCACGTCGAAATAACCGCCGTGAAGCGTCATGATATACGGGACATGCAGCCGTCTGGCAGCTGCGCGGGTCTCCGCGGCCATGCGCCCCATAGTGTGGCAGTGGAGGATATCGAACTCGCCTTTTTTCAGGGCGCTCTGAAGGCCCGGCACGACCGGATTCCCGCCTTTTTTGTCCAGGATACGGACTTTCTCCTTCGAAAGCGGGAAATACGGATACTTGTAGTTGAAACGATGGATCTGAATCTCGTTTTTGACCTCGTTCTGAACAGACGAAAGCGCACGGGTCGCAAAAATCTCGGACGGATTTCCCTTCTTCTGCAGGGTACGAGCCGTGTTCCAGACAACGCTTTCCGTGCCGCCCCATTCCGAGAAAGCAAAGCGCCGGATGATGTGAGCCGTCCTCATAATAAAACTGCCAACTCCGAAAAAGTGATGAAGAAAAAAATCGTGTAGTAATATATGCCGAAGAACGAAAAAAATCAAGAGAAAAAAGGGGATTCAGACGAAAATGGAACAGGATTTGTCCGCAACCGGGGAATCATCCGCCTCTGCTCCAGGGGGATCGGCCTAGTCCGGCGGATCAAAAACATCCGGGACTTTTGCATACCGGAAGGCGTTATCAGTTGAAAAAAACGGGAAACAGAGATATATTATAGTTTATCCTTTTCCAATGTATGACGAGGGGGCTGTTCATGGCCAAAGATCTCACACGGGGGAATCCCCTGAAAATCATCCTGCTCTTTTCGATCCCGCTGGCGATCGGGAATGCATGCAACCAGCTGTACACCATGGTCGACCTGATGATCGTGGGGCGCTGGTGCGGACCGGACAAGCTCGCCGCGGTCGGCAACGCCGGATCGGTCATCTTCATGCTGCTCGGGTTCTTCTGGGGACTTCCCGCCGGGTTCACGATCATCACGGGGCAGCGGTTCGGCGCGAAGGACGCGCCCGGCGTGCGGCGTTCGTTCTGCGCGTCGGTGGTGCTGTGTTCCGCGCTGGTGGCGGCAGTCACGCTGGTCTTTCTGGCATTTCTGCGGCCGATCCTGATCGCGATGAAGACGCCAGACAACATCCTGGAGGATTCCCTGAAGTATCTGCGGATCATCGTGGCAGGCACGCCGTTCATGACGTTCTACCTGCTGATGTCATTCCTGATGCGTTCGCTGGGCGACAGCAAACGCCCGCTGTATGTGATCGTGTTCTCGTCGTTCCTGAACGCCGGACTCGACCTGCTGCTGGTCTGCAAGTTCGGGCTGGACGTGGCGGGCGCGGCATACGCGACCATCGTGTCGCAGCTCATCTCCGGCGTGATCTGCCTCGGGATCATCCTGAAGAAATTCCCGGAACTCCTGCCCGTAAACCGTTCCGACTGGCGCATCGACTTGCGATTCTACTGGGACCACCTGCGTGTGGCAGTGCCGATGGCGCTCCAGTTTTCCGTAACCGGGCTGGGCTGCGTGATCCTGCAAAGTGCGTTCAACCAGTTCGGATCGGGTACAGTGGCGGCGACCACGGCCGCCGGGCGCCTCGAAGGGCTGATCTGCATCCCGTTCTTCGCGATCGGCACGACGCTGGCGGCGTACACGGCACAGAACAGCGGCGCGAACAATTACCGGCGCATCCTCGTCGGCGTGCGCAGCGGCTGGCTGATCACGGCGGCGATCTCCGTGGCGGGGACGATCCTGATGATGGTCTTCAGAGACCAGCTGCTTCAGATGTTTCTGGACATCGAGGCTTCGCCGGAGATCCTGAAGGCCGGACGCCAGTACATTTTTACGGTCGCGCCCGCGTATATTTCGCTCGGCATGATCCTGATCTTCCGCAATACACTCCAGGGCATGGGGTGTTCGCTCATACCGCTGCTCGGAGGCGCCATGGAGACGGTCAGCCGCATTTTCACGGCGGTCTTTCTGGCGGAATGGTTCGGCTATACCGGCGCCTGCTTCGCCTCAGGCATCACCTGGACGATCACCGGCGTGATGCTGTGGGGCTACTATGCGTACGAAATCCGCGCCCGACTGAAGGGCAAGCGCACCGATCTCGGCGCGAAACATCCCGTCGGGTTGGGGCGTTCCTGCAAGTGCGCAAAGAGCTCCCGCCCGACCTGACGGCGTTTTTCGAGCGAGGGGAAACAAGCAAAAAATTGTCAGCGGCGGATCCGGGTAAACAGTTCCGCGCCGCCCGGCATCGGCTCGCATGCGAGACTGCCGCGTTTCACAAGAGCATCCAGCGCCGCCCGCATATCGTCCGTCCAAAGCGCCGCGGCCTGCGGCAGATAATCCGGGTTGCGGTCCGGAGGCCGCACATACAGACAGATGAATCCGCCGTCGTCCAGCAGTTTCAGCAAACCGTCCGCGTCCGGGATCTTCCCGCCGGGGAAATATCTATCCTGGAAATACGGCGTACCGATCTCGCATGCGCGCGGGAAGTACAGCGTGCGTTCCTCCAGGATCAGCAGGCATTTCCCGCCGTTCACGAGCCGGTCGCGCAGGATATCCACTGCGGGCAGCATACTGTCCCCGGTGCGTCCATAAAGGACATCGCGTCTGCCGTCTCCGCCCGAAGCCGTCGCGCGCAGATTCGCGCCGTAGGTGGAATACACGGACGGCGGGAACGAAAACAAAGAGAACGCGACAGCGGCCCACAGGACGATCCGTCCGGCGCGTCCCCGGACGACCGGGAAGGCGTCGCGCACGATCAAAGCGAGGAACGCCAGCGCGGGGATCAGGAAGCGAGCCTGCGGCGAGGTCATCATCCAGGAAGCGACGAGGAACACAAGCGGCAGGAACGCGGGGAAAATGCGTTTCGGACGGCGCCAGAGCACGGCAAGGACCAGGAACGACCACAGGAGCAGCTGGAGGCCGTATCCCCCGTCAAACATCCGCGAAAGCGCGGGAAACGTCAGCCCCGGCAGAAGCAGGATCAGCGTCACGACGGAACGGCTGGCAAATTTCGCCGTGCCGAGTTCATGATGGAACGACGACGTCATCGCCTCCGGCGCGCCAAATACGTCGCCGAGGTAGGGATAACATGGATTGCCCGTCGCGATCCACGGCCGCTGGTAGAACAACAAAGCGAACAGCGCTCCCGCGAGCGTAAAAAGAATCGCAAAACGTACATACCCGGCATGTTTTCGCAACAGAACGTACAGCAGGAATGCCGCGCCGGCGAATCCGCCCGTCAATTTGAACGATGCCATCGCTCCCGCCAGGATCCCGCACGCGACCGCGAAGCCGGGGGTGTCGGCACGCCTGCCGGGTGCTTTCAGCGCGGCGTCCGAGAGCAGAAGTCCGGCGGCAAGAAGCGAACCCATCAGCGGCTCCACGTAGCCGGAGATCATCACATGCACCGTCAGCGGCGCAATCAGGAACGATCCGGCGAAGACACACGCCCCGGTCAGGTTGCGCCGGATGCCGCCGCACGCCAGAAGCGTCAGCGAGGCAAAAAAACACGCCGCCCCGCCGAACAGCAGGAACTTGACCGCCGCCAGCCCGCCGAACTTCATCATCGGCACATACAGGAACTGCGGGAGCATCGGGAAGCCGGAATACGGCAGGTCGCGGTACAGCAGGATATGTCCGTCGGCAAGCCATCGCCGCGGCACGGCCAGCTGGTATACGCACTCATCCCAACTGGCGGGATACTGGAACGACCCGATCGACAGGAAAAACAGGGGAACCAGGACGATCAGAATCGCGAACGGCATCCGGTTTTGAATTGAAAGAGAGGGAAAGACTTCTTTTCTGAAACGGATCAGGCATCCGATCCCGGCGAGCACGGAGAAAAGGCAGAGCGCGCACGGGAACGTCCCCGTGCCGAGGCTCATCAGGACAGCAGCACAGAAGAACGCGCAGACGGCAAACCCGGCAGCGAGGGACACCAGCCAGAGCGTCAGGCCGCGCATCATGCCGCATCCCAGGCCGCAGACACGCAGGAACCCGTATCCGGCGCCCGCGAATCCCGCCGCAAAGACGAGCGCCACGAGCATGGCCGGAAGGATCCCTCCGACCAGATGCGCCAGATATTCGGTCATTCAAACGCCCCGCGCGGACCGAGCGTCACCAGACTTCGCCCTTGGACTCGTAATATTCGGCCACGTGCGGAACCACGGGCTTGATCAGTTTCTTGATCGCCTTCGCGTATTCGCGGATCTCCCACTGGGCATGTTCGCTGTCGCGCAGCTCCAGGAAATGGATCAGGTTGCTCAGGTCGACCGTGCCCCAGAACGTGACCATCATGTTCTGGGAGAGCACGCCGCGGGCCTGTTCGCGGCAGACGCCGGCGGCAAGCAGGGCTTCGTACGTTTTCAGCGACTGTTCATTCTGGGCGCGGATGAGTTCACGGAGCGCGGCATCGTCGAAGTCTTCGCAGGCGACGGACGCCTGACGGTTGTTCTCGGCCTGCTTGCGAAGTTTCGGCGGCACATAGAACTCCATGTCTATCTCGGTGTAGCGGCGCGAAATCTCGTTGTACGACCAGGTACGATGGCGATGCCACTGGCCGCGCACGAAGAGCGGACAATGCACGCTGAACGTGAAGACGATGTGCTCCAGCGGACTGGTATGACGGTTTTCGATCAGGTAATGCAGCAGCGCCACATCGCGCTCGTCCATTTCCTGACGGATCTTGCCGAACGAAACGCGCGCGGCATTCACGATCGTTGTCTCGGTGCCGAGCGTGTCGATCAGGCCGACCCAGCCTTGTCCGTCGAGTACTTTTACATGATTTTCCGGTGGCACGTTCACGTGTGTCAGAGCCATTTCAGTCATTCCTTCCGCATAAAAATGTTTTTATCAAATAGAGTTCGCAACAATATACAGTCTTCCCGGCGCAAAATCAAGCCGTTTTCCGGCTTTCTTTCATCGAAAAATCGGAAAAAATATCCGGGAGAAAAAACGAACCCGGGTCGAGAACCCGGGTCCGTTCGATTGAGATGAGACAATCCGTCTTCCCGACATATTGCAAACAGCCGGAAAGCGGAATGACGAAGGATGTTCAACGTCCGCCGCCGAAGCCGCCGCCGAAGCCGCCGGGCTGACCGCCGCCGAAGCCGCCGCCGAAACCGCCGGGCTGACCGCCACGACCGCCCATACCGCCCCCACGACCGCCGCGTCCTCCACGGCCGCCGCCGGC
>Ga0310786_10005968_pt1 | contig 16356 bp, 16 predicted proteins | sample AusTroGonzalo_MG_FD_203881 | JGI IMG/M metagenome (GOLD analysis project Ga0310786, IMG submission 203881) | Bovine rumen microbial communities from tropical cattle in Woodstock, Queensland, Australia - Gonzalo_03 (v2) (version 2) | ecosystem: Host-associated > Mammals > Digestive system >... | reverse complement strand
CCGCGGTTTCCGACCGGGCGTTGATGATCAGCGGCGGTTTTCTCTCCCCGGAGGAAGGCAGGGTATATCCCCATTGCATCGGGAACACGGTCTGCTCACCTGCCCGGTTCGGCGCCAGCACGGGCACCACCGAGGTCGGGGCGACTTCTCCGCCGTACGCGCCTTCCGCGTTCACGGGAAACTTTCCGCGGAAGCGCCCTTTCAGGGGGGAGGATGCGATCCGCTCAGCCATTTCCCGGAAGTATTCGTCTTCCGGTTCGACAAAAAAGCGACAGCACATTTCCGTTTCCCCCTGCTCGTCTGAGTTCACGTCATTCTACCATTTCGGAATCTTTTCCGCAAGAAACGCGCATGGACACCGCCCTTCGCCTGTGTTATGATGTCACGGAACCTTTCATTCTGAATTATGATTTATGAACGGGCAAGATGAACAGAAACGAAACGGAACTGTTCCCGGAAGAGGAACTGCGGGTATACTCCCTGATCTCCGGGCATGACGGCCTGAAGGCCCGGGAGATCGGGCAGATGACCGGCATTGAAAAGAAGGAAATCAGCCGGCTCCTGGTTTCCTCTGCCCTCATGCGGGAACTGTGCTATCAGGACAGCGATTACCGCTGGCACGCCGTTGTCCGGCAGCAAGCGCCCCATGAAGGCCTGTACGAATTCTCCGGCTGGTACGGCACCGTCGCGGAGTTCCTGGCCCAGGGCGAGGCGGAATGGCTTGATCAGCTGGAGGAAGGCTGCGCGCGGATCGGCCGGAGCCTGAACGATACCCGCGGGCTGATCCATTCCTTCACGGACTGCCGCCGGACGATGCTCCGTCTCTTTGAGGATCTCAAAGAGATGTCTTCCCTGCCTTTCCGGGACTGGGAAATCGTCTTCGAGCTGCGTATGAACCGGGCCCGATGGATCCGGATCTACGCGGACGTACTGGTCATCACCCCGGATAAGGTCTTTTCCCTGGAGTTCAAGATGAAGAATGCCGTTGACCCGGAGGAAGTCCTTCAGGCGGCCAAATACGCGCCGTATCTGGAGATTCTCTTCGGACGGAAAACGGATATCATCCCCGCGCTGGTACTGACCGGGGCGGCGGACCTGTTTGAGTATGTGCCCATCGGCAAAACCGATTACGTCCTTCCGGTCTGTTCCGGCGATATGCTGTTCAATGTGCTGAACGAATATCTTGGTTTTCTTCAGTCCTGATATTGTGCCGGAGGGAATTCCGGTATACAATATTCGTATGAAATCCAACTCATTACATCCGGTATAAGGAGGAGCGTATGATGATGATTGAGAACACAATCCGCAGGTTCACGGCAATCCTTCTGGCCCTTGTGCTTTTGCTGGCGGGATCGGCCGTCGCGGAGTCCGGGGTGCCGACGGTCGAAACGGATCTCGATGTAATCCAGAAATACGGTAACATCGTTCCGAAGGTTACTGCAAAAAGTCTGATGGATCAGGGATATGCTTACGGCGATATGCTGACGGTAACCATTGCCGGGCAGGAATTGGAAATGCCGCTGTGCTCCGACTATACCGATGTGGATAACGGGGCCATGATCTGCCGGGCTGTCACTGACGGATCCGGCGACGACAATAAAGTGATCCTTGCGATCAATATGGGCGATCTGGCCACGAAGCTGGGGATCGCCGAAAAAGTCGAGACCGACGACGAACTGGGCTTCACGTGGAACCTCAAAGTTGATCAGCCCGTCGAAATCAAAATCGCCATGAAGGAAAAGGGCGGCTATGCGGAAGGTCTTATGATTCATCAGCTGGTCCGCACCAACAACCGTGAGGATTACGCAAACCTGACGGATGAGGAATATGCCAACTTCCGGAACGTGAAGACGACCGGCATGGGCGCGTACGCGCTGTTCCGCTCCTCCTCCCCCATCGATCCGGAGCTGAACCGCAATAAGGAAGCGGATGAGGCGCTGAACAACGCGGGAGTCCGTACCGTCATGAACCTGTCGGACAACGAGGATAAGATGAAGTCCTATGACGGGTATGCCAACAGCTATTACAGCCAGCGGGAGGTCATTCCCCTCAACCTGGCCCTGGATTTTTTCTCTGATGAATTCTCCGCCGGCCTGGCGAAGGGGATGGAATTCTTTGCCTCCCATGAAGGGCCATACCTGGTCCATTGCATGGAAGGAAAAGACCGCGCAGGTATTACCTCCGCGATCCTTGAATGCCTGATGGGCGCCACGGCGGAAGAAGTCGCCGCGGACTATATGGTCACCTACTATAATTACTATGGGATTGAGCCGGGCACGGACAAATATGTCGCGATCCGGAAGGGAAACATCGATAAGAACCTTGCCCGTCTCTTCGGGGTTGATGATATCTACCAGTCCGGTCTGGATCTGGCTTCCTCCGCGGAAACATACCTGCGTTCCATCGGTCTGGATGACGATACGATTGCCAAACTGAAGGAAAACTTGGGCAAGTCCTACGCAGAATAAGCGTTCGATGCCGTTACGCGTTCAGCGCGGCGATGATGTTCGGCAGTTCCTGGTCCACCACATCGTTTTCCAGCTGGCAGGTGCCCGCGTTGTGGTGGCCGCCGCCGCCGTATTTCAGGCAGAGTTCGCCGATATCCACGTTTGATCCCTTGTTCACGATGGACTTCCCGATCATCACGGCGGTGTTCTGCTTCCTGAAGCCCCAGGCCACATGCACGGAGATCTGGGTCTCGGGATACAGCGCGTAGATCATGAACCGGTTGCCCGCGTGAATGATTTCTTCCTCTCTCAGATCCAGCACAACCACCTTGCCTTCGACCCGGGCGATGCGCTTCAGCTGCGCCTCAAACTGTTCCGCCTGTTCGAAATAAAGGTCCACCCGTTCCTTGACGTCCGGCATCTCCAGAATCTCTTCGATGGGGTGATCCATACAGTAATCGATCAGCACCATCATCAGGTCATAGTTGGAGATCCGGAAATTGCGGAACCGGCCCAGTCCCGTCCGGGGGTCCATCAGATAGTGCAGCAGCACCCAGCCGGTGGGATGCAGGATCTCGTCCATGGTAAAGTCGGCACTGTCGCCCTTGTCCACTGCTTCCATCAGTTCATCGCTGATGCGGGCGAAGGTCTTTTTTCCGCCGTAGTAGTCGTATACTACCCGGGCCGCGCTGCGGGCCATGGGATCGATGATCAGCTTTCCGCCCGTTTCGAGCGCCTTCAGCCGGTCCATCTCCGATTCGTGATGGTCAAAGGCAAGCGCCACCCGAGGATCATACGGCAGGTTGGTGGTGATATCGTTCTTGCTCAGTTCCACCTTTCCGTCCTGCACGTCCTTGGGATGGACGAACTTGATGTCGTCAATCAGGTCCAGTTCCTTCAGCATCATGGCGCATGCCAGTCCGTCAAAGTCACTGCGCGTTACCAGTCTCATTTTCTCTCCCATGTTCATTTCCTCCTTGGATGGATCGTTCTCCGGTTGGTTTTTGGTTGGTTGACAGTCCTCTGTTGCTCCGATTATAGCATACCCGGGTATTCTGTTCAACCGGGTCGGCAAGGAAAAACCGCCGGGGCTCTTCGAGTCAAATTCTCTGTTGTGCTGATCACCCGATCGGTATACAATAGGTGTATAGGAAGTCCGGATCAGTAGCAGGAGGGTTGAAGCATGATCATAGATGAAAGAATCTTCAGCAAACTTACCGATGAGCAGAAGAAGGCCGTGGAAGCCGCCCGCTCCCCCGAGGAGCTTCTGGCCGTCGCGCAGAAAACAGGCTATCAGCTCTCCGATGAACAGCTGAAAGCCGTCTCCGGGGATTCCTGGTGTTCGGATCATTGCTCGGCGCTCTGCCCGGAGTTTTGCGGAAAAGACGCTTCCTGCTTTGATAAATGTCAGTATGGCAGCTGTGATTCGCTGTGCCTGAAGGTGTAATTCCATCCACCAGCCATTATTGATGGCCCTTTGCATCATTTCTTGCCGATAAGCAATGCCAAGTATACGGATTAATATTTTCATTTCTTTTGCAAAAAAATAATTTGTTCCCCTTGACAAAACCATTGTCATTGGTTTACGATTCAGTTAACCACAATTGATGGCGCGGAAAAGGAGGAAAAGTTCATGAGCAGGACAACCGCAGGGAATGATCTGAACAAAAGGCGCAATCTCGAAGGCTACGGTCTCAAAATCAAGAAATACCGCAAGCTTGCCGGCATGGGGGCGGATGATCTGGCCCGCGCGCTGGATGTGACGGTCAGTTCCGTCCGGAACTGGGAATGCGGGATTTCCCGTCCCGATCCGGAATATCTTTTCAAAATGTTTTCCGTTCTCGACGTGGCGCCCAATGACTTTTTCGGGATCAAAGGGGTCGGTTCTTCCCTTTCGGACCGGGAGGAGGATCTCGTCACCGTTTTCCGCTCCCTGGATGACCGGGGGCAGGTTGATTACCTCGCCGTCGGGAACGCCCTGGCCGCGCAGTGCCATGGGCGGAAGCTGAAAGAGGCCCGCGGCAGGATCACCTCCCTGCCCTGTTACGGCAGTTTTGCCTCCGCCGGCCCCGGGGATGGATGGGGTCAGCAGGCAGAAGCGGAGGAGGTTCTTCTGTATAACTGCGGTCCCGCCGCCGAGGCGGATGAGGTCATCATCGTTTCCGGCCATAGTATGGAACCCCTGTATCATGACGGGGACCGGATTCTGGTGAAGCACTGCGCGCAGGCCGAGCCTGGCTGGATCTGCGTCTTCTCCCTGCGCGGTTCGGGCCTGGTCGTCAAGGAGGTCGGGCAGGACCGCCTGCATTCCCGGAACCCGGAATACGGCGATATCATTCCCGATGAGGAGGACGGCGCCTCCCTGGTCGGCCGCGTTCTCGGGGTGATTGATCCGTCGATGTGCCCGGCGGACGAGGAGATCAATCTGTACCGGGAAGCCGTCGCCGCCCTGGATCAGTAAGGAACGGAGGCGGCAGCCGTGGGTGCGTTTGTGGCGATCGATATGAAAAGCTTCTACGCTTCCGTGGAATGTGTCTACCGTGATCTGGATCCCCTGAAGGCGAATCTGATTGTCGCGGACGAGAGCCGGTCCGATCAGACGATCTGCCTCGCCGTCTCCCCCTCCCTGAAGGCGAAGGGCGTCCCTTCCCGGCCCCGGCTTTTTGAGGCAAAGCAGGCGGTCACCGTCTGGGAAAAGCAAAATAATCAGAAGCTCTCCTGGCTCATCGCCGTTCCCCGGATGGCGGAATACGAGCGGGTCTCCGCGCTGATCTATTCGGTGATCCTGAGATACGTCGCGCCGCAGGATGTCCATGTTTACAGCATTGATGAATCATTCATCGACTGCGGGCCTTATCTGCACCTGTACCGCGAAGCGGCGGAAAAGCAGGGGTGTGATCCGGCGCGCGTCATGGCGATGGTGATCGTCAGGGACATTCTGCATACCACCGGCATCACCGCCACCGTCGGGATCGGCACCAACATGTATCTCGCGAAGGTCTGCATGGATACGGTCGCCAAAAAGATGCCCCCGGATCGGGACGGCGTGCGGATCGCCGAGCTGAATGAGGACAGTTACTGTTATCTTCTCTGGGATCACCGTCCCCTGACCGATTTCTGGATGATCGGCCGCGGAAAGGCCCGCCGGCTTGAAAGAAACCGTCTGTTCACCATGGGCGACATCGCCCGGAAAAGCCAGTATGACGAGGAATGGTTTTATAAGCAGTTCGGGATTGACGCTGAAATCCTGATTGATCACGCCTGGGGCCGGGAACCGGTGACCATGCGAGATATCAAATCTTATCATACGGACAGTCATTCCCTCTCCAAGGGCCAGGTGCTCCCCGCCCCTTATGAGTTCGCGGAAACGAGGATCGTCTTTTCCGAGATGATCGACGTGCTCTGCGCCGACATGTTTGAAAAGAACCTGCTCTCCTCCGTCTTCACCTGGTGGGTCTGCTATGACTGGAAAAGCCTGGAGCACTGCCCCTCCTATGCGGGCCCCCTCAGCCTGGACTGGTACGGCCGACTTCATCCGCGTCACAGTCTCGGGACGGTCCGCCTGCGGGAACGGACGAACAGCCCGCAGCTTGTCCGTTGCGCGCTGCTGGAATCCTTTGACCTGAAAACGGATCACCGCCTGCTTTTCCGCCGGCTGGGCCTCTGCGCCGCCGGGGTCACCGCAGACGACGGGGTCTGCCAGCTGGACCTGTTTACGGACTATGCCGCCCTGGAGAAGGAAAAAAAGATGCAGGGCGCGATGCTGAAGGTGCGCGCAAAATTCGGCGCAAACGCTCTCTTCACGGGCAAGAATCTCCTGAAGGGAGCCACGACTTTGGAACGAAATCAGCAGATCGGGGGTCATAAGGCCTGAGGCTGCTTCGGGAGGTTGGATGATGATCGGCGAAATGGCAATGCCTGCGGACTTCAGGTATAAGGATGTCTTTCTGAAAGGGCAGCCCCCGCATGAAACCTTTGACCCCTTCCGCCTCAGGCACCCTTCCATGGATCCCGGGCGCCGGGCCAAGATCTTCGCTCCCTTTGACGCGCTGACCGGCTTTGATGACGCGGTCGCTTCCAAGGAGGTGCTGTATGAGTTTAAGCGGGAGCTCAGCGATGAGGAGAAGGAGGAGCTGGACCGCCGCCTCGGCATCCTGCACCGCCTGACCCGCAACGGCAGGGTCGCCCGTGAAAACGCCGTGCCGGTGGAAGTCACGTTTTTTGTTCCCTGTACGGATAAGGACAGCTTTTCCTACGGTTTCCGCGGCCGGCATATCACCGTGTCGGGCGTCTGCCGGAAAGTCTGCCTCCGCGCCGTCCTCGTCGATGATACCGCTGTTCCCCTGCAGGATATTGTCTGTCTGGAAAGCCCGCTCGAAATCAGTGGGCAGAACATCTTCGCTTTCCGGGAGGTCGATGCGTCATGAATCCGTCCGGCGCGAAACCGCGGCTCACCGAAGCTGACAAACGGAAAACCCGCTGCTGCTTCACCGGGCACCGGCCGCAGAAGCTTTCCCGCCCTGTGGACGATATTAAAGTGGATCTGGAAAATGAGATTCTTGCCGCGGTTCAGGACGGCTATAGCAGCTTTATCACGGGCATGGCCTGTGGCACCGATATCTGGGCCGGGAACATCGTGCTCCGGCTGAAGGACCGCTTTCCGGATCTGAAGCTAATCGCCGCCGTGCCCTTTCCGGAAGTTGCCGCTTGCTGGCCCGATGAATGGAAGCAGAAATATCATCTCCTGCTTTCCCGGGCCGATTGGGTGCAAACCATCTGCCCGGAATACTGCGCTGAGGCGTACCGGCTCCGGAACCGGTGGATGGTGGATCACGCAAGCCGGATCATCGCGGTTTATGACGGGAAGCCCGGCGGCACGGAAAACACCATCCGGTATGCCAGGCAGGCCGGTATCACGGTGGTAACCCTGAACGGGGCCTGATTCCCCGCCGCCTGTTCAGTTTTTCCCGGGGTTGACCAGGTTCATATAGATGGCCCTGCCGAGCTGGAAGGTCAGGAATTCCCCGATTTCAAACAGCCTGTCATCCGCGCCGCAGACAATCATTCCGAAAAGATACTTTCCGCAGAAAAGCGGATAGGAAAAATACCCAAGTTTTTCCGCCGACAGTTCATCCCGGCCGTAGATCTCCGCGACCGGACATTCCTGTCTGTCCGCCGGTATCGTAAACAGTTCTCCGTTCCGGAGCACGCACCGCAGCTGCATCGTTTCCGGCAGCCGCACCGGATCGCCGTCCATGTAAACGATCGGTTCCCGGTACAGGAACATGGCTGCATTCTGAAGGCCGATTTTGTCCAGCTGGCGGATCATGTATTCAAGGGCTTCCTCTCCGGGCTTCCCGTAATTGGTCGTCCATGTCATGAAATCAAGAATCCGGTTTCTTCCGGCGTTGTAATTACTGATGACGGTTCTGTGCCGGACCCCCTGGTACTGAATGGCTTTGTCTTTCATTAGGGTAAACAGCCTGTTATTGATGATGACGACATAGCTTGATTTCAGGGATTCGTTCATCGTGCTTTGCAGTCTGTTCAGATCATGAATGAACCGGTTCGGATCGGTATACAGCATAATGCCGTTTCTGAACAGGATCTCAATCATCCGGCTGATCTCGCCGAACTCTTCTTCGCTCATTACGCGGCTCCGAATGGACTTGATCATGCGGGAAAGAATTTCGCAGAAAAGCCGCTTCAGGTTAATGGATCCCTGGCTGATAACCTCGTTCCGGTAGCGGTAGAAGCAGTCGTCAAAAAAGCGCTCGATAAAGGAATTGCCGGCGTTGAGCATCTCCCTGGCCGTGAACTCATACATATCGTACGTCAGGGATTCCCGGCCGAACAGCCGTGTCGGAATCTTCTGGGAGCGGACTTCCTTCCCGTCCATCTGATCCAGGAGCATTTCCAGCGCCTTCTGTCCCAGCGTCATTCCGTCCGCACCGACGGAAGCCAGCGGCGGCGTCAGTTCCGCGGCCAGCGGGCCGTTGTCAAAGCCGAAAACATACAGATCTTTGCCGGGTTCCAGTCCCTTGTCCCGCAGCGCGTCATACAGTCCGGCCGCCGAGGCGTCGTTGACGCAGAAAACGGCCTGTGTGTCCGGGTTGCGTTCCAGCAGTCTGGCAGCCGGCTCCTGTGTCCGGGTGGACATGTCGGCCGGTTCATACAGATCTTCGCTGTAGGGCAATCCGTTGTCCTCCAGGCAATTCCGGAAAAACGTCTTCCGCTTCTGGGCGTCGGTGTTGTCGTCTCTCCCGCCGAGCATGCACAGCCTCGTCACGCCCTTGATCTTGATCAGGTACTCAATCGCTTCCCGGATGCCCATCTCGTCGTCATAGTTGACGGTGACTTCATCCTTCAGATCCGTTGCCAGGTAAACTTTGGGGATCCCCTGGTAAATATCCCGCTGCATCCGGCTCAGGTTCGGGAAAGTCAGCAGCAGCCCGTCAAAATGGAACTGTTCATTCATCATATAGATCAGGTTGTGCCGGATCTTGTACTGATGCATCAGGTCGTACGGATCCTTGCTGTCGTCCTGCCGCCCGGGGATCACCACAAGGCGGATATCCTTCATGTCTTTGACCACAAAGGAAACGCTGTGGATAATGTCATAGGCGAAGTCCGTAAACGCGTCTTCCAGCACGAGACCGATTGTCCGGGTTTTGCTGCTGCTGTCCTTCATCGGCTTTCTCCCTGTTTCCGCTTATTTTATTTCGGGTTTTTCCCCGGGCCCGGGAATCTCCGGAACGGGTTTGGAGAAAAGGTATCCCTGGGAATAGTCAATATGATACCGGAGCAGTTTATCCTGAATCGCCTCGTTCTCCACAAATTCAGCCACGATCCTGGCATCTCGCTCGTTCATCGTTTTCCATGTGGAAATCAGCTGCACCAGCACCTCGGAAGCTTTGTTGTTGCAGCACTCTTTGATAATGGAGCCGTCAATCTTCAGAAAATCAGCCGGGATGCTGACCACGTGCAGCAAATTGGAATATCCGCTCCCGAAATCGTCGATGGACGTCTTCCCGCCCAGCTTGTGGATGCTGTTCACAAACCGGAGCAGCGTCTCGTATTCGTCCACGTCTTCATTCTCAAGGATTTCGAAAATAAAGTGTTCCGGATGTCGGACCGTGGACAGGAAACTGTAGATATACCCGGTCAGTTCCTCGTTCTTGATGTCCCGCATGCCGAGGTTGATGCTCACGCTTTTGTCTTCGCTGTCTTTGAAGGCTTCAAAAACCTTCCGGATCATCTCCATGGACAGCGCGTCATACAGCAGCCCGTAGGACCTGGCCACCTCCAGGAAATCAAAGGGAGTGTAAATCTTCCCTTCCTCATCCCTCAGCCGCATCAGGGCCTCATAATGATGGATCACCTGCTCCTTGTTGTCGTAGATCCCCTGGTAATACGGAACGACCCCGTCGTGGGCCAGCGCATAGTTGATGACGTTAACCATGTGGTATTTTTCCCGGATGCTCTCCGCGTCCAGTTCCTCTTCTTTGCCGTCGCAAACATAGAACTGGATATTTTTCTGGAGCATCTCCAGGCGTGCCGCGTCGTACAGGGCTTTCAGGTTATCCGCCGAGCATTCATTGACGATGCAGAAGATCGATACAACGGGGATATAATCGTCCTTCGTTTCAAACAGCAGTTTCTGCAGCTCCCGCATGTCTTTCGAAAAATCCTCAAGGGAGACGATGTAGGACGGCACGGCGACGGCCACCTGCCATTGTTTCAGCAGATACGCGCGGTAGTTCTTTCGGGCCGCGAAAGAGGTACACTCGGACACGAAATGACTGTGGGTTTTCTCGATCCGTTCCTCGGAAAACACGGTGCGCATGCTCCGCTGCCCGGGCACGTCGATCAGGCAGACCCGGTCGTATCCGCCCAGCCGGACGTCCATATGCAGCGCGGCCTGATTGGCGATGTTGTCCTTTTCCGTGTAAAGGAGCATTTGCCGGCAGCTGTCGACAAAGCTTCTCATGCTTTCTTTCATGGCCGTGTCAGCGTCTCCGGAGGAGGCATGCGCCGCATCCATCAGGTATCCGATCAGTTTCTGGTTGTCCTCCGCCAGATTTTCGGTGTGCGAGAACACATAGGGATTCATCTGCTGGGTTTGCGGGTTTTCCCCCGCGGCCGCGAGCACAAACGCGCAGTTGGTGAATACATTCCGGCCGCCGGCCGTACTGATCTCTCCCTGGGTCAGGCAGCCGCTCATGTTGGAGTTTTCGTACGCGGATAGTTCCCAGATCACGCTGTTGGGATAGAACCTGTACCGGTCCTTGCAACCATAGGAGAAAAGCACCTCGCCCTTCTCAAAGGATTCCATCCGGTCGAACATGGAACGGTTGTCATAGATGATTTTCCGGTCGTAGAAGAAGCCCCGCCGGATCTTTCTTCCCGTCGTGATGTTGTGGTTGGTCCCGATGCCGTCCTCCCCGTGATAGCCGTAAACAAAGGGAATATCGATCCCGTCACAGCTATAGGCCAGCGGGAAATAGAAACCGATCTCTGTTTTGGTGCAGATTTCCTCGCCGATCCCGTCGTGAAGGAACACCGCCGCCGGTTTCCCGTCAACCCCCAGAATGTGGTCGCCCCGAGCTTCTGTGATCTCATGGGGTTCGCCCACGATCTGGACGCCCGTGGCAAAATCGGCGGCGCATTCCAGCGCGTCCCCGCTCAGGGCGGCCAGGATCATTTCCTGCCCGGACCATCCCTTTTCGTCAAACACAAAACCGGCGTCCCCGATGATGTCGTTCCAGTCCACGGCGCCGCCGATCATCTGTACGCCCGGCATCTTTTCGTTGCTGCATGCCACAAACCGTTCTATGTCCCGGTAAGGCGCCGGGGAAAAGACAAAAAGCAGTTTGGTATAGTCCCGGACAGCAAGATCCGCCGCCCTGGCGCACAGTTCTTCCGCGGGAATCTGGCTGTCCTTTTCCATTACCGGGATCCTGGCGGCGAAAACGTTTCCCTCGTCCATTTGCGTGATGGAGATGATGCACTGGTCGTGGATCAGCTTTCCTTCGCTGATGATCGCGGAGGTGCTGGTGCCCAGGATCTGCGCGTTCGGAATGATTCCTTTGATAAAAGCGGCAAGATCAACGGCTTCCTCCGCGGTATGGATTGCGGTATGAATCCGGATCAGGACGTCTTTCTCTTCCCCGTCGCTGACCAGAAACTGATACAGGGTATCCTCAAGGCGCTTCTTGGAAACATACTGAAGATTCCACGTAAACATTTGAGTTGCTCCTCTGCAAAGAGTTTCCGTCCGGATCTTCTGTTCAGCCCAGTTTGACGAAAGCGTAGATAATAATCCCGATCTGAATGACCATCATCAGCGGGAAGAATAGCTTAAAATACCAGTGTTTCGTCTTGTGCCGGAAAACCAGCATGCCGGCGGTCCCGCCGATGCCGCCGAACAGCGCGGTCGCAAGGAACAGCGTCGCTTCAGGCACCCGCCATTTTCCTTTGATTGCGCACTGCTTGTCATAGCGCATCAGGAAAAAGGCAACCAGATTCATAACCACGGCAGCAACCAGGATGACGATCAGGATCGGATTCATGTGTTTCTCCCCCTCAGTAGTTCTCTGCGTTCACTTCGAAATAGCTCTGCGGATGCGCGCACACCGGGCAGATGTCCGGCGCCTTCGTTCCCACGACGATATGGCCGCAGTTCCGGCATTCCCAGATCTTGACTTCGCACTTTTCGAAGACCTGCGCAGTCTGCACGTTCTTCAGCAGCGCCCGATACCGTTCCTCGTGGTGCTTCTCGATAGCCGCCACACCCCTGAACTTCTCCGCCAGTTCCGGGAAGCCTTCCGCTTCCGCGGTTTTCGCGAATCCTTCATACATATCGGTCCACTCGTAGTTCTCCCCGTCGGCCGCCGCGCCCAGATTCTCCGCGGTCGTGCCGATGCCTTCCAGTTCCTTGAACCAGAGTTTGGCATGTTCCTTCTCGTTTTCGGCTGTCTTCAGGAACAAGGCCGCGATCTGCTCAAACCCGTCCTTCTTGGCCTTGGACGCGAAGTAAGTATACTTGTTCCTCGCCTGTGATTCTCCCGCGAAGGCCTCCATCAGGTTCTTCTCGGTCTGTGTGCCTGCGTATTTATTTGCCATGTTGTTTTGCCTCCTTCTTTTTGCTGATCTTTTGTTTTGTACATTATATACGAAAAACGGATACCCTTCAATAACAAAGGATATCCTGTCTCAAATTTGAAAGTCGATCCGCCGGACGCTCATAATTCTGCCGTCCTCTACGGTCATCTTTGCCATCGTGACGCCGCTTCCGAAGCGGGAAAAGCCGCAGCTGCCGGGGTTCAGCCACAGTCTTCCGTCTTTCCATTCCTCGCTGTACCGGTGGGAATGGCCGTAGATTACCGCCTGTACACCGTCCAGATTCCTCGGGAGATCATACCGGTCATGGGTCATCACGAAAGAAACGCCGGCAATCTGAAAGCGAAGCACATGGGCCAGGTCCTGCAATCCATCCAGCCACAGATCATTGTTGCCCCGTACGGCGTAAACCGACCCGTACAGCCGCAGTTCGTCCAGATCCGCTTCCCGGATGATATCCCCCGCGTGAATAATGTGCGAGCAATCCTGCAGTTCCGCCACGACTTCCCTGCGCAGCAGTCCGTGAGTGTCGGAGAGAACTGCAATTTGAACAGCTGCTCCCATTCGTAATCAACCTCTCTCTGTCATCCAGTCCCGAACCGCGTCCAGCACCTGATCCAGGTGATAGTCGTAGCAGTGCGTGTCGCCCGGGATCAGCACCAGCTTGCAGTTCTGATATCTTTCCGCCGCCCGGATCCCGTATTCTACCGGCACTGTTTCATCCTGGTCGCCGTGAACGATCAGCACCGGCCCGGTATAGCGGTCAATGGCCTCTTCCACATGGATCATCTGCGCAACCCGTACATAGTTCCCGTTCAGTCCGTGTTCTCCCCAGGCCGGAAGGATTTCAGGAATATGGTTCGGATCGAAATCCTGTCCCAGCAGCGTTCCCTTTCGCGTGCCTTCCGGAATCATCCAGGCCGGGGAAAGCGGGATGATCCCCTTAATAACATCGTGCTTCATCGCGCCGGCCAGCATGACCGTCATTCCGCCCTGTGAGTGCCCGCACAGGTAAAGATCCGTCACGAAATCAAGTCCCCGCGCGTAGTCGATCACGGTCAGCGCGTTCGTCAGCCATTTGAACAGCGTGTGGTTTTCAAACTTCCCGTCGCTGTTCCCGTGCCCGTACATATCCACCCGCAGTGTGGCATAACCGATCTCGTTGAGCGTCTTTGCCACGGCTGTGATATGCCTTTCCTCCATATGCCCGGTAAACCCGTGGATCACAATCACCAGCGGACATTTGTCGGGATGCTTCTCCGGCATATCCAGCTTCGCGTTCAGTCTGATCCCGTCATCCAAGATATACAACTTCCGCACCTCCGGTTTGTCTTCTCGTATTATTTCTCAGCATCCTGTCCCATAGAATAGAACTTTTCCGGGATATGACAGTATCCGCCCGGGTTCTTCTCCAGATACTTCTGATGGTATTCTTCTGCGGAGAAAAAATTACGCAGCGGTTCCACCGCCACCGCAAGTTTCTCACCGGCTTTCCGCTCTTCCCGCTCATAAACGGCAGTAATAGCAGGACGCTGGTCTTCGTTTGTATAATAAATCCCGGTTCTGTACTGGATTCCCTCATCATGCCCCTGTTTATTCACGGAAACAGGATCAATTACCATGAAATAGTAATCCAGGAGCTTCTCCAGAGAAATGACTTGCTGGTCATAATCGATCTTAACGGTCTCCGCGTGTCCGCTGTCCGCGCATACGTCCTCATAGGTCGGTGCCTTCTCCGGCCCGTTCGCGTATCCGACTTCCGTCTTGATCACTCCGTCAAACTGATCGAAGAATTTCTGCAGTCCCCAGAAGCATCCCCCCGCAAGATAGATCGTACTCATCATTTTATTGGATCACGTCTCCCGTCACTGAAATTGCGTGCTGACTCTGCACCTCAGGCTGCCCCTCTTTCAACAGGCAGTCTCTTTCGTCCATTATATCCAAAAACCGGATACCCATCAATATGAAGGTCCCCGAAACTTCCGCCCCGCCTCTTTGCGCTCTGCCGTTTGAGTGGAACCGAATTTGAGTGGAACCGGTCCCTACCCCGCCTACATCCGCTCATTGTTGAATCGTTTGATCGCTCCCTTGTATTGGGTAAGCAGCAGCGCGACATCGCTGTACGTTTTCCCGCTCAGCGTATCTGCTCCTTCCTGCTCTGTCTCCGTCGAAACATCCACAAGATCCAGATAGGCAGCATATTCTTCGTCGCCCATGATCCCTCGCAAAGGCGCCAGGATACTGTTGATCTTCATGGCCTTGTAACCGTTCACCGGATCGTCCGGTTTCCTTCTGCTCTGAATCTGAAATTCATAATACATCTGGTCAAACAGTTCCCGCAGCATAATAAACCGCTTCCTGTCGCCCGAATAAGATTTGGCGGCCGTCTTCTGTTCTTCGTTCATGTGCTCGTCTCCTTTAAAGTATTGGTGATAGTTCTCGTTGGGCAGCATCATTTCCGGCAGCGAAGGGATCCGGATCCCGATAATCTTCCGCTCGGGTACGTTATATTTCCGGACCGGATCGTACTTCCTGCCGGTTTCATATTGAACATACTCGCTGCCCTTCTTGTTTTTGAAGCAGATCTTCCCCGGAACGTCCGGAATCAGTACCGGTTCGTTTTCATACATGTTTCTTCTCCCCTTAGCCGCGTCTGGCATCCCAGCGGAATGTGGAAAAATATCTGCACATAGTCGCTGCCGAGTCCGGAGCGTCATCATGCTCGGCAAATTCGGTATATTCCACGATCTGCCGGATATATGCCGGATCTGTTCCGGGAATGAACCTGATATTCGGCCAGCATCGCCTCAGATAAGTCAGGATCTTGATCTTCTTGTTCTGGGTCTCATGGTAAGTGGAAGCAAACAGGCCCGCTTCAAACAGTCTTTCTCTCAGGAATCCCCGGTCGGCGTTGCTCTCGCACATGGTCCGCCAGCATTTGAATCGCTTGATTTCTTCCACAATCTGCGGCAATACGCGGTCAACGCTTTTGTGCCACAGTCTTCCGTACAGGTAGATCATGCCTGTTCTCCTGTCAATCGCCCCGATCGTCAGTGCGGTATAGTCTGTCCCTCCGAACGCCGCGTCAATGTGGGCCTCACCTTCACGTATAAGCCACAGTGCTTCCTCTTCCGTCCTGTCGACAAATTGCGGCGGTTCCGTAAACACCAGTTCGGATGCGGAGATCAGTTTCAGCTCATAGTTGGCGGCAAACAACCTGGGTGCCATGGATTTCCGAAGCTTGGCCAGTTCCTCCGGACTGATCAGTCCGGTGGTATAGCAGTCGTACTTGTGGATATTGGGCATTTTCCGGAATACATCCTTCTTGTGCCACGGCGTTCCCAGATTAATGATCCTTCCGCCCCTGTTCCGGATGTTCTGAAGCTCATCATACTGAAGCTTGGTATGCTCCCGCTCCGCGGCGGATTGGTAATCCTGTATATTGCAGATGTCGTCGGTAATCACGTAATGGGCGTGTTTTCCTGTGATGGAGCTTTTGATTCCGATTCCCAGCAGCTGCGGTGCGCCCATCGCGGTCTTGTACAGGTTCGTGGAAACCTGATCCATGCTTTCGCTCACGATTTCGATCGGCACGCCGTTGATCACGTTGCTGATGTCATTCATAATCTGGCTGCGGAGGATCTTGACGACCATCCGCAGCATCTCCGCCACGTCGTTGTCTGCCTTCCGAAGAAAGATGATATTATGCGTCGGATCCAGAACCATGATCATCGCGATGCCGACTGCCAGGCTGGAAGACTTGTAGCTGCCCCGGTGTGCCTGCAGC
>Ga0310786_10005966_pt1 | contig 16366 bp, 28 predicted proteins | sample AusTroGonzalo_MG_FD_203881 | JGI IMG/M metagenome (GOLD analysis project Ga0310786, IMG submission 203881) | Bovine rumen microbial communities from tropical cattle in Woodstock, Queensland, Australia - Gonzalo_03 (v2) (version 2) | ecosystem: Host-associated > Mammals > Digestive system >... | reverse complement strand
GGTTGATTTTACTCAACCATTTTATATTTAAGGTCAAAAGCCATTCCGCCATATTTCCTACTCTCGTTATAAACAACGAAAACCCCTTTATAGTCATCTCTTGCAATATATCTATAAGTATCTCCAGAAGAAGTTATAAATTTTTCGCCGTTCTTCATCTCGGAAAGTTTCTTGTAAACCTCAACTTTTGGTATCTCATATCCCTTGCAACGTGCATAGGCAATTGCTCGACCTATTTCTTCAACAAAAACATCTTTTGGGTGACATCTTGCAATAGATGTTTTCTGTGTTTTAAAATTATATGCAACATAGGTTTTACTGCCAAAAAGTCTAATTAAAATACTATCATCTTCCTCATACTGATTAACCATTCTTCTTACCCATTCTCCAAAATTTGTCATAAATAAAACCGCCTTTCAAAGTTTTGTGTTGTTTTCTTCTGTACTTATAATATACCACATTTTAATAATAAAATCAATAGACAAAATGCACAAAGTTTCTACTTAAAAATTAGTAAAATTTTATCTTGACAAATCAAAAGGAATATGGTATAATGTATATAAAGAAAGAGGGTAATCGAGGACGTAGTAATGTCGTAGGTTGAAACCCGATATAAAAAGGCGGTTAAAATTTAGAACCGCCTTTTAATTTTTTATGAATATTACGACCCCTTTTTGAAAATGAATTAAAAATTAACAACCCGACATCAAGTCGCATTGTTAATAAAATATTCAACCCCTTTACTGTCGCAAAGTTAATAACCCCTTAATAATTAAAATTTTTAATTAATTAAAGAAAAATTAAAGAGGGTTATTCGCCCTCTTTAACTTCCTTAATCTGCCAAAAATCACAAATCTTGCAGCCAACCTCTCTAATCATTTCTGCGAGTTCTTCGTTATCAGGTTCAAGAATTTCAGCGCCTGTTTTCTCACAACTTGCTACATAAAAAGCACAAGCCAACTCCGCAAGATTGTCAAGAAAATTGTTAAAAATTTTCTGTGTTGTTTTCATTTCCATAATTATTATCCTCCTTATTTTAAAAGTTCTGTTCTTTTATCTTGATTATATTATAGCATATAATCTTGCTTTTGTCAATCATCAAATTGTACAAATTTTACTTTTCAATTGCATATCTTTTTGCACTAATTACATTTTCAATTCCAAAATCTGCACGACTGTCGGAATAAGAATGACACAACATAGCACAGTAATCACTATAAAAATCTTCCTTTTCATACTTTTTCAGATACTCACGGCAAAAGTTATATGCATACTGCGGGTGAGAGAAGATGTGCATTTCCAGTTTAAATTCTGAAAAATCGAAAAAATGTACTATCCATATAAAATTCATTTAATTCAACTCCTTTTCTTTTCTTTGATTATAGTATAACATAGATTTAGAAAAAAGTCAATTACAGAATTATTACAAAAGGTTACAAAATAGTAACAGAAATCTACTGTCGCCCTATTCACATAATCTTAATAATTAAAAATTAAAACAAATTCATAGAACTTTTAAAAAATAACTATTGACATTTAAAAATTTTTATGTTATACTATATATAGAAAAACAAAAGGAGTTGAAAATAATGTTTGACAAAATAACAACGAAAATCGGAACGTTTTTCGCCGCAACTTTGGTAATAATAGGTCTGTATGCAGTTTATGTACTGTTTGCGTTGATGTTTTGAAAGGTGGTTATAATATGAAAAATATAAAATATTCTACAATGAGAAAAAAGTATAATCATTATCTTAAAATAAGAGATTTTTGTGATTATTCTCCGATTGCATTTTTCTTATTCCCTTTTGCATTTCTTATTGGTGGTAGTCTTTTTGGAAAAAATAATATCTGCTCAATTTGTTTTATTATTATTGGAATTTTACTCACGCTTTATTTTCTTATAGGTGGATTTTTAAATATTGATGATACATTATCATATCAAGAGTATTGTAAAATTAAATCTTATAAACAAACAAAAAAAACAATTAAAAAGAATAAAAAATGGTTAATATAAAGAGGAAAATTTTTCCTCTTTAATTTTTATTAACAATGCGACACTTAATATTAATTAAATATGAACAATACGACATAAAAAATCAGAAAAAAAATAAGCGGTTTATAACCGCTTATTCTTCTAACTGCTTTAATGCTTCAAGCCAATCTTTTTTATAAGTAAAGCGCAGTACAGTGTAATGATATGCTTGCATTAATGGTATTCTTACTCCGCTATATCTACGCAGATATTCACCTTTTGTACCCGCAAACATTACTTCATCGTCATACATACGGATAACATAATTTTCACGACCGCAAACCTTTGAGCAAATTTCATTCTGCTCTTCTGTAATCAGCAGTTTACAGAGATTTTCCATAACATCGTTAAGTGAATTGTTCATAATAAATTCCTCTTTTCTTTTAATTGTTTGTTGTTGGTTGTTGTTTGTTTGTTCTTTACTATATATAATATAACACATATCAATAAAAAAGTCAATTACAGAATTATTACAAAAGGTTACAATTTGATTACAACTCGCCGCCCTTAGTTATGAACAGATTATGAGCATCACGATGGAGGGCGGCACAACGTAATTGTAAACGACTCATTAATAGTGCGATAGTCTGTCGCATTGTTAATAAAATATTTATCCCGTCGCATTGTTCATAAAAAGTTAAAGGGAACATTCGTTCCCTTTTATTTAAGTGGTAGAAAATCCCAATGAAGAATTTTTCTTATTATCCATTTTATAGTATCTTTCAAGTACCTTGTCAAAGTTACTCATTTTTATAGCTTTTTCCTTGTGGCATTTTGCAATAGCAAGTGTTTCATCAATTATGTTAATAAAATTATCGGGGAAAGTGCCGCTAATTTTATTGATACTCTTATCATAGATATTAGTTATATCAACTTCGCTAATATCTATTCCAAAGTGTTTACCATAATCTTCAAAGATACTTGATACTATTGACTTTGCTTTTTCGCCCTTAAATTCTTCAATATAAATATTGTTAAATCTTCTTGCAAGTGCGGCGTCGGGTTTTAGATACTGTTTATATTCATCTGTTGTCGTTGCACCGATAACCTTTATATCTCCCCTTGCAAGTGCAGGCTTTAAAATCTGTCCTGCCGATGTAGCACCCTCACTATTGCCGACCTCATTCAGACTGTGTATTTCATCAATAAAGATTATTACATTATATGGTAGAGTATTTCCAAGTTCTTTCAAAACATTTTCGAGTCTTTCCTCAAAGTCTCCTCTACAACGGCAACCGCTAACAAGTGCGTTAAGACTAAGTTCAAGTATCATATTATATTCTTCTATTTCGCCGTTGAGATATTCTCTATTGTAATCAATAGCCAGTCCCTCTACAATAGCGGTTTTTCCGACTCCAGCTTTTCCCAACAGTAAAGCATTTGACTTTGTTCTTCTGTACATAGCACACTTAATCTGTTCAATTTCCTTTTCCCTTGCAAAACACGGAGTTATCTTTCCTGAAAATGCCTGCTCAGAAATATTTCTACCATATTTAAAAATTGTACGGCAGTGTCTTTCTATGTGGTCAAAATGATTTCTTAAAGTTTCTTTTCTTTCTTCGAGGTTATTTTTTTCAACCTGATTTGCAGTTGAATTTTCAGACGTCGTTCCACAAACAACTAAATGAAGATTTTCTTCTTTTTCAAGGAAAGGCGGCGTTGATGTATCATACTCTACGAGATAACACGGTTTATCATATGAACCTATTCTCTTGATAATTGTGCCAACTCTTGCTGTCTCAGTATTTACTACCATATCATTCTTTTTAAACTTGTAATCAAATTTCATAACATCAAAACTCCTTTTTAGTTTTATTTGTTGTTCTTTACTGTACTTATATAATAACATATTTTTTTAGATTTGTCAATAGGTTTTTGAAATTTTTTTTATTAAATTTTTATGAATTTGTTTTATTTTTTAACTATTGCCAGATTGTGAACAGCACGATGGCGGCACAAAATGTTTTCTCAATGTGAATAATGCGATAGACAATCGCAATGTTAATATTATCTTAACAAATCAACCATCGCCGCATTAATATAATCTTAATAATTAAAAAATAAAACAAATTTATAAAAACTTTAAAAAATAACTATTGACTTTTAATAAAATTTATGTTATACTATATATAGAAAAACAAAAGGAGTTGACTATAATGTTTGATAAGATAATGACAAAAATCGGCGGAATTTTTGCGGGAATTCTTGTTACAATAGGTCTGTATACAGTTTGCGTACTGTTTGCATTGATGTTTTGAAAGGAGTTTTAAAAATGAAAAGGAAAAGATTTGCAGCGTATGATATGTATGATATGTATGAGTTGATTTGTGAGAGTGATAATCTTACAGATTGTTACAATGCCTGCTTGCAGAGATTTGAAGATACTGACGGCGAATGTGAGTGTGAGATAAGAGATTATGAAACTATTACCAGTTTTGATATTGGTATTTTTGGTTGGAATGATGAACCGTAAGAGTTGACAAAAGTCAACTCTTTTTTTTATTTAATTAATTAAAATTTTTAACTATTACGAGATTATGAACATCCCGACAGGAGGGCGGCACGAAAAAAAAGAGGAACAAATGTTCCTCTTATTCCTCTTCCTCTTCATTTACAATTTCTGTAATTCCTATAATTCCTTCCCAGTTATTTGACGACTTACATTTACAGAACAGAATTGCACAAAACTGCCAAAAATCCATTTCACAACTATCTTCATCAATACTTACAGTTTTTCCCATAAGTCCAGTTGTTATCTTTCCACCGTCAAAGCAATCTGAACAATAGTCAAGGACTGCCCGCCTTGCAAACTTTTCAAACTCAACTCCCTTATCTTCAAAAAGTTTGATTTCATCAGTTGACATATTCATAGCATAGAACATTTTAACATCTCCTTTACTCAGTTATTGCCCATTCCTCAGCACGAATATCGTCCGTAAGAATTGTAGTGTTTGTTTCTAATATTGATGTATTATCATCAATATAAGCATTAATCATTTCTAACATAGTTTCCTTATCACTTGTTACTCCATAGACTTTGCCGTCTTTAATTGCAATCCATACAGTTTCCATTTTTTTCAACTCCTTTAATAAAGATTTGTTGTTTCGATATAATAGAAATCATCAATGTTTCCAATTTCTACTAATTGACGTTCAACATAATTAATAGAATAACCAGTCATTTCTGCAATTAACTTAACCGCATTAGAATAATCTTCAAATGCATTATAAATTTCACCATTACAAAAGACTATATAAATTTTCATTAACTTTCAACTCCTTTTCTTTTACTATAATCATTATACCATAAAAATTATTAAATGTCAATAGAAATAAAATTAAACTTTTATTAATTAATTAAAAGTTTTAATTATTACGAAACTATAAACACTGCGATAGTCTTATATATATAACAAAAGTATGAATACTACGACAGGTTCGTGTCGCAACCTTAACACTCTCTTAATATTCTCTCCTGTCGCAACGTTCACATTTCCGCAATAATTAACTCACTTAACCAATTCACAAAAACTTAATAAAAAAAATTTTCAAAACCTATTGACAAATCAAAAGAAATGTGTTATACTGTATATAGTGAAAGAGAGAGATATAGAAAACTCAATCACTAAATGACTTTCCCCAATAAGTCGGCAAAATGCACAAAAACAAACCGCAAAATTTGTGCAAAATGCCAATTGACTTTCCTTAAAAAATGTGCTATAATAAGTACAGAACAAAGGAAAGAGAAAACCCCTCAAAATCATACGTCCCCAATAACAAATCAATGTCAGCCGTAGACGTTAAAACGGAGAAAGAGTAGGTAAAATATGACCCAGAGAGAATTTTTCACAACAATCGCAGAGAACACAACCCTTGACACCGCACTTGTTGAGTACGCAAAGTCCGCAATCACGGCGCTTGACAACAAGAATAATGCACGCAACAGCAGGGCAATGGCTAAGAAAACCGCTGAGAATGAGCCTATCATCAAGGCAATTCGTGAGGTACTCGCAGACGGCAAGCCGCATTTCGCCGCTGATGTATGTGCTGAGGTAGGTCAGAACTCTCCAAAGGTAGCCGCACTTGTCAGCAAAATGGCAGATGTTACCGTAGGCAAGGCAAAGAGAGAGGGCGCAAAGGCAAAAACTACCACTTACACTCTCACAGTTGCGGAGTAGTAATAAATGGAAAACGGCAGAAATGCCGTTTTTCTTTTTCTTTAATTAGTTAAATTTTTTAATTATTTCGAGATTATGAACATAACGACAGATTAATTATGAACAAGAGATGAACATAGCGACACGACACTGTCGCACTATTAATATTCTCTTAACATTCTGAGCCGCCGCACCGTTCACACTTTCGTAATATTTTAGCACTTTAAAGCGTTAAAGCGTTCGTAACCGTTTTGTAACCTTTTGTAATAATTCTGTAATTGACTTTTGTATCTATATGATGTATAATGTATACAGAAACTTAAAGAAAGACAGGTGTTTAAAATTGAATAAGCGTTTGTACATTGTGCTTGACACGGAAACTACAAACAATATGGATTTTCCTTTTGTTTATGACTTAGGTTTTTCCGTTGTTGACAAAACAGGCAAAGTATATTATAAGAGGTCATTTGTAATTTATGATATTTATGTACTTTGCAAAGATTTGATGAAAACAGCGTATTATGCCGAAAAACTCCCACAATACGAACTTGACTTGAAATCTAAAAAGCGTGAACTTGTTAGATTTTCAACAGCAAGAAAAATTGTACTTGACACTATGAAAAAGTATAATGTATATGCAGTAATGGCACATAATATGCGGTTTGACCTCAATGCACTGAATACCACTTTGAGAATTATAACATCTTCAAAGCAAAGGTATTTTTTCCCAATGGGCACAAGACTTTGGTGCACATTGGCAATGTCAAAGTCAATTTTCAAAAACAAACCTACATACAAAAGGTATTGTGAAGAAAATGGATACTTGACACGGAATAAGCAAATAAGACTAACAGCGGAAATTATTTACAGGTTCATTACAGGAGATAACGACTTTGTTGAAAGTCATACAGGATTAGAAGATGTAATGATAGAAAAGGAAATATTTTCCTACTTGAAAAGACAGCATAAAAAAATGCAGTTGACCTATTGGAAAGAAGTGGAATAGCCACTTCTTTTCCTTTTTGTTAATTAGTTAAAAGATTTAATTATTTCGAGATTATGAACAATGCGACAGCAATCTCAAAATAAAGTTATGTACGAAATATGAATATCCCGATGCCGCCGTCGCAAAGTTAACAACCCCTTAACAATTACAATGTCGGGTTGTTCATACTTTTGCAATAATTAAAAATTAAAACAAATTCACAAAAACTTAATAAAAAAAATTTTCAAAACCTATTGACAAATTGAAAAAAGTGTGCTATAATATAGACAAGATAAAACGGAAGGCGGTTGTCAAAAATGGCAATAGAAAAAACTATCAACTTTGATATGGACGGCACAATAGCAGACCTTTACGGCGTTGAAAATTGGCTTGATGATTTAATCAATTGCAATCCTCGCCCTTATGCCGTAGCAAAACCACTTGTTAAAATGCAAGTTTTAGCAAGAATGTTAAACCACAAGAAAAAGCAGGGTTTTACAATAAATGTAATCTCGTGGCTTGCGAAAAACTCCACTCCCGAATATGATGAAAAGGTAAAAAATGCCAAAATCGAATGGCTTAAAAAGCACCTTAAAAGCGTAGAATTTGACAATATTTTTATTGTTAAATATGGCACACCAAAACACACTTTGGCAAAAGGTTTTCTGTTTGATGATGAGGTAAATAATAGAATAAATTGGAAAGGTATTGCTTTTGATGTGGATAATATAATAAATGATTTAAAGACATTAACTAATTATTCCTCCTAATTATTGGAAATGGCGAACAAGTGTTCGTCATTTTCTTTTTCTTAATTAGTTAAAATTTTTAACCGCCGCACAAGTGTCGTGATGTTCATAGTTTCGCAATAATTAAATCTTTTAATTAATTCACAAAAAGTTAATAAAAAAATTTTCAAAAACCTATTGACAAATCAATAGATATGTGTTATAATGTGTATAGTAAAAGAAAAGGAGTTGAAGCTAATGGCAAAATCAGTTACTGTAATGAAGAATGAGAAAAAGAACGAATATCTTGAAAAGATTTCTGATTTTCTCAAAAGCCTTGATGAAGATGTGGTAAGAACTGCAAGCGGCGAAATTGCTTTCCCTACTGTACTTGAAAATGGTGATGATAGTTTCATCACTGTAAAAATTGCAATCCCCTCGGGCACGCGTGGTAGCGATGGTTATGATGGTTATGCAGAAGCGAAAAGTTATCGCATTGAGTGTGAAAAAAATGCAGTAAAGGCAGAAAATGCCAGAAAAGCAAAAGAAGCCAAAATTGCAAAAGACAAGGCAAAGCGTGAAAATTCTGCAAAAATCAGGGCAGAAAAGGAAAAGAGAAAAGGGAATTAATCCCTTTTCTTTTTCTTTAATTAATTAAAAATTTTAACTATTACGAGATTATGAACGTTGCGATAGTTTTATATATGACGAAAGTATGAACAGTGCGACAGATTCACATCGTATTGTTCACACAATCTTCACATTTATACCGCAGTCGCATTGTTCACAATTCTGTAAAATTTTTAGCTAAAACCTAAATGTTACAAAAGTATAAATGCCAACATAGCGGAGTGATTTAGTTAAATCTTTTAATCAAATACTGTAACCATTTTGTAACTATTCGTAATTATTCTGTAATTGACTTTTGCCCCATTTTATATTATAATATATATGTAAGGTAAAGAGAAGAACGACTGATACGGCAGAGAGTTGAACTGTTTACGCTTATCGTGACTACCATTTAAGCGTTACTTGGAATGGCGGACTGAGTACCCGTAAAAGTGCTTTCGCGGTCAAGAGGTGCGGCAAATAAAGTTTTGTGGTAATTATTGGAGACCGTACAATCCGTAGTTACCACAAGACCTCTTGTTAAATTAAATAACAAATTAACAAAAAGTTCAAAAAGAAATTTTTCAAAACCTATTGACAAATCGAAAAATATATGCTATAATATAATCAAGATAAGAGAACGAAAACTCTTTAAAACGAGAAAGGATTTGATTAAATTATGTTGACAGAACAGCAGAAAAATGATATTAAAAACGAAGTTAGTAATTGGACAGGTTCTTTACTCTTTTATTTTCAAGAATATAGCGGAGATAGAGGAGAAAATCGTTATGAGATAGCCGACACCTTTATAGATGAATTTAGTAAGGTATGCTTAGGAATAAATTTAAGTTTAATGAATGAGGTTGACTAATGTCAACCTTTTCTTTTTCTTTAATTAATTAAAAATTTTAACTATTACGAGATTATTAACAATGCGACACTATAATTATGAACAAGAGATTAACATCACGACGGGACTATCGCAATATTAATAGTTTATTCATCTTGTGCCGCCCTTGTTCTGTCGGGTTGTTCACACTTTCGCAAAATTTTTGAAGGGCGGCACAACAAACAAATTCATAAAAAGTTAATAAAAAAAATCTCAAAACCTATTGACAAATCAAAAAATATATGCTATAATATAATCAAGATAAGGGGAAGGGCAGAGGTCAGAATCTCGGCGCACGTCGGCGTAAGTCGGGGCGTGGGTTGCCGTTGAAAAATACGGTCGAAGTGGGTGCGACTCCCATCTTCTCCACCAGTTAAACCAATTAACAAATTCACGAAAACTTCATAAAAACTTCACAGAATGTTAATTGACAAACTCCCTTAAATATGTTATACTATATACAGAGATAAGGGAAAGAACCTAATCCACAACAACATTATAAGTCAGCCGATAGACTTTAAAACGGAGAAAGGTGAATACTATGACACAGAGAGAATTTTTTCAGGCAGTCGTTTCCGCAGATGTTGCACAGGAGTTGAAAGACTATGCAACAAAGCAGATTGAAGCCCTCGGCAAGAAGAACTCTGCAAGGAACGCAAAGGTCAAGGAAAAGAAGGACGCCGTAAATGCACCACTGCTTGCACAGATTAATGCACTACTTGCAGACGGCAAGGTACACACTTGTGCAGAGATTGCCGCATATACAGGTGCTAACTCTCCAAAGATTGCCGCACTCGTTAAGCCTTTTGTTGACAATGGTACTGTTGTCAAGGAAACTGTCAAGAACGGCAAGAACAGGGCAATTGCTTATAAGAACGCCGCACAGGTAGAGGAAAAGGGGGATTAACCCCTTTTCTTTTTCTTTAATTAGTTAAAAATTTTAAATATTGTCGAATTATTAACAACCCGATAGTTGCAATTATTAATCCAATATGAACAATCCGATATTACCATCGCAATCTCAATATCTTATTCATAAAGTTACTGTCGTAATCTTAACAATTATTTGATAATTAAAATTTTTAACTAATTAAAAGAGATTGACATTATCTGTTAATCTCTTACATTTTTCATTAACTTTCAACTCCTTTTTAAAATATCTCTGCTTTTTTAATAACTTTAAACAGTTTTCCAGTATCTTTATAAGAAATCAAACCGAAATATCTATGCCTAAAAAGATGAACATAATATCTATCTTTTTGATTTTCTATCTTTCTATCAAATACTATTATATTACCCTTGTTATTTAAAAAGCAATCGCCTTTTGACATCTCTGCAAGTGTTTTGTACTCCCATTGTGTAGCATTTATCTCCATAGTTTTTAACTCCTTTATCTAAATAATTCCCAAACAAAAATACCTAAACCTAATAAAATCATTATCCCCGTAAATAAGCGAAAAGACCACATCATTATTGTAACACAAATATCTGTATATTTTTCTTTCTTAGCGATAATTGCAGAAACAAAAAAAGTAATAAAAAAAATAATTACTATTATCTTTATGAACATTAACATTTTAACAACTCCTTTTCCTTTTCTATATATAGTATATCATATTCATTTTAAAAAGTCAATCATCAAAATAACCAAAATAAAATTTTTATTTTTGTCTATTTTGCCAATAGACAAATCACCTAAAATGTGTTATACTATAATCAAGATAAGAGAACGAAAACTCTTTAAAACGAGAAAGGTTTTTATTATGGAAAAAAAGTCATCAAACGGCGGAGTTGGTTTCTTTGGTCTTTTGGGATTGCTTTTTATCGCACTTAAATTGTGCGGAGTAATTTCTTGGTCTTGGTGGTTCGTACTAATGCCAATTTATCTCCCTATTGCTATTGGACTTCTCCTGATTTTAATTGCGGTACTGTTAAGTTAAAAAAGAAAGGTTAGCATTTGCTAACCTTTTTTATTTTTAAATTAGTTAAAAGTTTTAACCAAATATGACTAAAGTATGAACAACGCGACACTATAATTGTGAACAAGAGATTAACAATCCGACATCACCATCGCGTTGTTAATACTATCGTAATAACTTAAACTGTCGTATTGTTAATATCCCCTTAATAATTAAATCTTTTAAAAAAGTTGGCAATTGCCAACTTTTAGAAATCTGTATAGATTTTGTAATAACGGAGTTCACTGGTAAAATCTACCTGAAATCCCTTAATAAAATCTTCTGCCATAGCAATAGTGGAAAATATTCCCACTATTTTACCGTCTCCCGTAACTACTGCATATTTGCAAATAATTTGCATTTTTTCAACTCCTTTTCTTAAAATAGAAATTGTTAATTTTTGTTATATATCCCCAAAGTTCAAGTTTATTGCAAATTGCTTTTACTCTACTTTCACTCCAATTAAATTCTTTTTGAAAATCTAAAAGACTATATGGGATATTCTTTTTCATATTTCTGTATACAAACATAGCGTCTTTTGCTTTCATTAGTTTTCAACTCCTTTACTTTATAGCAATTAAAATCAAACCTATTGTTATTGCAGTACAAGACAAATCTTTTATCTTATCTGCTTTTGGTCTATTGAGTACAAAACTCCGAACAACTGAAATAATATTGCAAGTCAAATAAATTCCTTGCCCGACAAGATACCACTTGCCGATAACACATTGAGCAATTATCAAACCCATTAATACAACGTATCCAAAATTTTCAAAAAGTTTAGTCTTATTCATTTTAGCAACTCCTTTATTTATTTTCTATATATAGTATAACATATAAATTATTTAAAATCAATAGATATAAAATTAAATTTTTATTAATTCGTTAAAAGAATTAACTGCGCCGCAATCGTTCTGTCGGGTTCTTAACATCTTCGTAATAATTAAAACATCTAACAAATTCACAGAACTTTAATAAAATAACTATTGACATTTAATAATTTCTATGCTATAATAAGATTAAAGAAAACGAAAGGACGTTGATAAAATGGCGCAGAAAAAATATTTTATGGTACTTGATACCGAAACTGCAAACGGACTTGATGACCCTCTTGTCTACGATATAGGATTTGCAATCGTAGACAAAAAAGGTCAGGTCTATTTTGAAAAGTCTTATGTTATTTATGACACTTTTGTTCTAATGAAAGACTTAATGCAGACGGCATACTACTCCGAAAAAATTCCGCAGTACGAAAAGGATTTGAAAGACGGCAAAAGAAAACTTGTTACTCTTTCAACCGCACAATCAATTATTGCATATAACCTTAAAAAATTTAACGTTAGTGCAGTAATCGCCCACAATATGAGATTTGATTATAACGCATTGAATACAACTCTCCGTTATTTGACTAAATCTCAAAAGCGTTATTTTCTCCCATATAATACTACAATATGGTGTAGCCTTGCGATGGCAAGAACAACAATAGGCAAGCAAAAGACATATCAACTTTGGTGTAAAGAAAATGGATATGTTACCAGAAATAACCAACCCCGACTTACCGCAGAAATTCTCTATCGGTATATAACAGATAATAACGATTTTATAGAGTCACATACGGGACTTGAGGACGTTCTTATTGAGAAAGAAATTTTTGCACATTGTATCCGTCAGCACAAGAAAATGCAACGCACATACTGGAAAGAAACGGCATAAGCCGTTTTTTTCTTTTTCATTAATAAGTTAAAAATTTTAACTCTCTTGTTCTGTCGCAACGTTCACACTTTCGCAATAATTAAATTTTTTAATCAATTCACAAAACTTTAATAAAAAAACTATTGACTTTTAATAAAATTTATGTTATACTATATATAGAAAATAAAAAGAAAGGCGGTTGCTAATATGGCAAATATTTATTTTAATGAAGATTTTAAGGTCTGCACAATAAAAAACGATACTATGTATCTTTACATTGATAATGTAAAGGATTTCCTTGATGATTGCAATGATGAATGGATTTCTGATAATGTAGATGAAACAGGAATTTACCAGTGGGATAATAAGTCTTGGACTTGGGTAAGAGCAAACTCTGCGGTTGAAGATAAGATTAGAGCACTTGTTAAAAAGATTGACTCTCCCCGTCAAGAACATACAAGTCAGAGCAATAAGTCTATCGGTTGGAATATTTTAATCACCCTTAACACAGGGGAAATTATCCAAACCAATAGCGAACCAGTACCAATTAATGAGGTTCACGAGGCGATAGATATTCTCCTAAGACCTTCCTTTTTTGGTAAAACAATTAAAGAGTTTAAAATTGTTGCGGTATAATCCGCAACTTTTTTATTTTAATTAGTTAAAAATTTTAACCGCGGCACAAGTGTCGCGTTGTTCACATTTACGAAATAATTAAATCTTTTAACTAATTAATAAAACTTTAATAAAATAACTATTGACATTTAATAAAATCTATGTTATACTATATATAGAAAATAAAAAGAAAGAGGGTTTTAAAATGGCAACTTTTACAGTGCGTTTTATTCAACAGTACGAGGTCGAGGCAAATAACTGTGACGAGGCAATAGAAATTGCCGAAAAAGCACTTATTTCCGATATGCGTTCAGCACTGCCTGATGCTCTATGGCACGAAATGACAGTAGAAGACGAATACGGAGAAGAAATTGCGTGCGGATATGTAAAGGAGTGATTTTAAATGACTATTATCAATGAACCAAGATATAAGGACTTTAACGGAAAAGTCCACAAAACAGAAAAGGAATGTATCAACGCAGAAAATGCCTTTGTAGACAAGGCTTACAGAATACTTGATGAACTGGCAACGGGTTGTAAAAACCACGGTGATGCTTGCAAACAGTGCCCTTTTTATGACGATATTTACGATAGATGTTATATTGAAAAAAAGATAGGTAATTTGCCATATAGTTGGCATATTGAAGAAGAGGAATAATCCTCTTCTTTTTTATTTAATTAGTTAAAAATTTTAACTTTCCTCTATCTGTCGCAATCGTAACATTATGTTCATATATTACTAAACTATTAACGCCGCGACGGCACCACGCTTTAAAGTGTTAAAGTGGTAAAGCGATGCTCTTACCTCACCAACACCCTCCCAAAATTTTCCATACTGCACCTATACCACCTCACCAGCGAGCTGCAAATTGCGAGCTGCGAACGAGCTGGAGCTGCGCGAGCTACGATTCCTACGGTCCGGACACTAGGTGGGAGCTGCGGCGATCAACGTAGACATTTGGTTAAATTTTTTAACTAATTCCCAAACAAAAGCGAGCTGCACTTTAGTTAAAATTTTTAACTAATTCCCCAAATAAAAAAAAGAGATACCTTACGGTATCTCTTCTTTATCCCTAGGCATCCTCGCCCTCGTCAGCTTCTGCCTTTGCCTTGTAAGCCATACGATAAGCCTTGCCAACCTTAACCTTAGCCTTATCGGCACCTGCCAGCTTAGCGATAACAGCAGCCTTAGCTACCTTAATACCAAGAGCCTCAGCGACATCTACTGCGAAGTGCTCCTTACCATCAGCAAGAATCTCGTTGAACTTAGCAATCAGAGGCTCGTTAACCTCAGCTCTCTTCTCAGCAGCCTTTACTGCTCTTGCCTTGTTCTTATTGTCGAGGTCCTCGATAGCCTTAACTGCGAAAGCCTTAACCTCGTCTGCAACGTCAGCCTTTACGATAGCATTGAAAAAATCTCTCTTATTCATACTGTACCTCTTTCTTCCAGTTACACTGGATATTTAAATAGTTGTTTATGAATTGTAGAAATTCGTTTAGGGAACAACAGAGAAGTAAACAAGTCCACTTTACCCACCTTATATGGCTTTTCCATTTAATTCTACGACCGTTCTTCTCTATTTTGTTCCTTTCTCTCTCTTTTCTATATATATTATAGCAAATTTTTTAGAAAAACTCAAGCATTTCACTTTAAAAAACTTTAAACATTATATAAATTAGTTAAAATTTTTAACTAAATCGGAGATTTAATTTTAATTTATTACAAAACAATAGCGAATTTATAGAAAATTTGCTTTAATTCCTTCAAGTAAATTATTAATTTAGATAAAATATTCCTAAAACAATAGCAAAATAGTAGATTTGCTTTAGTTTTCCTTTAATTTATGCGCGTTTCCAGTTTTTACCATAGTCCCTGGGAGAAGCATCGGGGCGGCATTTAGTTAAAATTTTTAACAAATTCCAAAAATTCTGCGAGCTGCAAAGCAGCTAGCGAATTTGAAGGCGATTTCCTATCTAGAACTTAAGCAAAATAGAGTTTTAGAATTTCTATTCCTAAAAAATTTTTCATAGCGAATTTATAGCATTTTTCCTTCGAAATTTAGTACGACTACATTTCCCAGAAATTGGAAGCCCGCAGAAAGTCAAATCTAACAACGTAAACGCCCCGAAATCTAGTACCCCTTTACTAATAAAATCCGAGGTAACCTACCCCTTTACATTGGAGCTGGATAACCCCTTAACTATAGGAGCTACCTACCCCTTTATTTAAATCCCTTACGGGATCGGCTTACGTAGACGCCTTCGGCGCGAGCCGCGACTAGATAGGAAAAATTTTAAGCCCCTTATTATATTATTATATTAAAATATTGACTTTTAGTGTACGAGCTGCCACACTAACAAAATAGTATTAACACAATAAAATTGTTCAATAGACACAAACAACTGTCTAATAACACTAACAATTGTCTAAGAACCCAAAACAACGGTTTAACTCGCAACCCCATTTGTTAATTCCCCTATAAATTCTTTTCCTATATTTCGGAACGAACGAGAGGTGTTCCCGGGGATAGGTCTAGTTCTTCATTGCTATATAGTGACCATCGCGGAACAGTTCTTTAGCGACGTACTCCCTTATTATTATTTAAATAGTTACTTAAATAGTTACTTAAATAGGTACTCCCCTTTAGGCTAACCCTTCTTCCTTTAGTCCTTCTTTAACCCTTAATCCTTCTCCCCT
>Ga0310786_10005965_pt1 | contig 16366 bp, 8 predicted proteins | sample AusTroGonzalo_MG_FD_203881 | JGI IMG/M metagenome (GOLD analysis project Ga0310786, IMG submission 203881) | Bovine rumen microbial communities from tropical cattle in Woodstock, Queensland, Australia - Gonzalo_03 (v2) (version 2) | ecosystem: Host-associated > Mammals > Digestive system >... | reverse complement strand
ACCAGATGGCATCCGAGTTCTTGGTATATTCCTTGTGCAGCATAATGCCGTAGGTGTAGTTGGCGATCCCGAGGCTCACTGTTGCCTTGAACTCAAATCCACCTGCAATGCCGGCTTCCAGCAATACCGGTGTGCCGGTTACGGCTGAACCGCCTGAACCTTCTCTGTACGTGTTAGCGTATAGTTTATATCCCGGATCGGTGGAGTTGTATTTCATCCAGCAACCTGTGCGGTAGTATGTACCGCCGTTACGCGTCTCGCTGTCGCCGTCGTAGGGGATGAACATCGTTGCCGAAGGATCGAAGTCACCGCGACCGAGGAACTCGCCGGCATTGAAAGCAGTGTTTGTTCCTACATTGTCAGTAGCAGCAAATCCATGGTTGTCAAACGCAATGTTTCCTTTCCAACCTGCATAATTGCTTGTGACGTAAGCATCAGGTATGCGGCATGAGAAGATGTCGGATGTACCTAACTGCGTCATTTCGAAGTAGGGCTTGGTGTTGTTCGATGGCACGCTTTTGCCACCAGCTGTTACCCAGTTGCAGTCGAACGTCACATACACATGCTCCCAGCCGAGGTTGTTCTTGAAATATACGGTCGGGATTGCGGTATAGTTCGCAGTGATAGTTGTGGCTGCTGATGCATTGACAGTGGTCGTCGCACTGCTGGCGTTTCCAAAGGTAGCGTTCGATCCGCTCCAGTTGGCGAACTCGTAGCCCACAATCTCCGGTGCAGAAATATCCGCCGCTATAGCTGTTGCTGAAGCAGTTGTTGATGAGTTGCTGCGCAGTGTTGCACCGCTGCACTTGTATTGGATGGTTACATCGTAGATATCCTCGTACTGAGCATACAGTGTGTGGTCACCCGCTGTGCTGACCAGTGTCGATGCTGTAACCAGTGTGCCACCGCTACTCAAAGTGTACCAACCCTTGAATACTTTGCTTGCATGAGTCATGCCGCTCGGTAATTCGCCGTACGCTGAACCGAAGGTAACCTCTTTGCTATCCGGCGTGCTCGCCGTACCGCCGTTTACGTTGAAACTTACGGTGTAGTGGTTGGCGGTATAGTTGGAATAAACCGTTGCGGCAGCGTTGATAGTTGTTGTATACGACGAAGATGTACTTAGTCGTGTGCCGCCGGTCGAGTTGTTATACCAACCCTCAAAGGTATAGCCGGACAATGCTGTCTGTGCAAAGGTTACCGATGTTCCTGCCTTGATCTTTGTGCCGGAATTAAATGCCGTTGTGTTGTTTATCTTAGCCGTTACGGTACTTCCGCCCGTACGTTTGCCGAAATTTACGACATAGTTTGTCGGGTAGGTTACGCCTAACTTGTGTGTTGATTTGTTGTATGCAAATGTATAGGAGCCGTTAGGATAAACATCCGCTTTCAGTTTGATGTTATTGGAGCCGGTCGCAAGTGATACACCACTTTCTGTGGCTGTGAATGTCTTGTTTGAATGTCCGTACCAAACAGCATTGTCAATGACTTTGAATTCGTAGTTTGTTCCGCTACCTGTAATAGTTACTGAATACGTGCCATCATTGCCGGTAAAATCCAAGTTCGTTTCCTCTGTCCAACTGTTGAAACCACCGGAAACGGCATATACTTCAGGGTAGGTTATAGTCAACGACTTCGTGGAAGTATTGAAGTCAAATGTGTACGTACCGGCAAGCGTGGTGCTCAATGTACAGTTGCTTGCGCCGCTTGTAAATGTCTTGCTGCCGGAAGCGCTGTATGTGCCGGAGTTACCGTAGTACACGCCTTGGCTATAAATCTTAAACTCATAACTGTAGTTGGCCTCAAGTGTCTTCGTAAAACGTACATTTGGCGATGTGTTCCAACTAAACTCATTGCCCTTTGTTTCCCAGCTGCTCCATCCGCCCGGGATGAACCAACCTGTGCCGGCTGCGTATGTTTCGAGAGAGACCGCAGTGTAGTATTTTGTTTCGTTTTTAGTCGTAGTTGTCTCATGTTCAACCACTACCATTTTGCTATCATACACTAAATTGTTGTCGCAGTATACACCTTCAGTCTGCCAGAAATTGCCATAATTATCTTGCTTATCTTTCGTGAAACAAGCGTAAGTGTATGTGTAAATATCAGGGCACTCATATTCAAACAATCCTGTCGAACTGTTGTAAGTCATGGCAGTCGGATCATTTACATAGTTCGCGCTGTTGCGTGATGAACCTGCACCATCTGTTCCCCAATAATTGTTGGAGTAGAACGTTACATACGCATTTGCCCAGTTCATTGTATTCTTGAGATACACAATAGGAAGTTTTGTCCAGTTGGCTGTAAGTGTCTTGTTTCCTGTTGATCCGATAGGAATAGAAGTCACAGAACTGCCTCCTGATGTCCAACCGGCAAATTTGTAATGTGCCTTGGTCGGTGTGCCAAGTTCTATGGTCGCAGTCTCAATAGTGTATGAACTCGGAGCACCTGCAAAGTTCGTTGCTCCATCCATTCCGGCATAAGTGATAGTGTACGTAGTCGGCTTTGCGTTTGCGGTTACTGTAACAGAACCGTTGCTAACAGTTACCGTTGTAGTGGCACTTGTGGAGGATGCAAAAGAACCGTTAGCAACAGGGTCTGCTGTCCAATTGTTGAATTCGTATCCCGTTGCAAAGGCTGTTGCAGAGATAGAATAAGAATTACCTAATGTGACGGGGCTTGTCGACCCAGATACTGTTGTAACATGAGTTCCTGCTGCAACGGTAAGAGAGTTAACCTGACTCCAGTGAGCATAGAGCGAGCATGCTGCATCCTTAATCCATTTGCCGTTGGAATCGGTATAACCGTCAACACTTGCAATCAGGTTGCCACTTGCGTCGGATACTTGTGAACCTCCCGAGCCGGAAGCAGTCCAGTAACCAACAAGATTCCAACTTGTTCGCGAAGCATGACTAGAAACATCCAATGCTGTGCTTCCATATGTGGCTGTTGCAGAGCCATTGCCCTGATATTCCCCATTATCATCCAACGTGATAGAATATGTTTTTGCTGTCCATTTGGCGTAGAGATTGTGGTCTGCACGGACAATCCATTTTGTAGATGAATTTGTGTAGTCGGTTTTGGATCCTAACCATGCGCCAGAAGCATTGATGATTTGTGTTCCACTACCACCGGATGAGGTGTAGTATCCGCCAAAAGTGTAGCCTGTCTTGGTTGGCACGGATACGCTAGTTGGACTTTGCCCATAATATGTGTTTTGTGTACCTGTGCCGCCACTGCCGCCATCATCGTTCAAAGTGATTGTAGGGGCCGCACAAGTAATAGTGATCTTGTTTGTAGAGATGGTATATGTAACAGTCACATTTCCCGCCATTGCCGGTTGGAACTTTACATTGCCATCATCAGAACTTTCCGAATATACGTTGCCTTGAGCAGTCGCAGAATAATTACTATGCCCCCAAGAACTTCCCCAATTGTATGTAGAAACCTTGAATGTATGATCCGCTTTCGTGACGCTGCTTACTGTCTTACTGAATGTTCCAGCAGTACTATTCCAAGTCATTTTGGTGTCGTTGGCAGTCGTACTCCATTCTGTTCCGCACCAACCGTTTCCGGCAAGATAGAGAACCATCGCAGAGCCAGCCGTATATCCTGTTACACGGACGACATTGTTGGATGCACTAATACTAGCTACAGAAAACTCATTCCAAGTCTCAGTGTTGCCGGAGTTTCTTCTTTTAAAGTACATTGTTCCTGAGGCGGTCGTTGTACAACTATACCAGTGGTTTCCCAAAGAGGTGAAGTTTACGTCTGCAGAACCGGTCCACACTTGGAATTTTGCACTGGAACCTTCCCAATCCGTAAAATCGCCTGTGTAGAGATACAATGTGTAGCTCCACGCTGTGGTAGCATTTATTAAGAGCATTGCTCCTAATAATACCAGTGTTTTCCATTTTCTACAACTCTCCCCGAGTTGAATAAACCAATTCGTTTTCTTAACCCTTAAAAGGGTACGATTAGCTTCGCTTTTCATCGTATTATGTTTTTTATGTTAATATTCGATTAAAATTTGAAAGCATCAGAACGGAATACTTCCCACATCTGGGAATATTGCTTGTCACCAATGCATTCGTTCCAATCACCATATTCCTCATGATTAGTATTGGAGACAAAAATGCAAAAAGCAGTTTTTACATTTCCTAAATCCTCAACGTATCGTTGGCACTTTATCTCATCTTCCTTATACTCTTCTATTGAAGTGTTGTCGTATTTGAGTTCTATAGGAATATCTTCTTCTCCCACGTGCACGATAAGATCCGGCCTCAGAATGCTACCATCCGCCATAGTCACCTCTTTTTCTTCCTCTACATCAAAACCTCCTTCTCTTAACTTGGCAGCAAGATTTGAGCGCATATGTGCCTCATCCTTATAACGTCCTATTCCGCTTCCGTCAAGGAATTCTTGAATAGCATCATTGAGCTTCATCTTTTCTTCTGAATGATTCATATATATCAGAATTTTGGTGTGGTTAATTATCCTTACTTCGGTTGGTTGATTTGCTCATCCAAATTTTTCCAGAGTGAACTAGTTAATTGGCCTAATCCCTTAACAATATCAGCGAACCTCTTGTCAATAGGTATATATATCATTTGCCCATCAATGTGTTCTATCTTCCACGCATCGTATTGCTCATCTTCAAAGTGGAATACTTTGTTCCCTAAGTCTGTCGCTTGTCTTTCAATTTCATTATCTGAATATAGATTGCGAAGGAGCTTTATAGTGTTTAATGTATAGTATATCTTGGTTCGCATCTCTTTAGAAATCTTATTTGTTGTTATAAGTTCTGCAATGATGCTTCGTAGGCTTTCTATTATTGCCATCTTTTGCGTAAACTCAAATTGTCGCTGTTGTAATTCTCTTGCCGACTTGTTACGTTCAACCTCTGCATTTCCGTACACTATAGTCAATTTGTAGAATACATATACATTCAACCCTGTGAGCAGCATTATTCCTAATCCCCAAAAGAAATCTCCAAAACCGCCCCATTCCGCATTGCTATTTGAGAAGGCATTTGGGAAATTTGGCTTGTATACTAAATACCAAACAACAAATAATATGGCTGCTATAATAGCGAGTGCTATGATTATTTTATAATTACTCTGTTTTTTCATTGAAATGTTAATTTAAATCGCTAATGTTATCAATGAGGTAATTAGATGTTGCTGTATATATAACGATATGGTGGATACGCAGTTTCTTTAAGCCCGTAATCGAAATTTGATGGGGCTACATTTGTTAATAATATGAAATAGCATTCACCAACCCTTTCGTAATGCTCCTTGCAATATGTTAATTTCTCAAGATCTTCGTCTATCTCTTTTCTATCTTCTTCATTAAATTTCAGTTCGATGAGATGTATGTGATTGTCGTCAATCTTAACCATTAAATCTATACGCCAAAAAGCGCATCCGCTCGCAGGATCTGAATTAATCATGAATTCTGTCTCAACTTCAAGACCATGTTCTCTTAAATAAGCAGCTAATGCGTCACGAAAATCGCTTTCAGTTTCAAAATTGTTTCCATCGCATGAACTCATCATGAATGTTGGTAGCAATATGCTTAAACTCGGTTTCATTTTACTCAATGCTAATTATTTATATGTTTGTTTTCCACTTTTGCCCTTTTGGGGGTTGAGTATTTTAGTTTTGTCTTCAGTTTGCTTTGTTATTTGGTGTCTTCGTCAAATGGCAACTCTTGTGCTTTGACTTCCTCAATAGGGTGAATGTAGTCGCTGGCTTTTATTGGTGAAACAACACTTTCGCCTATGGTGTTTTCCAGTTGTTGACGCGCAGCCTTAGCAACTTCACCGCCTTCCTTGGCAACCTGCATGTTCTGCCCCATCGTCCTCGGATTCTTACGCTTGGATATTTCCGTTGTCGAAGCTTCTGCCAAAGTGTTCAATGCCAATTCAATGGTTGACATGTTGTCTCGCAGATTCTCTTTCCTTAGCCCTTTGAACTGCTTATACTCTTTAGTGGTTTTGCCACTCCAAGTCTTTGTGATTAAGTCTGTCAGTATTGCAAAGTCCCGTCCTTCTTCCAAACCAGCTCGCTTCCATTCGTTTGTCAGCTCATTGCGCGCGTCAATTGACTTTACGCGGTTGGCAATCCATTTGTCCGAGTAGCCTTGTTTCTTATAGTCGGCAACAGCCTGTTGAATGGAGCGCTCCGGATCAATCATCTGCTGTATTCTTTCACTTCCTACCTGCGCTAACCAGCGCTTCAGAGGTTCGGCTTTCTTTGATGGTATAGATTGCACAATACGCAAAATTTGCTCTAAATCAGCAGCATCGGTTTCGCGCATTTTCCCATCAAGAGCTGGCATCTTCAACCGTACGATTTTTTCGTACGTTTCATCTGCGCCTTCTGATTTCAACTGTCTTTTCAGATCTGTCCAATAGCGTTTCGCTGCTGAACTTTCAGTTAATACTCCTACTACATCCACCACGGAGAAGAAGTATTTCTCCTGTTCATCGTCCCACACAACGCGTATCTTCGCGTTTTCGAATAGTTGTATTTGTGTTTCTTGTGACATGTTGTACTAATGTTATTTTCCCCCTCGCACTTTCTGCACTTTTGCGTTTTGTTTTTCTTGTGTCTTTATGTGTTTGCGTGCACTACGTATATATGTACGCACACAACAAAAAGCCTACAAAATTACAAAATATTTTGTAATAATGCAAGTGTTCGTGCAATTTTTTTGCCAAAATAAGGGAAAAATATGCCGTTTTTCAGCAAAATGGCGGTTTTTAGGGGCGCGAAATACTCATTTTTAGTCAAAAATTGCCCAAAATGATTCCAAAATCTTATAATTTGGCAGCCATGGCTGCCGAATTTCAACCGTGCAAATGGTTTGCGGTTAAACTATTTCACCACAAAACCTGAAGTTTGAGGTCACAGATTGTGACTTCAAGTTTATAAACCGCTGTTTATGATGCCATTTTGGCACCTTGCATGTTAGCGTTTGGCTTGGGTAAATTCGGACAATATTTCTGCTTCGAATTGGCGAACGGTCATTGCTGTCCCATTAAAACAGGGACATCTGCTTATAAAGCATTGTATTTAAGCTTTTTGTAATACGTCATTAAACAAACGGATTTGGTTTTATTTATGTTTATCGCTTTTTATGGGGTCCCCGACGGACGCTAACAGAGTGCATCCGGTGGGGAGAGCGGCGCACATCCGAGTAACTTCCCTTAAAACGGGGTATTGAGGCGCTTACGAGGATAGTAACCGCGATGTGGCGATTATACCGAGGTCGATGGGCACATCTTCCGGAATTGAGCAAGGGTAGCGCAAGCTGCTCTTTGTAGGATCATATTAGACCCAAGTCCGTCACCAAAAACCTTTGAAAAAATATCATTATTTCCAAGATTTTTTAGACGCAAAAAAATACAGCAAATCGGCTAAATACAAGAGCAGAACAGCAGTTTTTGTGTCAGAATATTTGAAAATAATAGAAAATCTTCAAAAATACAATAAAATATTTGCAAGATTCATTTTTTTTTTGTATCTTTGCACCCGTTTTTGTGCGCATGCACCACAAGGGCGCACACACATATACACATGAGCAGATAAATTATGACGAAAGAATTCTTTTCATTGATAGGTCAGCCGGAGTTTCCTGATTTTCAAATTGTGTCACCACTGGTGTCAAAATTGTCCTGGTCTCATTATCTGATAATTACCTCGTTTGTGTAGGAGAAGAGAATCATCCCACCGAGCAATGAGCGAGAAATGAACGACATAAAAAACGAATATTTCTAAAATCACGGGATATATACATAGTATATATAAGGTATGGTGGGATACGTGATAACCAGGTAACGCATAGGGGATACCTTTGGTAATGATTAAGAATGACTAAGAATCATTAAGAATCACTAACGATCGCGTCGGCAATAAGCTCGCAAAGGTCCATACCACCCTGCTAAATGGACAGGCGACTTATGCCTTCGCTCTCTCCACCGAGCGCACTTCGTTAGCACTCGTCGGGGACCCATATATGAGTAGTGACGGATGGATAAAAAAATGACATGACAAAGTTGACCAAGTTGACCAACTATAGACGAACTTGGTCAACTTGGTCAAGATGGTCAAGCAAAAAAATGATATGGCAGAAATGGCAGAAGTGGCAGAAGTTATGCCAGAAATGCCACTTATGCCACTGTAAAAAATCAAAGGGGAATAAAAAAGAAAAAAGAATCATAAAAAACACAAGGATATGGCAAAGGTATTCCAAATTCTCGTACCGGACAACACTTTGGTTTCGCGTATTATCAGTTGTGAGAATCAAGTAACGGAATTGTTTGTAATTGATCGGGCAGACAAAAAGTTTGTAGCAGAAAACGCTGCAGAATTAAACAAGCCGGCTTTATATATTCTCGTAAATAGAGATAAGCGCCAATTATATGTAGGAGAAACCGACGATTCTCTTAAGCGTTTGCGTAATCATGAGGCAAAAGATTTCTGGAAAGAGGCGATAGTCTTTCACTCTACTATAGACACACTTTCTACTACGGAAGTGAGATGGTTGGAGGCAAAGACGTATGAAGCCTTGAAGAATCTTGGCTTCTACGATTTGTCCGAAAACAAGCAAGTACCGCAAGAGCCATCTCTGAAAAAGAACCAGATCTATACCTTGGAGCCTATCTTTGAAGAAGCGAAAAACTACATCTGCGCTGCAGGTTTTGATATCTTCTTGAGGAAGAAAGAAGAAAACGCAGAAAGTGGTAAATCGCAAGCCGAGCCTGTAAAATCGGCAGAGCACCTTTTCTATTGTAAGCATAAAGAGAGCAAGGCAAGTGGCCGTTATGTTGAAGCTACCAGAGAGTTTGTGATCTTTGCGGGTAGCACCTTACGCGCTGGTGTGCGTCCGTCCATGCAAGCATCACTGGTGAAGAAACGCGAGCAGTTCATTGCGGAACAATGTGATATCGTTAACGGCAATGCTGTTTTGCGCGCTGATTATGTGGCTTCCTCACCCTCTATCGCCGGAGCACTCATCCTCGGCCGCAACACCAACGGTTGGACTAAGTGGAAAGATGCAGACGGTAAGACATTAGACGAGGTCTATAGAAAGAAATAAAAAGCAACAAAATGCCCTTAAACTCATATTATAGTAACACAATCCATGGATTCCTGAAAGAAGATCCTAATCAATTGGATTTAATTCTCAAAGGAGCTGGTAGCAATCAGCCTGAGCAAGTAAGAGCCTGGGACGAGGAGATTGAAATACTTCAGTCTGCTCTGTTACCATTTGAGGATGAAGAGGGCCGTGTTATATTCGAATACACTATCCCACGAATGGGTAAACGCATAGATGTAACTGTCTTGCTTCGTGGGATTATTTTCGTTCTGGAGTTTAAGAGTGGAGCAAAAGAGTTCTTGCGTGGCGATGCAGAACAAGTTATGGACTATGCTTTGGATTTAAAGTATTTCCATGAAGAAAGTGCTAATGTTCCTATAGTGCCCATTCTTGTCGCTACGAAGGCGAAGGAATCAGAGATGGTTCTTCAAACATCCTGCTATAGTGATCAAGTATTTACGCCAATTCTTAGCAATGCTCAATCTCTTGTTCCTACAATACTAAAGGTATCCGAGGAAATCAAAAGTGACAGCCTTAATCTCGCAGATTGGGAAAGGAGTAATTACCAGCCTACGCCCACTATTATAGAGGCTGCGCGTACATTATATGCAGGCAACACCGTTGAGGATATTACTCGGACAGAAGCTTCCGGAAAAACTCTTAAGCGAACCACAGAATTCGTCAAACGGGTAGTAAGAGAAGCTAAAGAACGTAACGAGAAAACTATCTGTTTTGTCACAGGAGTTCCCGGTGCTGGAAAGACGCTTGTGGGGCTTAATATAGCGTTCTTACTTGACAAAGAGTATCGTAAAGACGAAGATGTGGATAGTGTGGAAGCGGTATATATGTCCGGTAATGGACCTTTAGTTAAAGTGCTACGAGCCGCTCTTACAAATGATAAAATAGCACGCGACAAAGCGAAGGGAAAGAAAACGAAGAAAGAGGATGCCGAACGAGAAGCAAGCACTAAAGTGCAAGGCATATCGGACTACCGTGAGCGAATGCTTAAGAAACTAAAAGTAACTGAGGATCATAAGATACATGGTGAACTTGCAATAGATCCCAACAACTCCAAGTGGACAGAAAGAAACGGGCACGCAGAGCCTGAACATATCACTATCTTTGATGAGGCGCAACGTTGTTGGAATAATCCCAAGATTGCAGATTGGTTACATCGAGGAGGTAGTTATGGCAACAAGATGAAGGTTGATAACTTCCCTATGTCGGAAGCGGAATTCTTGATTTTGTCACTTAATCTGCGACCTGACTGGGCAGTAATCATTTGTCTTGTAGGCGGTGGTCAAGAAATCCATGATGGAGAAGCCGGTATTGGAGAATGGATAAGGGCCATCAACCAACGTTTCCCAGAATGGCGAGTTTGTATCTCTGACCAATTGAGAGGCGATGCATATGAAAAGGGGAATACCCGTGAGGAGATAGCTCAAATTAAGAATCGTGATATTTATTCCGAGTTGCACTTATCTGTAAGCATGCGTTCTTTCCGAGCAGAACGTTTGGCTAATTGGGTTGAGTATTTACTTCATTTCCAAAGGGAGAAAGCCCAAAACGAATACAAAAAACTATTTCCTAAATATCCTATTGTGCTCACGCGCGATTTAGAGAAGGCAAAAGAGTGGTTAAAGCAACATGCAAGAGGCTCTGAGAGATACGGCTTAATCGTATCATCTAAAGCAGCAAGATTACGTCCTCTGGCTATTGATGTCAAACGCAAAATTGATGTAGTCAATTGGTTCCTAGGCGATAGCGATTTAGTTAGTTCGTCTTACTTCTTAGAGGACTCGGCTACAGAGTTCGATATTCAAGGTCTGGAACTCGATTGGACATGTGTTGTATGGGATGGAGATATGCGATATAGCGAGGAAGGATGGGTGCATCATCAGTTTAACAGCAAGAACTGGGGAAACATCAAGGATGAGCAAGCGCAGATATATCAGGAGAACGCATATCGTGTGTTATTAACTCGAGCACGCCAAGGCATGGTTATTTGCGTTCCAGAAGGAAATGCAAAAAAGGATCAATCAGGCAAATATGAAGACGAAAGTCGCAAACCAGAGATATACGACAGCACATATCAATATTTGAAGAATTTAGGCATTGAGGAGATATAATATGGCGCTTTTTGAGAAAATATTATCATTCTTTAGCAAACCTAAAGAGATTCAATCTCAACCGATTTGTGAAGAACATCGAGCTATCTTGGCCTTTGAGAAAGATCTCGATTTCTTTATGCATGAGGATGACTTTAAATCTCGAAAAGAGTATCAATATCTTTGTGATAAACATCATCCTATATTCCGTACAATCGAGGAGCTGAGACGAACAAACACATTAAATTATTTCTGCGAAAACAATCATATTCCCATTGACTTAGTCAATACCTTTTTAGAGCATTATCGGGATTTAGACGGAGAGTCGCAACTAATGGCTCAACATAACGAAGAGTATGTAGCGCGACATTTGAAAAAAGAGAAATCATATCTTGATTCTATCTTACATGCGGTTGATCCAAAGATTCGACTTGACGAAGAACAACGTAAAGTTGTGTTTTCCGATGATGATTATACCTTAGTTGTAGCAGGAGCCGGAGCTGGAAAAACAACTACAGTAGCTGCAAAGGTGAAGTATCTTGTTGAGAAACAAGATGTTAAGCCTGATGAGATATTGGTTATCTCGTTTACAAACAAGGCTGTTGGCGAACTAAGGGAAAAGATAAATGATCAGTTGCACATCCCTTGCCCAATCACTACTTTCCATAAAACCGGATATGCTATTCTGAAACGTCAAGATGGTGATACTTCTAATATAAAAGCAGAAGGATTTAGATATGAAGTTATCAACAATTATCTTAAAAGTTCTATTCTGCAATATCCTGAATTGGTTGACAAACTGATTCTTTTCTTTGGAAGCTATTTTGACGCACCCTATGAGGGAGACGACCTAAGTACATTCTTTAATTATCTGACGAAGGCTGATTTCTCAACACTCAAAGGGAATATCCAAGATTACTCAGCCGATGTAATTGCAGAAAGAGAAGACAAGGTACGTACTATTAATTATGAGAAGTTACGTTCTTCCGAGGAAGTGAAAATTGCTAATTTCTTGTTCATGAACGGAATAGAATATGAGTATGAGAAGCCATATCCATATAATATTCAAGGTTCGATGAAAGTATACACTCCGGATTTTACTATTACCCAAGGGGAGAAGGTGGCATATATAGAGCATTTCGGAATAACAGAAAGCGGCCAAAACAATCGCTATAATCAAGAACAATTAGAGAGATATAAGAATGCGGTTAATGATAAAATAACTCTGCATAGACGCCACAAAACAGATCTAATATATACATTCTCTCAGTATAATGATGGAGTGCCATTCCTTACACATCTGGAGCAGCAATTAGTTGCTCACGGATTTGTTTTATCTCCTCTTTCACCTAAGGAAGTGTTCGAACGGATAGTAAGTACAGAAGAGAATAAATATATTGCACGTTTGACGTATCTCATAAGTACTTTTATTCAGAATTTTAAAACAAATGGTGGAGTGCTTGATGACTTCCAACGATTCCGGAACAGGAATATAAATGAGCGGAGCAGGCTTTTCTTGACAATCTGTGAACAATGTTATTTAGAATACGTCAAGCGCCTTAAGGAAGAGAACGCGATTGATTTCGAGGATATGATTAACGAGTCGGCTCGCATAATTCGAGACGAACAACTTCGTGGAGATAGATTGGAGTTTAAATATATCATTGTGGATGAGTATCAGGATATATCTCGTCAGCGCTTCAATCTAACGCTCGAACTTAGTAAATTATGTAATGCTAAGATTATCGCCGTAGGGGATGATTGGCAGTCAATATATGCATTCTCCGGTTCTGATGTATCGCTATTTACGTGTTTTAAAGATGCGTTTGGATATGGCTCACTCTTAAAAATTACTAATACGTATCGTAATGCGCAAGAGATTATTGACATAGCCGGCAATTTCGTGCAGAAGAATACCTCTCAGATAACCAAAGATCTCATTTCTCCAAAACACATTAAAGATCCTGTTATCATTGAGACTTACACGGAGAATGTGGATAGGAAACAATATGAGGGAAAAGGAGGAAAATTCTTCTTGGTTGGAGAGACGGTAGAGCGTATCATGAAGCAGATCTTTGATGAGAATCCCAAATCATCAATACTTATTCTTGGACGATATGGCTTTGATGCAAGGAACTTAAGTAAATCTGCCGACTTTGAGTATAATGAAAAGATGGGTTCCGTTGTTTCGAAGACATTCAAAGATTTTGACTATGAGTACATGACAGTTCATAAGTCAAAAGGTCTTGGATACGATAATGTAATCATCATAAATGCATTAGATGCCAAATTTGGTTTCCCGTCAAGAATAGAAGATGATCCTGTACTGAAATTTGTAGTGCATGAAGATGATACTATTGAATTTGCAGAGGAACGCAGGTTATTCTATGTGGCATTAACGCGAACAAAGAACAGAGTGTATATCGTAACACCTCAGCAACGTCCTTCTCCTTTTGTGCGTGAATTAGTACATGATTATCCCAATGTAGTTGTACACGGACAATTAGACGAAAGCACCAATAAAGATTTCAGCAACACGAAGTACTGTCCTATTTGTGGATATCCAATGCAATTGAAGTACAATAAGGTGTATAAATCTCGATTGTGGCTATGTATGAACGAACCAGAGGTTTGTGGTTTCATGACAAATGACAGACGAGGAGGCATAATGACTATCCTTAAATGCGGATGTTGTAAGGATGGGTACATGATTGTTAAAACGTCCACAGATCCTAATAAGCAACCTTTCTTGGGATGTACAAACTACAAACCGAATGGCGCCGGTTGTAATAATATGATATCATTAAAGTTTTATAAGCGATACATGCCTGACAATATGTTATCGCTATATGAGGCTCGAATAGAGGAAGAGAAAAAGCAAGCGAAACTGGCATCAAAAATCAATGTAAAAAATCCTTAAATTTATTCGATATGGACGAAAGAGACAAAATATTGATGGCCCAAGATTGGGTTCGCAAGTTAGCAAATGGCATCAATCCTCTTACAGGAAATGCTGTCAAAGAAGATGATGTGGTAAATAACGTACATATCTCGCGTTGCCTTTTTTACGTGGCGGATTTGTTGGGAAAACATACAGAGAGAAGATCAAGATCTAACTCTTCAAGAACAATTCCTTTTACAGCTTCTGCTGTACAAAAAGAGAAATATAATTATGTAGATGCTATATCCATCTCCGCATTTGCACGAGAAGTAGAGAAGTTGATTCCCGGAGATATGCAAACTTTAGGCTATGCGTTGATGACTAACTGGCTTGTAAAGAAAGGTTTACTAACGGAAAGTGAGCCTGATACGAATGGCAGAACTTACAAAATTGCGTCCCCGAAAGGAAAAGAATTCGGCATATATTCCGAAGATCGCGAAAGTGAAGGAAGAGGACACTATCTCATTACTCTCTATAACCGGGAAGCTCAGAAGTACTTGCTTGAGCATTTGGAAGAAATATCACGCAAATAACCCACCTCATGTTCTGTCCACATAACAACATAGAATGCCCTTGTGTGAAGGAGAGTTGTCCGCGACACGCACATTGCTGTGAGTGTATGAAGCATCATAGAGAACACGGAACGAAACTACCGGCTTGCTTGAGAGGAATAGAGTAATATCCAAGTAAGACATGAATAGATTAGTTCTCATAGGAAATGGCTTTGATTTAGCGCATGGCTTGCGGGAATAAACAAATTAAATGATAGTATATGTTCGTCCATTCAATGACATATGTGGAGATATATCGCGAAATAGATAAATTGAAGTAACGTATATTTCGCTAACCTATGAGCGCAGATAAACCAAATATCGTGCTGTCGCGTGGTGCAGACAACGAAAAGGACGCCACGCTGTCGCGTGGTGCAGACAACGAAAAGGACGCCGCGCTGTCGCGTGGTGCAGACAACGAAAAGGACGCCGCGCTGTCGCGTGGTGCAGACAACGAAAAGGACGCCACGCTGTCGCGTGGTGCAGACAACAAAAAGGACGCCGCGCTGTCGCGTGGTGCAGCCAACGAAAAGGATGCCGCGCTGTCGCGTGGTGCAGACAACGAAAAGGACGCCACGCTGTCGCGTGGTGCAGACAACGAAAAGGACGCCGCGCTGTCGCGTAAAGCAGCCAACGAAAAGGATGCCGCGCTGTCGCGTGGTGCAGACAACGAAAAGGATGCCGCGCTGTCGCGTGGTGCAGACAACGAAAAGGATGCCGCGCTGTATCGCGCCCCGGTCAAGCATAGCATGCACCGCCGTAAAACGGGGCATGATTATACGCAACCAGCCGCTTACCTCATCACAGTGGAGACCGCTGAACGCAAACGCCTGCTCGGCACGTTAGCGGGCGATCATCCCGAGACCGCACATGTCGAACCTACGGAGCTTGGTGCATCAGTAATCGCATACTTCCGCAACATAGAGAAGTACGTAAAAGAGAAGACTGGATGCCGCGTGCAGGTGCTGCAATACCAACTAATGCCGGAGCATTTCCATGGCATCTTATACATTCATGATGAACTGCCGGAGTCGTGGCACTTGGGTAAGATCATCAGCGGCTGGAAAGGCGCATGCTCGCGTGCGTATTGGGAGTGTAACGCCGCGCTGTCGCGTGGTGCAGCCAACGAAAGTCAGCATGGTTCGTCAACTGCTGCGAGTGAAAGCACGCAGGCATTACCTCCCCTGTTCAGCCCAGGGTACAACGACCGTCCGCTACTCGCGCCCGGACAACTGCAAGGTTGGATAGCCTACCTGCGCGATAATCCGCGCCGACGTTGGCTCAAGCAGCATTACCCTGACCGGTTGCGCAAGGAGTATAACTTCCCCGCCGGTGAAAGCCGGACGCGATATACAGCAGTAGGCGACACGTTCCTGCTCACCTATCCCGAACGGCAGCAGGTGCGTTGTCATCGCAACCTGACACAGGAGCAGATACAAGCCGAGGTAGAGCATTACATGCATCTGGCACGAACCGGAGTGGTACTGGTGTCGCCGTTCATCTCCCCGGCAGAAAAAGCCGTATATGAGGCGTGCTATAAAGAACAGCTGAAGATGGTGAAACTGGTCAAACGAGCGTTGGACGGCAAGTTTGTCTATCCACAAGGACGGGACTTTGACGCTTGCGTGCAGGGATTTCTGTTAGTTCTGTCCCCGTTTGCG